>Ga0163217_1045068_pt1 | contig 16246 bp, 14 predicted proteins | sample SynspAceP_FD_185933 | JGI IMG/M metagenome (GOLD analysis project Ga0163217, IMG submission 185933) | Saline lake microbial communities from Ace Lake in Antarctica - Synechococcus sp. Ace-P (PacBio error correction) | ecosystem: Environmental > Aquatic > Non-marine Saline and Alkaline > Saline ... | reverse complement strand
AAAAAGACCAGTGAAACGCATGCGACAACAGCCCTTAACCGAAGCGAAACGGCCGCAATTAATGGCCTAGAATATTTTCTCGGACTATTTCAATCCCTGTGCCTCCCATCGTCGAGTACATTGCGTAAATAAATCACGGCGACATACACCACTCAAAAAAGACCAGTGAACGCATGCGACACGGCCACTTACCGAGGACGAACGGCCGCAATAACCCTAGAATAATTTTCTCGTAATTATTCAAGTCACCGCCCTCCATCATCATGCGTTTGCACCAAATCTGCGCGTCAGGAATGCACATTCAAAAACGACAGTGAACCGCATGGCGAACGGCACGTAACCGAGACGAACGACCGCAATAACCCAAAAAATATTTTCTCGGGACTATCAATCACCGATCTCCTCATATCATGCGCTTCACCAAAAATCTGCGCGTCGACAGTACACACTCAAAAGAAGACCAGTGAACGCATGCGACACGCATTTAACCGAGGTAAACGCCGCAAATAACCTAAGAATAATTTTCTCGTGGACTAGTTCAATCCCGCCCTCCGGTCATCATGCGCTGCACCCAGAATCTGCGGTCGAATGCCACCATTCAAAAAGACCAGTGAAACGCCATGCGACACGGCATCTTAACCGAGTAAATGTCCGCAATAACCCTAGATGTGTTATGATTGTGTATGTGTTTCTGACTATTCACATCACCGCCCTTCCCTCATCATGCGTTGCACCAAAAATCTGCGCGGTCAAAAATAGCACCCATTCAAAACGACCAGTGAACGCCAGGCGACACGGCACTAACGACACGAAACGACAGCAATAACCATAAGAAATATTTCTCGTAATTATTCAATCACAGCCTCCATCATATTGCGTTGCACCAAATCTGCGCGGTCGATTAACACACTCAACAAAGACCGGAACGCAGGCGACACGGCATAACCGAGACGAACGACAGCATAAACCTAAGAGTATTTTCTCGTAATTATTCAATCACCGCCCGGCCAATCAGTCATTTGCACCAAAAAATCTGCGCGTCGATATACCACTCAAAAAATCTCCGACCAGTGAACGCCAGCGACACGGCACTTGACGAGACGAAACAGACCGGCATAAACCCTAAGAATATTTTCGTCGAAGATTATTCAATCCACCGCCCTCCATCATCATGCGTTGCCCCAAATCTGTGCGTCAGAATGCACCAATTCAAAAAAGGACCAGTGACCGCCATGCGACTGGCAACTAAACCCGAGACGAACCGACCGCAATAGCCCTAAAGAAATTTTTCTCGAGAATTATTCAATCACCGCCCCATCATCCTGCGTTTGCCCGAAATCTGCGGGTTCGACATGCACCATTCAAAATAGCTTTCGAAAGATTCATACTGGACTCCACGTTCAAAAAAAAGCGCACCTTCCATCCCAACAAAAATTTAGATCCATAAATAAATCACTTAAAACAAAGCCTGCTATCACTGGAAAAAGCATTCCGTTTAAGCACATTCCATTGTGAAAAAGCTGATCTCAAAAAGGTCTGAAAAAAATTTTCCCTTCATAAAACCAATATGGCTAGCCTTAAAGCATTTCCTACACTAAAAAAACAATTCAATACTGACTTAAAACCCATTCATTTCAGGCAAAAAAGGCCGTGGTGATAAATACCGGGCTGAAAAGGCACTCTGGAGGAGAAGTTGCCTATTATTCCGAAGAATTACTCGACTTTTTGATGGAGAAGCCGCTATTCTTTTCAGACTCAATTAACAACTCACTCATTAAGATTAAGCCCCTAATAACTTCAATAAGAGCTGCCTGGTCGGTCTGGTTTCGCTTGAGCAAGTATGTTGACACTGGCTTCGCTGAATAATTATGTGAACTGTTTAAAATGATGCCGTTTCAGCAGCATAATCAGCGTCCTCTAACACGGGGACGAAGCAGCGAAACGTTTTCAAGAAATTACTAGACCAGGTTTATTACAGTGGAACTAAACGTTCTGCACCTGCAACCAAGCATCAGCTCGTTTCTGAATCGACGGCTTGACATAGTGTCCAACATGGCAATCATGCTGTTGTGAGTTCTTAATATTCTGTATTGATACGTATCCGCAGTCACTATATGGCTGCCATATTTTCTCGGCTTCAACAACGTGCCGTCAGTTTAGTAATTGAGCCATTAGGATGAGCAATGGTTCCTCAGGTATGCATTACAGATCCATCCAGTTGCAACTACTCTTGCCATCAGGATGAGTGAAAACCCGTCGCGTCAACATTTTCGTTGTGCATCAGACATTCGCAAATTAGTGCCGTCTTAATTTACAACATCTGCTTAACGGTGCCATCTTACATTATCGGTACACCAGTAGCATCAATTAAGCACCCCATTTTCAATCCGATATGTTGTGGGCGTTTATCTCTTCATGCTCTCATGCACACGTCTCTCTCTCTCTTATTTAGTGTGCCTCCACCCCTCTTCTTAGTTGATCACTCGCCATTTTCGTACAATCAAATGGACCTTGTTGCTCACGCTTTAATAGTGTGTCTATTTATAAATATATCTCCTATACTTCCTACTTCCTCATCCTCCTCTGCTTGTCCTCTCGCGAGTGGAGGTGTGTTTCGTGTCCGTATCTTATCATCTAAATATAACTACGATCATGATATAATGTATTTGAACCCGAACTCAATGGCGCGAGTGCAATTGATCAATTAAAGCAGGCTCAATGCAGACATATTGTAAGAAGACGTTCTGACTCCATGAGAAAACCGTAGGGTATCAAAATCAAGAATGGTGGCCGTTTTAGATGCGTGGCTTATTTGATGCTACTGGCTGTACGATAAAATGAAGGATGGTCACCGTTAAGCAAGATGTTGTAAATGAAGACGGCACTATTCGAATGCTGATGGCACAACGAAAAATGTTGGAGCGGAACGGTTTCTATCCTGATGGCAGAGTAGTGACTGGATGGGATCTGTAATTGCAATCCGATTGGAACCATTGCTCATCCTAATGGCTCAATTTACTCAAACGTGACGCCAACCGTTGTTGAGCCCGAGAAAAGATATGCCAGCCAGACTGACTGCGGGATACGGTATCAATAACAAGATATTAAAAACTCACAAAGCGCATGATTGCATGTTGGCACTATGATTCAAAAGCCTCGATTCAAAACGAGCTGACTTGGTGCGGTTTGCAGAAAACCTTTTAGTTCCACTGATAATAACTTGTCTAAGTATTCTGAAACGTTTCCGCGCTCGTCCACGTTGTTAGAGACGCTGATTAGCTGCTGAAACGGCATCATTAGACAAGTTCACAAATTATTCAGGCAAAGCAGTCCAACCATACTTGCCTCAAGCGAACAACGACCACAGGCTGCTTTGAAGTATTAGGGCTTAATCTTTAATGAGTTGATTGTTAATGAAGCCTCGAAAAGAAAGAATAGCGGCTTCCAATGCAAAAAAGTCGAGTAATTCTCGGACTATAGCAACTTCTTCTCCTTAGAGTGCCTTTTCAGCCAGGTATTTATCACCGCTTTTTTTTGCCTGAATGATGGGGTTTTAGTCAGTTATTGATTAGTTTTTTAGGTGTAGGAATTGCTTTTAAGCTTATTCCCATAGGTGGTTATGAATGGAAATTTTTTTTCAGACCTCTTTTGAGATCGCTTTTCACAATGGGATGTTGCTTTTTAAACGGAATGCTTTTTCAGTGATAGGTGGCTTTTTTAAGGTGATTTATTTAGGATCCTAATTATGGTAGTGGGATTGAAGGGCTTTTTTGAACGTGGGAGTCACAGTATGAATCTTCGAAAGCTTATTTTTGAATGGTGCATGTGACCGCAGATCTCGGGGCAACGCTATGATGATGAGGGCGGTGATTGGAATAATCTCTGAGAATATATTCTTAGGGGCTATTGCGGTCGTCGTCTCGGTTAAGTGCCGTGTCGCATGCGATTCAGGTCTTTTTTGAATGTGCATTCTGACGCCACAGATTTTGGGGCAACGCATATTGATGGAGGGCAGGTGATTGAATCACATCTCGAGAAAATATGCTTAGTTTATTGCGCTGTTCGTTTCTCGTCAAGTGCCGTGTCGCCTGGCGTTCACTGCGTCTTTTTTTGAGTGTGTATATCGACGCGCGATTTTGGTTGCAACGCATGTATGACTGGCAGGGGTGATTGATAATTACGAGAAAAATACTCTTAGGGTATTGCTGTCGTCGTCTCGTTAAGGCCGTGTCGCCTGGCGTTCACTGGTCTTTTTGAGTGGGTATATTCGACGGCAGATTTTTGGTTGCAAAACGCATGATTGATGGAGGGCTGTGATTAATATTACAGAAATATTCTTAGGGTTCATGCTGTCGTTCGTTCGTAAGTGCCGTGTCGCCTGGCGTTACTGTCTTTTTTTTGAATGTGCATTTTGACCGCGCAGATTTGTGCAACGGCATGATGACGGAGGCGGTGATTGAAAGTTCACGAGGAAATATTCTTTAGGTATTGCGGCCATTTACCTCGGTGAAATCCTCGATGTCGCATGGCGTTCACTGGGTCTTTTTTGAATGGTGCGTTTCTGACGCGCAGATTCTGTGGCAGCGCATGATACGGAGGGCGGTGATGATAGTCACGAGAAAAGGCCGAGAAAGATATTCTTAGGGTATTGCTGCCGCTTTACCTCGGTTAAAATTGCCGTGTGCGCATGGCGTTCACTGGTCTTTTTTTGAGTGGGTATGTCGACGCGAGCAGATTTTGGAAGCAATCGCATGAATGATGGAGGGCGCGTGATTGAATAGTCACGAGAAAATATTTTTGGGTTATTGCGTCGTTCGTCTCGGTTAAGTGCCGTGTCGCATGGCGTTCAAACTGAGTCTTTTTTGGAATTGTGCATTCTGACGCGCAGATGTTTGTGCCAACGCATGTATGATGGAGGCGGTGATTGAAATAATACGAGGAAAATATTCTAGGGTTATTGCGGCCGTTCGTCTCGGTTAAAGTGCCGTGCGCATGGCGTCACTGGTTTTTTTGATGTGTATGTCGCCGGGCATTTTTTACGCAAGTACTCGCGATGGAGGCAGGGATTGAATAGTCACCGAGAAATTATTCTTAGGATTATTGCGGCCGTTCGCTTCGGTTTAAGCGCTGTGTCGCCATGGCGTCACTGTCTTTTTTGACGGTGTGTATTGCGTGAATGTTTGCGTAGTACCGATGGCAAAAATATGATTGGTTTGCGTTTTTTTAGATGCTGATTCTATAGTCGGCATTAAGCGTTAAGTGATCGTTTTTTTGCTTGTTAAGGCGGTTGGTTGGCCGCTGAATTTTATGCAGATGCTCTTCTTGGTATGTATGAGCTATAGCTCGTATCAACTCGACTATTGGATAAAGTCTAGCTCAATTGCGTATTTTTTTCTTTTTAGGAAAAAAATTACACAAATGTTTTCAGGAAGTAATTATTTTTAAGTTCTTTTAAAACATTATTTAGCATTAATTATGCCGTCAGGAGGACGTTTTTTTCCCAATTGCTGGAAAATTTTCCGAATTAACTAAAGTTTCAAAATTCTTGCGAAAACCTTATAACGATCTGCTTTTTTGCAGGATATTTGATCCAGGAGGCTATAATGCTTTATACGTACAGAAATACAAATACTTCATCTTATCAATGCCTGCGGTCAGCTGATGGAATGCAGTAAAAACCGTTGGGATACGTCTTATCAGCGTTATCTTACTGGTTTGCGTATTAACAGTCGGCGGATTGATGCGGCTGGCTTGCAGGTTTCTAAACGATTACATTCTCAGGTAATGGTTTGAATCAGGCGTGTCGATAACGCCAATGACGGTATTTTCTGTGCTCAAACTGCAGAAGGCGCATTGAGATGAAACACAAAATATTGCTACAACGTATGCGTACGTGTGTCTATTACGCAGTCTGCAAACGGAGTCAACTCTGATTCAGACCGTAAAGCGCTTCAGCAAGAAGTGGGTGCTATCCACAGAGATGACCCGTATCGCTTCCGAACACTTTGGTGTCGCGCTCTGCTCATGGACGTATGCTGGGTGTTTATATTCAAGTTTGGCGAGGGATTGCAAATCAAACAATCAGTTTTGATTTGATGTTAAAGGTGAAGAAGCCAGTTTACGCAGGTAAGCGGGCGTCAACTATGGCCGGCCGTCTTCTGATGCCGACATATCAAAAAGAGCTAGAAGCTTATGAAAACACAAAAGCCGGACGGATAAAGCACAAGAATAGGCAATAGCTGAAGCAAAATAATGCGACATGAATATTAGACCAGGAAAATTAGAAAGCGGTATGGGAAGAGCGTGGTGAGTTCTTATGTTGACCCAAGATGCTCCTAAAGACAACCAATCGTAGTAAAAAAGCTTTGGTGAACCTCTCAGGTTTTAGTACGCCATCGGTTACGTCAAATGGCAAATGCACAGAGCATGATCCAATATCGTAGACAGTATGATCGAAGCGGTTGCTCAAAACGTGCTGAAGCTAGGTTTGCGGTACCAAAACGTGTGGTTCAAGTATCAGCACTTGGTAATATTTCTGAAACGTATCGCTGCACGTATCTCGTGTAACGTGATGCAGTTTGCGGAAGAATGCGAAGCTAACCAAGTCTAATTCTTCAGCAAGCAAGCTCACAATCTTGGCTCAAGCCATCAACGTCCACCAACAGCGTGTCTCTTTTGGCTAAAATTAGTGGTAGCGAAAGCTGAACATGTTCAGCTATTTGTCTCACTTAGAGGACTAATGATATAGTCCAATTAATTCAAGTGAATTATACAAAAACAGTCTTTGGGGTATTACAGTCAGACAAGTATCAGCGGCGGAATGAACATTTTAAAAACAATTTGCGTCAAGCAAGATGCTAAAGCTATTCAAAATTCGGCCGAGAGTATAAACAGGCAAAATAATAGCAACAATCAGGGCTCTTCACGTTCTCCTGATGTCAAACTCATGATATTTGACATTGCTAATAAAAATGTCTCAATTAAAATGTTATTTGAGATTTGGAAATGATCTGAGATCGAAGGTAAAAAACATTGTAAAAGTTATGGATCAGCGACAGAATGTCGTACGTCAAATGCGACTAGAAGAAATTTCTAACAATGTCTGAAAGAATCGATCTATTATGAGCAACTTAGCGATATTAGGGACACTGGTAAATAGTGAAAGTTTAATATCGTAAATATTGATGTGTTGTTTTAGGGAGTTTTATGGCAATGTGGCTCATTAGTTGGATCTGGTTTAATTTTGAGTCTCTAGTAAGTGGACGATTGGTCAGTGCCGAGAAGGGATACAAAGTTTAAGTATATGAAAATAAACTGTGGCTGGATACCGAGCAGAGCTTTATGCTCTCCGGTTCGGTAGTTTTGCTATAGACCAATTTAAGACTTTGTTACACCTCAACGAGATGACCTTTTTTTTGGGGCCTAATGCAATAATAACAACAACAAAAAGAAGGTAAAGATCTCTTTCTATTATTCCTCATAAAACCGCTTCTCTGATACCTATCAATTCAGATTAAACCAGTACAAAAAAGGCAGCGCTTAGTTTCTTGATATTTCTCGTCATTTTCTTCAAGGAGATGAAGTGTTACTTCTCTGGTGGCGGAAATTAACGTTAACGTGGGTGACGATGAGACTTGACTTGATGTAAGCCAGACACTACATGTCTAGCTTGATGAACAGAATTCAGCAGTAAAGAGCTCGAGTCCTGCCAATTGGTGCAGATGTATGGCCTATATGTTTTTAATTACATCAACGGAAAACGGGGTGTGTGTAGGTAATACCTTAAGTTATCAGAACAGTAGTACCTTACTTAGACAGTGCTGCTCTTGGATGGTTTGCTTCTGTGTTAAGTGTTCTTTTAGGCGGTGAAGCTCAAGATGCCATTATTCTGTTGATGGATTCGATAAAGAAATGATAGGCAATGAGTTTGTTAAAGCTGGTGCAGGCTTAACAATCAACGCGGTTAGATGTGTCTTAAGAGACTATTACAATAGACATTAGTTATAATAAGAAACCGTTTGAAAATACGAACTTCAAGGCTTATGTTCGTCTTATAATGACTAATCTCAGCTTTAAACAGAATACGCGAAAGGTTCCGTTTTAAATGGCCAATAGTATGATTGTCAACTAAAGTTCATCACGAGCCAGCGATTATTCTAATCACTCAAGCGAAGGTAGCGCTTTTACCTCTATTTTTGATTTGCGTCGATTTTTAGAAGATGAACGCTAAGCTATGATAGTGAATAATGTTTTAATAGCGCTTGATTGAGGAGACTTCCGATGTGTAGCTCTTTTTTATAGGCAAAAAATGCCTGCAAACATCGCGTTGAGGGGCTCTCGAACTTATGCGGCCTAGAGGAATGAACAGTACACTTAAAGACTCGAGGTGACTTAAATCTATCGGTAGCACCGAGGAATCAACTTTCAGATTATGAAGCGCGATGAAAACATACGAGTCTCTTTACGCAGTAAATTTACGAATTTTAGATACTCACTTGCAATCATGAATTGCTCAAGGAGTTATCTATAATTCATGCTAGTCATTATAGTGTCACGTTGGTTCGTATTCGAAATTTAGTGAGTATGTTTTTAGTACGCAAAAGGATTCAGGCTAATAAAAGGACTCTAATAATCCATTTAGCCTCGGAGATCCTCATCGTTATCCAGCCTTCTGATTGCATGGAGCCAGCTGAACGGTTAGCGTTAGGCAAAGGCTGTATTGAACGAGCGATTGGGGTGGAAAGGCGAGCCTCACTCGGCAATAGAGATTATAAATGCATTAAGAGATGATTAGATCGAGATGTAAATCCTGAATGGTGTTAGAGGGTTATTACGATTACATGATCGTTCGCTTATGAAGCGAGCGTGTCTAAAGGGGGACTGTTGCCGTTATTATAAGTAATCGGCTACTTCTGCAAATCAAAGGCGCCTGATCAAATACCGAAGCATCCAAGCAAGAAGCATACAATAGTGAAAGCCAAAGAGCGAGCTGGGGCCATTAATGCTTGATCCATTCCCAGTTGGCTTAGTTAACTGTAGAATTAGAGAGGGCTGTATTGGTTAAGACTTTGATGAAATACAGCGTTCATTTAGGAGCATAATGACTTTATTTTTTTCTCTAAACCTGAAAAAAAAATTCTGTAATTAATCAGAAATTAAAAACCTTCATATGAGTTCTCAACTTGCTATTAGCTAGTTCAAGGACACTCATCGAATCATGCGAAAATTCATTAAATTTCAATTCTATTAAGCTGAAAGAGCGTCATAAGTATTAAAGCGTGAAGCATGCAAAATAAAGCAGGCGGCCCAATCTTTGAAGCATGCAGAAGCCTTTCTGGCTTCTTTAAAAAAGGTGGCTGAAGGGAAAAAGATAACGTCAGGACCCTTACGTCGATACATAAAACTGACTGTTGTTCTCAGTTCATTGCCTTCATATCTATGCAGCTAAAAGGGACTATCCGCCTAAAAACGCTTTATTTACATGAAGGAATCGTTGTGGAATTGATCTTTTAGAGGAGGATATTTGGTTTTCTCTGTTTTCAGAAAAACCCTAAAGTTCAGGCGCAGATAAAATAGCAGTATGTGTTCTCACCCACAAAAACCTTCCTCAATTTAAGAGCGTGTTCTTTCCAATGAAAGTCGCATGTCTTTTTCAGTTAATTAAAAATTAGACGAAATTAGGTCCAGGTCTGAAGGCCTTGAAAAACAAGTTCGAGTGGCCTCAAATTTGTCGGAAGCAGCATTGTATTTGGTATTGAGCTTGGTATCAGCGAGTGTTCGTCTAAGCAAAAGGAGACATAAACACTTTTTTATACGAAAGTGACTAGATTGTTCATTACTCTTTGTATTCAAGAATTAGCAGGGATATTTTAGAACTGCGAACAGAGAGAGTACGATCCATTTTTTCTAGAGTGTCGCTTGAAGAGTTCCGGACATTATCTTTTACAGTTGCAAGAAACGTTAATTTTTAGCTCCAGAAAACCTAGCTTTTCATGGCTTAAAACAGCTGAAATGATAACGGGTCTTGATATTTTAAAAAGCATTAGTTGTCGTAGTAATGGATGGGGCTTTTTGATTGGATGCTTCTAAGATAGCATTGCTCAGGATCAGAGTCGCGGGGGGGGGATCCAAACTGAAAGTGGCATTTTCAAGGTTGGACGTACTACGAAATGGGTCACGATATTCCCGTTCATTTTGGGTTAATGTCCTTTATTGATTCAGATTGAATTGATTAAAGAGGTTCGTGAGCAAGTTCTATGGGATTTCTTGCGGGTCACTAATCAACGTTAAGTAAGTAGCTTACCCAGATATATGTGGATATCGAAAGATGAAGCAAGACGGTAGGATAATTTTCATCTTTTAGATAAAGAGACTTAAAATGAATGGGGACTAACGCTAATGTTGATGCATCCAGATTTTTTTGATTATTTTGGACGCCCAGGAATGGAATGAAGCCGGGGAAGCGATTTACTTCACTTATCTTTCCACGCCGCGCAAAAAGGCGAGATGACAAAAATTATAGTAAGCCTTAAGTACTGTACCCCATTGTTGCCAATTTGCCTATTATGTGCACTATTGGTTTTAATAGCGGTATTATCTGGTGGATTAATGTTTTTTAAAGACAAAAAAGTCATCATTCTGTCATAGGGCTATTATAAAGATGGTAAGAGTCGGGTTTTCAATTCCTTTCAGACGTAAATAGTGAGAGAGAAGTAATTTGGCCGGTACTATTTATGCTACCGCTTATGGACAAGTCAGAGTGCAACTAAGCACAACGCGTATTCATTAAATAAACGTCGTAACTTCGAAGCTTCACCTGTTGGATGGCGCAAAAATAAGAAGGTGTCACACCGCTGCTAATGGATTGATGTATAATCACAGACCCAAAGATTGACCATGAAGGCGAATCGAGTTATTTAGAAAAGTGCTTTTTTACTGACCCGCCAGAGGCAGTTTAATAAAAGCTGATACCCTTATTTCTGTCGAGGATTTCTAAGATCAGTAAAGCCTGCAAGAAGTTGGGCGAGAGTTATAAAACACGAAGAGATGGTGTATTGCTTTGATTCCAATCGGATATTTATTTCTGAGAGGAGTGTCCATCGTCACTATCTGATCTACTTATAGTCTTTTTACATATTCTGCCTTTTAATAGTACAGTTTTATATTTAACCAATAAAGACGAAGCGGAAAACGTTGTCTCTTGCTCGTCATTTCATTTACGCCTTGTGCGATTTTCTTGAGAAATGCGAGACATGCTCCAAGAAGCATCGATTATGTCGATCAAGGGTATATACCACTTAATTATTTTTATATGGTTAATTATGTTCGAACCAAACGCCTTTTATTATTGCTGATTATCAGGCAACCATGATCAAGATTTTGAAACTCGCGAAAGCCAATGGTTCATGCCGGCAGCGGAAGGCCGGTGCTTGTGTGCGATAAGCACAATTACACGCCAGACACCATGAGCTGATATGTTCCATGGTGAGTTTATGTGTCTTGAAAAGTGACAGCTCATATTGGCGCGGTTCAAATCTTTATATTATGTACGCGAAAGCTCCACACCATGAAATGCACAAGCCGTTTTTGAGCTGGCGAGTTCTTTGGGCTGGTGGCGTGGTGCGTTTAGCTCGCCTTTTACCTGTAGTTGCCGTGAATTCTTAGAGCGCTCAATGTGCCTCTTACAAAATTCCTCGTTCGAGAGACGGGATATTCCGTTAATTCAGCGGTTGCAGCGAACGGTAAGCCGATATCATGTCGACTGGGATGCGACAAAAGACGAAATTGATGATCTGTGTCGACCAATCGGGCCATAGGTGATAATCCTATAACCTTGCTCAAATGTACCGTACATATCCCGCAAAAATAGAGATACAAATTTAGCACATGGCAGATTTAGCCAAACACACGGGTTGCAAGTGGGTTTGTTGACCTACTCAAGTCTAGTGCTGCGGTTGCCGCAACGGCATGGGCGCGGATGTGATTGAAAACACTTTGTTTTGATCGCAGGCAGGTGGCGTGGATGCGCATTTCTTATGGAACCAGGGAATGAAAGTTTACTTCTGGTAGGCGGAAGTTGTCGTGCTGCGAAGCGCACTGGAAGCGTCACTTACGTGGCTCTGATGCAGAGCAAGCGCGAAAAAAACAGTCGCTCTTTTTAGTGGCGACAGATTTGCCGGCGGGCACTGTTATGTCGAAACGCATCCGTAAGATCATTCGCCCATCGCTTAGTTTCTGGCGCCAAAAACATGGCCAGATGTACTTGGAAAAACACTCATAGCAGGATGCGCAAAAAGTCAGCCTCGTGCATGGATATGATGACTTGAAATGCTGGTGCGAGCAGCATGCATCTTGTCGACTTCGGCAGTGGAGGCACCGAGTTCGTTGCCAAGCTTATTTCATGCTTTAAAGTGTTAGGTTGGCAGTGTCAGTTGTTGTCAGCGCCTTATGTGCTTATGCCTCTCAGAGATGAGTTTTTGGGACAGGTCCGAGTTTTGGGCAATTGGCTGAAACAAGTGGATTTGGTCATACTCGATATTGGCTATAGCCGCCGATGACTATTGCTACGCTTATGCAGCACCAGCCAACTTTCCCGTTTTGGAACGATATGAACGACAGAGAGACTTTCCGGCTAAGTATGGTGCTAAACCTTTTGCATCTCAACCTACTTCTAGGAGATAAGTTCCCGCTTACGGGCAGTCAATACGCCTTATTAAGGCCTGTTTTTTTACAACAAAACCAACTAGCGTCAACGCCTGAAACGAAACTAGTATGATTACATTAGGGCGATACGATCCTCTCGCTATTGCGTTACGATTTTAAAGCGTTATTAACGTCGGCTTTCGGCTAAAATATCATTCAAGTATTACGGGCGCCGCGCCAAAAAGGCAGTACCGGTGTTGTCTTTTTGTGAGGAAAATTAATATCTATTGTTGAACAGGCTAATCGGACTGTGACGCGCTTATGAACAAGCCAAAATGCCATTTCTGCGGCATGGCGGTACATGTATTGAACTGGCATGCCTTGGCGTTCCGACGGTATTCGCACAAAGTCGCAGATTAATCAGAATGTCTTTAGAACAACCGTTCTCTTGGTGTGTCGTTCAGTTACGTTTCGACAATGTGGCAGAAGAGGCTTCGTCGCACCTATTGAGCAATTATCGAAAGAATTAAGCGGGTCGTTGTTTGGATTTGAATGGCAAAAAAAAGCCGTAAAAACGGCTCAAGGATTTGGGATGTGCGGGCGCTGAGCGTGTGGCTAAAGCCATCGATGCGTACTTTTCTTGAAAAATTAGAGCGTTTGGCAGACGTTAGTGTCATAATTTGCGTTAAACGTATAGCCAATCTTCTTCGGAGTCTACATCTTGATGCAGATGTCGTGGTAATAAAAAAGGCTTGGATTTGGGGCCAAAATTTCCTCATCAAACAATTTTGCGTACTCGCCCAATTTAAAATTTCCTGCGCATATCGCCTCACTTAAATCTTGAGATCGCTGTACTAATTGCTCAGGAAACATCGCGCAAGTTTCGCCTTTTCTGTGTATGTGCAAAGCGCGCTGTATGGGGAATCCAATGTGGTGGTGAAAACAAAAGGGTTGTTTTGATTGAAGCTGTGCTAAACCTTGCTGTAGTTCTTCTGTTGTTAAGAGGGCAAGTGGGCGTATATCAAAGCAGGCTTATTTGGTGTTTTTCCTTCATTGATTAAAAATGCAATGCGTGCGCATCACGGGGTGGTCCCTGTCATAATGGTCGGACTAATGCTGACTAAAAAAGGTTTTTGCCCCCCCCACAAATCCGAGAAATTTGAGCAATCTCAGCATCATCCGTGGATACAATAACCTCATCGAATAACCCTGAAGAAAGCGCGGTTCACTGAATACGCAATCAAAGGTTTGCGTTTATATGGAATATTCTTTCTTGAATACGTTGTGAGCCGCACGAGCGGGCATAATGGCAAACACGATAAGTTTTATCAGTGTTGTACTTGTTGTCGTATTGTCGTCATGTGTTTGAGCCATGCAAAGACGGCCAATGATCAGCGAGGCTTGACGAGAACGTTTAACGACTCGAATGTTCTGTATCTGCGTCAACCCGACAAATACGGCCCAAACTTAGGGTGCGTTGTTAATAGTCCTCGGCAATGGGGGGAAATCGCTTTTTTAATACCTAACGGTAGATAATAGTTGGTATGCACAGGAATAATAATTTGTGGGCCGAATTAGCCTGGCGTAAATGCATCAAATGGCTTTATCGTGATGCCTTATGGGTTTTGGATAGAAGTATCGGGAAAAAGATGCGAGATGAATCCTCCATTCCTTTGAAACGCAGTAATAGCGAAGGTCTTTTAGAAGGTCACTAGTGATCGTGCAATTGCTGATGCGCCTCAGTAATGGAAATCGTCTAATCGCCGATACTCGTGATAGGCCCAATGCACTTAATTCTGTCATGCGATAGTTGAAATGGCCCAGTGTATGCTGTTCGTGAATACCAATCGCCCGGCATGTCGGGTTAAACTCATCATGTGACTTTGTTATGCCTTGCTGGAGTTGTTTTCAGTGTTTAGCCAGTTTTCATCGTTGGTGATCGCATGCACCTTCGGCAGAGTATGATTTTGACTGGTTGAAACTGAAACACAGATATCAGAATGTGCCGCAGCCAACATGGTTACCTTGGTATTTGCGCCAGTAGCATGGGAACGTCTTCCAATAATGCGAAAGCCGTATTCTTTTATAGCGATGAATGGCTTCCAGTGTAGCAGGATTGACTGCAATCACTGAATAACCACGTTGTAGTGTTCTGCTTTGCTTAGCTTATAAAGCTTTTCGGCTAGTTTTTTGGGCACATATTGTAGGTTCGTGATCATATCACAAAATCGACATCAGCACCACAGTACGGCCCGCATAGCGAGGCTATATAGGTAATGGGTGGATGTCCAACCCTGTCGCTTTCTCGACACCTAAAGCCAAACAAGCAAGGGTAATGCATGGAGTCGCATTATTTGCTGCAACGGCTAGCGTGAGTTACTCCTTTTTCGCATTGCTTGCTCAAGGCCGTGACGGCTTGGTCTTGTGTTAGGAAATCGGACTTTAATGCAGCAACACCGCGTTGATATCATCTCTCGCTATAGACTGATGGCCATAAGGAATAAAGTCAATACGTGTGTCATCTAAGTTAAAACCTCTACGAAGTGTGCTGGCGACTAGATTGTATTCATGAAACTAAATACATGAATGTTGAGTAAGCTCTGGAGCAATCGTTGTTGTATAAACAGTTTCTTATTATATCGACTACTTTAGGTGAAACAATAATGAAATCAAGGATCTGCTTCCTACAGGGATTGATTTATGTTGTCGTTCGAAGCAATCACTCTCGATGTAACGTTAACCATTCGTTGCCTGCATAAGCGTAGCAGTCGTGGCCCCCAAACTTAAAACCTCTTTTCTTTAAAATCTTTGGAAAGCGCGTGGATAGTGCGTCACAGCAGCACCTCGGCAGGCTGCTGACTTGTTATCAATTGATTTTGTTGGTCGTTATGCCCAAAAAATAATGACTGAAAAGACCCAAATATTCTTTAACGATTTTCAGAAAAAGCATGGCGTTGGTTGATGGCGCTTCTATCTTTGCTCGGTGCCGAACAATGCGTGCATTCTAGGACTAATCCGATCCACATCCGATTCCCTATGTTGCAACTATTTGATCGGATCAAAAATGTAAAAAGTGTTCGTTAGCCCTCCTTAAGTAAAATGTAATCAGCTTAGGACCCCTGAGCTCTTTCCCGAGTACAATACACTCAAAGAGTTTTGTCGTCATAATAATTCGCCATTCAGTATCATGATAGTGAATGTATTCGGAGATACCTAACACAAGCACAAAACGTATATTTTTCCTTAATGCACTCGAGGTTATGGATGATGTCGAGCTTTATGCTCAGCTTTCTGAGTGCATAAAGCAAAATGTGGCGAACGTTGTAAATTCAATATTATCAGACAATGGCCCGGACACGGTGGCTGATTGATGAGTTAGTTATAAGTTTTAAAACAGTAAGTCAAAAGATGTGAAGTGTTAGAAGACGGAATGCCCTACAAAGTCTTTTTCGAATGCGTTAAACTGACGCTTTAGACATAAAAAATTTACGAGGAATGGAGTCATCCAATGACCCGTGAATGATGGGTCGAGTGAGCAGGTGTTTTGCGTGCTTGTTTGACCCTATTTGGCAAATTCCGGGGCCTGGTGTTGTGTGTGTGTGGG
>Ga0163217_1108714_pt1 | contig 16249 bp, 22 predicted proteins | sample SynspAceP_FD_185933 | JGI IMG/M metagenome (GOLD analysis project Ga0163217, IMG submission 185933) | Saline lake microbial communities from Ace Lake in Antarctica - Synechococcus sp. Ace-P (PacBio error correction) | ecosystem: Environmental > Aquatic > Non-marine Saline and Alkaline > Saline ... | reverse complement strand
CCCGACCACGCACGGGTTCCGCACACGACATCTTAACTGAGTTTTGACAATGCAACTTCGACGTTGCGGCTACGAAAGTTCGCACCGGCTAATATTCCAAACTTATTCTAAAAACATGTTCACAAGACATGCAAAACGGGGCGGTAACAAGCGGATTAATGTTGGAGCGTAATCGTCAATGCTGATTCATGCCAATGAGATTTCAATGAACGAACAACAGCCATTTTGTGACGCCCTAGAGGCATTCATTACGGAGATGGTCGTTTTATGAATCGAGCAACGCGATTGCCCTTTCGTTGCAATCAGATTTCTTAAAATATATTTGACACCGATTTTATCAAAAACTTTGTTGGGCAATGGTTAGTCTATATTCCATTATGCTTGGGCCAGAATGTCGACAAATGCTCACGAGGACGCACGCAATACCAGACTTGACCAAAACATTGCCCAATTGGCTGTGAAACCGATGATGGGCGCGCGAAAGCGCTGCGTACGATGGACCTAATTGATTATTTTTGAGGACGAAGGGCCATAATCGCGACCACCGCAAGCACCCTTGCAACTGCGCATCTAAATAGCAATCTCCGATTCCGTGAGCAAACTCCATTAACAAATTTGGCTGGCCTTTCTTCTCTCAAGGAAACAAAAAGCGAAACCGAAATAAAAATTGTGCCGAAACTGCGAAATCTCTTGGAGTCAAGGCCCCTCCTGGCACGGGGGACAAGGTTCTTCAGGCTTTTTGCGCTTGCAGAGGCATTGACTGATCAAGTGGCCAAAAGAATCTATGCTCCTTGTATCACTTGATGTGTTCACTTTCTCCCAGTTTCGAAGGCGATGGGTATTCAAATTATTATTGAGCGCGCCCAATAGTTGAATGGAACGTCGGCCGATGGGAATGCACGTCATGAGATAATCCACTCTTTTCACCACTGTCGTGAAGAGAGAAGCGGTCCACTCTGTTACTGCTCTCAGCCAGCTACGCGCTGGAGACCCGAGCCAAGGCCGGATGGGAAAACACCCATTATCTAATTCACTCATGCAGCCTAGCATTTCACAATGGCCGGCGTTGTGAAGATAGATGAGGCTTGCAACATTGATCGGATAGTGCGGATCGGCGGTTACAATGGGTGAACAATGGTTGGCCGCCAAACTTTGTTCAACGTCAAACAGTCGTCGGGTCTGTGATCCCAAAAGACGCCATCGAATGCGTTGTTCCTTTCAGGCGATGGTGCTGTTTCGCACTGAAACCACAGAGCAGCTCTTCCACTGTTACGAAAGTCGCGGATAGCGATCAACGGAAAACTGAAGTAGCGATTGGCACTCCACATTGTTGCCAATGATGATGCACGTTCATCAGGCGCCAAAGCGGGCCGAGCTGCCTACACTCGTAGCATCGGATTGCTTGGCGAGTTGAACGATCTATTCGGCTTGCCCAGACCGACATTAGCTTGGCGAACAGGTATGCTAAACAACGGCGTTCGCATGAAGCCGAGGACTGCCTATAAAAGCAATATTAAATTGCGTGGTTGCGTACGATCTATTCGCTTAGCCCAAAACCGACATAGCTTAAGCGAACAGGTATGCTAAACACGACGTCGATGAAGCCGAAGACTGCCTACCAAAAGTAGTATTGAAATTGCGCTGGTGTGGTGAACGTTTCTATTCGGCTTTAGCCCCAACCAACATAGCTTAGCGAACATTGTATGCTAAACAACGACGGTTCGATGAGCCGAGACTGCCTACAAAAAGTAGTATTGAGGCTGATGCATGTGGCAGAAAAATTGATCACGCACATTCATGTGCTCAGACCCAACATAGTTTGGCGGAACATGTATGCTAGACAACAAAGGTTCGATGAAGCTGAAGTGTTGTACGAAGACCAGTAATAGATATATTTACAAAAATTGGGCGACAAGAATGGTGTGCCCCAAACCTTACGGAACCCGGATGTTGCAATTGGCCTGAGAAATCCCAAGCTCGCACTGGCATATTTTCGGAATCTTTGCAACTAATGAGTCATAAGAAAATAACACTGGGACAGAATTGTCAGTTGAAACAATCTCCACGCTTTCGGCGTCAGCTGATGATAATTCAAAGTAGCGTTTTCTAATATCTGCCTGATATTTTGGTGAGTTGAGTATTTGCAAATCCCACTATCGTGATAGTTTTTAGAGAAATCTTGGTCGTCTCCGTTAATGAGAGGGCTTTTGGAATCACTCCGCCCGGTTCCGCGTCACCTCATCTTTTCCGGCAGATACAACCGGTCCCCCTTATCCTTATAACCTTCGGCCATCTCGCGGCATGCCTTCTTTCCGCTGCCGCCTTTGCTTCGCCGCTGCGGTTTCGGCTGCCAGTTTCTGCTCGCCAGAAAGCCTTCGGCGCTCTGGTTTTGTTTGCTGGCGAAGTCACGGACTTTCCTGGCTGATTCATGCTTGCAGAATTTTGGCCCGCACATCGAGCAGAAATGGGGCGGTTTTCGCGCTTCGGCCGAAGGTCTGTCGTGATATTGCATCGCGGTTTCGGGATCGAGCTCTGAGATTGAACTGGTACGCGCCGCGAAACTCGAAAACGGGCCTTGGACAGCGCATTCGTTCGCGGACCTGTGCCGGCCGGGTGGCCCTTGGCCGAGATCGGCGGCGTGGGCGGCCAGTTTGTAGGTGATTCACGGCCGACCTTGACATCGTCGCCGGTCGGGGCAGGCAAGATGTTCCTTGGCGTGACCATAGCAGAGCATCGCGGTGCCGCTACCAGCCGATCTGGGCGGCGCCGATTGCCGCTGTGAATTGACATAGCCGGGCGCGATGTCGGTGTGAGGGGGCCGAGCGTTGGAGAAAGGGCGCCTCGCCGCAGACTTCGAGCTTGCTTTTTCCATTATTCTCCTTGATCTTGTGCATCGGCACATGGCCGGGCCTCGATCAATCACCTGTACGTCGGATTCCAGCGCGTGGCAGTTCGGCCGAGTGTGTAGAGCTCGGAGAATTGCGCTTCGTCATTTGGGCGTCGGCAATCGAGCCGGGGCGCAGGGCCTGTCGCCGAGGCGTAGGCAAATGTCATAGGCCTTCATGATCTCGGTGATTGTACGTCGAAATGTTTCGTAGAGGAAGCTTTCCTTGTGATGCGCGAAGGCACCCCATTTCGCCATGATGCTGCCCGCCGCGCGGAAACGATTGCCGGTAACCGCTTGGCCGCCATTCGGCACATAAGGCAGACGGGACGCCAGCGTGGGATGTGAAATAGTCGACGCCCTGCCTCGGCTTTGCTCGATCAGCGTATCGCGGAAAAATTCCCAGGTGAGGCTCTTCAGCAAGCGCCGCCGACTTTTCGCAGCGCCCTGAAGATCGCACGTGCCGATCGGAACCGGGCTGTTGCGGATGATCCATTCGCGGTGTCGTGGATTGGTGTTTGGGGCGGTGACAGATCCGATGACCCGTATTCGGCGCCCAGCGGATCGACCAACCATCTTGTCGACTTCATGGGCGACATCGATCGCGACGGCGCTATTGCCCGATATTGCCGTTGATCTTGGACGAGGAAGTTGCGGTCGATTGCCATTCGGCTCGGATTCCGGGTTGGGTTTGATATTGTTCGGAATGATCGCCCTGCCCCGTGCAATTTCATCGCGACAAATTCCGGCGTGACATAGTCGGGGATCGACGGCGCCAAAGCTTTCGCCATCGCGCTTTATATTCCTTGAGCCGCTCGCGCCCGAGATTTTCGCGCTCGGCGACATATTCCATTTCCGGGGGTTGATTGATTTGCCCTGGCGGGCATAATGCATCTGGGAGCATTGACGCCCGCTGGCCGCGCAGCACCTTGCGGCGGACATTCAGGAAAGGCGCGACGCCGCGGAGCGTCGGGGCCGAGGCTGGCATTATCTTCCGGTTTGATTTCGCGCTGTCGATTTTTCTTCGAACATCGCGCGCGCCTGATCCACGGGGCTGCGCAATTCGTTGAGGCCGTCTTGATATCGATTCAATGATTCGGGATCGGATTGGTATAGGTCCGGCTGGTGTCATAACCCGGATCGGCGCTTCGCCGCCCTCGGAGATGATCGCGCGCAATCGCCACGCGGATGCCAGAGCCACTATGCCGCCGCACTCATGAAAACTTTCTTCGAGCACTGATCGCGCCGGTGGTACGCCAATTTCGGTTTTTGCGGGAAGGTCAGCCATTTTTCTTCGTTCCTTTGTCATTGCAGACGAGGGCGGGATTTGTTGAAAACCCTTCCCTCCCTCGGCCCGTGTGATCGGGATCAGGTTCAGCGAGGTCGCAGGGCGTTACACCGCCTCTCAGTTCAAACGAACTCCCCGGGGATGGGCCCAATGCGTAGAAGGCTGGCCGGCCGGGATGTCAGCCATTCTGATCTTTGCAACGGCTTTTATTTTGGCGTACGCAAGATTATATTAGGCTTCCCGCAAAACGATCTGCTAGTTTTTCTTCAAAAGCCCTGCAGAGGCCGCAATATTGGAGCGGAAAATGACGGAATCGAACAGGGTCCAGCTGGATGTAAATCATTGTCGGCGCAGGATTCCCGGCCTTCTACTGTTGCACAAGTTCAGGCAGAGGGGACTTTCTGCCCGCGCCTTTTGAAGGCGGGGCGATGATGTTGGCGGCACATGTACTGGAACCGCTATCCGGGCGCGCGCTGCGATATTGAAAGCAGTCGACATTCGTTCAGTTTTGATTCCGGAAATTGGAGCAGGAATTGGGGAGTGGAGCGCAGAAATATGCGACCCAGCCCGAATCCTCCGCTATGCCCAGCATTGTCGCCGAACCTTTGGACCTGCGCCGCGACATCAGCTTTGGCGCCGCGGGTTGGAAACAGCTGTCTGGGATGAGGATTACATCATGCTGGGGCCGTGGACCACCGAGACGGGCGAAGACGGTCACAGCCGGTTTTCATCATGGCGACCGGCTGCCTGTCCCAGCCCAAGGATATGATATCGTATTGTATCGACAGCTCGGCGGAGAGATTTTACCGCACCCATAGCTGCCGCATGACGGCGTCGATTTTCCGGCAAAAAGGTTCGGGGTTGAATCGGCACCGGATCATCGGGCATCAGTCAATCCCGCTGAATCGCGAACAGGCCGGACAGCTTTGGACCGTGTTCCAGCGAACGGCAAAACTATTTCTATCCCGCGGGCAATGGCCGATTAGGCGGAGAAAATGGCGGTCAAGCAACGCTATTCAGGATTACCGGGAAGTAAGCTCGCTGGGACGAGGTTGGTCGTGCCAGGCAAAGAGGCAATGGACTTCGCCCTGACGGTGTCGGAGGAATGAACGGCAACAGCGCTATTCAAGGAAGCTGGGGACAAGGCGCGATACCGCATCTCGCTTCCGAATTTGCGGACCCTTTTGCTCGACGAAAAAGGCCAACATGACACGCCTAGCGGAATTTTGTCCGCAGGCAAGATCCGCTCTGTGATCGAGGACAGCAATGTCGCGGATATCTTTGACCCCGACGGAATTTCCGAATCTGCACCCAAAGCGCCGCCTGTCTCGACACCAATTATTATCAGACATTCAACAAGCCCAATGTTGCATATTGTCGACATCAAGAAAGATCGATTGTCTTCGATCACCGAAACCGGGTGCGACACGAGATCAGAATTTCGACTTTGATTGCGATCGTCTTCGCCACCGGATTTGACGCGATGACCGGCGCACTGCTGGCGAGCGATAGTCAGGGGTCGCAATGGCCAGAGCCTGAAAGAAAAAATGCGGCCGACGCCAGTCAGTTATCTCGGCCTGACGGTTTCAGCTTTCCCCAATTTTCTTCATGATTTACCGGCCCCCGCAGCCCGTCAGGTTCCTGTCGAATATGGTGCTTGTCGTCATCGAGCAGCATGTCGAATGGATGCCGATTGCCCTGGACATATGCGGAGGAGAGGATCTCACCGTCATCGATTGCCACCCACAACAGCAGAAACGGCTGGGTCGAATATGACGGCGACCAGCGATATGACGCTCTTTTCGCTGGCAAAATCATGGATTTATGGGCGCCAAACCGTGCCCGGAAAACCGCGGTATGCACTGCCCTATGTCGGCGGTGTCGCCGCCTATCGCCGGGGTTCATGCAACGATGTCGCAGCGCAGGATTATCTGGGCTTTCCGCTTGACGGTCCGGGCGGTTCCGCGCTGCCTTATGGCCTGATTCCGGGCCCGTCAGCAGCCGACGTGGTCGCGCTGCCTGGAAATGCTGCCGATATGGAAACTGCACCGTTTTAAAGCATGTCACGCGGAACAGGCGGCGCCGACTTCAGGTGGCGATGAACGCTGGCAATCCTCCGGTCGTGGGTCGGTGAAGCTGGACAGAACGGTCATTTCCCGGAGCAGATGTCCGCTCGACTATCGCCTGTACCGGCCGGACAGCCCCGGCCCGATCCGGTCACGTCTAATTTTCCACGGCGGTGGCTGGGTGTTTGGCGATCCACACCTCTGACGACGCTTTTTGCGCGACTTGTGCTGTGAATTGCCAAATAGCATCATCAAGGTCCGCCAATTACCGCCATGCGCCGGAAGCGCCCTTCCCCGCCGCAAGCGGATGACGCTTTGGCCCGCGGTCCAATGTGGTGTCCGAAAATACGAAACGCTTGGCGGTTATTGCTTGGTTGAACTGCGGTTTGTGGCTGGAGCGCCGGGGCAATATTGCCCGCCGTGGTCTGCCAGCTGGCCCGCGATGCCGGTGCCGGAAATTCAAGGGTCAAGTGCTTGATCACGCCGGTTGTCGATGGCGGCGACCAGCAGCCCATCGATGACGACCAATGGTGAGGGGCTTTGTGCTGACCAAGGCCGCTGAGGGGACTGCGTTCTGGGATCATTATGCCGAATCGCATCCGAGCGCGCCGACCCCAAAGGCCTCGCCGTGCTCGCTGCAATCTTCAATCTGCCGGCCGCGCTGATCATTCACCGGCGAATTGTGATTCCGCTGCGCGTCAGGGCAAGCCGTATGCCGGAAAGCGCTTGTGCGGGCAGGGACGCCGGCGCGCAATATCACCTATCCGGGACAAGATCCATACTCCTTCGCGGCGGTAGGGTAAATCCCGACCCGCGAACGAGGCAAGACAGGAAAGTTGCACCGCCTGTGCGACAATATTCAGAGTGAGTTGGAGCCAGTTCTAGATCGATTGCTACGATGAACCGCGATCAACCCGTTGCAAGCCGCACCAGACGCGGCAAAATATGGCACCGAGACCGAGGGCAATCGAGAGCCCGCCCAAAGGACATTGGACCGCGCAGAAACTTGCTCGTAACTTGAGAAACCAGGTCGCCAAACCGCCAGAATCACGTGCGCTTCAATGAATATCCATGCGCCAGCACGGGTGATCAAGTATCGCAAGCAAGGTCGCCTTGGATCCCAGGGATGACGAGATAAATCGTCGCTCCGATCGCCAGAGGACCATTCCGGTCAGAAATTGCCAGCGCTGTGCCTTCGCGAAATTCCTGCACCATTTTGGCCCAGAAAACCGGGTCGCCGAAAATTCGCAATGCCCGCGGCAACGGCATAGATACCGATAAAGAAGGTGATCCATCCGGTGATTATTGCCTGCATTTGCCCATATTGTTTCTCCTTCTGTTCCAATGAAAAAAGAAGGCCACCGGGATGGCTGGAGGACTATGAGAACGGAGCGCAGGTCAGTGAGTTTGCTCGCCGGAATCAGGCCTGCCCTCCCCTCCCAGCCAGTATACATTCAGCCAGCCATTTAAAACGTATAACCCACACTATCGCGCCGAAACTTTGGACGGATTGATGTGACCGGTGAGATCGCTTCGGAAATCACGAGCATCCCCGGAATAGCTGCCCGAGGAAAATCAGGCCCCAGCCGCCGTTGGTCACATCGCCATCGAGATCGACGGCGGTGAGCGTGGTCAGTCGACATTTTTCCAGCCGTGGGGCGGTGAACACTGGCACAGACCCGCTGGCCGCCGATCCGGCAGGTGAAATGCCTGAAATAATAATCGGCGTAATTTATATCACATTATTCGCCCACTGATCGCCAGGCTGGTGTCGACGCTTGCGACTGAGCGGGGTAAAATAGGTCAGGCCTCGGGAAGACGACCATGCCGGCATGCGCGCCGGCGGGACATCCAGCGGCAGGTCAACTGTGCGGGTCACCGAGTCATAGGGTTGAGCACACGAATTGACTGGAGCCCCCCGCGAAGGGCCCCACTTCAATGGCGACTCGAGTTTGCCGAAGAAACTGACCACGGCGGTCCTTGATCGAATCTGCCGATCAAACCGGCCCGGACGACAGGCCAAAGACGAAAATCGGACCTTCGCCTCCTTGCGAGTCGGGAAATGACATCAAAGCAGCCCGGACCACGCCGCTGAAAAATCTTATGCGCCCAGACTGCGAGAACAACGCCAGCGGCGAATCGATTGTAATTGTCGGCCCCTCATAGCTGGGACCCAACGCTATTCCGATGCCTTGCGGTCAGATAATCGCCATCAAAGAGCCGACTGTTCGAACCGGCATTGGTGCCGGGTCTTCCGGCGCCAGAAGCGGCAGGAAGATATGCAGAGACCGAGAGAAATTAAGCGGCGTACCGAAATATCGTTCAATTTTTCACGACTGATTCCCAAACTGGTTGCCGTAACGGTTAAACGCTAGGCGACGGCGCTTAACAGTTGCTTCTCCCAGTTATAGTACCCCATTTTCCCTTGGCAAGCATGCTATCATCCAGGCGCCTGTTCAACAAACAGTCTGCAGGGCTGCGAAACATTGCTGATCCACCGCACTGCCCACTTCGCCCTCTGCAAATGACCATGGCTTTTCCGATGACATGCCCGGGCCGTATTGTAGGCCGATCGGGCTATGAGCGCATCATATATGTCGGCCACCGTGATGATCCGGGGATTCCATCGAAATACTGCGTTCATCCAGGAACCGAGTGGATTCCTTTTCCATCCAGTCGTTCTTGATTGGTCGAAACCGGGCGACCAATTCGCCATATCGCCCATTACGCCAATTTGGCTAGAATATTGGTCGTCAGGCCGCATGGCCGGCATTGATTTCCCCATTCCCCGGCATCGAGCTTAGCCCGGGCTTTTCGAGAATCGTTGGCTGCTTACGCCAATTTTCCGATATCATTGGCAGAAACGGCCAGCGCGGCGCAGCACCCGGCGGTGTCGGCTTCCCATACCCAATATTTCGGCAATTCTGTCGGGCGATCATCCCCCACCCGTGCACTATGGCCTGCGGGTGTCAGGGCTTTTTGGCATCAATGACCTGGCCAAGGCAAAACTGATGTCGTCGAGATTAAATCCTCGTCGACGAACCACATAATGCGCAGCCCGGTTCGAGCGCCCCACAATTGTTCGGGCAGATCACGAGCGCAGTTCCTCCAAGAAGCCACTGGCCTCGGACAATTTTTCAAAATAATGCGCACAGCTGCGGATCGAGCCAGCTTCCTGCCCGCGTTACGTGACTTTCTGCAAGCGCCGCCTCTTTGCCCATGGCGCTTATAGAAAACATCGGGCAACCTGAGCCAGGAGCGCGATCCCTGCACCCAGATGTGAATATCGTTGCCAGCGACACCCGCGGCAAGCGCGCCCCCGTCCAATGTTTCGTCAAGATGGGCAATGGCCTGAGCGACCTCTTCGGAAAAAACGCAAACGCCGGGCGATATCGGCACCGCGCGAACAGCGGGTTGGCAATGATCTCGGTCAGATCGCCTCGCCATTTTCGAAAGCGTTGGAAAGCGCCTGGCGGCGCCGCCACCTCGGGCATCCGCATTCCATGCCAAACCGCGCTGGCAAGAAATTCGCCAAATTTTCTGCCGTGGAACCCAATTATTTGAAATCATATTTTCAGCTTGCGGTCATCTCCGGCCAGCATCTCGGTGGACCCGGGCCGCGTTGCTGCTACAGCCAAGATCCTTGAGCAATACTGCGTAAAGACATCGCCGCAATGTATCGCCCCTTCAAGGCCCAGAGCCAATCGCGATCTTGCGTGCCAATCCAGCAGGGACCGGAATACTGTGCCGGCAGGCTGCCCCCCGGTTCAGGTCCAGCGCGTAAGAAAAGGCACCGAGGGGATTCTAGACAATCGCGGATGCCCGAACTTGTCCTTCGGGCGAACTGTATATCTGTCGCTTGATACATTTGCCTTTGTTCCTAGTCTGTGTACAGCAGATTGGCCGCCAGAATACTTAGTGAACAGTTAATATCCGCCCGATACAGGAGTATATTTCATGCGCACCGCATAATGGGCATCCTGCGCGGCCGCCAACAGTTGAATTGAGGCCGATTTGAACTTGGGCGGGCCCATTCCGATTTTGGGATTGCGGGAGAAGCAAAGCCTTCGCGCGGCAGGAAAAAGCCGCAGATCCATTTTTGCCATTGGCATTTTTCGTCCATGAAATCAAGGCCCACGGCATAGGGTCCGGGCTTCACATTGGCTTCTGGATGGCGTCGGCCTGGACAGCGGATACTTTGAGCTTGCGCACGCCTCTTGTCCTGGCTTGCAGTCTTGGAAAATAAAATTTTGGATTTGCACTCAGACAGACCGCAGCCACATCGCCTTTTTCCGGAGCGCAAAAACCGGTGATGGCGAGATCAATTCCCGAGCCGAGATCGCCCGGTGCAGCCGCCTCGACCGGTGCTTCATTCGCGGACGCGGCTTGCTCCGACAAGCAGCACCGAAACTGCTGCCAAGATCGGCAAGGCCGATATCCGTGCCGCAGATCTGTCCCAAAAAGCGAAAGTATAAGCCATAATTACCTCTGTATAATTCCATGATGCTTTTCATGATGGGTCGCGGTTTATGAGCCAACTTCCCTTAACCTTGCCCTTGAACAGCCAGCGCGGGAATCCCCAACCCATATGATTGGAAACGCCCATAATCGTCATCACCAGCAAAACAGCCCCAAAACGCCGACATTGAATCGGTATGTTGCGACGACCAGAGGCCGGAATCACGATCGCCTCCACTTATCGCCCTCGACCGGGTGGGAAAGCTCATCGCGCCCAGGCGGTTGGCGGACGACTGTCATGGTGAACCGCATGCGCGACCTTGAACCATTGCGTGCCGGTGAAAACAAACCGGTGGTCCAGTAAAACCATGGTCATGAAGGAAAAGATAGAGGGAAAAGCGATATGGGCAGATACCACAAAGGATAGATATCCCGGATCGGTGTAAATCCTGGGTCCAGCCGCATTCTGCCAGCCCCATTGGCAAACAATCCCGGCGGGATGGCCGAAATCGCGGCGGAATAGCGCGACCAGGCGGGATTTCACGGGCCACTGGGGGCTTCAGCCTGGGGCATATTGGCCGGCCGCACCCGATGGTCAACCAGGCAAAAAGCCGCTGGTCAGCAGATAACGTCCGCCGACGATCAACGTCATTGGCGACGGGCCCTCGATCAGGATGGCAGGGCATATTCCATTGCCGAGCGAATAGGTGCGGATCGCCCGGGAGCAGAGGCTTAAAGCAGGAAATCGTTCTACCATGCTTGCAGACAGGCTTTCCCATTCCCCCACCATCGGCTAGGCAAAAAATTTATGCCGAACAGGACGTCCCTTCAAACCAGGTATGATCTGGCTAAAAAATCGCTGGCGGCGGCTCTGGCCGGCGGACTGGTGGCGCTGGCGCTGGCGAAACTGCGACCCGATCTGGATATTGTCCTGAATCGAGGCAGAGGAGCAATTTGGCGGCAATTCATATCTGGTCCTTTTTCGAGAGCGGACGTCAAACCGGTAGCATCGCTGGCTGGTCGACCCGCTTGATTTTGCGCGCCATTTGGGACAGCTATGGATGTGCATTCCCGAAATTATAGCCGCAGCCTGAGCAACGGCTTTGCTCGATTCAATCGGAAAATCTCGACCGGCTATTGCGTCAGCACCTGCCGTCCGGAGCTTTGAATTAACCGGTCAAAGGGCCGAGACCGTCGAAAAGGGCCTGGGCAGCGGCAGATGGGCCGAAATTGCGGCGCTGCAGTGCTGGATGTGCGCGGCAGCGGCGATATTCCGCTGCTGGATGTCGGCTGGCAGAAATTTTGCGGCCAGATGCTCAAACTGGGAAAAACCCCACGGGCTGGAGCGTCGCGATCATCATGGATCCACGGTCCGAACAGATTGTGCATCGAGTTCATTTTACTGCCTGCCGTTCAGCGACACCGAAAATTTTTCGTCGAAGACACTTATTATGCCGATACCGCCGACCTCGACCAGCGCGACCTCGCATTGGCCGGATTGCCGATTGTATGCGGCGGCTCAGGATGGCCGATGTGCAGCGGTGCTGAGCGGAGGAAAAAGGGCCAGCTTCGGTTTTATCTATGGCGGCGATTTCGGAGGCTTTCTGGGCAAGCCAACAAAGGGTCGATGCGCGAGCCGGGGCACGGGCACGCTGATCCAGCCGATCACAGCTACTCCGCGATGGCGGTCAAAAACCGCAGATCGATTGATTGCCGAAATGCCGAAATCAACCAGCAAGCTGGGATGGAATGTTGCGCGATCTGGCCCAAAAACATTGGAAGAACGGAAAAAATTCTATTCGTATGCTTTGCGCCTTTCCTGTTTCTCGGTGCGGAACCGGACAAGCGTTACAAAAACCTGGAACATACCTATAGCAAAGACGAAATAATTGCTTGCCCGCTTCTATGCAGGAAATCACCTGGATGGATCAGGCGAATTTGCTGACCGGCGGGGCCGGCCCTTCCCATTTTTCCGCGCCATCCCGCTTTTTGGTTGAAATATAGCAGAGTATTGAACTCCGTATGAGTTGGAGCGTGTGCAAAATCCAGATGAATTGTTCAAGAAAGCAGGCCTTTGATCGGTTCCGGCTTCGGCGTCTGCACTGGCCATTCCGGCTGCAGTCCGCCTACTCCGAGACGACCCATATTGAAAGCCGCGACAAGCCCGCGTGGCCGCGCTTTATTATTGGGAAAAGGAAGGCTTTATCTCGATGCGGCCCAACCGTTATCACCGACCCGGATTGCCTGTTTCCCAGCTGTGGCGAAACTCACCGGCAATTGACATGGCGAAAGACATCGAAACTGATGCCGGTACGCCCTTTGCTACCGGCTTCAACTGCCGGACGGCACCAATTTCGATTATTGTCAATGATTCCGGAAGAGCTTTTACCGCCCAATATTGCGGCGAAAATCGAGCCATGATGTCGAAGGCTACCAAAGAAATTCTCGAATATAGCGGCGGGCTGTATGAGGAAGGCTATGTCAAGCTGGGGCACCAAGGCGTTTCTGCGATTTTCAAGTCGATGATCAAGGCCGCTCCTGCCTTGATGAAAATATGAAGCCTATCGCTCGTTTACGCCAAGGTTCCAGGCTTTGTTGAAAAATGAGAAAGCCTGCGCGAGTTCTGTCCTTTCAATCGCTACTGGTTGGCAGGCAATCCGATGAAGGACCAGCGCGATTTACGGCCTTTGATCCACAAGCTGGAACGCTCGGGCGGCGTTTCTGGTTTGCCAAGGGCGGGGAAACCAATATGCTGGTCAGCGCCATGGTCAAGCATTTCGAGCGGATTGGCGGGCGTGATCCGGCTTGAATGATCCGGTGAGCGAAAGATGATTACGTATCGGCGACCGGGCATCCGGTATCACTGCAAAATCCGCTGGAGCGAAAAATTTTGATTGCCGTCGCCTCCAACGCCGATGTCGTGGCACAGCTTACCGCGACCTGCTCGGCCACAAGCATCGCAGCGAACACGGTCAGCCAAAAAAGCTGCTGAAGAAGGAAATATTCGCCAATCCCTGTTGTCGTCCATTTTGGCCTGAAAGGCAGCTGGCCCGGCCATCGCCGCACCATATGATCCTGTTCGCGCCGCGCTTACAAAGGCCTGCTCGCGGAGATATTTATGCAATGGCGTGCTGCCGAGCGATTTTTCGCTCTACCTGCACCATCCGACGTTTCACCGATCCGGAAAATTGGCACCCGAGGGGAATAGCACATTCCTATTGTGCTGGCACCGGTCCCCCATCAGGGCAAGCTGCCGATCGACTTGAAGAAATGGGACCAATTATGAGAAGCGGATTCTCGACGAAAATCGGGCACCGGCTGATCCGATATTCACGAACCGCATTGTCACAGCTTTCACTATTACGCCGCAGATTTCGGCAGTACCTCAACCGCGCATTCGGCAGCGCGTCAGCCTTGAGCCCGCTTGCTCACGCAAAGCGCCTGTTCCGCGGTGCACAATCGCGATGATGTGTCGACAATCTCTATTTGTCGGCGCTTGGCACCCATCCCGCGCGGGGATCCCGGCGTCGTCGGCGCGCCAAGGCGACGGCTGAACTGATTGCTGGAGGATATGGGTGCAGACTTGTTCCGTTCGCCTGAGCCCGTCGAAGGACGGTTTTTGCCTCCACCAGACTCACTTCGACAGGCGCAGTGCCGACCGGTTTCCATTCGCCGACATCATGAAACCGCGCGCATCTTCCATTCATCAGGCCAAGACAGTATCGAGCGGGGTCGAAGTCCTTTTCACGCGCGTCAAAGCTCTTTTCAAAAGCAAAAACCCGCAACGGGAAGTGGCTGCCTCTATATTGGTTGCCGCGGCCTGCGATTGTATCTTTGCTGACGCGTCAGGATCATCGTCACGGATGTCGGCCCATCGCCAATCCGGAAAAAAACCAATCGGCGCGATGCGGATTGAATGACCACCGCGCGCGCATGGCAGCGAGCAAACCGGCAATCCCCCCGTTCGACCGCCTTTGGGGTGTGGTCGCACAGGAAGCGCATTTCCGAAAAAAAACTGGCAGATGATGATCGACGGTTTCGCCCTGGATGCCCGAGGATGGCGACCGGAACGAGCGATGATCTGTTTCAAATTGCATCATGTCGCCGGTGCGGTCGGGTGCATGAGTGGCGGTGGTGATGGGGCGTTTCGGCAAAGGATCAGGAGGTGCTGGACCCGCTGTGATCTGGGGCTGTGCGTTCCAGCTTTGGCCAATATCGCGCGGGGACGTGCCGAGGATGGCACAGGGGGGGCCCCCCAGGGCGATTGCATTTGCCGGAAAAGCTGGCTCGTCCGAAAGCGGTGTATCGATCCTGATGATATCATGGACCCGGCCAATCGGGCCAGCCGCTGATTCAACGCTGGTCAAACCGGACTTTGGCGACTGGGCGGGAGATTATGAAGGTTTCGGCGCGCGTGGGCGCATCAAAGCCTGCGTTCCGGTCCGCTGGCAGTGCTGGCGGCGGCCGGGATTTACGGCGAGGATAATAGCCCGGAGCGATCAAGCAGAGCGACGGCGCATCGCTTGAAGCAGCGGATATTTACCGGCAAGGCAAAAAAACTGGGGTGGATATTAAAGCTTTGGGCAGGGCGCTGGATCAACTCAGCCCGGCGCCGAACCGTCAGGGATTGTTGGACAAGAAGCCGCGGACGCCGTCCGGCCTAGTGGGCTGGCAACCATGTTCGTGACATTATTTGCCAATGCGTTGCACTGGCCGTGTCCAAACAGGATTTTGCGAAAAAGCACAGCACGCCAAGGGCCTTGCCGTGGGTGCCCGTTTTATAGCACCAAAGTTTCGCCCAGCGCAATTGGGTGACGCTGGCCCCCGCTTCGGCGGCAATGACATGGGGCTGCGGCCGATATTCCCATTTCATGCCCCAGCGAAGTTGGACGCGAAACGACATCCGGCGCCGGTCATCCGCGGACCATCGCCATTTCTGAGCGCGATTACTGTTCGGCTTTGGCACGCTGGTTCAGGATTAAGTTCGGGCGGCCAGGCATTTCCGCCGGAATCCGGCATCCGTCCATATTTTTGAAGCCGCTGGCTGGCGTTGGCAGGGGCCTGCCGTCTGAATGTCCTCGGCTATGGCTGCCCGCTTTACCGACCCAGAACTTTCCTGCATTGGCCGGAGCGACCAAGCACACCGAAAATCGGGTTTTCATTCCCCCGTGCAGAACCAAGCGCCACCGAGGGACGGCACCAAGCCCGGGTTCTTTGCGGCCGGACCAAAAATCTTTTTGTGCCATCAATCGGGATCGACGACCCCAGGTTTCAGTGGTTTCAGCACCGGCACCCGCTTTTGAATTCAATATGGGGTTTTCTTCGGAAGAGGGGCCAGGCCCCGGCGGGATGGAGCCCAGCTTTTTCCAGTTTTCCGCTGCGCAAAGAAAAAGCGGGTTCGACCCCCGGCCATTATTCTTGCATTTTTTTCCAACTTATCCTATAATCTCCTCTCGGGTTTGAGTTTTTCCCAGGGCCTTTGGCGGCCCAGCTTTGTCCAGCTTCCAGTTCACGCATTGGTGGGGACGAGGCGCCCCGCCCATCTCTCTTCTT
>Ga0163217_1094150_pt1 | contig 16250 bp, 12 predicted proteins | sample SynspAceP_FD_185933 | JGI IMG/M metagenome (GOLD analysis project Ga0163217, IMG submission 185933) | Saline lake microbial communities from Ace Lake in Antarctica - Synechococcus sp. Ace-P (PacBio error correction) | ecosystem: Environmental > Aquatic > Non-marine Saline and Alkaline > Saline ... | reverse complement strand
ATACAAACGTCACCGACCGGAAAATACCTTGTTGTATTCAACTGGTCGGAGCCGATATTTATCCACAATCACTGCCAACTTAGCCGAAACCAGGCAAAATACTTACCCCAATATGTGAGCGCTGAGTTTGATGAATGTCTTAGCGCTGTGGGACGACTTGAGCACGCTTTTTTACGCGTGGTATGTGGTGACTGCAAACATGTTATGGGGTAAAGTATTTGGCCTTGTTACAGAGAAACCTAGTTGCCTTCAGCTGCAAAGCGTCGAGAATGTGTGTCTGTCCTAATATCTAGTTCTCGTGCTGTGCGTGAGCCAAGGCATAAGTACGAGATATTAGCCAGCGAAAGCGCCGCCTTGTTGGTAGGATGGAGTATTGTTTCCTCTCCGGGTTTACCCTCCAGTGTGAATTCCGGCTCATATGGGGTTCTAAGCTTAACTCGTGCTTCCCCCTTCGAATTACTTGCTGCCAATGCCAGTGCTACCAGAGCAACCTGATCATCCACCACCACCTGAATTAAATGTTATGAAGTGATGGCCATTTACTTTATTCACCCGTAGTGCGCATTACACACTCATCATTGTCAATAAGAAGGCAGGCTTTACCAAAAATCTAAACTGAAGCGACGAGAGACGAAGGACCGGGCTAATGCAGTGTACAACCCAGCTTTCGATGGTCACTAGAACGGTTTTGCTTTGAGCTCCTCCAATTACAGGCGAAGTTGGACATGTTTGACCTGCACTTAACTTCAACATCCCACATCTTTTCCCACTATTTACGAGCCTAGTGCTCTCGCATTAGAAAGGCTGGGCTCGGTTATTCTGACTCCAACTAAAAGTCGAGTCTCCAATGTGCAATTAGCTATTATCTTATGGTCGGGTGGTTACCACCGTTCTATACACTTCCCCGCGCGCCAGATCAAAAAGCCAGCGTATCCGCCCAAAACAATATAACTTTCTACGGATTTGGTGAAGATCTCGGCGTTCCTAGAACTACTGCGCTCTGAGCTCATTTGTCTTACAGTATATCCGCTCTATATTCAGACACAAACGACAAATTGCCCGAGCATAACTCTTTAAAGAGAGAAAAGTCCTAGTCAGGATTAAGCCAGTTAACCTGTTCCTGTAGCTGGTGTAAATTTACCTGAGTTATGTTTTTCAAATCGCAAGAGATTTATGTGAGGACGTCGAGCCGCTCTGACTTGAAGAGCTTGTATGTTCGGCAAAGGTGAGCATCCCGGCAGTTAGTACCCCAAATTGTACCAATTTTCGATATATATGATCATTACAATAGATTGAGGTGAAAAGAGTCGAGCTAGCGTCGGGTGTCTTCCCAGACATTTCGAGCTAAATCAAAAGGCGCACTCTCGCTAACACCTTACAATCTGTGTTCCTCCTATGCTTCCATTTGAGTCGCTCAAGGCAAGGGCAAAAAATAGGTGTTCCTTACCTCTGGATGAACAACACCCAAACATCTTTCATCCGCCCATGACCAACCGTAAATGACGTAAATCATTTTCAGGTTAGGCTACGACCAGCACCATAATGCTGGACTTTTTCCGTTACATGCAGGAGTGGTAGTTTGAGGCGTGTCAGACTGCGCTGATCGAATGTACGCTATCCTGCAACCACGAGAACCTCCAAAATGAAAAATCTTACTCACCTTCTAAAGGTAACTTCGCTGAGAACATCCCATTAAAAACCCCTTTTTCCATAAGCATCATCGGTAGGTGCGGGGTACCTAGCGTAGTGTAGCGAGCAACGTTTGAGCGATGTGTAATCAACAAAGACCGATGGAAAGTCCTACTCAATAGCAAATATTTCGTGATGTTCAAGTCGAGACCGGTTACGACGACGCACACAAAGCAAATTAACTGTTCCCCTATAGTGATTGTTCTACTAAAATGCCACAAAAGACGAGTTTTTACAATATAAGACACCACATTTATTATTACGAATTAGCGAGACAAAACGCACAACAAAACACAATGTAAAGCAATCATCGCTTTGCGTGATTCGCAGATAATCCACGTTATTCCAAAAAATATCATGAAGACTATTTAGATAAAAAAAAACACCCAAACATCGGCCCCGACATAAACAAAGACAAAGCCTAATAATCGTTCCTACTGCCACCCTGATATACTATGCGTAGGCGCCACCTTGCACTTGGATTAATAGACGATTCAAGGAGCATTGATCTTTTTCTCTAGTATCTTTGATTTGCAGACAACAAATATAATTAATTATGTTTCTGGAGCCATACAGCTATCTGAACTGGAGTCAATATACGAAACGAGGAAGTAAATATACTATTTAATGTAGGACACCCTTCAACCCAACTTTCCATATTGCTGCTTACCAAAACTTAAGAAGTTCAAACGACTTAAACCTGTTCCTATGAGCAAAAACTGCTAAAATCATCTTTCGCAAAAAAACCATCAACGACTCTAAAAGCCAGCTTGTAACGAAAGGTAGCATAAGCCCTTAATTCCACCTTATATACTTGCGGTTGATTGTGGGCTGGCGATATTTCTAGCAATGAATACCCAGAGTAGCCCTATTTAAAACAAAAAGCAAAAGAACTTCTGGCTATTACTAGTTATCAAAGTGGTTTTTCCATGGGCAGTACCTGACTTGTAATATATATAGCCCAATTACAAACAACTTTGATTTTGTAGTGTTTGCGTCATCACACGGAAACGAGGCCTCCCCATATCAATGCTTTGAAGCTATGGCCTGTGCTAAAGCGATTGTCCGCTCCCCAACAATGTTTAACTGGCATACCTGAAGCGCTTGGAGCATCAAGATAAACAGCTTTTATTATGTCGTCCCTCACGTATCCAGCAGCTTTTTTAGCTATGTGTCGTACCCAACGACGTTTACTAAGTCTCACCGAGAAAATTGGAAATTAATGGCGACAAATTGATCTAAAGCAAAAAAAAGTGCTAAACAAACTTTAGTTCCGATGTATTTGGCGGAAAAGTACTCAAGTTCTCTACAACCGCCAAGATTAAATTACATAATACATAAAATTAAAGTGATATTACGTCTGACTATTTAGTGACCTTGATACTATAAATGCATATTAAAAAGATGGCGCGATGCGTTAATATCTGCAGCCGGTAGTGATATTCCGATATAATAATAAATGAATGAGCACTTACGTCACAGTCGCATAATATGAGCGTGGTTGTTGATGTGTTTTTTCCGTGTATTTATTTCTGGTTAGTTACTATTTATTAATTATAGAAACAGTGACCGACTAATGAGCTTTTAAGGAAGCTAGATATAAACTTTATAGACACCAAACGGTACTTTTCATTCTAGTTCATATATTGTAGTGATGTGTCGCATAGAAAGCTGAATCGAAGAAATGGAGAACTTATATATATCTCTTCTAGTAAAATAATGGCTATGGTGTTTATTGGTGCTTGAAGTAGTTATAACTTATAAATCTTTGCGCTGACGTGTTGGTCTTTAAATTCTTATTCTCTCAAGTGCCCTCTGAATATCAGGTTTAAGGAAAAACATTGTTAGAGACAGTTAATTAGATGACTATCTCATTTCAAATCACACAATTATCTCTCTCATGTGTTTTTAATAGTGGAGTCTATAGAAATAATCGTTTGAAAGCCGAGGATGTCGACCAAGATCTATAACTGTTGCACGTACGTTGAGTTTTAAATTAAATCCCGCGTGCATTCTCACAACCAAAAGAATTTGGTGTTTGAAATATTTCTAAAAAATTTGATGGCCTGTAGAGGTCTAGCCTTGATCCAATACTATTCGTTGCGCTCAACCTTGTAGTCTGACTGAATTAGTTTAGATACGTAAGGGCTTGTATGGTGAAGCAGTGTTCATCAACAATATGTTAAGCAAGTTTAACAATCCGCTAATTATTAATATATCTCTATTTATCGCGACTTACTTAAAAGAACGCAGCGTGCAAAATTCTACTCCGCGTTTCTAAGTTCCAGAATAAAAATGAGCTTTGATTTATTATTCTCACAACAGAAGGTACACGCCGATTTTTTGTGTCTCGCTATATAAACGCATTCACGCGGGAACAGCATAGTTCTAAATCATGTGGTCAATAATTCTCTCACTTTCCGGCAATTAATGACCACTTTACACTTGAGCCAGTCTCCTCTTTTAGGAGCCTGTACTTGGTGCTCCCATAAGCCAATAAATCTTAATAATTTCTCTTGGCGCATTAATTTTTAGTGGATAGTGAGTTCTGATATGACGATGCTCCCAAAATGTCCATACCAAAAGACCATTTTTTAAAAAAAAATTTCAATGTCATACTTTGGCTGAACTTGCAGCTTTGTGAGGATCTGTTTATATCTGGCCCAACCTTAAAGCAGTCTCTTCCTGGTGCACCGACAGACTTGCTTTAGTTGTTTGTCCTTGGGAGAGAGCTGTATTATTGACGTTTTCCCTATATCACTCTAAGTTACCTCCTACATTAATATATGTTAACACAATCACCTATTGCGGACAATGGGAAATAAGCCACGTACATTACAAATAAGGACGTCGATGAATATTTTTCTTTACGCGTCTCATGACTTGTTTAATCGATTCTATAGTCAAGTCCGTGAGATCCCAAATATATATGGTGTTCACAACCCACAATCGCTTTGCAGTCCTGGAGGTGCACTTTTTAGCTAAGATTCTCTTACTTTTTGACAAAGCGTTAAATTGAACTTTTTTCGCTTACTAATACGACCAAGCAAACATATTGGCAAACAAGGTTCTCGCTGACTCCGCGCATTGATTTTATAGGGTTCTATTTGAATTGCCCATATTGAATATGTTATCCATATACCGGGGTTAGATAAGGTACTTATTGTACTTCTTCACCTGCGGCGCGATACAACCTTACGTGTTTAGTCTTAAATATTACATCTAGTCGCTATGATAACTTCCATCTAGATTACAGTGTAACCTAATGACATGCTGCCACGACTTATAACCCCTATAAAGGTGATTTTAGTGACTTCTGCCCTTGACACCAAAAAATAGTTAAGGAACGCATCGTCTTTCGAAAAGGTTTCAACTTAATGATTATTGGGGTAAGGTGTACATATGGATCATTCTAACTCGTATTTATATATGGTCCGAACTTGGCGGCCTTCTTGAGTTTACGGTCGATTGTATTTATTTCGTCAAAATTTAGGCCTAATAATTCTTGTATTGGTTCTTATATGCGCCTAATTAATATAGATTTTTGATGCGCATTTATATTGTCTCAAGACACCGTCATTAATTCTTTCTAAATGTTAAATTTTAATTCTGATATTTATATCTTAATGTTTTTTCCTGTAGTAGGCATGTACCTAACTTATACAAATTTGTAATTGAAAAACAATCCACTGGACCAGTTTTGAAAATATTGCTAAATAACATAGATATGAATTCAGACAGTGCAATAATTATATTATCTATGTATAACCTTGCCATACCTACTACATAAAGTCATATTAATTAATATCTCAATTATCGTTCAGATGGCGCATCTACGTTCCCAATGAAACTGCCCTTTGTGAAGGAACAAATATTTATATCCTGCAAGCCATCTCTGATCCTCTTTGAAGGTCCTTTAATATTTGAGCTTCTATTTTATCATCCTGGCTTCGTTGAAATACAGTCAAAGACCCTCTATTTTAAACAATCGATTATAATAACACAATTTCCCCCTGACTTATCCCGGCCATAAATGTGCAGCAACCTGTTGCAACGGTACTTTAATGGCCCCAGACATTTATTATATTCTTAATTAGATTCAAAATTTTTTAAATGAAGCACAGGGCGGGTGAAGATTAAGGAAGGATTGTCAAGACTTTGTTTCCTTCATATCAAGATTTAACAAGGTGTGGCAACAAAATTGTGTGGATCTATCCTATTCTTACATCTGCGAGGATGGTTCCATGGATATCGACTCACTACAATTACCAGGTAAACGTCGATGCCAAGAGGCTGAGACTCCGCAGGGGATAGTACAGGAAATGCCCGCTCTTACAATTTTCTTCGCTGTGCCCCAAATATACTTTACACTGCAGCCCATGTAAAGCCAAACCTGATTTAGAGAATTTAACCAATTCAGAGAATGTTACAAGCGTTGACTCGATAAGCATTGTGGTTTCAATCTGTGCCCATATCTTAGTTTCTGTTACCTTTTGCTTACATTTTTTTATCAATTAATATATTATAGCACTAAGTTATTGAAGGGCAAGGGTCTTCGCCAAGCATTAATTTACATTAAGTCTCCTAACTACCTCCTGCGGAGGTATGAAGGCTCATAAGACGGTGATAACATTTGGTGACGTAGTTAGCTCAAGGACCCTTCGCCTTGGACATTTCGCAACAAACAACTTCATTTGTAGAGACTCTCCAAACAACTTTTTAGTGATTTTGTCCGCCCCGGTGTAATATCGTTGGCTTACATAATTTCCTCCCACAACACTTAAAGAACCTAGGATATCTGATCTTCTTAGGGTTGCTATGGATTGGAGGTGGCAATTTAATAAACCACAATCAATTACGCGTCAAGGATAATTTCTATGAAGCTATGAGCCGGCCTAAAAATTGACCTAAAAAAGGAAATTGCATGATCACAAGGCCGTACCAATGGGTATACGAGTTCCATCAAAGTGTTTTTAGAGTCGGGCCAAGGTACACCAACAATGGTATCACAGTCTTTATCCGCTAGTTATATGCAAATCTCAACGCCCTTTGGCGAAGGACACTCTAACTAGTTCTAAAATTGCGATTAAAAATGGTAGTACAAACTAATATCGAGTATGAAACCAAACTCAGCCAAACTTAAATCCTGATTTAATCTACATTGACGTGCTTAGTAATATTTGCCAAAAAGAAAGGGAGGTATGTATCCTGCAGGCGTTATCTTTGATGATGTTTTACTGGTTTGGGATTATGGACATCTGAGTGTAGAAGCTGCCAAATTGTTTGCTAGAGAATATGTTTACCTCAATTTAAAAAATTGAATCACAAAATTACGGAATAAGTGTTACAAAGCTTATATTTATGGACTAGATAGTTAAAAAATAGAAGCCGCATACAGCCGAGATATGAAGCAAAATAAGCCTCAAAACAAGCTTAATATTAAGTTACATTGAACCGGTATCAACATGATATTAATGCCTTTGTGTAGTTGATTTTGCTGAAACTTATAATGCATTTTTCAAACGGCCATAGTACTTAAGTTAGTACTCGCAAAATGAAAAATATTTAATTAGGAAGAATTAATGAGTGTCTTAAAAATATGCGTCAATTTTAGCAGAACAAAATGTAGCCAATTGATTCGCCAGTAAATAAAGCCCATCATAACGTGAAAATATCCTATTACCCCAAAATATCTTATGATTTCGAAAAGCGATGCGCAACTATTTTGGTGTCAGCAAGCACTTAACTTTTAACGGCACGTCAGCCGTTTGAAGCAGCAATGTTCGCTCTAGGTGTTTGCCCAGGTGATTGAAGTAATAGTACCTATCCTGTTACATTTGCATGGCATCAATAGACCCTATAAATCAATGCCGGGAGCGAAAACCTGTTTTGTCGATGTAGACGAAAAGTCATTTACGCTTTGTCAAAGTGATCTAGTTAAAAAAAATCACCTCCAGGCGGACTTAAAAGCGATTGTGGTTGTACACATTTTGGGATCCCGGCTGATATTAGAATTCGATTAAAAAGTCATAGGACGGTAAAAACATCCGCCTTATTGGAGACGCATCCCGATGCCCATGGGGGGTGAATTTGGTAACAAAAAAATTAGCGTAACTGAGTGATTATTGTGAATATTCAGCTTCAGGAAATAAAGCAGTCGCGGCAGAGAGAATAGTGCGTCGCCCTCACAAACAGTGAAGAACTTTTTTTAAAAATGTCTTTGTATGGACATTTGATCGGTCATTTTCAGATCAATTCCATAAAAATTAATTGCAGGAAGAAATTTAAGTTTATTGGCTTTGGACACAAGTTACGAATGGCCTCCCAGTTAGTGCATTAATTGCGAAAGGAGATTTACACTATTTAGATTCGCAGTCAATGCCATTAATGCAAGAAAAAGCGCGCCTTGTTTGATCAAGCCTTCTTTCGGACATGAGACGGAGTAGGAATTTGCACTCATTCTTTTAAAGTATCGCGCAATGAGAGATATATAATATTAGGCGGATTTACTGGCTTACATATTTGTGAACTCTCTTCACCAACAAGACCCTTACTCATTAAATTTGAAGCATTTTAGTGTGGGGAAAAAAGATTGACTAAAAGGCTGCACTAACAAAGCAATTTTAGAAATATTAAAAACAATCTTTGTGAAATGACCGATTTAAATAAAACTAAACTAGCCTCTATCTTGGTTGAATTCCTCGGCTTTCAACATTTCAAGACAATTAAAAAACTGAAATGTTGTATTGACTGCTATTTCCCGCCACGGAATAATTTAGCAGTGTTTTATTCCTACTTAATGCATATAAAACATATTTTTTAATATAAGGTTCTCATCTTGGCCTAAAACTCTCCAACTTATATGATGTTGCATAAGTGAACTAGCCAGCTATTTTAAATTGTACCTAATCGACTTATGTTGTTAGCTGTTTCAGCTAAAAAACCAAAAAATTATGTTTTGAAAAGAATAAGTTTAATCGATATTTTAAGGAAAAAAAACAAAGGAGTGTAAATGCTTGAAAGAATTACTAAATTCAACTCCCATCAGGAAAGGCCAATTTCAAACTAAAATTTGATAATCCAAGTGATATTAGTTTTTTAGTGCAAAGAACCAATTTTCTGCTTTTATCGAGTTTTTTAAGTTAATACGTTTGGTTAAATAGTGGTTTCTTGGCATTTAGTAAACATCACTATTTAGGGAAATTAATTTGCTGTGTCTAAACAGTGTACTAAAACCTTAGGCACTTTGAAATACCCTAAGCTACGCTAGAGCCTATGGATAGGGTTTTTTATGCGATTTTAGAGTACTTAGAAAGTGAGTAAGATTTTACTATTGGTTCGGAGTGTGATAGGATTCGGAACCTACGACCCCTTCACCCCCAAGCGAAGGCCTACCAAGCTTATCGCAATGGCTTTCTATGGATGCATTGGTTTCTCATCAAGTGAATATTTTCCTACAAAGATAGAAATTGGGAAATTATGTATGACGGATTTGAATTACCTGAATTCGGCCAAACCAACCGAACTTTTACATCCTATGACATTTCGAAATGGCATTTGTCTATCGACCAACCGGGCGATTCAGCTTCAAATAAGCGGTGACGTCACAAATTGGCGATTTGAAAAACATAACCAGGTAAATTCACCAGCTACAGCGTTTACTGTTTTACTGATAAGCTAGGTTTTGTTTTTTAAAACGATATACTGTAAGGACAAAATAAGCGTTAGAACCGGACTAACCTGTTATATTGTTTTTGCGGATACGTGTTTTCGGGCGAAATGACGTTAAAACCAGACCATAAGATAATAGCTATGACTGACGACAATGAGCGATAACCCCGGACCAGTTCGGCTAGTGTAAAGTCAAGCAGTATTTTACTCCTTTTGCAAGCAAAAAACCGTCTAGTGACAGGTCGAAAAGCTTCTTACCTTCTGCCAGACTTTCATTCAAGTAGGTCAATCAAGGATGAGAGCTGTCTGGCATTGCAGCAAACGGCACAATACAAACTCGTCACCGACCGAAAATACCTTGTTTGTATCAACTGCGTCGAGCGATATTATCCACAATTCACTTGCCAACTTAGCCGAAAGGCAAAATACTTACCCCAATATGTTGAAGCGTGAGTTGATTGAATTCTTGCGCTGTGGACTACTTGAGCAACGGCTTTTACGCGTGGTATGTGGTGACTGCAAACATTGAGAAACTGGTTTGCCTTTAGCTGCAAGCGCAGAAGGTTTCTGTCCTAGCGATGAGGCAAGACTGAATTTGGCGGAAACGCCGGCCTTGTTGGTTAGGATGATTGTCTTCAAGGTTATCCAGTTTCGCCAATGGCGCTTGCTAAGCTTACCTATTCCCCTTTGCGAAAAAAATTACTTCTAGCAAAAAGAAAACCAACTGACGTTAAGTAAAGTCTATTGGCGATTATTCACCGAGCCATTTCCACTCATCTTGTCAATTAAAGCACGGCTTACAACAAACAGGCGAAAGGACCGGTGCAGTTACACTTATTCAGACCGATTTGTGGCAGGTGCACTTAACTTAAACATCCACTTCCACATGCTGTTCTCTAGAAGGTGCTATAACAAAAATTCATGGGGTGCGTACCACCTTCACTCGCATCAAAGCGCCTTTTCTCATGGTTGAAATGGTCGAACTTGTGCAACACCATCAGCCAAACGCATTGGCCCGATATTTAGAGAAGTCGGTTTCGGTAGAGCGCGATATGGAAAACAGTTTCCTAATTTTACCAATAGCATGATGAAACAGCCTCTTCACTGCAAGGCGCAATCTGCATACCTACCCGTATTGCTATGCGGTTCCTCAAACAAGGGCCAAAAGGTGTTTACTCTACAAACTCTTTCCGGCCAGTAATGAAGGCGAATATGGTCAGTTAGCCAACACAAGTGGATTTTTTCAGTGACATGCAGGAGTCGTTTGCTAACGCCGATGAGCCTGACAAACTAGAAAATTGTGCCGTTACAATCAGTCGCCCAGCGATTAGCGAGGCAAACGTTTGATCATGACTGGGACCATGGAAAAACCATTATTCATTGCTAGGGCGATTTGTCATGGGGCGCAACGGCCTCAAACGAGTTTTTCCAATAAGGACATTAAACGAATGCGAGAAAGAAATGCCAACACACAATGTAAGCATCATCGCTTGTATCGCAAGATATCCACGTTATCCAAAAAAAATACTGAAGGTATTTTAGATAAAAAACAACCCAACGGACTAAAACAAGCAACGTTACCACCCTTTGCGGGCGCCAACCTTGATGAGGAGCATGACTTCACTATTCAACACAATTTTAATTTTTGGAGCATTAGATACTGACGCAATAACACAATAACAAAAGTTAATATACTATTATGTAGACACCCTTCACCCAACTTTCCATATTGCTGATACCAAAAGACTTAAGAAAGTTCAAACGCTTGAAACCCTTTCCTATGAGCCAAAAAACTGCTAAATCACTTTCGCAAAAAACCATTCAACGACTCTAAAAAGCAAGCCTGCTAACGAAAATAGCATATAAGCCTTAATTTTTCCACTTATAACTTCATGGCAGAGCTATTTTTTAAAGTTAATTTCAGGAGATGACTATTGGAACAAGCAGGAATATCTTTGGAATCTTGGTTGTGCAAAATACAAAACCTGGGCAGTAATGGAGGGCCTGTAGGCTGAATCAACCAAACTTAATGCAAATATTACTTAAAATACCCATCATAATTCACAACAGGTAATTAATTTGACGATTAAACGACCCACTTTTTTATGGGGAAAGTTTGGCGGGGCTTTTTTAAAAAAAAAAAAAAAAAATTATTATTTGGTTTCAAGGAAACTAAAGCCTCTTTTAGCGCTACTTCAATGATTAAAAAAGCTGAAACAAGAAAAAAAACACAACGCTTATGTTACGTGCGCATATAAAAATAGCCAGTCGCACGTTGACATCACAGGAGTTCTCAATTACGGGTGCTGTTGGTAAATATTAAGTGACTTTTGGTTGATGCGACATTAAAATGCGCCAAAAAATTAACTTTAGATATGATCAAATATTTTCCAGGATTTTTGAATCCTTTTGATGTCAAGTATCGACGTAAGGTGTATGGGTTGTTGATATTTAAAAATGGGCGGGTTGTAGTTCGAATCGGCTCCTCGTGGCGTAGACTTTTCTTAAACGTCAAAATCATACTGTTGCTTCCAGGAAGTCACTCCTAAAAAGGTAGGTTAGTTTTCTAGTGGTTATTTACCGAGGGGCAGCGTAAAAAATGTAAGAGCATCAGTTTTGCTGATGAGTTATTTTAGGTTGTATTGCAATTATTTAATATGGATATCCATATTAAAATTTTTACTATGCATAGTTGAGGTGCCACTGTCCTTATTTGCTTTGCCGTTGCTGTCAACCGTATTTACAGTAGCTGACACACGCATACAGACTTTTAAAATGATTTCTGATTTATAAGCCACTGTTACGTTGCATTTTTATTTTACGCGAGGTTCCAACCTAGTTTAGATTTCATGCGAAACTATCCCATTGTTTACAAAAAAACTTCGGAATCGATTAACTTTGAACTCGAATATAGTTTCACTTTAATCCAAATAGCACCAATAATAGCCTTAGTTATGGGTAAGCCATTATTTACATCAATTATGTTGTACTTTCATTTTTCGTCAGTTTCTAAAACATAACAAATGCTGGAAAAGGAATATGGCTTAGGTAAAAAACCTTTTGTTTAAGGCAATGCAACTGTTTTGTGTGATTACCACAAATATTCATGAATAAATCCTATCGAGTTCCCTGTATTAATTCACTCTGAGAGCTGAAGCTATCTATCTGTCTACGTAAAGTTAAGGCAAGAGAAAAGAAAAAATTCAGTTTTGATAAAATTAGCAGTTACTACCGCAGTGCCTACTTAAACCATTAACGTTTCATGAATGTCTTTTGCTTTGAAATTGACAAACGTAAAGCTTCATTCACATGCCAAATTGCATGCTCAGGTTGACTTTCTAAGTGCTGAAACATATTAATATTAATCCAGTCATCTGCATCAAACTATATACACCATGACTTTGATTAAATTGTTTTGCGTTATAGAATACCAGAAAGGATTTTTGTCCCCTTTGTCTCCCCGATTAGCGAAAATATTTTTTGCAGGTGACATGAATTATATCGTCCATTTAGAAATGAAATTGTTTGCGATATACATCAAGTGTTGGTGGAACAGGAAAAATCAAAACTATATGGTTAATTGAATACGTTCGTCGCCTTAAACTCTATTACCTGCGTTTTTTATTACACACTACAACTAAAATAAAATTTTGTTATTATTTTGAGAAAAAATTGAACGAGCAGTAAATTTCAAACAGGACGTAACCGCTTCTGTTGTAGTTATTTGTATTTTGTGGGATTGCCTTGATAGAAGTAATAAATGCTACATAATTGGCCTTTTGACTAGCCTTTGGAATACCGGTGTTCATTGATACAGATTTTAACGATATATATATTGTTCTTTTTAGTAACCCATTCAAAAATATTCAACTGTTTTTATAATTTCCCATTTCTTTTAACGGAACCATTTCGTTTTTCCCAATCAAGTTACTTTCTTAGCGAGGGGGTGTCGGGCTGTCTTTGTTTAGGATCATCTAACGGAAGAGGTTTAAAAACTATTTCGGGATTGAGCTTCCTGTTATTTCAATCGATATGTTTGCTTTAGTGTAGCATACTGAATTCATTAGGGGTTACCCTAAATTGATGGGCCTGTCACATCTTTTGTGGTTGCCATAAGCGAGATAAAAACCCTCAATAAGGTCTCTAACATAACAAAAACGAACGTGTTTGACTTACCATTTCCAAATAGATAGTAAGCGGGTTTCCTGTTTTTAGCGCCTGAATAATAAAAAATTAAGAAACAAAACTCGCCAATCGTTTGGTCATGCAATTAGGCCGTAAGTATTAAATATTTCGGGCTATTTTTATTTGTAAATTATTGTTGCTGGTGATTAACCAAAAAAATAAAGTTTCTGCACACCTTTTCCCCTTCATCATAACAAGCACGAGAGGACCAATCGGATTGGACATGTCCCCAATAGTTTTCTGTTTGTGATGAAATAGTGGTATCACCATTAAACTTCGCTAGTTGACGCTTTGAAAAATTTTTGACTTCCCTCTTGAAGCTAGTTCCAAGTATGTTTATTGCACCCTAGCACGCCATGTTTAGTGGGTTGAGTAGGATTCTGCTGATAATGAATAGGTGATGCAGGACAGCTCAAATTATAAATTTCATCTACGTCAACATGTAGAGTAATAGTTATATTCATGTTCTCATCAATTTTCAAAATGTCGGGAAGGTTATTAAGTCAAGAATGTTATCTTTTGTTCCCAGTAAAAAATTATCCAAACAGAGTACATCATTAAACATCATTAAAAGACGATCTGCAAAAGATGTGATTCCCAAAAAACCAGCACCGCCAGCTTTACCAATACGCGCTTTCTAAAGTGGCAAATTTTTTTCCTTTGTACTAGATTAATTAACTGTTTTTAGCCAAAAAACTTATTTATATTCTATATCAAAATTTTATATCGGAAAAAGGCTTAAAACTTAACAAAAAAAAAACTCAACCTTTACCACTGTACATCATTAGGTCGCATTAATATCCAAATAAAATTGGTAAATTAAGTTTATGGAGTTCCAGTAAAAAACATTGAGAATGATAAGGTTTATGGACTGACTCGTTCCACAAGCACACTTAAAAATTCAAAAAAAAACTTAAGAATATATTTAAAATATTGTACTTTTGGAATATATATATTTATCAATATCTACGTATTTAAATAAGAACTAGCATAATGTTTAATCATTACTTTTACAGTATGGATCGCAGACTATTCACCTCATTTAAAAAAAGCAGTGCCTCAAAACTATTTTGTGGCTATGTAGGGTCAACATTATTGAAACCGTATTTAAAATATTATCTTTAACGGCAATAGACCAGTGTCAGGTTAAGTAAAATGCTTGAGGGTAGTTTTTATTATTTGATTCTCTTTGAATTATTTAATTTTTCATCTGTGTGCACTTAGTACTTTGTATGAATAAGAAGCATATTGGTAAGAAAGTTTAGCTGAAAGGAACTGATACACGTGGGGCTTAAAGTTGGTTACTGGGCAATTAACCAACAGTTTAGCGGACGAAAGAAGAGTTTAGTTATTCACCGTACACTTCATTTGGCCTTTCCTTGTTTAATTTGTGTGCGCGTGTCGAGGATATTAATTTCCATTCGCTAATCGTTTCGGATTCGTATTTGCAGGACCGCTATACAGCAAAATAAGACATTAAGATAATCGGACAGCAGGGAATTTCTAGACAAAAAAAATACCTGTTAATCTACAGGCATTTTAATTGACTTACGATTTTTTTCTTATTTTTTTAGTTTGCTTTTTCTACGAGCCAAACCCAACCCTAGAAGGGCCTAAACCCATTTTAGCGCTAAACGCACCTGGCGCATGCGGTTACTAGGATTTCAAAAAACTTTGACGGCGAAAAACCACCAACTTCTGCACAAGAACCTTGTTCAGAGAGGGGAACCCACTGCCAATAAAGATACTTGGTGCTTCTGTGCAGCACCTGCATTTCAAGTGAAAATTTTTCTGGTAAGCTGCTAAATAGCTTGAACCCTAGACTAAAACCCCATTATTCAGTGTCACCAAGTTAATGTAAAATCGATTTAACCGTCGACTTCCAGTTGGAAGGACGTGAAAAGCTGTGAAACTCAACCCCATCACCCCCAGCCATAAAGCGGGCTATTCATAGCTGGTGGATGATGAATCGGTCAAAGGGACCAGTTTCAAATGAGAAATTCCGAAACAGTACCGAGATGACTTTGCCCCAAAAACATTATCAACCAACCCATCTACGATAGGGCTCCAGCGGCCACTTTGGTTTCTGACCATCGCCAAGACCAATTAGAAGGGCTCGAACGCGTCCGTTCCAAAGGATAATAGCCCTGTAGCATTATTGACACCATTCCTTGTACCCAAAAACGTGTTACCCGTATATTGCGGTGTTGCGCGTTGCTGTAAAAGCTGCGATTTTGATAAAACGTCGCTGCTAATTTTTACTAATGATTTAATAGTTGTTGTCATTTTTCTTTTTCCTTTTAACCAATTTTAATTCGCTAGGCTAGGGTTACCTTGAGACAGGGCAAGGACCTTTGGAGGCTTCCCCAGTTGAAAAAAACGTTTAAGCGTTGCGAAAAACGTTTTTTACCACTTCCTTGCTTAGTATCCACTGATGGCCACGCTTTGCATGTTGCCAAAAAACATTAAAAAAAACTAAATACCCCCAAAAAACAGTTATTTTTTACCAAGGTTTTTTTATTTTTCTTTTTTCCCAGTGGTTAGATAAATCCACAAAAGTGTTTTAAAAAAAATCCGGACACTTAAAAATTTAAAGGGATCCCATTATTTCATCTGAAAAAATACAATTTTTTTCCTCAGTTTGGCCAATTAACTTTATAAAAAAAAAAAACAGGGAAAAAAGCAAAATCCCTCTTCCTTTCTTT
>Ga0163217_1002635_pt1 | contig 16250 bp, 20 predicted proteins | sample SynspAceP_FD_185933 | JGI IMG/M metagenome (GOLD analysis project Ga0163217, IMG submission 185933) | Saline lake microbial communities from Ace Lake in Antarctica - Synechococcus sp. Ace-P (PacBio error correction) | ecosystem: Environmental > Aquatic > Non-marine Saline and Alkaline > Saline ... | reverse complement strand
AGGGCGTTGAATTGCCCGCGAACGGGCCGGTACCGGGTTGAGAACCACGTCCTCAGCCATCGGCCGCTTGAAAAGCCACTCCAGTTCCGGCAACCAAACCGGTTGCTGACACGAACGCAACCGAACTCAGAACGGAACACCTTGAAAAGCAAGATCCGTCCCTCGAAGCGGGAAACAAGAGACAGAGCAGAAAAGATGTGGTCGCTCCAGCATCACGGCTCCCAAACCGACGAAACAGGCGCTTGCCCATTGCGAAAGCGAAAACTGCGCAAGCTCGGCGCCGTCTTTAAACGCCGAGGATCCGGTGATAGGAGAACATGGTTGCGGCATTGAAGCACCCAATACAGGCTTCGATTCAGCGTTGTTCGCGGCGTGGACTCTGGCCACCGGCCTCGCAATTGCGGTGTGGGAACCGCACCGGTTGGCCCGCTGTGCTGAACAAGAACCGTGGTTGGTCCCAGCCACGCCCAGCCCTGCCGGACGAGATTCACAACTCACCGGCATCAGAATCACGGGAATCCACCTACATCTGCCGCCGCCCGCACATAACTCTGCCACGCGCAAGGTTATCAGGAGCACTCGATCGAGGGCAATGCCATTGAGCGTGGTGAGTTTTCGAATGCAAGGGGCATCATCCGATCGCAGTCTCACCACGCGCCGGGCGGACGTGAACATGGAGGAAGGCATTCCAGCGGGGCCATTCGCGGCGGTGCTTGTCTGCATTTCACCACCGTGCTGGGCCCCGGCAACCCAATGCCGCTCATGCAGGACCATCTGCATCTCGACATCAATAAAGCGGCAACGCCGGCATACCGCTTTGCGACGATGAACCAAGATCAACCCCTACGCCGGGTTTGAGGCCTGATCAGAACAGGGCCTTCAATTTCTGGCCCGCCTCCGTTGAGCACCAGATCTTTTCAGAAGACGGTTGTTCTTGGCAGGGGAGGGCCCCCGGCAATGGCTCTTATTGTACCTCTCGCGGTGATGACGACGATGAATTCCCGCGCCGGCAGACAAGCCGTACCTCCGCGCTACGGAACTTCCGTCCCGGCCACAGGCACGGTGTGGTCCGGTGTGGCCGCCGCGCAAATTGGGATCGGTCCGAGGAACGAGTACTGCGTCTTGCCATGCAGATGGCAGATTGCCGTAGCCTTGCTCTTCCCACTTTTGCCTGAGTTCTGCTCAACCACGGATTTCTCGCGGTTCAACCTCACCCTCAGCATGGATAGATCGACTTGGCGCATGGTTTCGATTTTTTTCAAAAAGCGGCATGTTCGGTCAGGATATAAGGCGGTGCGCAACTGTCAGGCCTGACCGGAAGTCGGCAAGCTCCACCCACTCTTTGTTGGCCAGATCCTCGATACCGAACGCCGAGCCTAGCGCCCCAATGCTTTTGCACAGCATTCGCATCACACCCGAGTTCGTGCGGGAACAGTAATCCTTGACCGTCTGGATTTCAGCGTCGCGTGTCGACAAAACAAAATGGGTTGATTCGCCACCACCCACCGGAACGCCGAATTTCTTGATCGGTCTCGATGTGCACGGCCAAAGATTGGCCGGCAGCCCTTCTCGACAGCTGCGAGTTGTTCAGGAGGCCCGAGATCATCCTTCCTTGACCCCCACCATTCCATTTTCATGGCGCGAACGTCGCACACGATGACGGCCGCATCAGGCTTCAGGTCCGCCCTTGCCGGCACTTGATGTCGAAGAATTCTCGGCACCCAGATCGGCACCAAACCGGCTTCAGTCACCACGTAATCGGCAAGCTTCAGCGCCGTCGTTGGTTCGCCACCACCGAATTGCAGCCATGTTGCGATATTGTGGCGAACGGTCCGCCATTGCACGAAGGGCCGGATTGTTATTCCAGCGTCTGCTACCAGATTGGGCTGCATGCATCCTTCAAGAGCACGGTCATCGCCCCATCGGCCTTGATGTCGCGGCAAAAAAGACGGGGTCTTGTCGCGGCGGTAGGGCGCCACCCGATTGCGCCAAGCCGCTGCTGCAGGTCGACCCAGACCTTCGAAAGGACAAAAGGATCGCCATCACTTCAGAGGCGACAAGTTTGATGTCGAAACCCTGTCTGACGCGGGAATCCGTTGGAAACGCCCACCAATGATGACCACGATGTCGCGCACGGGCCCGGTCGTCATGTCCATCACCCGGCAACGCCAAAAGCGATCACAAATCTATTTCCAATAGTCTCATTGCCCCAATAAGATGGGATTGTCGGATCATCGCCGAAGCAGATTGTGGGCAGCTGGTATGGCGCTGAAAATCGCCGGTGAAATGAAGGTCATTTCCTCTCATTGGCACCAGCCTTGCGCCATGCCGCCGCGCCGCTGCACGCCCTATCATAGCCGACAAATTGGGCCCCAGCGACGTCTTCGCGGATGCAGATCATTGCCTTTTTGCCGATTTACGGTGAGCCCGGTCGCCAAGTCCTACCGTGGTGGTGGTCTTGCCTTCACCTGCAAGGCGTCGGTTCTTGATCGCCTCGTGACCACGGATCAGTTTGCCGTGCCTTCTCTTGTCTTTCTGCCGGGGCAATGAAAACCGGTCGACACTTGGCCTTGTCGTGGCCGTAGGGAAACCAGCGTCCAGTTTGCGGCAATGCAAGCTTTCTCACCTGATTTCCATGATCGGCTTCTTGTTCGCGCGCTGCGCGGGCAATTTCGATATCGGACTCGTAGATCAGCCATTGTGTGTTTCCTTCTTCCCCAAGTGGCCGCATCTTCCGCGCAACCGTTTTACCGATATAAACCAGGCCCAGAAAGTCCAGCCATGACTGCATGAAACGGTTACGCGAAAATGCGCCAGTTGTGCGACACGGCAATAAAGGCGACCATGCCGAGTTAGGCTGTTACGAAACAGAACAGACTGCTCGGTTCTGGCCAAGTCCACCGGTAAAAAACTACTCCAGATGCACCATCAAGGCGTTAGACTTCGCTTCCGCGCCATTGTTTCTTGGCGGAGTTGTCCCCTTGCCGCGGTCGTATCTTCCCACAACAAAGACCCATGCGTTCACCCCGGTCCACAGATCCGATAAGCATGCCACACTCGTTTGCCCCTGAAAACTGTCGCTGACCAAGCATGACAAAAGCTGTCTTCGCTGGCGCCGGATGTCTAGCTCGCTGTCCCCAAGTCCTAGACGGAAAATGCACCATGACGAAGCGCTTTGCATTCGGTGTTGGATCAGACACCCCGAATCGTCCGGCCGCTGGCGGAGCGATACGCATGCGCCATATTGAATCAGCGTGGGCAATCTTCTCATTCGACGTGCGCTCTCGCCATCTTCACCGGCATAAAGCCGCAAAATTTATTCATCGGCAAGCCCTTCTCGATTACCAGGCCTTCAACCTGCCCGCCAGCCGCCCCGAAGCATGGCATCAACCGCGGCGCCCCCACTTAATCAACTCAATCCTACTCGCCGCACAAAGCAATTTTTCGCGCGCGCGTGTGCGTCGTCACCTGCAAATCCTTATATCCGGACGAGCCCCTTTCAATTCTCGGCTTGATTTCAGGTCACCACTACATACTCCTCCTATGCTCAGATTATCTGACATCTTCCGGGGAGTAGACATCGCATGAATTCGATCAGTTTGGGATTTTACATCCATGCTCGTCAAAGGATAATTCATCAATTTCCGACGGCAATTATTTTTAGGCAGGTTCTGCTGGACCTCATCTGTGCCCCAAACAATTTTCACGCTCCAACAATATTCCTTTTTGTAACGACCTTTCCATTACTTCAAGGTTGTTTTGTGAATTCCTGTATTTATCCTGTAGTTGTGCCTGGTAGTGACGATTCTGATGGACGCCCACGCGGGATAAAACGGCCTGCGAAATCCGACGGGCGCCGCTGGCCAAGCAACAGGTGGACAGGGGAACAGGCAAGAAATTGCAGACGCCCGAAAGTCAACATTGGCATAACCGTAAAAAAAGTGCCTCTTGAAGGTCAGGCTTGCAAATTTCTTGTCCAGGTTGCCAGCGCAAATAGTCCGTCCCGCGCAATTCGACCGTCATATTTCGCGCTTCACGGGATCAACGCGTCGCTCATCGCCATCGCGACGTCCACTCTCCCCCAAATGAATTTGATGAGCAACGGGAAGGTCTTCCGGTCCCCGCTTTCTGAGAATGGCCTTGAAGTGCCTTTGCCAGTCTGTCGGTGGATATAGGCCATCAGCCGCGATCCAACTCCGGACAGTTTCGATCTCACATTATCGGATTGTTCGTACGGACAATGAGAAAATGCCATGTCCCGGGACGGCACCCTTCCCGGGCCGCCTCCGAGCGGGAAAGGCCGGAGCAACAAGGTGATCACCAAAAGTATCAAGGCGATTCGCGCGAACGGCCTTCACAAAAGATTGGAACCACGGAAAAAACAGGACTCTCCTTGCCGCCTATTATTCACTGATGCCGCTGCCGGAAACATGATTGGCCTGGCATGGGCATTTCGGATCATACCGGCAGGCTAGCAATCAGGGGCAGTCCTTACAAGCACCAACCACACAGGCAAAACCCCTGACAATACCGCATCTGCAGCAACTGCTGACCTACCCGTCCGCCATCGCAATTAACCCGGAAGCATTGCCGCCGGGCAGCTGCGTGCTTGACGACCACCACTTGCTCGACCGCAAAGGCGGGCATTCAGTTAATGCGGTCCACCAGGCCTATGAAGCCGGTCTGCCCGACAGGCCAAGCATCCGCCGAAGCTGGGGTGCGACCACCGGCACCGATGCATGTTGCGGTTGACACTAGATATTGGCCCGGTATCGAGTCGGTCGATGACCCTCTGCGCACCGCTGGTATTCAATTGCTGAACTTTTGCACACCCAGCGTGCAGGCCATAAACCGGTGGCGTCGATGGCATCGCAGCACTGCATGAAAGCTTCTTGGCCTGTTAGCGGACCACATGCAGCACGCGGACCAAAAATCTCCCGTCCAGCGCGCTGGCGTCTTTCAGTTCGACGATAATGCGGGCGCGGGCAAGAACAATCCATGCGTCCGGCGCATCTCCGGGCATTTAGACTGTTAGCTTTTTGGGTCTTCGAGATCGTAGCGATATGCGCCGCCCAGCGATGTCGTGCTGTGCTTCATCGGATGACCGGTGGCCGATGTCGGTCGAGGGTTTCGACGGATCGCCGAGCCTGAGTTGGCGCCGTCGCAGCCCCTTCGATCATCTCCCACAATCTGATCGGCAACATCCCTCCTGCACGAACAGGCCAATCGCAGCGCAAGAAGCAAGCCGTCTGCCGGCAGACCTTGAACGCCGAACATCACCACATCATCAGCACCTTGTTCAGCCAGCGCCGTGGCGTCGACCGATCATGGCATGAGCCGCCCGGTTTCGGCAATGAAGCACAAATCGCGTCCTTCCTTGGAAGCAAGCGTAACCGGTTGATAGCGCTTCGCCGGTGTTCTGTCGATCCGCGTAAAGGCCACCGCCGCCGCATCTTCGGATGCGAGGTGCAAGCGCAAGCACCGAATCGGCCGGCGACCCGAGCTCGAGCACTGAATCAGCACCATCTTGGGCACACCCTGCTTCATGCATCACCGCAATCGCTTCGTGGGCGACCAAAGGGTGTCTGTTCAAAGCTGGCCGCTGTGGCCGACACCGCGTTGCCTGGCAGGCCAGCCTCCGCCGTCAAAAACTGGCCGAGGAAATTGCCAGCGGAAAATTCCACGGGAGAGATGCAGTACGAACCACACCGCGTTCCGCAGCCAAGCCCATCCCGGTTTTCCTCGCCCGGGTGCGCCGGACCCGCCGGCAATTCGCTGCAAATTTGGGCAAACATCTCGCCCGCGACCGGTCTGCGTAAATAGCGCAGGAAATCCACAGTCCTCGCGGGATTTCGGCGAGCCGTCATCAAGCGTCTTTGCACATGACATCGGCCGCCAAACAAACGCCATGAACCGGTCGCGCCGCTCCTCGAGCAGACGGCTGCCCTGCTTCGAGAGCGCCGCTCGCGCGGATGCCGGCATCGGGTGCGGCGAAACCAGGTCTTGAAGCCCTGCATGGGCGATTGCCAAACCGGCCTGTCGAATCCTTCGGATCGGTGAACCGCACCGTGCCGACAACTGTTGCTGCGATCGGAGGGGATCCACCTCCTGCGCCGGCACCACCTTTGAGACCCGGCGCGAAGAGGAACCCGCATTCGACTGTTGCCGCCAGACCGCTGCATGCTCTTCCAACAGAGAGGCAAGCTGAAACCGGTCACCGAATTCCGATGCCGCGCGAGTTCCGCCCGGTCGGGGGATAGATCGCCAGCGGCAGCGGATCTGGCTGATTGCGCGCCGATGTGGCCCCGGCCAGTCCAAAGCTTGGCGTCGGGCGTTTCCAGGAAGCGACGTGTGATCGGATACTTTTTGTCCGCCAAGCCACCCCACGAAGGACGAGTTGGCCGCCGTTTTCGCAAAAGCCCTGCGCCCACCATATAGGCCAGCAGATCGCGATAGACGCCGACCGGCGCATAGATGCGTGCATGGCACGCGGTTCATTGCTCTTGTCAGGCTGTCGTTTAAACGACCTCGCCCCATGCCATGCAGGCGCTTGGGAAACTCAAAGCCGCTGCGGTCCTTCAACGGCCATTTCCGATATCGTGTGGCGACAGTCAACGCATTGTGTTTGTGGCAAATTGCGGGATAGATGACACCTCAGCTGATCGAGCCAGCTGTGCGAAACAGGCGAGATAGAAAAGGTCGGTCGCAGCCTGGCGTTGTAGACGGCGTAGCCTTCGAGGCCCACGGTTCCTGGGCGCGGGGCTGATCTCGGTTGTCCCAATAGGCGCCCTTGACCAGCCGCCACCATCATCCGGCGACCATTGCTCTGCACACAGGCCCGCGCGAGTGGTCGATCACCTGCGGCGGCGCTTTCGTTAGGCTGGATGGCTCATGTTCCGAACCACCTCCCAACCGCCAGCGAAGGGTCAGCAAAAGCACGGTCGATCACTATCGAGCGAGAGTTCAGCCGGTCGACTTCCTCCGCGTCGACAAGTGAAAATTGAGATCGTGCTGCCTTTGCCATTCTGTGCGACGAGGCGGACCAGATCAGGCACCCAGTTCTCCAGCAGCCTGCTCGCGTGTTGGGTTGGCACGTAGCGCTGGATGCAGAGCGCCGAGAGCTTTGACCGAGATGCCGGGACGGTCCAGGCAGCTTGCGACCGGTTCGAAGTCTCTTCTGGCGGCTCTTGCCGATGGCTGCGATTCGCATACGGCATTTAGGATTTGAAAATCAGCGTTTGGAGTCCGTCGTAGGTACGGGGCCCCTTCACCGAGCATGTCCTCATAGGAATGGCGGTAACCGCGTGCCCTCGTTCTTAGCCGCGCGGCCAAGCGTCATCCTCGATTTGCTCGCCGAGTACCAAAATGCATGCCCGAGAAACCGCATCGCCTGCCGCTGTCGGTCTAAGTCAGATTCTGTATCGAGGGCCCTGCCCAATGCGCGGCTTGGACCAGGCCGGCGCCATTTCACCCTTCCGAGGCGTCTCGCCGTGCTTGTCACACCGGGGGCAGACAGTCCCAGACGCCCAGGCGCGAGGCCGCGACAAACCAGTGTGTTCGCCTGTGGTTTCATGTTCGCTCCAGCCGCCCTCTTTGAGCTTAGTCTTCGATCAATCTGTCCTGGGTGAGTGCCATCAGAAAACCCCCCCCCAAATGAGCCAAGGCCTCGGCCAGTAAACCATCAATGCCAGGCCTTCCCGTGTCGACAGCCCGTATTCGCGAAGGAAATTCCTCAACCCCGCCCCATTTGGCATCGGACAAAATGGATTCGATATAGCCTGATCAGCTTGGTGGTGCGGGGGCGTCAGATCCGCCCGGTCACTGAACGCCGCTGAAAAAACTAAGGCGTTGGCTGAAAGTCGCGGATTCAGGCGATCCCATACATCCGGCGCATGCGGAGCATGAAAAGCAGTGAGTACTATTGCGGTTTGTTTGGCGGTCAGACAATCCCCGTGAATGACTCCAACATTAATCTCTTGCATTAGCGAATGATCTCGCCATATTTTGCCAGTCGGAAAGTGTATATTCCTAACAGTATTCACGAATTTTTAGGGGAATTATGGGAAGGAAATTGACCGCCTGGATCGAAATCATCTCTTCGCGCCAGCAGGGAACCAATGGCGGTCTGACCACGATCTTGAAATTGGCGAGCAAGAATCAGCCTTTTCATCCCACCGCACAGAACCGAACGCCTCAATCATTAAAACGCGACTGGTTATCCAGGCTACACAGCCAAGCTCTCGCTCGCGGAAAGAACTTGACCCGGGCCATGCTGCGGTCTTCTGTTGACGTCAAACTCAGACAGGACAACGGCCGGATGTCTTCGATGCATCATTTCTTGCCCATTGCGTGTCGCAAATCCGAATGGATGTGATGGAATGCCATATGGTGGCTGGCTTGCTTTGACCTATCCTCGTCAAAGCCCGGGTCAAGGGCAATGGAGCAACCGGCACCTTTCTTCAGACCACTTATCCTGTCGTTTGCCCGGGCGTACGCGAGCACCCACACATATCCGGTTATGCGAGGAAGTCAAAAACAACCGGAATAACTTCCTGTCTATTGTTTCCATTTCCATGGCCACCCGGAATAATCTCTTGCACGGTTGCCCTTTAGCATCTCAAGTGTCATCAAACTATACGAAGCCGTACCAGATACCGGAAAATTGATCTAACGGAAGGGCTTGGTATGCAATACGGCTCATCGACGGACCGCTGCTGATTGACAAGTCAGGACACTCTTTTCAGCGAATCTGGAGGCGATCCGCGACCTGAGCGACGGACCTTCGCGATTTCCTCCGGCACTTACCAGGCAATTTTTCAAAACTTCATTGAGATTTATCCTTCAATACCAATCCCGGCGGTGGCTGATGAAAAGCTCCGTGGCTCGGATGAAAACTTGTTCGGATCTCCCCGACGGAAAATGCCGTGAGAAGGCCTATATGACAAGCTTGGGCTGTTGAAAAAATTCACTTATACTTTGAAACCTTGCCGGACGCTCTGACTGCCCCCTATGTTCTGGCAGCACAGAGACTTCTAAACGGCAAAACGTCCTTCGAAGAGGGCAAAGGCCGCAAACCAGCATTTGCCGGCTACAAAACATAAACAGAAGCGCAAATTTTTTCCCCGTTTCATGGATCGGGTGGCGCCCGTTGCTGCTATTGGGATCTTCTAGGCAACGGGAAAGACTTGATCGCATGCAGAGCTGGGCAGAACCTGGAGATTGATCGCCGTGCAGCGGCTTCCTGGACATCATATTCGAGCTAAAGGACATCAAAAGGCACCTGAATGCCTGTTGGGACCCCGCGCGAACTGGAAGCTCTGCACTGCGGCAGCCCAACGGGCAAAGACTAAATCCGGTGATGATCGCGTCCATATCTCTCATTGTCCGATCACACCGTGAAGCACCTGATCCTATGAAAACACAGACCGCCATGCGCCAAGCTGGATTCGCGGTCAACCAGGGTCCAGTTGTACGGCCAAAAAGTCTCTCTTCCCTTCGCTAATGCACCTTATTGCATAAGGGCACGTGCATCTCGCTCTGAATGACGTTAACTCTGAACCCCGGGACATTCGCCCGTGCCCGTCGACGCAACGCTATTTCTACTTCGCGTTCCGGGTCAGGTCTGCATTGGGCAGGCATTGCCGGCTTTTCACGGCCAAGGCAATGACTTTGAAACCCGAAAGACCGCTCAAGCAGTTTCCGCGCCCGAAAACCGCCTTCAGGCGCGGTCCAGGATCCGCGGATTTCACCAGATTTGGAGTCGAAAATTCTGCGCACATAAAAACCCATTCCGTCGCCAGTGCGTTCGCCTCATGGCATCCAACCGCTCTTCATTACCGTTTGGTAAATTAACCATCGGCTGTATCTTTCAACGCGATTGACACTGCCTCATCCATCATCATCCCAAGGCTCTCCGAGATTGCGTTGTGACAACCACCATCGCCGAAATCTCTCCTGGTGGCTTCAGAATGCCGTAATAGCCACTAAAGCTGACCATAAGAGAAACCAGAACGGTCATCGGCCACGGGTATCAAAAAACTCACCGCCAGTTGTTAATTCTCCCGAACGTCGCTCGCAGGCACTCGCCGACGGTCGACCGACGTCGATGCAATCCTGTCGAGGAAGCTGAACAAGTTGTTCTGTGCGCCGCATCGTAGATGGCCTCAACAATTGTCAGCCCGGGTGTTGAAACGCCTGCCAGATCGTCGATGGCGGAGCGCTGGTAAAAAGTCCGCGTGCGGTGTTTTCGGCAGGAGACGGGCCAGCTCACGATACCAGGTGTATTCGTCAAACTGCATTGGCGCAACCGCGAGCATTCCTGCAGATCGGCCATCGGACCTGGCTCCGGTGCCACGCACACGTCCGAGCTGTATCAACAAATTCGACCGGGTACGGCGGCATCGCCTGTTCACGCCGCGGCCTGGAAAACGCGGCCTTTGTGTCAAAAATACCGGTGTTATGCATTCCGCCACTCCACTCCGAACAGGCCGGCTTTGTAGAGTAATCATCGACGAGATCCAGGCGTTTTGGTGACGTTGAATCAATCAGATCCGACGTCACCGAAAACACATTGCCGAAGGCGAAGCAAGTCCCGTCAGCTTGCTTGTTCCCGGTGTTACAAGCCATGGTCTCCGCTTGCGTGCGGATATTCCGGATCAAAAACCCGACCAGACCTGGGTTATGCCAGAAAAATAGCCGAAAAGCCCAACGAGAATGCAGAACAAAAACCGCCGGACAATGCCTTGAGCATTGAAGCCCCGCCGCTGATACCGAGCCCCGCCATGGTGACAACAGGTCCACAAGATCACCGAGACAACCACGCCGGATTACACGACCGATGCGCCGTTGGAAGCATCCGCTCCCTGAAAAAAACTCCAATAATCGGGCAAACATACGTCTTGGTATTCCTATCCAGCCGTTAAAAGCCGCGACCGTGAGCGCCTTCCTTGTTATCAGATAGTTGTTCCAAGAACATCCACCAGACATAGCGCGGTAGCTCTCGAAACCCTTCATAGGCTCATTAAAAAGCCATGCTTGGTCAAAAGACGAAGCGGTCTGACAAAGTGTCAAAACGGCGCCAATCGCGGCCAAAGCCGGTTTTATCACCGCCATTGATTCCGAAATGGTCTGGCATCTGCCCGGCAGAGCTATCAAACCGACGATCAGCCCGCACCTCCGCATTTTGATCTGTTTCCGTGAGTGGACTGTCCACTCCCGCATTGCTTCCTGCAGGGAAAGGATAGATCCCCTCCTCGGCAATCAGCGCGGAATTGTTGTGATCCACGTCTGCAGGCCAGATTCCTCGTCAGGTTCCGGCAAGATCAACGGAAGGATCAATCCGGCGAATGAGATCGTCGGACTTGCATCTCTGCGCGATGAGCGAAGACAAACCGGACGGCTCAACCCAGGAAGCCACGTCGCAAAATTGCCAGCCTTTCGGATTTCGACAGATAGTCAAAAAATCCGCGCATGGTCGGGCAATAATTCTATGTAGCTGACCTCCCAGGGACGCGACCGCCGGAACCACCGGCGGCGCATGCTGTCGCAAATCACGGTTTCGTTTGTGCCGGTCATCGCCGAAAGAGTGAACACGCGAACCGAAATTGAATAGGCCCAAAAAGAATTGGGGAGGAAACACAAAGCTGTCCGGCACAAGCGCATTGCCGAATGTCGCCGGTCTTCCGCGCGCAAAAGCTCCGACCATCCGGTTGAGAGGCATGACGTTCATTACGCCAGCCATCTTTGAAGGACTTGAGCTGGTCAACCAGCCCCCGCAGATTCCGTGGCTAGCGAATAACATACCCGGAAGCGATTTCACTTGATCCACCAGCACGGTCTTCCACCCCGGTCAGCCACATCGATCGGCTCTTTCGATCTCGCCAACAACAACCGCGTTCCTGACAATCGTCACCGCGATGGAAACAGCGCGGCGGATTGCGTCAAAGAACTGATGCATCAGCTCCGGCACGGTGTTTGAAACTGCGGTTGTGAACCACGCAGGTTTCCTGCTGGTGTCAGGGGACAATAAACGGCGATTGACGCCATTGGGACATCAAGATTACTGAATCATCGCCAAAGACCCTACTTTCGGCAATTTCAGGGGCGAGAAACCGGTCATGTCCGATCCGAAAAGCTGTCCCGCTTTGTTCTTCCGGCAGTCCGAAAAAGTTCTCAGCCGCCTTGTTTAGGCGCTCGATTGAGAGGCGGCTCCTCGATGGGAAGCAATCTGCCGCTAGACTCAGTTCGTTTTCGATCAAACCGCTTCATCCTGCCAGCGCCCGTCCCGCTTCATCGTTTCAATTTCACGAATTGCCCGTTCGCGTTGCCGCCGCGACGATTGATGTCATCCACGGCCCAGTGCGTCAGAACGGATCGAGTGCTACGGAATCCGGATCATCGGGCTCCGTAACTGGCTGATCTCCTGGCAGCACCATCTCATCGTGAAAGGCTTGCGCAAGCTCCGAAAAAAATCATCGCGATTCTGTCACAATAGGGCTTGTGCACTGATACGGCATTTCGGAGTGGTGTTTCGGAACCACTCCGTCAGGCAGATCGATATCCATCGCCCGCATCTTGGATCGCTCGTGATGTTCCTGATTGGCCCGGCCGGTAAAACGCGGCTCGGCCAGCTATCTGGTGCAGGTAGGCGCCGATGTCGCAATGGTCTTGGAACCTTGCCATGCTCTGTCTCGAACCTCCTTCCCAGACAGAAGCAATCCCTCTTTCCTGCGGCCGGTCATGCCGTCAGTAGGATCGCCGCAACAGCTTTTTGATTTTCCTGGCTGACGAAACAACTCATGAGAAGCCAAGCAGGGATCGGAAGGTTCTTGCCGGCCAGCAGCGCGGAAGATGTCAATGTAGTCATCAAGTGATTGCGCCGCGGCTCGACCAGCCAGCGCGCACCGGTGTCGCGTTGTCCAGGCCGCATAAACTCGGACATTCTCCCGGATAGTTGGAGAACATGCCAAAAACAGCCAATTGCCCGCGCACCAACGGTGGAGGCATCCGGCCAATAAACTCGTCCATTCAGCACGCAGTGACTTCGCTGCCTGACACAGCGGACGCCCGGTCGTCGGAGCGTTTTGGCCGCAACTAGTCGATATCATCCGAGGCTTCCAAAACCGATCGCCCGCGATTGAGCACATTGTCGGACTCGAAGGCCTTGCAAGTTCTGCGCCCGATTTGCCCTGATAGGATGCAGATCTGGTCGAGGGGAGGGTCGCGAAATTCTCGTTAGTGGACACGGTATCCCGCGAAACCTCGCCAGTAATTATGACATGGCCGGCCAGCATCTGCGAATCAGGATGGTCTTGCACGGTTCCCCGGCGCCGCCATCGACCGATGAAGGTGAAACTAAGAACCCGCCCCAATTCGCCACACAAACACGGATTGAGTGTCGGTTCAAAAATCAACGGCCATCAACCATTGAAACACCGCGAACGCCAGACGCATCGCCCTGGTGCTTGCGAGATGATTGCCGATAGATTTCGTTGGGCTTCTTGTGAAACATCATCACAAACAGCGGCTAGCGGCGCTGCCCCACGGCGCCCACATCGAAACCGTCGAGCGTGAAATTGTTCGCTCTCCAGCCGGAGGATGTGATTGCGCCGAAAAACTGCCTCAGCGCATCAAACGGGCGCGCGCCGGCTGACTCAGGCCCTCAAGGCAACCCGGGCCAAGAAGCGCGCGCCCGCGAAGTCATCGTCCAAACCTCGTTCCGCGCACCGGAGAGGGCCTCATCAAGTGCGGCAACCAATCGGACCCCTGAGCGCGTAGTCCTGCGGCGCGTAATTCAAACTGAAAAAGTCAGTCTTTCATCGGGTTATCGTGGCCGGTTCGCTTTCACCTTACGACAGTCTGCAGATATAAGCGCAAGCGTGAACGCTAGCCACAATAGGCCGACAGCAGCCAGCAACGCTCTGATAACGGTCCGCATTTCCGTCAGCCCTGCAATGGCGCTCCCGCGTTTCGTTGACTGCAGGCTTTTCAAAGGTCCTGTCTGCTGACGCGAACAGTTCCGCCACTGCAAAGGTTGCCACGGAGATCCCCCGGCGGTCGAAAGAGCAAACGTGAGAATGCTGCTTGATCGACAAACATCCTGATCATTGGCACGCACCGACGCGATGGTCTTAGCCAAGCTCGATCTCGCGGGTCCGCCGCAAGCCCCGCGTTCGACACCGTCGACACGGAAAAACCGCCGGTTGGTGCCATGCCAGCGGATGTTGAGTCGAAGACCGCCATTCCTGCGCTACCAGCACGACATCCACGCGGAGTCCACCATCGACTGCTGCCACCGCTTGATGACGGGCGACATCTTTCTCGGAAAATCGTTTGTCAGCCCTCGCTTGTCTGGCTCGATGAATTCCTCATTACCTCGCTTTGATGAACCCTGGTTGCCGACACCACATGCACGGCTGAAGCCCGCGTGAGAAAAATGCTCCCTCGGACATACACCGCGCAAAGCATACAGGCCTGATAGGCTTCGTTGCCGGCACGAGAGCGTGTCTCTCGTAAGCGCTCACACCCTAGCCGCGTTCCGCTTCCAGACGTCAGTTTCAATGTGATTAGAACATCCTGCGCCGGCGCCGAACTCCACAGCCATGGCTGGCAACGGGCGGCTCGCTCTGAAAAAGACTTCCTGCCCATGGTCCAGGCTCAAGAAGCCAGGCGTTCTCGTCTGTGCGCACCTTCGGACAGGATAGTCGAAATCGGTCGCTGTTGTCGGTCACGACCGCACGAATATAATAGATCTCGCGAGCCACGGTACAAACGGCCGCTGAACATTTGCATTTGGATGCAAGAAAACTACAAATGTCCCGCATTAACCAGAGGTTGTTGCGGAGCTTCGCGACGTCACCGGCGAGCAGCGAATAGGCAACCGTTCTTTTCTGCGAGAATCAAAGGGCACGGGGCAAATTCGGGGACTTGAGCAGTCCGCCAACCGGCAGCGGATATCGGAGATCCGGCTGAGGCTTGCCGTCCTGCCCTTCCAGCTATCTTGGCGATGGCTTTCGCTCGAGCATCCCTCGATCGTCGCCATGTAGACCATCGGGCAGTGTCTGACTCGCGTCAAACACACCCCAGTGAACCACAGTAGAACGGCGCCGTTTTTGGGTTGATCGAAACGCGAATGGTTTCAGGCAGGATAACACGGCGCGGAAACACCGCGTCCTTGCCTATGTCTTCCAGATAAACCCGTTCGGCACAATTTGCTCTGCAGCGTGCCGGGAAAATCCTTGTGACGAAGAATGAAAGTCGGCCATCTCCGCTTTCAAAGTATCGGACGTCCGTATTGCAGGCAGCGCGTTCGCCAGCCTGTTGCGCGCGTCATTTGTCCAGTGTCAGCCACATTCTTGGCAACCGTTGGAACATCGCTGTCGGCCCGGCTGCATGCGAAACCGTTCGATAAGCCAACCCGGTTTCCCCACCCGGCAGAGTAAGCGCTCGCTTCCAGCCGGGTCGACATAGGAATGATCACCTGGCGTCAACCCAGCCATGCTTGCGATTAAAGTGCGCGAATTTTCAAGCTCCGGCCAGCATAAACGCGGCACAGCCTTCTTCAATGCCGCATGCATCGACCTGAAATAGGCTCCGGCTGCGCCGGTTATCAGCTCGCATGCCCGGCCTCTCGATGCTTCCCCTCGATCTCACGCTGCGCGCTCAGGGTTTTCACGAATTGGCGGAATTTGCTTCTCCAGGCACCTCGGAAAAACCCGCTGGCATAAATGCCGTCATCGGCCACACAAAGTTGTTTTGCGGGCGCTGGATATCCTGCGCCTCGAGCAGCATTGTTCTTCTCATGCTCATCTCCAGGAAGATCGCCAATTTTATGGTGCTGGGCGCGGGGCTGCGCCAGATGCCGGCCATCCGGTTTCTTCCGCCGCGCCGGTATCGACCCGGGCTTCCGAGCGATGTTTGATTCTTCGTGGGGCACATCCTGCTGGGCTGGCGGTCTTTCAATGAACTCCTCAAGCGCCTTGTCAAAGTACGATTGCGGCCGCTCTGTATCGCATGGTCACGCTTAGAGTTGGATCAGCGTGCTCTGTGACCGGCAATCTGGTCTGTGAGCGATGAAATCCACAAATGTCTGAACATCGGAGAAGGTGTAGCCGCTCAAGCGTCTGGCTTTCCGCCAGCAATTCCTGCTCCTTTGCCTATGCCGCTGATTGTATTCCGTCGGGCAAGCTTCGAAACGGTCGCTTTCAAGGTATCGTGCGCGGTTTTCTGATCCGTCGAGGAACGGCGATCTG
>Ga0163217_1027541_pt1 | contig 16252 bp, 20 predicted proteins | sample SynspAceP_FD_185933 | JGI IMG/M metagenome (GOLD analysis project Ga0163217, IMG submission 185933) | Saline lake microbial communities from Ace Lake in Antarctica - Synechococcus sp. Ace-P (PacBio error correction) | ecosystem: Environmental > Aquatic > Non-marine Saline and Alkaline > Saline ... | reverse complement strand
CCCAGCCGGTCATGTCAATTTGCACCGCGGCCGAACTAGCAGCAGCGCGCCGAGGCCCCAGCCCTGCAGGTGTACATAAGCCAGTGAAAAAATGCGCCGGCATAAAGGAAAACAGCCGCCAGCGCTGAACCGCCAATCCCCACCAATCGACTGGCGCCACTTGCGGCGCCAGAGCCAATGGAGTAACCAAAGGGTTATGGGCTCCGGAGAGGAGAGCGAATGGCAGGTAAAACTTGCGGGCAATTCCAATGTTCCGTATCGCGCAGGCCAGCGGCACAATAAACGAAAATTGCCGGCGAAGGCCAGCATGGGCTAGACAGCCGTGAGCATTAACAAAAGCGGGAAAGGGTAACCGTACGGCGCCATCAGCGTATCCTGGCATCAAGCCGGATCTGCCCCCTCACCCCCTAGGGCTTGAATTGAGTGCCGAGTATCAATAACCCTTTAGGGCGCAGACAGCCTACAGCTACCAGCACCCAATTGGCCGGTGAGCTGGCCGAACTCAGAGGACGGAAGTTCAGACCGGCCGCCCAAACAAGCCGACCAGACCCCAATGATTGATCAGATTAAATGGCGAGCAAACGATGTTAAAATCAGGCCAACCCGCGGCATGATCAGAATCAAGGGATACCGGCAAATCAGGGGATATCAGGGGCCGTCAGAGCGATGTTCATTGCGTATTCCTTGCCCGAAAGTGTATTGCGAATTTGTTATTTTGGGCATTTTGCTGTCTATTCCTTTGTTGAGGATTTTACTTGGAACCGGCAGCAGATGCAGCCAAGTTCATACTGGCCACGGTTGGGAGATGGGATCATGGGCACAGGTTTGGGCGCAAGATGGCGCCCGTGCAGGATCAGATTTGACGACACCCGTGGACCGAGGCCGTTCTTGCAGCGGGGCGCCAGCCAGGTTGCCGCAAGGCGAAAGGCCTGGAGCCACTTGCGCGAAGAGTGCGACCCGCGGCGATTCCGCAAGCCAGGGCGCGACGCCGCTCCAGGCGTACGCCTGTGCCGTCAAATGCCAGCTGGGCACTGGACAGGCCCACGGCAAAACACGGCCCGGCTTCAATCCCGCGGCCAAGCAAGGATAGCCAGCTTCGCTGATTCAGCCTATCGTTGGCGAACGGCTAGTTGGCTGACGACCGGTAGCGGACGGCTAGGTTGCGACGAGAAAAATGACGGACAGCTTTACCGTTACTTCAGGGATTACCAGACCGGGCATGACCACAGACATCACCCGCCAGCCAGCGAACAAGCGCGTGAACCCATGCCCCGGAAGGCTGACCGGCAAAGTGAACCTTTCCTTTACTTGGTCTATGAAACACCGGCTCCTCAGTAAGGGATGCCCAAAAAAATCAAAGATACCCATCGCCCGGTGTGATGCAGAGGGGCCAACCCCGGCGTCCATTGAATTGATGGCCGTGTTGGACGATGGCTCTGGAATGTTGGATTCCTACTGGCCGAAAAAAGCCCACTGGCGCCTTGGGCCAAAAGGGAACAGGGCGGGGTTGGCGTGGTGGCGGTCCGGCCGGCGGACGGGCACCTTGGAAATGCCGTTAGCCAGGTGGTGCTTGGCGCTTCAGGGCGTCCCAATTCGAGGGGCATTCCTGCCCCAGGGCACCTCACACTACTTCGGGCCGCTGCTATGGTATTCCCCTCAAGAAACCGAAATAGCCGGGGCGCCGCTGCCTGCGTTGATGCCCAAGATCCAGCCCGGTTCAACCGTTGGCCTTGCCCTGTAATGGACAAGGTCTTTCTGGTCAATGCCCCTCAAGCCTGGGTCTTACCCGCAAGCTGCTGGGGAAGACCGCGAGGCCCTACAAGCAACGCTTCGGCCGCCCAGCGTCTGGTCGCGTTATGGTCCGGCCGATGGGTGACCCCTGTTCAAGGCGCACCGCAAACTCCAAGGTACAGATCGGACTATGGAGGCCAAAGCAGCGAAACCCCTTGCGCCACGCCGACCATTGTGTCGACAACAATGCCCTCAAGCTGAAAACACATGGCCTGGACCAGACGATGAGCTGGCTGCCAACCACCTCGGGTTCGGCCATCCACCTTCCAAACCGCCGTTCCCAAGCACAAATTCCGAGGCTCTAGGGTTGCTTTGCCGGGGGCCGTGTCGCCTTGGGAGCCGCCTGGGCCCGAGAATGAAGACATGTAATTCAGCTATCACACATTTCCCGGGGACTTCAATCAATTGATTACCCCCCGTACGCTCCGTGGCCGTGGCCCCCCCGCAAACGACCAAGTTGAGATCTGTGCGCCTTATTTACGGCCCGAGCATTTCCTTATGATTGCACCTTTCGCCTCTGGGCTTCAAAAGGAAGCCCGCTCTAGCCATCCAATTTGCCCCCCTACTGGTTACCCGGCCCCGATCCCAGAAAATTTGCGGAGACCCGGGCAATTTTTTGATCCGCTACGCCAGAATTCCCCCGATACGCATTTGGTCACCCGGAACACCCGAGGGTCCAATGGGCTGGCCAATCCGGTCCCCAAGCCTTGTTGCCGGGGCGGGTTGCCAATGCGGCCTGAACCTGGTTTATCTTTTAGCCGGCGACCACTACCAGCGCGTCACGTCGCGTTCCAAAGTTTTGTTGGCCGTCCGCGGAAAGATTTCACCGATTTCAAGTTGGGTCATTTACACCCGCTGCGTAGCGTTGCCAGCCAATTTCTGATTTTGTGCCCATCTCTGTATCAATCTGTTTTCCCCCCCGCCCGGGGCGGGGGGGGGGGCTATTCACTCCCTACCGCAAATTTTAACCGCCGGGTAATTTTTGTTGGTGACCGAGCTGGAGCCCTGGAAATTCCCGAAGACGACCAGATGGCTGCGGGTCTTCCGGCAGTCAACAGCACACGCCCATCCGCCACAAGAAAACGGGCCCCGAAAGGCTGACTGGCACGAAAGTCAGATTGAATCGGTAGCCCAGGCGCCTGCGCCAGGCGGGAGCGCGAGCAGCTGGGCGCGTCGTTCGCTACAGCCCATCACTCCGGTAAAACCGGCGGCCCGGTGAAAGCATCGGACACGAAACCTTGATGACAAATCGCGGAAAAAAAGCCCGTTCCCCCAACCTGGGTCGATGCCCCCGGAATGGATCTGGTGCCTGGGTGGCATATCCCATCTGCCATAAACGTTCTGCCCTTGTACGGCGAGCAAGGTTGAGGACGGCCGGCAAGGCCCGGACTGTACAAAGCGGGCACGGCGGTAATCAGGACCGTGGTACGCGGCAACATATCCAACTCCGATTTCAATCTGATTTCAGCTATTCAGGGGCACGGGTTTCAGGGGCAAACCCCCCAGTGCAATCGTCGAGCGCTGGGCTGGACTTTCAAACCCCTGGAAGGACACCAAGGAGGCTCGTCCCGAAGATCGCAACGCAGCCCACCCGCCAAGTGGCGTATCCAAGCCGTAGGCTATCCAACAAATCCAAACCCAAGGACCAGGGGAGGGCTTCCATGCCCCGAACTTCATCCACCAAAAAAGCCTTTGGGCATCGATATCTGCGAAATTTCAACTCAAGCACGGATTATCCTTAGCCAACTGCCGACCCCGCACCATGCGGGGGAGAAGAAAATCCTGAAGCCGTCTGGTCTGCCCAGATAAACAAGGCCATTCTGGGATCCGGGTTCTTGCCTCCCAATGGCTATTCGGGTCAGGGGCCAAACAGGCCAAGGCACTACGCCCGCGCTTTTTTATTCACAAGGCCCAAGGCCAAGTTTCCTGCCGCGTGAAAGATTATACTTGCGATCGCCTGGGTTTTTTTCTCAGCCATGCCGACCGTAGCCGTGGGAGGCTCATCGACTATCCTTGTTAGTGGCAAATTGCCTTGCTTTCGAGGTTGTAAATTCCCCAATGCCCAACCCCGCTGCTGTGTCTGGCTCTACCCTTGGCAAGGGTGGGTTACGTGTATTCGCCCCCAAAGCCCAAAGTGGAAACCTGCTTGGGCTTGAAATGCTGGAATTGGGCGTCGTTTGATGCCCGGGGGCCCTTTGGTCCTATGTCAGCGGCCGCCTGCAGAGCGTATTTTCGCTCATACCTTGCGAAGAGCTGTTCGGCATGCCGTGATGAGATCTGCGTGTACCCGTGATTGATACGAGAAGATGACCCCCCTGGGCCACGGCGCGAGAAAGTGCATGCTTGGCCCGGGCAGGAAAGAAAACCCATTTCGAGAATCGCTATGCGTGCGCGCAAGGTGCACGGCCAGGATCTTCCATGATCATTGAGTCGGGCCAGTTGGTCAAAGCAGGCAGGATAGGCAACTGCGCGTCGCGCGATGGCTCACGATGTGACCGAACGCAAAACATACGAGGGCGATGCAAGGCAGCGGTGTGTTATGCGCCAAAATTTTCGAGCGCAGCCAACAGCTTTCGGAAGACCCTGGCAACGCTTGTTTCTACTGGATTCACCAGATCATCGGCAGACTGTTTACCGCTTAAGAGAGCCTGTTCAGCCGTTTGCCGCTGGCTGTGAACCAGGTGCTGATGCCTCGCTGGAATTTTCCCTTATTTACCTTTGACAGCATTGGGCTCAGAACGCGTGCGAGTCAGCGATGCTCGCACATTTGCCGGGGCGCAGAGCATCACGTTCGGGACCGCCGCTGCTTGGCTCGACCAAGACACCTCCAGGATTGATGCCAGGGCCTGGCCTCGCCGTCTTGAGGCGGACAAAGACCTCCACCTGAACTGGCTGGCGGCCCAACTAAACTGCCCTGCGGCCCGCACCTTTGGGCGCCCTTGGCTTATTCCAGGCCAATCTTGAAGCACCCCACGCCTATCAGCCAAAAGGGAGCTTTTGGAGCTGGCTGCATTACGATCTCCACCCAACTAGCCTCTGCCGTGCAGCGTTATGCAGACAGGTCACCCGCCTGCTGTTTTCTCTCGCGTTATGACCCAGTTGACTGGCCTGCCAACCGGCACCCGCTTACTCTTGATCCGCCATGGACAGGGGGCGTATGGCAGGGCCGGCGCGAAGGAAACCCAAAGGGTCTCCCTGTTATATTTCTTGCATTCTGGACAAAATTCAAGCAGGGTCAACGATTACCCCAGTGACAACGGGGTCGGTGACCTTGCTGCTCAAGGCCCAGGTTCGCACGATCGTTTTGCGGCTGTGCATGGTGCGCGGAGGCAGAAATACCCGGTCCGTTCGCGGGTGGTGGCCCGACGAAATTTTCGTGATTCTTCCTCCCGGGAAAATCTTTCCAACACCCCCTCGACACGCGGCGGCGCAGGTGGGCCAGAAAAGATCCTGGTGAGCAGTTGGGAACATCCCTTCCAATTGGCCGAGCACCCAAGGCCTGGATGGGATTGCATCCCCAGCATCGGCATTTTGCCTTGCTTACCCCGGGGCACGCCGGGAACGAACAGCGGAAACTATTGAATCTCGCGACCGCGCGATGTATTACGCCAAACAGAGTGTCGGCAACCCCTCGTTTGAAGTTGCCGACTTTGACAAGATCCCTTCTGGATTCGCTGGCAGTTACGTTACCTGCGTTGAAGCGCGCCGCATCAATATGCCCAACGCCGCAGACGCTGGAATAAAGCGAAGGCGGCTTCCATGCCAGGCAGTGGCTGCGCGCCCCTCACGGCCCCCTGCCACCTTGCCCTGGGTCTGGCGGAAGGCGCCATTGATGATTGGTTGTCGGCGCTCGCCCATGGCGCCCGCTCCTGTTCCAGTCATCACCAGCCCGCTTATGGAGGCCGCTGTTTCCTGCGTCGTTGGCCCTTGACCGGGTTAAGCCGGAGGCTTGCGTTACTTCAAGGCGGCCCGCCAAAACCGGGCAAATTCGATTATGGCAAACTTTGCCCGCCGGCCGACACCAATGACGGCGCGGTCGACGATGATTTTCCAGGCTCGCGGGATGTTTCCCCCGGCCAAGGCCATAGCTTCTGCAGTTGTTTCAGATCGCCCAGCGACAGAGCCAATGGGTGGCTTGTTTGAGTTTCTGTGGCAGGCTTGCTCGATCAGATGCGTTGGGCCAGCAGCGGGAAATATTCTCGACGCCGGGCATGCCGTTAGGCGCCGAACTCCGATGGCGGAATACGTCAGGCCGGGAAAATACAAATCCCCTCGCGGAAGCACGCTTCTTCCCAACAATCCACGGCGCAAGTGCCTGGTTGGGGTGGCAGCCCAAATGATGCCACGTTCACGCTGCGAGTACGGGGGTAATTCCGCCCGACCCGGCTTCGAACTGCTGATCCTGCCGCACGCGCAGCAAAACTTTGCCCTGCAAGTCCAGGTTGCAGACTCACCGACCTCAATCGAGAAAAAGATGCGTGCCGCCATCAGCCAGTTGTCAAAACGCCCGGGGCCGATCTACCGTTGCGCCGGTAAAAAGCACCGCGCACGTGACCGAAAGAATTCCGCTTTCGAAACAGTCCCGCTGGAAATTGCCCGCGCAATTCACGCGGATCAAACCGCCCTTGGCTACGCGGACTGCTTTGATGAATGGCCCGGCAATCAGCTCCCTTGCCGTACCTGATTCGGCCGGTAAAATTTCAGTACCGGGGCATCGGTCGGGGCGACCAGACGGATCTGGCGGATGCAGTGCTTGAATCGGCTCGCTGCGGCCGACGATCTGCTGGTAGTTTGTGCTTCCGCGCGAATCTCTCCTGCATAGCGTTCTCCATTTTCAATCCGCCTCCTTGAGCGAACTCGACCTCGGCCAAGCGCCAGCCGCTAAGGCGTTTCTCCTGCTCGCGGCGTTCGCGAACATCACGAAACACACCACCGCAACCCACCAGGCCGACCCTTCGTCGCCGGGCAAATCGGGTGCTGGTGGTATTCCACCGGGAAAATGGCTGGGCCGTTCCTTTGCGCCCAGAAAGGGACTTCGTTTTAATCGACCAACCATGGCACCGATTTGCCAATTCGTTGAAAGGGCCGCGGGGTAAACTCGGGGCAAACTGTGGCTGGGATAATGCTACCGTTCCTGATGGGTATTGATGGAAAACCCACCGTATGGACATCCCCGGCCCAATCAAGCTTCGGGCGTTCCTGCCAGGCCGAGCATTTGCGTCGAAGCGCCGCCCGGGGATTGACGAAGGTGGTGTTCGGCCCCGGCATTTGACGCCATAAATACCTTCCCCTTTTGCCCGCGCTTGAGGAATCAGTTTGGTTATCCCCGTTTCTAATCTTGTTTGAAAACGCACCTTCGATTTGCGCTTCCACTCCAACAAAACCCGGCCCGCGCTGCCAGCCAGTGCCGCTCTGCCTGTATACGCGCTGATGCAAAAGCATTCACTGGCATCAGAACTTCACCCAGCAACAGGGGGCCGGGCGGTGACCCTGGTCCGAGGAAAGTGCGAAGCAAAAGATTTTCACCGGCAACAGGCTGATCCCAGCCCCGACCACCGTGACAGATCAGACCGCTGTAGTAATGCCCCTTCGTCCCCCCATTACCGAAGCCTGAGTCAGGCTGATCATCCTGGGCAGATCATGGCCAAATAAGCGAGGAAGGCAGGATCTGGCCAAAAACCCGCCTCCGGGCAACCCAGCTGCAAGCAGCCTTCTTGAAAAGCCGATTTGCAATCAAAAGACCCTATCTTTCCAGGCGGGTCGGCGCGGAGCATTCCTGCTGGGCGAAAGAGGGCCACGGCCACCGGCCCAATATGGTGGCGCCCGCAAGCAAACATCACAGAGCTCAGCGTCAGATGGTGGTAGCATGGTACGTCTTTCCAAAGCAGTCGGGGGGTTTGCCAGAATCTGATGCAAGCCTGGGGCCCTAATTTATGCAAGACTGCACAAAATTTCAATTATGCAAAACAGATAAAAAAATTGCATGGTTTGCCATAATTTTTATCTCTTGGGAAAAATAATCTATTCTGTTATGTTTGTTTAATGAAAAAAAGAAATAAGTCAAACCGGGTGGCACGGAGCTTGATAAGAGTTAACAGCCATTCATTTCCGTGGCAGGCGAAAAGCCTCCGGGCCCGGTTGAAAAAAAAAGAAAGGGCCCCCAAAAGGCAACCCTTACCGGGTGCCACCGGCCTTACACATCCAGGGAGCGGGAGGCGATTGAACAACTCAAGGAGTCTGAGGAGGGCCAAACCCCTACGGACAGCGGCGGACAGGCCTCAATTCACCAGGCCGCAGGTGCGAAATGTGCTGCCCGCTGCCCAGCAGAACCAGATTCCAAGGACCCGCCGGCCCAAACCCCCCGCGCCAGCAACCAACGGACCATTGCCACCCCGCCACCGGGTTTGTTGATTGCGGCCCCGCCAACTCCAGCGAACAGGAATTGATGGAGCGGGGGGCCCGATCCCGAGAATTGCCCGGTGGTGCGCGGCCCGTATTGTCCAACAGGAAAGCGACATGAGCCCGCCGGCGCTTTATGGCATTGCTCCCGGCGGCTGGCACGGGTCGCCGCGGCGTGGCAAGCATATTGCCCGATGCGCCAGGCCAAAGCCCGCGCTGAATGGACAGCCCCTCCAGCCCTACACCTGAGAACCCAGGGCTGGGAGTGTTGGCTTTTGTTGCCTATTCACCTGGGGGCGCCAACGCCAATCATAATGTGCCGCCAACCCGCCTGGGTTCTTATTCCCAAATACCGGCTGGAAACGTTGACGTGAATCAAGGACCGGCGCGCTGGGCTGTTCGCGCGGCGAACAGTCCACGGCCCGGTTGAGGTATTGGACGCGGCGGCATATGCTTACCGGCCCCCATGCTGCTGGCCGATTTGCCAATTGGGGAGCCGGTTTCAAAACCCCGCCCCGAGCCTTCGTCATGCCACCCGGTGGAAAAAAGCATCCAAGGGCCCAGGCCCATTTTACGTGCTTGGCACGTTCAAAAACAAGAAAACCCAAAAACGCGGAAGTCCAAAGCAGTGGTAAGGGGCTTTCCCCGTTTTCCCGGTGCTGACCCTTTTCGAATTTTTCCATGCACACCTTGCGGCTGCCCCTTTACTTACGTGGGCCCGGAAACCCCGCCTTGGGGAACCCCCCGGATTTTTCAGGATATCCACGATCCGTGTCGTAGCCACCGCCGGAGAATTGGGTTCGGGCCCCAACCTCCAGGTGCTTTTGGCGAAACCTAGGATGGTTTAACCCCTTTCCCCCCGATTTACCGTTCCAAACCCAACGGGCCGGTATGGAAAAAAATGTCGGCTTTTATCCATCTGCTGGACCAAGGGGGATATCTGGGGGAGGGTTCAACCCCTGCCTGGCCTTTGCCTGGCAGCCAGCCGCTTCGGGCCACCCGGAGGAATTCCGAACACCCCTACGGCGCCCTGTTTGTTCGCGCCGACATCGTTCCGGACGCCACCCAGTTTACTCCCATCAGGCCGAAAAAACGGCAAAGGGAAAATTTGGCCCGCGCCATCCGCGCCGCGCAATTTACCTGTAACCCCACCCCGTTGGGCCGTTGATGAACCCAAGTGTGGCTCCACCCGGGCCCGGCCCTTTGCGGAAATTTTGGGCCGTTTGGGCCCCCAATATCATCGATGAACCCAAGCCGCATCGACTCGACCCCTTCCCCCTGGCACTCGATGGGCGGTTATGGATACTGACCAGCTCAAGCGCTGGGCTATTATATCGAAGGCAACGTGGAACTACCCCAAGGCAGAATTCCGCCCGGAGGCAGGTTGCTACCTTGGCGACTCGATGCCGGCAAGGGTTCATTGGGCAACGGAAAATTGCGTACCGCCAGGCGGCCCGGACCATACACGACCCAAACACCCCTTAACACCCCACAATTTGGGTAAAAACGTGCCGGACTACAAAACAAAAACCTTGACCGGGGAGGTACGTCCCCAACCAGTTTTTGCCCCGAAATCAGGGAAGGCGTCAATTTGAACCGCCTTTATGGACCAGCCCGGGCCGTCCGCCATTACTGACCCCTGCTTATTCTGCTGGGGTGCTCCCGGGCCGGATTCCTTGGACGGCCAAGCGATTCACCACCTCTCAGCGCAGCGGCGAGCTGAGCGAGTACGAAAAATTGACTGATTGGCGGGCCGGCCAGCCGAGTTCTGGGGTACCGCCACCGACCCTCCCAGGCGGTACTTGTGCCAATGGCCTGGGGAAGACCGGGACTGGAGGGGCAACCCCCCTTTCTTACGGGACCAACGGTCGGGAAACGGACAAGGGTATCCGGGGGCATTGTCAAAACTGGTTACTCCGAATTGGCCGGAGTTGCTGCTGGGGCTTTTCCCAATGCCCCGGGCAGCCATTGCCCATTAACCGCCTGGGCCTTTTCGGTATCCCTCCGGCATGTCCACCCTTGAGTACAAGGCGCACTCAATCCGTTCATCAGGCTGCTACGCCCAGTCTCCGCCGCTGGCCTGGATGCGCTGGCACTGTTTTCATCATCAAAGGACTTCCGGAAACATCGGCCATCCTCGTGATCTTTATTCTGTTCGATCTGGCCCCGATGCTTCTCAATACGCGGGTGGCGTGATGAATGACGCCGGGCGACTGGATCAAATGGGTCCGCCCCCCGCACCCCATGTGAGCTCAGCCAAGTACACCCACGCCTTTCAGGTCACCTCCCCGCTCGGGCAACCGCCATCCTGACCGGCTATGGGGCGATAATTCCATCTAGGCATCGCCTGGCTGGTCAAATCGGTCGCAGCCGAAATGGCTCGTTGGTGTTAACCCGCATTTCGGTTACTACATCCTGGGAAACGAGGTGGAAACCACCTGGGATCTGACCCAGGGGCGTGGGGTGTTCTCCGATCCTGAATTGTCCCGGGCCTGATTCGGCATGCTGGCTTGACCTGGCTGTTGCTGTCTCTTCGCTGCACGGGCTCGTCGGGCCCGTGAGGAATTAGGAAGCCCCACATGGACTGATAATCAACAAGCACTTCCCCCGAACCGCCAAGTTCCTTGCAGGTTCAGCCGGCCCTGAAGAAAGAACCCCTTCCCCACCCCGGTGCCCGGGCCCCGATGTCGACGCGAGTCTTTGTGTTCGGAAAGAGGGTCAACTTCAGGCCTCCCCAAGGGCCGAAATTTCGTCTAGCATTCACTCGGCCATCGGCTGCCGGCAAGTCGACCATCTTGAATGCCACTGGCCGGGCTTGGATTTTACACCGTCCGGACCGAAACCATTCCATCCCTACGCGCAAGGGAAGTCACCGGGCCCCGAGGGCCTGGGAGAGCGGCGTAAGTGTTTCCAGAACTACAGGCCCTGATGCCCGTGGGCTATCGGCCTTTGAAAAAACGTGGATTCTTCCCGGGGCGTGCCCGTGCTCGATGGCCCCAGTTGGGAGCAAAGCACCCAAGGTAGACAGAGCACAGCCCGCAAATACCTTGTCCCGCTGGTGGGGCCTGGACCAGGCCCTGCCACCGCAAACCAGCCCGCAGCTGTTCCGCCGGCGTATTTGCCCCCCAGGCCGCCCGGTTTCAGTTATTCGCCAGGGCCTTTATTGCCACCCAGACCGTCCCATTTCTTCATTGCTTGGACGAAAAAAAGCCCTTTGGGGCGGGCCACTTGGATGGCGGCTGACCGCCGCCCCGGCGTGATCCAGAAACCGAGTTTGGGTCAAAAAAGTTCCTGGAAAAGCGAAACTTTTCCGGCCCAACCCCGTAATTCGATATTCCACCCCCATTGATTGTGGATGAAAATGCCACTTCTGCTCGCCGGACCCGGGCATCTTTTTCTTGTGAGGCAACGGGGCCCGGAAGCCGGCGGGCATCCCGCCGAAGGAATGGGTCCCCCAAGTTCGGACATCCCCACGGCCCCCCGCTACCGTTACCACATTTTTCAGGATTCAGAAGTACTACCAGACACGCAATTAACCTGGTCGGAACTTTTTCTGATTCCAACCGATCCCCCAGGTTGGCGAGCGAACGGCCAGTGGCGGGGACCCGAACCAAACGTCCCTACCCGGCGTACCCGACACCCGGGCCACCCACCCCCCCACCCCCCCCGAAACACGGCCTGAAAGGGAAGCAACCACCATGAGGCCCCAACTAACCCACCACTAGTTATTGCTCGGGCAAAGAAAAACCTGGGCTTATCCTTGGAGGATATAGGCGCCGCGCTGGAGAATGTCTCCCGGGTGTGGACCACCTCCCGCCTGCCCAGGGCAAATGAAACCAGCTGCCTGCCGGACAGGCCCGGCCCAAGCGCCTGTGTGAGCTTGCTTCCAAGCTTGGACAACGATCTGTTGTGCTGGATTGCCACTGGCCCACGAAATGCCGGATTTGAACCCTGACCAACGGCCCGTGTCCTTTTAACCCGACCCCCCCGCTTGAATCTTACCGCTTTTCTTACCGAAATGATTGGCGTGTATGGCCCGAGGACGATCAAGAGGTCATGATTTCACGGAAAGTTGTTGACGGCCATTCATGGAGCCCCCATCGACTTTTCCCCATGGACCTCCGAACAAGAAGGAAGCATCCAAGGGCGACCGTGTTTTGGTGATTTCACCCTGAACCCGGGGTTTTTAAATTTCCTTGCCCCTTACCGGCAACCTGGTACCTCTCGACAGCCGCCAGGGCTAGACCCTGGTCGTTTTGAAAACCCTGGCCAGAGAAAGCGTGTATGACAAGCAAGCCACCCATTTACCCGCCCTTGAACCGAAGTGCCCAACCCGCCCCGGCGGGAATGAAAGGCTCCAACTTGGCCGGCCCGAAGGACGCCTGGAAAACCCAAGTTTCCCGGCGAGTCCCGCCGAAATCGGTTAGGCGGCTTGGGCCTACCCCAGCCCGCCCGATTCTGCCTTTTGGCCCGCAAAATCCGCCCGCTCAGTTTCTAACCCCGGCCCCCCGCCGCCCCGAGAATCCCCGAACCTTTTCTTAAACCGGGCCCCCAGGAAAAATGGAAAAAGAGAGCCTGAACCGTACTGGGTTCTGCACAAAGGAACTCTGGGCCTTTTACCCGGCAAAACCGGGATTTCCGTGCGCTTCGGATACGAGTGGCATTTTGATTCCGGACGGGGCCAGTTTGGTTTCCGCTCAGACGCAACGGAGCCAATGGGCAGTTCACCCGCCAATGGTTTGATGCAAACCGGCCGGAAGGGGCGACATCCAACCCGAAACTCTGCCCCCAATCCCCGGAACCCGATCCCGGGCCCGGGGCGTATTTTCCGCGCCAGGACCGTCAAGCCAATGCCCCCTTAACCGTCCCCCGGGCCCGGGCCCCGGTCAAGGTGGCCCAGATTTTACCAGCCCCGGCCCTTCGAAACTGTCTGCCCCAGGCCGGTTCTTTTTGCCGCCAGAAATTTCAAGGGCCGGGAGTTGATGCTTCGTCAACTGCGGTGGGAAGGCCAAGTTTCTTTGATGGGTTTGGATTGTCGCCCGGACCCAGTTCATCCACGCCCCCGTAACCCCTCGACCTAGTGGTTCGGCCCTGAGGGGATCCACCCCCCTGGAGGAGGGTGACCCCAATGGCAAAGGCTATGCGGGGGGGCCAAATGGTGACCTGGCCTCCAGGCCACGCGCGGGTGACTGTACCCTCGGCAGAGAGCTGTTGCCCGGACTATCCTTTCTTTACCACCGGATCCGGACCTGCCGCCCCACCCTTTCCCATGGTTTTAATTTCAAGCGCTGATTCCCCGCCCGCTTTGGCATTCGATTTCGGTGCTTGCATCTCACAATAAACCGTAACCCTTTGGGCCCTCTGTGACCCCCTTGGTCAGCCAATCCAAGCCTGCATTTCCCGGTCACACAGGCCATTCCCCCTTCGAAACAGGGTGCGCAGCTCCCGGGTTTCGGTTGGTGTTACGGGGCAAGGGGATGGCCGGAATCAGCAGTTTCATGGGGCGCGTCCGTGGGTAGATTGCGATGCCGCACATTATACCGCCTATCCGGCCCGGGCTTCACGAGCAAGCGAGGCTCCTGCCAACATCCTTTGTCCAGCTCTGGTCTGATCAACCCAAAAAGGCCCGAAGCAACGTGGGCGCGGTGATTGCTCGGGCTGCCGGCTGCTATTCAGGCCGGACCGAGCGTGCGCTATTTACCGGGCAGCCGCTAATGACCGCGCCGCACCGCTTTTCATACCGATTACCAAAGGGATGGCCAGCCCTGGGAGCCCATTTCCAACTCCAAGTGCATTTGCCGGATCTTTGCGTGGCTGATCTTGCCCGCAGCCACACGCGGTGAATCTGCGTCCGAAAGCCTGGGGTTGAAAAGGGCCCGCACTGGCCCTTGGCCGGCCCTGGTTTCCCGGCATTCCCGAGCCAGCCGGCTCTATGTATTCGGGCGCCCGGCAGGACCCCGCTAGCAGTAAGGACCAGCCTGGCTTGTCGGACCGGCCGCCCCGATTGACGGTGGGTCTACGTATCCACCAACCCCATCGGCTGGCAGAATCTGGCTGGCCGAGCGTCCAAATGTTGGCCTGGCTTCCGTATTGTCGCCTTTTGGCCCCAAAATCCGGCCCCGCCGCCCCATGGGAGCGGAATGCCGCCTCTATTCCGGCCAGCCAGCCGCCCGATACCCATACCCAAACCCCAGCGTCCGCTTAACAGCCCGCCGGCCAAATAACCGCTCTGTCTGCGATCAGGATATAATCAGTTGCCCCATCTGCTTGCGAATACCCAACGACGTTTATTCATCTTGGCGCCGGGGCGCTCCGGCCGCCTTGTGCGCTTTTACAGGGCGGCGGCCCAGCCCCGCCAGGCCGCAGTGGTGCTGGATGCTGGGGAAGCGGGCCAAAGTAAAGGTCGGGCAAGAAAATCCTAAATGTCCGGGGGGGCCGGGACCCCCGCCCGTGGCCCCAATCACCCAAATTTCATGCTGGTCGAGGCCGGACAACTTTCTGTTCCTCCCCGACCAACCCGGGCACTTTCTGCAAGTTCTGGGCCGCTGAAGGGTTTACAGCCCAATTGGGACCCTTATTCGCCCGCGTGTTGGGAAAAAAGCACCCGGCCCAATTGCCCAACCCGAAGGAGCGCCAAAACACAGCCCCAACTGTTTCTGCCGAGGATTCCCCGCCAAGGCATATCGTTCCCGCCATGCCTTGCTTGGGAGAATGCCGCCATTGGGCCGGCGCCAAGAATCAGTGCGGAGGGCATTGGCGAACTGGGGAAAAGCCGTTAGCCCACCCTTCCAAAAACGAACACGGACTACCGGCCTATCAGTTTGCAAGTTTGCAAACAGGCGCAACCGGCCCGCCACTCAGCCTTTATTGCCGGCTGCAATCGGCGTTGTCGTCGCAAACCGGCCGGCCGCTTTCTCCTGTGTCCGACCCACCTGGCTGGCAGGGTCAGCCATTGGTTAACGAAGAATTTCGCAGGCAGTTTTCCGGCCTTGGCGGTTACCCGAGCGCGGCCCGGTCTGGTGCCCTGCTGGTCAGCGATTGCATTACCCCGAAAAGGCACATTTGTTGAAGCGAACTGAGCCGACGCCTTGCGCTGACGTTCCAGGCCGTTTAGCTGGCAAATTGCAACAAGCTCCAGCCCGAAGCCCTCTCTCCCCCACCCCGCCGCCTTTCAGGCCGCACCGGCCCATGCTGGCAGCAACATTAATTCTCAACTACTTGGGGACTTGGCCTGGCGACCGGCCCATCAGTATTTGACCTGCACTTTTACCCAGTGGCAATGCCGCCGCAGGGTGGTTATTTAGGGCTAAACACAACAGGAGCAGTGGCCGTGGGGCGGCGTGGAAGGGGACCTTTTGGCCCAGCCACCTGCGAAAGCCCCTGGAGGCCCGAAGCTGCGGCCAACCGGGTGGCCGCGGGCAAGGGAAAGCGCCGCTGGCCGAAAACTCAGCGGACCCCCGCGAACCCTCACGGGCAATTGGCAACCTTCCAAAACCGGCGGCAGCTTTAAAGGCCCGCTACCGAGGGCTTAACCTACCAACCGGCCGAAGTCAACCCTGGCCCGGTTGGATCACCGGCCGTGGGGCATTAGTTCCCAAGACCATTGGAAGCCAAACCCAGCAAACCTGGCCTCTTCTTTATTTGGCGAGGTGCTGGATGTGACCGGCCCATCTGGGCGGCTTCAATTTCCAAGTGGGGCCTGGCTCATCCGGCTACTGCGCGGCTCAGTACGTCTGATTCCACAGACCGGCGCCTGAGCGCCCCGCGAGCAAGGGCGCGCCAACGCCGTGTAGACATGATTTGGGCAGCAAAGTCGGAATAACGACTGCTAAAAGCTGCCTCCGGACTTTGCAGGAATAGGCATGGCAACCAGCAGCTCCTGTGCTCAAAGGCTTGGGTTACTGCCACTGATTCTTGCCATTGGGGTAGTCACTACCGCAGGGCCGTTCGTTGATCAGGGTTGAAAACTCATCGGCACTGCGGTTTTCACGATCGCGCACTACCGACATGGCGCTCGTGCGTGGAAGGCTGACTGCTCTCCACCAAACCAGTTGTCCTGGGA
>Ga0163217_1027272_pt1 | contig 16253 bp, 20 predicted proteins | sample SynspAceP_FD_185933 | JGI IMG/M metagenome (GOLD analysis project Ga0163217, IMG submission 185933) | Saline lake microbial communities from Ace Lake in Antarctica - Synechococcus sp. Ace-P (PacBio error correction) | ecosystem: Environmental > Aquatic > Non-marine Saline and Alkaline > Saline ... | reverse complement strand
CTTTTTTTCCTCGTTCTCGTTCATGTTGAGTCTTGTGATGGAGACCAGAGAGATTGCCAGGGCACCTGCCACACGCCCATAGCGGCGGCCGGCTAGGCCCTTGAATTCGGCACGAGATAAGGCCTTCTCGTCCGCATTGGCCGGCAGGTACTTCAGGTACGCAAAGGGCCATCCCGTCTTCCACCATCGCCAGGGTTCAAGTTGACCTCCCGATCACTTCGGCCACGTGCGGCCCATAGCGATCCACGTCTGAGGAAAGAGGTGCCACCTTTGCTGCCGATCTTCAACCGGCTTGCAGATAGGTTGCCGGCCTGTTCGCCATAGGACCTGGGCCAGCTCCGGGGCGTCAATGCAGGCCAGGCGCACCGTTGATCCGCTTGCCAGCCTTCGATCACCCGCGGATGGTGTTCGCCATCACCGATGGAGACGACCACGTGGCAGTGGCGCGGCCATCGGGGCCGGCGAGCGGCAAGCCGGCAGCAACGAAAGGGCCAGCAAGGTTGTCAGCAACACCACTCTCATGCAGGCCTTCATGCCAGCTCTCATGCAGCTGGACTCTCCAAGAGGCTCTGGCGGGGGGGGGGGGCGCACCATTCACATAGGCATCCACGTAAACGAGTTGCCTGTGGCGAAAAGCCCCAGGGCAGGGTGCCCGATGGTGCCGAAATCCAATTTGCGCTTCAGCAACGGGATTCCCGCGGTGTTGGTACTTCAACACCAGGTTGAACTGCATGGATCGAAACCCCAGCCGCCGCGGACGGCCTCCAAGCGAGTGCTGGGCAGAGGAGGCTGCGAGGCCTTCACCCGGCAGTCCTGCCACCACATAACCGGCATTGGCCACATGGCGCCAAGGCACAAGCATTGGGCTTGAGGTAGTAGCTGCCCACCACGCTCCATCGCCATTAGTGGCCACCATTACCGCCTGGCTCTGCTCCAACCCACAAGAAACTCTCGCCTCGGCCTCGGTAATCGCCGGGTCGTGGGGGAAGCTTTTCGGCCGGCGGCGGAAGACAGGCTCCAGCAGCCCGCCACCACCCCAGGCCAGTCGGCCGGCTCACATGGGCGGATCTGCAGGGAGAGGCCATTAGTGCCCAGAATGCCATCATCAGCATCTGAGATTGCTTCGCCCCCTGTTGCGCCATGGCGTGAGTTGCGGCACTTCGCCAGCCATCGGAACCAGCAGCTGCGTGCGAACATCACCGAGGCCGTGACTGCGTTGGTTCGTCGCAGTGGTGCGTCCGATGGTTCTGGTGCACGTCTAAGCCCCAAGGCGCGGGACCAGCGCCGTGATGATCCAGCAGAACTGGGAATGAAGCGTGCAGGGAGGACGTGATCGATTCTTCTGAGCCAGCAGATCCCCCAAGGGGTTGGAAGCACGATCGCAGACGGCCAATGGTGATCGCCCACCTCAAAGCCGGCCCTGGTGGGCCATCGGAAACGATTCCGTTGATGCGATGGAAGCTGGGCCTTCTCGCGCTGGCAGAACATCTTCTTCTGCGAGTTCGACGGCCACGCGGAGTCGCGCAGCGTGGTGGTGCGGTGCTGGCCGACCGCTGAATTTGTTTGCGGCCGCTGCCTGGCGGATCTGAAACACGAAGCCCAAGGGTCCCGATCCAGGGATGCCGGTCTGGGAATCGCCGATGGGACCAGGCCTGTCGGCAGCAGGCAAAAGAAAATCCACCTCTGGAAGACTGGAATCAGGCGTTGATTCGCGAGGGCTGTTTGGGGAGGGCCAAGATCCGAATCTCCCGTTGAAGGCCCACAGGGCCTGATCTGCCCGCCGGCCGCTCCTACCTCTGCAGCTGCGCCGCTCCCGCCAGGGCTGGTTTTTGCGATTGTGCCACCTCGGCAGCGGACTGGATTGCTCGTGAGTGGTGCTGGCGGAGCCAGGCACCGCTCAGTGTGCCGCTGCGGCCGCTCTCGCGCATCCCTTTGCCGATGGAAGCCATGGGCGCAGCGGCCAGGAAGCCCTGGTGGAAGTGCGTGGCAAGAACAACCCCAACCGTGAAGACGCCTTCGATGAAGGAGCGTTGCCCCCGTGAAGTCCGATGTCGATTCGCGCCACAGACCTTGCCGTCGTCCGTGGGCCGTCCGATTGTTCACTTATCGGTTTTCGGAGGCCAAGCGATGGATGACCACTCCGGGTCAGGCCAGGAGCGCGCTGACGAATCGGTCCCTTGCTCCAACATTTCTCGACGGATCACTGACTTCCCAGGCGTTGATGACGTTGTCGCCGTCCCCACTGCACCGTTAAAGCGCCCTCGCCTCCAGGTGCCCCGGACCCAAAGGAGGTCCCACTTTGGCAACTGCCCCAGGCGCCAGCGTCAGCAAGGCTCGCCCCCACAATCAAACTGCCCTACAAAAGCCCGATTGGCCTGTCACTGGGCTTTGTCAGGACTGCCCCAGCCTGGGGCGCCACCACTTGAACACCTCCCCCAGGCGCGTGTAGTCATTCAAGGCCAACTTTGCCCACCGCGCGGAGAGCTCCGTTGAAGCCGTTACCCGAGGGGCCCAGGCCAAACGCTCCTGCACGTGCACCATGACCACCCCCGGCGCCCAACGCCATGGTGAACGTGGTGCCAGGCACGGGATCAGCCTCGCAGCAGCTTCACATTCCAGGTCAGCGCGGCGCATCCTGCACACGCGGGGCCGCGAATCGGCTGCAGGGGACGGAGATTTGATCCAGCGGCCTCAAATTCATTGGTGCCGGGTGGGTAATCGGGTGCGGTGATGTTCATCGCCCGCGGCGGAGCCGGTTCATCCACCACATGCACGCAAAGCAGCGGGTCTGGCGATATTCCGCAGGGTGTCCTTCTCCGCGATCGGCGCCGGGCACCGATCGACACCATTTAACCACCGCGGCTGATCACTCACGGCATGAAAGAAAGCTGAACGGCGCAGGGTTGGGCTTGCCCCTCGCTTTGATCGTGCCACCCAGGCAATCGGCCGAGGCACCACCAGGCTGGTTGCACAGCCGGTAGAGCGCCGCGCCATCAAGGGTGCCTGGGTCGATGGAGGGCGAATCGGCTCGGGTTCGGGGCATCGACGAGCCGAGATCAAGGGGCACTTCATGCTGCAGCAAACACCGCCAACTGCCGCCCTTCCTGGCGGATGACCTTCTTCATGAAAGCCAGGGCTTCAGCCGCTGAGCAGCGGCCGAGGAACTGATCGCTTACGCCACCGGCCGGCCCAGGTTCTCCGCCTCGCTGAGCCCGGAGCTGCGGGTGGCTTGGAAGCTGTGGTCACCGCTGGGATCCAGCGCAGCTGCACCTGCCGGCGAGAGGCTGTAGGTCTCCACCTCCTCGCGGCGACCGAACGTGTCCCGTTCCCCCTGCAGGCATCAGGCGTGGACGTCTGCGCAAGCGCTCAGTGTTCGGTGCGGCAGGCTGCAAGCGGTTTAGCCGGCGGGGTGGAAGGATAAGCCAGACAGAGGCAGGCCGCGCCACCCCATCGCTGGCGGTCAGTCCATCGCGCCAGCAGGGGCTGGCCGCCCGGCCGCCCATCGACTTGCCGCGATGAACAGTGGCCGGTCCGGGTGCTCCGTCTGCTCAAGCCGTGCCTGCTGGCGGAATGCCTCCTGCAGCACGGCATCCGATTGGGTACCTTGGACACCTGCCCAGGATCGCCTGCCGGGCCATGTACGGAAACTCGAGCTTCGCACCGCAAACCGACTCCTTATTTTGCTCGGCCGCTGCGGACCCTCAGGGGACCGGATCAACCGGCACAGCGGAGAGGCACCCGCCGATCCGAGGTTCTGATCCTGCTCCATCCGCCTTGGAGCGATCCCCGGTGACTACCGCCAACGCGGATGGCCTTCAGTTGAGATCGAGGCCCAGGGCAGCCTCTAGAGCAAACTACCCATGCGGGAAGCCAAAGCATCAGCGACCGACTGGATTTCAGAGCCAAAGCATTGCAGGGACTGCAGCCAGATGGAAATAACTTGTTCGGCCGTTTTCTGCCTTAGCTTTGATTCGTCCGCCCCCTCTTTGGAGCAGCTTTCGATTCGCATCTGTATCCAAGTGAACACTCGGTTTGCGGGGCCGCATAAGAATCAGGACGTAAAGGGAGTTGCCTCGCCAAACCGTTGCCAGCCAAAGGTGCTGACCCTTGCGCACGAACGACAGTCGTGTTCTTGCGCCGGAGGGGCACCTCAGCGGGTGGATATCAGACCCGCCTAAAATAGATTGATTAGACCGGTTTCTTAAGCATTGTACTTGGGTTGCTGTAGGATATTTCTGCGGCTAAGCAATCGCTGGAGCCCGACACTGCCTGCTAGCGAACGACGTTCGGTAGAACTGCGGTGCGGGCATCAGCCCCTACAGCTAGGCGTCAACAATCACCGTCCACACCAAAGGGGCACATGCCAAATTCAGCGAAACTTGTTGCCAAGCGTATACAGATTTCACGTGCGTCATACTTTGACTATCGCGCATAAAAGCTATTCGTTGCGATTGGACATATTAATCGTTATGTGAAATTCTTGGATATTTCCCACAGAGAAACTCCTATTAGTACCTCTATATAGAATAGAAGCAACACGGAACACCACGTACACATTGCACGGCGCAATGCATTTAAATGAAGACCACCCTTCTGCCACCTTGGCTTCCAGTGATTCGGTACTCTGCCTCCGAAAACGTATTTTCCTCATCAAGCCGTTACTGCCGCTAGCATCAAGTTCAAGAGATCGGACGGGGGGGGGGGGCGGGGGGGGGGGGGGGGAGGGGGGGGGGGGGGGGGGGGGGGGGGGGGGGGGGGGGGGGGGGGGGGGGGGGGGGGGGTGATGCATTTAAGAAAAATATCGTGCCGATGATAGTTGCGACACAAAGTTCGACTTGGGAAACGCCGCAGATTTCGATGCGTTATTTGTTTTTCTTCAATCTCAGATAGAAAAGCATTTCCCGAAAATTGATCTCCAAACATTTCTTGAGGGAGTTCAGCCTCGACTCGCCAGATTGGCTTCATCAGTAAGGACGTTCTAACAGAAACTTGTATTTCTGCCCGCAGTTTCATCGGGACGGCAGCACCGCGACCGCATTTGAGAACACCGGAAAGTTTGCCAAGGTTTATCGGCTTGGCCGGCCGCCAAGAACCGCCGCCGATGCAGTTCATCCAATGTGTCGGTAAGTCTTCAATTACATTGGCAGAAACGACTACAGTTTTTTTTTCACTTGAATCGATTGAAATCGTCCAAAGCCCAGGCGAACGAGCGGGGGCCTCCCAGCGCAGAATCCTGGCATGCTGGCCCACCATTTGCATCGAGAAGCGGCAAGGCCTTCAAATCCGGCCAAGCTCAAGAAGATGCTTGAGCGAAGTTCGTGGCTGTGGCCCAATGCCCACCGCCCGCAGCCATCGCTACAAGCGCGCCCGCGAGATGAAGAGGCTTCCTGAATCCGGGCAGGGCGCATGGTTCTTCCCATTCGTGGGCGGGGAGCTTACCAGTTCTCCCTCTCGCAACCGGGCTGCGCAACCTGGGCATCACGTGTCCTGTACTCCTACAAACTTACACGCGTGTCACTCGGCGATGCGTTCGAAAATGAGTGGCGTCGGCTCGCATACGTGATGGCGACCAAGCGTCGCGCAAGCATGCGCTGGAAGGTGCCAAGAACCTACAAAAATTCAGCTGCCACCGAAAATCCGGCAAAGACGTCTGGTCCCTTCGTCGCTTATGACAACCAAGATCCGCTCAATGCTGCGGGAGCCCGACCCAGCCACTTTTCCGAGGCATCGCAGAAGCGATTAAGGACATCGTCATCAATGCACGGTTTCGTTACTGTCTGGTTTGGACCCACGGTCCCAAGCGTGCATGAAAACCAATTGGGCACCGCTTCCGGCAGGCTACCGCCGCGTGCGACCCATGCGCCGAACAAGCCGCGAATGAAGGAGGCGTGCCCGGAAGCGGCAGCCGCGAGAGTGGCGGCGGCGGCTCGCGCAGTGGGCTGGGCTGCGACCTCGGTATCGCGAGGCGCCCGATCGAGCGTCGGTAATATACCGGTGCGGCGCGACACAGAGCAGCACTGTGGCGCGGATAGGTACTGCGCGATGTGACAGTATCTATATAGCGACCTTGTCGGTCCAACTACCCAGATACAGATGGTGCGGCCGATCCCTACATACCTCAACTGTCGGCGACGGAACTGGTGCGCAATAGCCGTAGTGGACCATGACCACGCGAGAGGCCGGCCACCCGACCCAAGGTGGAGAGCCACGGCCGCTGGAAGCGAGAGACAATAACGAAATAGGCAGAGCGCCGCAATCCAGAGTCCGACACCAATAATACTCTCACCCCGAGGCTGCTATTGCAAAGTCAGCAACACAGGAGCCGGGCGCGGACAAGCGGGCAGGGACAACACCCGTCATGGTCCGGGTAGCAGTCGGACACATAAGCATAGACGGAGTAGAGGAATCAGAGGCACTACGCATAGCACTCGGTCACCGTCAGCTACTCTATGTGCGGTCCCCGAGACACACAAGCCGCGGGAAGCTTGACCCAAGCGACGTGACCCAAAAGGACAAATAATAACACACCCTTGCCAACAGCCGTGAGTCGTGTCTACTACTGCCAGGTTATCGCCCGGAGAGAAGACCTTATCAACATGATATGACTCACGCATGAAGATATAGAAAAAAAAAGATATTAATATAAAACACGATAACACAGAGAAAAAAATAATATCAAGAAGGCTCTATTATAGTGGTGTGCCAAACAAAGAGACAAAAAAAGAAAAAACACTAACAAGAAGAAATTAACATTATAGAAAATCAATCAATGCGCGCAGCTCAGGAAACAATAAATATCCACACAAAAAAAAAAAGAGAATACCCACAATAAATCAAATAAATATAAACAAATAGGACAGAAGAATCAGAAAAAAAAAAAAACTCGCGCAAACCAAGAGAGAAAAATAGACAGAACGGAGAACACTATATCAAGAGAAAACAAAAAAAAAAAAAAAGACAACTAAAAAAAAAAAGAATAAACATATTAAACTAATAAAAATAAAATAGAGACACAAAAAAAAAAAACAATGAAAAACAAAAAAAAAAAAAAAAAAAAGGCCACAAGTCAAAAAAAGAAAAAGAAGAGAAAAATACACACAAAACTAGAAAGAGACAAAGAATGAAAGGAAAAAAAACAGAGAATAAAATAAATTCCCACAAAAGAAAAAAAAAGAAAAGCAATAAAATAGAATGAGAGACAAAAAAGTAATAAGAGAACGAATCTATATAAACCCACACATAAAAAAAAAAAAAGAATTAAAAACACAAAGAACTCAAAAAATAACAAGAAGAAAGCAACACAAATTAAAAAAAAAAAAAATATGAGAGTATAGTAAAAAAAAGAGGTCAAGATTCCATAAGAGTATAGAAACAAAAGACACCACCCCAAAAAAAAAAAGGTCCAAACAATAAGAAAAAAAAAAAAACAATCAATAACAAAAAAATAAACAAAAAAAAAAAAAAAAAATAAAAAAAACAAAATAGAGAATAAGCAAATAACAAAAAAAAAAACACATAAAAAAAAAAAAAACACAGAAAAAAAAAAATTAACAAAAGAAAAAAAAAAAAAAAAATAGAGAGCGACAAAAAATATAATAGAACATATAAATTCGAAAAAAAGGGAGAAAAAAAAAAAAAAAAAAAAAAAAAAAAAAAAAGAAGAGAAAAACAGATATGATTTCTACAAAAAAATTAAAAAAATTACAAGGAAAAAAGAAAAACACAAGAACAGAGAAAAAAAAATAAAAAACAAACAGAAACAAAAACTACTCAAGATGAGAGAAATTAAAAAAAAAGTATAAGAGACAGAGCAGAAAAAAAAAAAAAAAAAAAAAAAAAAAAAAAAAAAAAAAAAAAAAAAAAAAAAAACAAAAAAAAGATCCCGCAAAAAAGCCAGAGAATTATATCTAATTGAGTTAGGTCCTGAGATTTAACGCATTGCTCGGAATAATAAGACACACAACAAAAAGACACAACCAACAGCACACTCACTCCTAGACGAAGCAACATAATGAAACACAAGAAAAAATAAAAAAAATGAAGAGATGAGCAATACAATATAAGAAGAAAAAAAAAAAAAAAAAAAAAAAAAAAGGAAAGACTGACTAGTGGAGTGTAGGTGAATTATCAAGGCATGAGCAAAGAGAAAAAGAGAGCGATGTGTTGTTCATGCACAGCACACCGACTATCTGCGCGGAATGTCGCCATACTCCGTAATGGCAGCGAGACGCCAAGTCAGAAAGCTCTGTCCAACCGGGAGCAAGACACATACTCATGATCGTGCACACCATCACATAGCCCGACATATGGCGTACTGATGCAACTCCGGCGAGGTAGGCACAACCGAGAAGGATCGGACACAGCTCAGACACGCATAGGTCGGCATATGCCAGCAATCGCGTTGCAGTGAGGTGATCTGGCGGCAAGCCGGGCAGGACGAACCACGTGGCGCCACTATAGCATCGAGCCGAACAGGTGGGTATATATTCTCTAAACCATGCAGACAGCGTTGTGACCTAGCGCATCACAGGACCTAGCAAGACAACAGAGAGTCCAAGCAACGATGCACACGATGCAGACTGTCGAGTCATAGAAAGAGTCTTGCATTTCTCTGAAGCACGATGAATCAAATCTGAGGCTTAGACGCACGCAAGGTAGATTATTTATATTGAACGATGAGTCAGAAGTGGCAGTAGTGTGACCGTATACTGGTGGTCAATGCAGAGAATACTATATAGACAGAGACCTCACTCGAACAAGGACACAGCCAATCGATGTTGCTGTGCGACCCACGCCCAGACCACAGTCAGTCTTACTTATTCACAGTATGCCAGAGTACTCATGATTGGAGTATATGAGCAGTGCGTATCATGAGGACCCGCAATACGCGGCACGCTGGCACATGCGAAGTAGCACACTAGGCCTCATGTGCGCACAGCTCCAAGGGAGTTGCCAAAGACATCCGTGAAGATGGGCAGGAGATCCAAATCATCGGGTGCAGTGCATCTGGCTTACGCAGCGAGTCGCTACATCCTACGTGTCGCTACGCTCCCTATCCAGCCTCTCAGATGAAAGGTTTTCAGCGTAGCCCCAAAGTCAAAGAGAAGAATAGCCCTGTAAAGAATTTGAAGTTGTTAAAGTGGTCATTTAGTCGCTAAGTATGACATCTCTGGCAACCGCGTATGAAACATTCCTACATGCAGACCTAGGTCATTTCGCATTGCAAGTCTCACCTCTTCAAGAGCCCATCATATCAATATGAGTACATGCACACCCAATACAGAAGAGTAACGCCAACTGCCTATTTTCGGGGACTACACGGGTTATCTGACAGAGCTATTATCGAATATCTACGATTCATCGGCGACATGCCGCCGTATTACTAACTCTGAGACTTTGACGCCGGTGCGGGACAAATGTGCTACTGTCGCCAGAGAAACTCCCTCATGCCGTCAGAATAACGACTAAGGACTTAATACAGATTTGGAGAGCTCTGAGTTACTATATTACGTCTGCTGTATCTCTCTGTGATAGATGAGACAGCCACGAGCTCGACCCGTCGTCTCGTACGATCTAGAAATAATCCATCTGCGACTGCCAATAAGCCTGTTAATCGCACAGCAACGAATGATGAATCACCTTCGCAGTTGCTCGATATCCTCTGCGATGCCAATTCATAATCCCATCGGTATTTTGATGGGAGAACTGATTAGTTTGCCCCTGGAAAACCTTCTCAATGCCTGCTTGTTAGATAGCGCATCCAAGATTCTTAAAATAATTCTTCATCCTTGCATTGTACAACTCATGCCTTTCAGATGCCAGCCCTCAGTTGTCGGTCAAGTTGTCGCCAAAGATTATTTTCGTGGTGCTTGCGACCCAGGGTAGGTCAATGCGTAAAATTCAGGACCCAACTCATCTTAGGATATAATCCTCCTTTTGCTGATCGCTCGGCGCACCAATTCCACCACGAGCAGTTCGTTGCGACGCGAGCCCGTTGAAATCTCATTTGACAAATCATTACCGTGTTTCCCGAAAAATGCAATTGCGCACTTCTTTGATCGGTTAATGGTTGAGCCACCAGTGTTCAAAGCGATTGAAGAGTTCATACCGCATGTCATACTTAGAATCCCACTTTACAAACTTCAATTCTTACAGGGCTTCTCTTGATGTTGAAGCTTGAAACTTCAGGGGGAGATCGTCTACAACTTTTAGCACATCAAGCTCCTGAACAGATATCTCCTGCCCCCATCTGCCAGTGATTCTCACTTGACTTGTGGCTTGCAAGGCTTGCCAAAGAAGGAAAAAGAAACGTTGCTGAGTCTCTGAAGGCCGTCAACACTTCCCACTTGGCCATCCTGATCTTCTGCCATGAATAAGGATGGGACCGGACATGCCACACAAAGATTGTTCAATGAATCGAGTTCTTTGCTGCTACCACCCAGCTAAAATACCTCTGAAAACCTGGATCATTATTAAACTCACCTGAGTCATACCATATTGATAAGCTCGCCGAAAACTCATAATCTAAACCGATCCGCTGTGAGCGTGTTTCTTGGCCTCGGTCAGTGCGTGGTCAATTTGTGTAGAATGCTGTGTATGGGCGCAAGAGTTAAGTACAACATGGACAAGGCTATTGCGAATCTATCCACGCATTATGATAGCGAAGAGCTGTGCCTGCCCCCCCCATCGGCATTGCCCATAACCTGGGTGACAGAAGATTGTCGACTTGAATCTGCATCAACGTTGCCGCTCCGGTCCGGCTTTGCTCGGGCCGTCTGGCCACTCGGGCCATCCAGTTCCGGCAGTGCAGGCAGTGAGGGAGCCCGACTTATTTCCTATTGAAATTCAACTCACTCAGGCTTCCAAGTATCGGTCGAAACCAGCTCTCTCGGGCCCATACAGGCGCAAGCCGCACCGCACCGGCCCCTTTGCCGGAAGCGGTTAACCCAATTGTTTTCATGCACTTGGGGACCGGTGGGTCCAAACAGACATACCGAACCGTCGCCATTGATGACGATGTCCTATCCTTGCCTGCCATGCTGCGGAAATGCTGGCGGGTCTGCAGCATTGAGCGGATCTGCTTGTCAATAAAGCGACGAAGGACCAGAAGTCTTTGGCCGGATTTTCGGTGCAGCTGAATTTGTAGGTCTATGGCCACCTGTCCAGCGGCATTGCCTTGGCGCCGCTGGTCGCCATCACGTTTTACTTGCGAGCGACGCCCACCATTTTTCGAAACGCCATCGCCGGAGTGGACACCGGATTGTAGTTGTGGAGTAACAGGACAGTGATGCCAGGGATTGCGCAGCCCGGTTGCGAGAGGAACTGGTTAGCTCCCGCCCACGAATGGGAAGAACCATGCGCTGCCCGGATTCAGGAAAGCCTCCTTCATTCGCGGCTTGTTAGGCGATGCGTGCGGGCGGGTGCAATTGGCCCACAAGCCACGACTTTTCGCTTCAGCATCTTCTGAGCCTTGGCGTTCCGGATATGAAGGGCCTGCCCTTCTCGATGCAAATGGTGGCCAGCATGCCAGGATTTCTGCGCGGAGGACCTCGTTCGGCTGGGCTTGCGAGATTTCATCGATGTCAGTGAAAAAAAACTGTAGTCGTTCCTGCCAATTTGGTATTGAAGAACTTACCGACACATTGGTGAACTGCATCGGCGCGCGGGTTCTTGGCGGCGGCCAGCCAGAGTAACCTTGGCAAAACTTCCGGGTGTTCTTCAAATGCGGTCGCGGTGCTGCCGTCCTTCGATGAAACTGCGCCAGTAAATACAAGTTCTTGTTAGACGTTCCTTACTGAATGAAGCCAATTCTGGCGAGTCGAGGGCTGAACTCTCAAGAAATGTTTGGAGATTCATTTCGGAAAGATGGCTTGTCTATCTGAGAATTGAAGAAAAACCAAATAACGCATCGAAATCTGCGGCCCGTTTCCAAGTCCGAACTTTGTGTCCACTATTCATCGTGCAGATATTTTACTTGAAAGCATCCTCACGATCTCTTGAACTTTGAATGCTAGCAGACGGCTTGATGAGCGAAAATACGTTCGCGAGCAGAGTACAGAATCATCTGTTAAGCCAAGGTGCCAGAAGGTGTCTTTCATAAATGCATGTGCGCCGTGCAATGTGTACGGATGGGTGTTCCGCTGTGGCTCTATGTCAGAGGTACAAAGCGAGTGTTCTCTGTGGAATATCCAAGAATATTCACATAACGATTAATCATGTCCATCGCAAACGAATAGGCTTTTATCGCGATAGTCCAAAGTATTGACGCACGTGGAATCTGTTATACGCTTGGCAAAGTTCGCTGAAATTGACATGTGCCCCTTTGGTGTGGACGGTGATTGTGACGCCTAGCTAGGAGCGAGCCGCCACCGCAGTTCCTACCGAACGTCGTTTCGGCTAGCAAGCAGTGTCGGCTCCAGCGATTGGCTTAAGGCCGGCAGAAATATCCTACACACCCAGTACAATCTTAAGAAAACCCGGTCTAATCAATAGTATTTAGGCGGGGGTCTGATATCCACCCCGCTGAGGTGGCCCCCTCCGGCCGCAGAACACGACTGTTCCTGTTCGTGCCAAGGCGTCAGCACCTTGGCTGGCAACGGTTGGGCGAGGCAACCTCGCCCTTTACGTCCTGATCTATGCGGACACCGCAAAACCGAGTGTTCAACTTGGCATACAGATGCGAATCGAAGCGGCTTCCCAAAGAAGGGGGCGCGACGAATCAGCTAAGGAAAGAAAAACGGGGCCGAACAAAGTTGATTCCAATCTGGCTGCAGTCCCGATGGGCGTGTCTCTGCTCTGAAAAATCACCAGTAGGCACCGCTGGAATGCTCTGCTTCCCGCCACTGGGGTAGCTTGCTCTAGAAAGCTGCTGGCCTCGGATCTCACTGAAGGGCCATTCCCTTGGCGTAGTCACCGGGGATCCGTCCAAGGCCGGATGGAGCAGGACTCAGACCTCGGATCGGCCCGGTGCCTCTCCGCCTGTGCCGCGTTGACCGGTTCCTGGAGCGTCAGCAGCGCCGAGCAAAATAAGGAGTCGGGTTTAGCAGAGCTTGAGCGAGGGAAGCATCGACGGTCTCGCACGTCACCAATAGGCCCAGCAGGCGAAATCCTGGCAGGTGTCAGGTACCGCAATCGAGTGGGATTAGCGGTGCTTGCAGGAGGCATTCCGCCAGCAGGCACGTGAGCAGGACGGAGCACCCGGACCCGGCCACTGTTTCATCGGCGGCAAAGTCGATGGGCGGCCGGGCGGCCAGCCTGCTGCGCCATGAGCTGACGCCAGCGATGGGGTGCGCCGGGCTGGCCTCTGTCGGCTATTCCCTTCCACCCCCGGTGCGAGAACCGCTGCAGCTGCGCACCGAAACACCTGAGGCGCCTTGCAGGACGTCCACCCTGATCCTGCAGGGGAACGGGACACGTTTCGGTCGCCGCGAAGAGGTGGAGACCTTACGAGCTCTCGCCGCAGGTGCAGCTGCGCTGGATCCCCAGCGGTGACCACAGCTTTCAAGCCCCACCGCAGCTCCGGCTCACGAGGCGTGAAGAACTGGGCGCACGCAGGTTTGGCGCTAAGCGATCAGTTTCCTCCGGCAGCTGCTCCAGCGGCTGAGCCCTGGCTTCCCAGAAGAAGGTCATCGCCAGGAGGGCCAGTTGGCGGTGTTGCTGCCAGGTCATTGATGAAGTTGCCCTTGATCTCGGCTTCGTCGATGCCCGGGACCCGAGACCGAACTTCGCACAATCCGATGGCAAAAAGAATTCGACCCAGGCACCCTTGATGGCGCGGCGCTCACGGCTTGTGCACCAGCCTGGTGGTGCCGTCGCCCGATTGCTGGGTGAGCACGATCAACAGCGAGGGGCAAGCCCAACCTGGCCGCCGTTTCAGTTTCTTCAATGCCGTTGAGTGATCAGCCGGCTGGTGTTAATGGTGTCGATCGCGTGCCGGCCCCCCGTCCGATCGGAGAAGGACCACCCTGCGGAATAATCGCCAGGGACCCGCTGCTTTTGCGGTGCATGTGGGTGGCAATGACCGGCTCGGCCCGGGCGATGAACAATTCCACCGCCACCGACTTAACCCACCCGGCACCAATTGGAATTTGAGGCCGCTGGACTCACTCCGTCCCCTGCAGCCGGATCGCGGACCCGCGTGTGCAGCGATGCCGCCGCCTGCCTGGAATGTGAGCTTGCCGAGCTGATCCCCGTGGCCCTGGCACCACGTTCAACCATTGGCGTTGGGCCAGGTGGTCATGGTGCACGTGCAGGAAGCGTTGCCCTGGGCCCTCGGGTACGGCTTCACCGGAAGCTCTCGACCGGTGGGGGCAAGTTTGGCCTTGAATGACTTACACGCGCCTGGGGGGAGGTGTGTCAAGCTGGTGCGCCCCAGGCTGGGGCAGTCATGACAAAGCCCCAGTGACAAGGCCACGCGGCTTTGAGCAGTATTGATTGGTGGGGGCGGAGCTTGCTGACGCTGGCGCCTGGGCAGTTGACAAAGTGGGACCTCCCTTTTGGGGTCCGGGGCACCTGAGGCGAGGCCTTTAACGTGCCAGTGACGGCGAACAACGTCACACGCCTTGGGAAGAAGTCAGTGATTTCCGTCGAGAATGTTGGAGCAGGCGGCATCGTCAGCGCGCTCCTGCGCACGCTGACCCGGGGGAGTTGTCACCATCGTTGGGCCTCCGAAACGATAAGTGAAACAATCGGAACGGGCCCACCGGAGACGGCAAGCGTCTGTGGGCCGCGATCGACAATCGGACTTCACCGGGGGCCAACGGCTCTTCATGAAGGCGTCTTCACGGTTGGGTTGCTTCTTTGCCACCACTTCCACCAGGGCTTCCTGGCGCGGCCCATGGCTTCCATCGGCAAAGGGATAGCGGCGGAGCAGCGCCGCAGCGGGCACACCTTGGCACGGTGCTGCGCTCCCCAGCAACCACCTCACGAGCAATCAGTCCGCATGCAGCGTGGGCACCATCGCCAAAAGCCAGCCCTGGCGGGGAAGCGGCCGCAGCTGCAGAGGTAGGAAGCGGCCGGCGGCAGAATCCAGGCCTTGTGCTTCAAACAGGGAGATCGGACTCTGCCTCCCCACACAGCCCTCCGATCAACGCCTGATTCCAGTCTTCCAGAGGTGGATTTCTTTGTGCCTGCCTGCCGACAGGCCTGTCATCGGCGATTCCCAGGACCCCATCCCTGGATCGGGACCCCTTGGGATTCGTGGTTTCAGATTCCGCCCAGGCAGCGGCCGGCAAAACAAAATCAGCGGTCGGCCAGGCACCGTCACCACCACCGCTGCGCGACTCGCGTGGCCCGTCGACTCGCCAGAAGGAAGATGTTCTTGCCAGCGCGAGAGGCCCAGCTTCCCATCGCATTCAACGGAATCGTTTCCGATGGACCCACCAGGCCGGCTTTGAGGTGGGCAATTCACCATTGCCTTCCTGCGCCATTCGTGCTTCACACCCCCTTGGGGATCTGCTGGCTCAGGAAAAATCGATCACGTCCTCCTGCACGCTCCATCCCAGTTCTCCTGGCATCATCACCGGGCCGCTGTTCGCGCCTTGGGCAAGAGACGTGCACCAGACCATCGGACGCACCACTGCACGAACCACGGCAGTCACGGCCTCCCGGTGATGTCCAACCAGCTGCTGGTTTCCATGGCTGGCGAAAGTGCAGAAAAACTCACGCATGGCGCAAAAACAGGGGGCGAGACAATCTCAGATCTGATGATCGGCATTCCGTGCTTGGCACTAATGGCCTCTCCCCTGCAGATCCGCCCATGTGAGCCGGCCGGACTGCCTTGGGGTGTGGCGGGCTGCTGCGAGCCTGTTCTTTCCGCGCCGGCGAAAGCTTCCCACGACCCGCGATAAACCCGAGGCCGAGGCGAGAGTTTCTGTGGGTGCGAGCAGGAGCCAAGGCGCGTAATGGGTTGGCATCTCTAATTGCGATGGAAAGCAGGATGACGGTGGACAGCTACTACCTCAAGCCCAATTGCCTTGCTGGCCTTGGCCGCCCATGTGGCCCAAATGCCGGTTATGTCGCGTGGTTGGCAGTGCGCACTGTACCGCGGTGAAGTACACTCGGCAGCCATCCCTCTGCCAGCACTCGCTTTGAGGCGTCCCGGGCCTATGGGGTTTCGAATCCCATAGCAGTTCAACCTGGTGGTGAGTACCACACCCGCCGGGATTCCCGTTGCTGGAAGCGCCAATGGGATTTCGCACCATCGGGCACCCGTGCCTGGGGCTGTTTCGCCACAGGCAAACTCGGTTACGTGG
>Ga0163217_1003148_pt1 | contig 16254 bp, 10 predicted proteins | sample SynspAceP_FD_185933 | JGI IMG/M metagenome (GOLD analysis project Ga0163217, IMG submission 185933) | Saline lake microbial communities from Ace Lake in Antarctica - Synechococcus sp. Ace-P (PacBio error correction) | ecosystem: Environmental > Aquatic > Non-marine Saline and Alkaline > Saline ... | reverse complement strand
GTCGTGGGAACAAGACAACACTTCGGCTGAAAATTTAAAGTCAGAATGGCCGATGACAGAATTGGCGTGAAGAAATCCGGGCGAGACGCGCTTATCGTTTTTTTGCCGTTCGCTTGCCTTATGGGGAAACAAGGCAGATGAAAGATGCTATTGATGCCATAGCTCTTTAGGGTGCAGATGAGAGCGTTCGAGTCATATATTATTAAAATCAAGCGTTGATGCAGGTTTCAGGCTCTAGAAGAAAAGATATCTAACGATAAGTGTTTTGTAAGGTAATGTTTAAAGCTCGGCAACGGATGGATTGCCCAATATGTGTTGCGGGTATGTATCAAGGAGCATGTGATAGGAACAGATCATGCAGGTGAAGCAGTAACAGGGTTTTTTACTAAATTTTTGGTGACGGTTGGGAAGATATTAATCGCTTTAGGTCGTTTGAAAAGAATAGGATAGCAGCTTTGTTTGAATAGAACTTAGGTGGCACCAGGAGACACTTTGTATATTAAAAGTTCAACTGTGATTTAGAAGGGAACCAACCAGGTTTTACCAGAATGATGGTGCCTAGGGCGTTACGTTATGAAGAAATTGGATGATTACCTTGAGGGGAAACGATTGACGACAAGGCTGCAAAACAAAATAGAAAGTTGGTTATTTTTAAAAACGCAACACAAAGCGTCATACCTTACAACCTTTTGATGACTTTATGGAATAAAACACTATGTTTTTTTTGGTATAGATATAGGGGAACGTCATTGACGTGGATTGTCGTGATGATAGAACGGTTTCAATAGTTGTTCCTTGTTTTATGAAGAAGCGGCCTAACCTTTTTTTATGAAGAATTAGAGAGCTTTCGGAGAAAAGCATGAGCAAGCAGACATAGAAGTATATTTTTATGTGAAATGTATGGATTCTACAAGATACAAAACAATTAGCATGTCATAAAAGATTAGGTAAAAGATGAGAAGAACAGAATACGTCTATTGTTCGTTTTCTAGAAATTTTGGTAAAGAAGCGGCCTTTGTCATGCTGGACTACATCATGCAACCAGTGTGCAGTATATTGCAGTCATTCGGAATGCAGATATTACAAGATCCAACCAGCGTTGTTTACTGAATGTTTGTCTTTATTGAGAAGAAACGTATGATTGTGTAGGAACGAGGCGGGTTACGCGAATGGCGAGCACTGTTGTCTTTTTTTGCAAACAATTTTATAAATTAATGATCATATTTCAGATATGGAATTCGTAGATGGGGCAGAGATTATCGATGATGACAAGAGAATTGGTTAAAGCAGTTCTCTCAGTAGTGAAGGAAGTTAACGGTTTTCAAAAGGAAATCTTTAAAGTGGGTCGGTTCTTTTGATACTTCTGTTATCTAGCCTTTACAAAAAAATAAAGGCGTTATAGCTGGGAGGAGAGAAACCTCTTGGTTACTTTTTGTGGTTAATTTAATATACTCGTTGGACTGCCAGTAATTAATTTTTCTGATGGTGCTCTAACATTTGCTTCACTTTATAGGGTCTATCTTTTTTTGGTTCTCTATCTCTTATTTTTCAGTGTTTATTGTCATACTGAGCGTTAATTTTGGAGATCCGACAGCAGATGGCCACCTTTCGCACTCGGTTTACCAATTCACTTTGGGCTATTGGCGGTCCTCAATTGTATTTGTCTAGGAATAGTATTGGGCAAGTATGTAGGTGGTAAAACGTATTTAGAGACTAAATAAGCTGGCCATTATTAATTTTGAAAGAAACCGTTCAAACTAACACAGAGAAAATAAGTAATGGTAATAACAGTTTCACGAAAAAGGGAGGTTGGGAAAAAAAAAATGAAAAAGTTGGTCTCGCGGGCACGGAAACAAACAAAGCGTTTTTTCTTTTTTGCCATTCCAATTTTCTATTCTACAAGTAGTGTTGAAAGATTATAAGGTAAAATTAGTCAGCGGATTTAGTTAGTTAGCAGTTTGCATCAATTTTTTATTTTGCTAATTTTTCAAACCAGTTCAACTTTGAGAGCTTGGTTGTTCAGACTGTAGAGTGTCACATAGACTATTTGTGTTTTGGGGCATTAGGGTCTTGATCGATGCTTACATTTGGTTCACTTCTTTAATTGGATAATCGATACATTGTGCGCATTTTTAATAATTTGGATTTAATTATATTAGGAATTTGTAACTCAACACAAAAATGCTTTTACGTGAAGAAGCCTAATGTATCTTTCTGATTTCTTTCATATGATATCCAATATTTGCCATGTGTTTAGTAAAAATGTATGTGGGTATTACAATTTTTTTCTGATAGTTATATAATTCTCTAATAGCTACTCGGTAATAAGTAGTATTCTGGCTGTAATAAAACGATCCCGTACAACTCGGTAATAAAGGAAAAAAAAAACCAAACACATACATAAAGAAGTCGAGGGTTAAGATAGGGTTTATTCGTTGTTGATACTAGTCTTCTAATTTTATATTTATGCTTTTAACAGTCTGGAAATCTGGTCAAAAGCAGCTCTTAATGACCATGGTCTATTGGCTATATCATATAGTCAGGATAGATGACTCTCATTAGATTAATTGGCTTTGTAGGGGGTTGACTCTTATGTATACAATGATTAACGACACGTCTACATCCATGGAAAAGACGGTTTGAAGTATTTCATAGATCAAGGAAAAAAATGTAGTCAGATCTGCTATTGAAGTATGAAGATTATGGCAAAAAAATTAATGAAACACGTTCAAATCATTAAAAGATACGAATGTTATCTATTGTGATGGGTGAAAAGTTTTTCAGATCCAACAAGTTAATAACGTAAAAGTGTCTAAAGATCCATATCGCCGATTCTTAGGACCGAATGGAAAAAAAAAAAGTGGGAAAATATTATGAAGGATATGGTGGTGGCTACAGCTAATATTTGAATTTGAGGCTTTACTGGGTTATCGTATGGAGCCTTTTGGCATCTTATTTGAGCACTCCTTTTTACACAACAAAATACCTTCTCTGATGAATCATTTCCATCGGCTGTTTCTTACTTTAAAGATGCAGGATACTCTGCACGAGCGATTCATCCTTACAATACGCGATGTATTAAGCGTAAACAATCTAGCAGGAGTTAGGATTTGACCACTTTTCTAGATGAGAGACAAGACATACGCCGCATTTACACTTGACGAGAGTCCTTATATTTCTGATCATTCCCGCCTATCAAGAAGTGTTTTTAAACTGGAGAATGATGAACCGACTCTTTGTTCATTTAGTTACGATGCAAAATTCATATGCCTACCCACGGATTTTCTATCCGGAACACATTTTACTTGTTTGGGGGACAGGCAGATTGATCTTGAAGCAGCCAATTATTTCCAAGGCTTGTATTCTTATAGTGATAAGCATTAAATCAATTTTTCAGAGAACTAACAACAGAGAGAAAAGCATCGTTGTGCTTTTTGGGGGACCAATTCTTCCAAGTTTATGGTGAAGAAGTTGTAACAGTTATGGAAAAGTGAGCGACTGCCACCAAACACCGGTTGCTGATATTTTCATCTGAAAAGAAAAACAAGAGTTCTTTAGGACGATCGATCCTATCTACTTTATGAATCATGTATAGAGTTAGCGAATAGTCAGGTTTCGCCTGTTATTAGGCTTTTCTAATGACACTTCGAAGGCCAATTTACCTGGCTTTTGAAAAAGATGTATTTATTGAAACAGGAGAACAGATCTAATTGGAGCTGAAGAATTATCTTCAGGAAACCCAGAGCTCCTTGAAGAGTACGATTTGTTTGCAATACGAATATAACCATAGGCAATAGACTGCTTGAGACAGCTAATTTTTTTTCGAGTAATAAAAGAGTATTGACATTATGTTATAACCATTTATAATGATAGGAATGACAAAGGAGAGGATTTAATGAAAAAATCTGTATGGATGAAATGCAAAACTATTTAATAACTGGTAAAGAAAAAATTGGAATCTGAGTTTCATACGCTTGATAAAGCAATCTTATCATTTGGTGAAATGACAACTTAAAGAAAAAGAAGAGATCCATCATCGACGCAAGCAGTAAATAATTGTTCCTGGTTTCATTGATGTGCATAGCCATGGTGGTTATAGGCCTGGATAGTAATGATGGGAAAACTCAGAAGAAATCAATCAAATGGTTATAAAATGCAAAAGAAGGGGGTTACCTCTTACTTTTGCTTACACGATGACTCAATCATATGAGAACATTGAAAATAGCTTATGTTAGCCATATAAATGCTGTGCTTAAAAAATTCCTGTTATTTCAAGGTAATCCATCTTGAAAGGACCGTTTGTAATCAGTGGTTATTTAAAGGTGCACAACTCAGAAAAAAATATATGAAACGCAGATGCAAAGGTGATGCGCAATGGATGACTTGAGCGCGGTATGATTCGCTTTAGTTACGTATGACCAGAACAGTGATGCAACCAGCCATTTGAAAAATATTGTGCTGGCTAACAATATCGTGTTATCAGTGGGCCACGCAATGCTACTCGCGCACCAGTTAATGGATTCTAAAGCTTCGCATTGTCACTCATTTATATAACGCTCAAAGAGGGCTGCTCACCGCGAACAGAGTTTACGGGTCCGGGTTCCTGCTTTTTAGCAAAATTGTATTCTTGAAAGATTGTTGATGGATCCATAGTACCTGACTGGTTAATGTAAGCTTACCAAATTCTCGGACCAGATCATATTGAGTTGATTACTGATTCTATGCGCGCTAAGGGCAATGGCTGATGGTGAAAGCGAAATTAGGTGGTCAAAAAGTTTTGTTTGAAGACAAAACAGGCTCGTCTGAGCAGACGGAACGCTACGCTGGTAGTGTTTTGGGGAATTCAAGATGATTTAAGAAAAGATGGCCTTCACTGGTATGTTGGATATTGCAGATGCCGGTTAAAATGAGTTCTGTTAACAAGCAAAAGATTTGGATTAACTAAAAAAGGTACGCTTGAGATAGGTTAAGATGCTGATATGGTTCTTTTCAAATCAAGATTAGATCTTGAAGAAACCATGAGTTTCGGGAATGGGTTTTAATAATTAAAATAAGCGGTTTTAGAGTAATGGAAAAAATCATTGTGGAAAGATATATATTGAAGGGTTGGAAAGAAAAGCATTATGAATTAATCTAAAGAAGGCATGCGACAAGGAACGAAAGTTTTAGGTTTAGCGCGGGCACGTACACCAATAGCATTATACAAAAAATGACTGAAAGCGGACTAGATTTTCGGTCATATGACAGCCATTAATTTTAGCATGAATACTTCGGTTTTATCTGCAATAACGATCAAAGCTGACCATTATTTCAATGCAAGAACAACTTTTTTTCAAAAAACCATTTAAAGAAGACTTTATTCCTGATGGGCTTAGCAGACGAAGAAACTTTGAACCAGCTCGATTACGACAAAATTATTGATGAGCACCCTTTGATATTCAAATTTTAGGAATCGGAACAATGGTCATAGTGGGTTTAATGAACGGGAACGTTCATTTTGATCAACAACTCGTAAAAGTATCTTAACTGACATCAACAATTGCATCTAAACAAACGTAATTTGAAAAAGCAGAAGAAGTACCGCGTTATGCTTACTCAATGGAAATAAAAGTATTCTATCTGCTAAGGAAATTATTTTGATGGTATTTGGTGAAGAAAAAAAGCAGAAGCATTAAAAAAAACACTTGAGGACCTATTTACGACTGATGTGCGGGAAGCGTTTTGCAAACAACATCCACGTAGTAGTCATCATGGATGAAGCAAGCAGCAAAATTAATTTAACAAATAGGGGGAAGAGGATGGGAGAAAACACCAATCTACATCAAATTCACATCAATGCGCAAGGAATATTGAGAAAGGTTGTGTCTTGGAAATTGTAGCGAACGGATTCCTTCTGAAAGAGATCTGCTTCTTCAATTTTTACGTTAGTCGGATGACATAAGGACAGGCAGTTCAACATTGGTGGATGAAGGGATTTAGAACGAAAAGTAGGTTCTGGAACGTATGTATCTAGTAAAAAAGTTACAAGAATTGATATTTGGTTGGAGTCAGCTAGTTTCACAGATATTATGTTATCGCAGGGCAAACGCCAACGAGTAAAACCATTTTTTAATTACCATTGTTAAGCAGCTAGCGTAAGTTGAAGCGAGGGAAACTAACGCTACCTTGAAGAAAACACCCGTTTTACGTATGATGAGGATTCGCTATGCGGATGAGGTTCCTATTTTGTTTTAGAAGAAGTAAGAACCATTTCCATATGATTTGGATTGGTAATCCTAAGCAAGAAGAGGATTTTACGTCGCTTCACTTTATAAAGCACCTTAGAGAGTGAAAAGGAGTGCATTGTAGGACATGCTGAACAACATTTCAGCATTGCAAGGCTTCAGAGAAATTTGCCGGATTATTTAGATATCAAACGGGATAGATGCTATTTTAAGGTTAAAACAAAATTAGTTATTCAACAGAAGGTACGCCAATTTGGAGTATGTTTTAGAACACAATATCTGAGCGAACGGTTTGAATTTTACCTTGAAAAAACCAATAATCATTTAAAAGTAAAAAAAAGCCGCGTCAACGAAATTGTTTGATCGGCTTTCTTATTATTAACGAGATAATTAAGGAAAGATAATCTGAACTAGAAATCAAGTTATCGGAACTAGAATCTAAATCAGACGAATCATTTTGATTGTTCTTGATTAAATTTAATTGTTCTTCTAAGTTCTTGTTAACTGAAAGAGTTTAGTTTTCATCTGGCTTCCAACACAAAATACATCTTGTCTCGTAGGAGGAAAGTTCATAGGAGCGTCCTCACCTTCCAGTTTGCAAGGTTCGATGTTACTTGCAGCATCTGGTGTAATTCGTTAGCAATAGCCATAAATCACGATATTAAAGTTTGTTCTTCCACATTTCGGTTCAACAGCTTTAAAATTTTACTAAAGTTTGTCAGACTTTTAAATCGAAAATCGTATTCGTCAATAATCTCGGTCACAAACTTCACGTTGGCGTTTTCTGTCTTTCCCCAATCGCCTGCTGGATCATCGTAGCGGCATTTCTTGTAGGCTAAAGCTTGATCACCGTTCAGTTTCTGGAGCCTTATATCGATATGAATTTCTCCTTCAGTATCGTTGATATCTGTGACACATCCAAACTCTAGAGGTGAATCAGTTGTGAATACCTCTAAAGCATTAAAAAAAAAACTTTTTAAAACAACAAGTACCTTGCATTATTATTTTGAGCATAATAATGGATAGGGACTTTGTAAGGAAGGTTCTTTTCAATGATTTCACAGTCAAATGGAATCCCGCCATTAAGCATAACTAGCATACTTTTGTCAATTTTACCATGGTTTAAAGTGACACGTGTATCGGTGGGATAGAAAGCAACGAACATCTTCAGTTCTGGGTTAATGGTAGCAACCATGATAGAATCAGCACGGCCATGTGTCGCCTGGACGTTTATCAACACACAAGAAGTAAACAGAGAAGGGATCTTTGTTGCGTTAAACAATATTTTCATCGGCATTCATAGACGTTTCAGGTAAATCATTTCCTTGGATGGGAATTTAAAAATCATTGGCTGAAAGAAAATGATACGTTACATAACGGAAACGGTTAAAATAAGAATGGCAAGAATTAATTTAAGATAGTATAAATTTTTTCTTTTTTCTTTTGTTCTTTGAATTTGCTCTGAGCGCATGATTTTCTCCTATATCTATAATGTTTTCTATTATGTATGGATTAACTGTTATAATGAATTGGTATATCTAGATTTAACTTTGTATAATTTAAATCTAAATTAGGAATTAAAGTAGGTTTTTGTAATGATCATGATAGTTTATCGTTTTCGTTACTATGTGTAGCGCACTGGCCATTTTTTTCTTTGATAATTAACACCTTTTATGTGTCAGGAAGTTGTCATAAAAATCAGAAGCAGGTTGATGAACCAGTGAAAGAAGAATAAATCTAAAGACAGTCCCAACTTGGAGGCGGGATAGCGTTTATCTATCTTTCTTCTTATGCTCTGTTCTTGTATACTACCGATACCCTTTTGGCAAGGTTATGCCAACTTTTTTAGGGGCCACAGTAGGTATTAGCGACAGGGCTCATTAAATGGATGATTTGATAGAAATAACTCCAAAAATATGAAATTATCGGCCATTACTTTGGCCGCATTGCAATTATTTATTTTTTGTTTGCTGATATCAAAATACGATATCATAACGTTACCTTTTATTGGGATCATCGGTCGATGGGGATTTTTAGTTACGGTTACGATTCTCTGGTTCTAGCGATTACAAATGCGGTGAATTTGACTTGATGGAATCTAGATTGGTCTTGAACGGGTGTGTCATGATTGCTTGAACAATCAATGGGATTATTGGTTATTTTTTTCCTTAACGGTCGAAAAATTGCCGTCGTAGTCTATTATGATTTTCGTCTTTAGTAGGCGGCTTTAGCTGGATTTTTTTACCCTATAATTTTATCCCGCACGAATCTTTCTTGGAGATACAGGTGCATTATTTATAGGATTTATGATTGCCGTAATGTCTTTACAAGGATTGAAAAAGCAACGCTGGTTACGTTGATGTATTACTATTGTTATTTAGGAATTCCATCACAGATTAACCTGTATATGCTATAATCAGGCGATATTTAAACAAGAAGGAAACCTATTTTCGAGTGCAGATAGATGCATCTGCATCAACCAATTGATGGGATTACGGCTGTAACACATCGTCAACCGTTGGCCATCTACTGCTTAGCAGCTATCTTGTTCGGTTCATCGCCCCTGATATATCAGTGATAATCTCATTGGGGATTCTGTTTTCTTAAACAATCGGCTTCACTATTTGGTTTGGAGTTGTTATAGTGGAGTCTTATTGGATTTGGTTGGAAAAAGGGACGTAAACATTTCCTAATAGAAGGAGGAAATTTGCAAAGAATCTCAATAAAAAGATAAAAAAACACCGAATTCTTCTATAAAAGAGAGTTTGGTGTTTTTTGGCAGGATTAGTTGCTGCCGGAATATTTGATAAGCCATTTGTTTGGAAAGTGTAGTCTAGTTGTCCCGTTATCAAACAGAATCTAAACCATAGGATACTCGTAAGCGATGGCTAATAAATCTAAAAAAAAACTTTAAATCAAGGGGGAATTAAAGTTCCTACCATACTTGCACCATCCGTTGTTCGAAGTGATAAATCGCTCACGAAGACATAGTTTCTCAAAAATTTATATTTTCCATCAAGTCCTGTCTGAGCAATACCAAAGCATTATTCATAAAAACGGATATCAGTACGCAATGTTTTACCTTACAGACGTTCAATAGCATCAGATATTTTTGTGATGGAACCAACTTTTAAGCTTTATCAGTAATAGCTTGGAATGAGTAATTGCTGTCTTTCACACGTGTAACACGTTTTGTCGATCTTTCTGGTTCTTGCAACGCTAAGAGGCTTTCTTCACCATTAAGTGTTTGCAATCCTTTTTTCAAGATGGATTGTATCTAGTGTCCTTCAGCATTTTGTATCAGAGAAGTAATCGGAAATCTACTTCAATCCCATCTAAGGCCATCAATGATTTCTAGGAAGCATAAAAGTTAAATGTCATATATAATGAATCGGACTCTAAGAAGATTTTTCTATGATTCATATGGTAGCTTTGTTCTTTCCCCTTAGAATATTGCAGCATTAATTTTATTCTTTTTCGTAGGTTTGTTCTTGGGTAGATAATATTGTGTAAGTATCGCGAGGGATAACTGAACCATATGACGAGTGTTTTTTGGGCATGTCATTATAGATTAAAGAATCGGTTCTAGCACTACCCTAATTCGGCTCTCAGTATCATCAATGGCCCATCAATAAAGAATTGAATAGGTCTCGTTAACGGTATTAACCTTTTTATGTCATTTTCCCCGTTGCAGAGTATGATAAGATTGAATCAACAGCTTTTTGAGCCGTTGCATTTATTTAGACAGAATAGACAGCAGCTGCTAAGATGAGCAACATAAGCGCAACAAAGCCAAAAAACAACTTAGATTTTTTTTCTATTTAGAACGACTTGTACTCAGATCTGTGTGTATTTTTTTATTTTTCAAAATATTCTCCTATTAATCTCTAGAGTAAGTTGTTAAAAAAGTTCTTATTCATTTAATCCACAACAAAAAGGGAATCTAACAGTTTTTTCTTTAAAATATATTGATATTTCTTAAGGATTGCTTCGAGTTTAACGTTTTGATTCTTGTAACTCATTCTTCCTTCTTCAAATTCGGACTATGTCCGTTCAACCAATGGTCAATTCTTTTTTAAGTCATCTACTTTTTTCTTCATCGAGCTGAACAAATAATGTAAACTGATGTGTATAGGAATATCTACCAGGATATAGGGTGATTCTTTAAGGTGTTTTCTAAATTTTCCAGAAGCAGGGGAGTAACTAACTGTCACAGAAAATATTGAAACTTGTAGATTGCTTGAAACAATACCAATTTTCTTCTAACAGGCCAGGCTGACTGGACTTTCCGTAAGCACGAATAAGTCCACCAGCTCCTAATTTAGTCTCAGCCAAAATAACGATGTAACCACGGCGGAGAATATATTTAACCTTCTTGTTTTTTTTAAGGACTTCAAGCATGGGTTACCCCCAGCTGTTCCACTAGGGCTCTCCATCATTCATAAAGCACGTTGAACGTCATTGATGTCTCCAAATTAAATAGGCTTACCCACAGTTTCATGCGGTGGCTTTCCAGTGTGTTCTTTTTATCATTGTATGTATTCTTGTGCTTCAGCTTCGCTAGACACTCTTTTCAGGTGGCAGATAAGCGAGATTTTTTTACTCAGTTCAACGACGGCCGTCTTCTTGCCGTAGTTGTAATAGATGTTTTAATCATCGGTAGTGTCTCCTTTTTTAAATAATTCATTTTACTAGCTTTAATACTAACGACATAGCGAATTAGATTTATCCCATTATTCCATTTTAGTTTACCGTGGGAGTATAGGAATCAAACAAGAGTTAACAGCGATTGTGTATGATTCAGTATAAGACAAACGAATGGTTATGAAAACTAGTCATGTGAACGATCACTTTAATTTTACTTTTTATTCTTCAGGGACCCACTTAGATTGTGTTATATCTCTGTAATTGTATAGAGAATAAAAATTCCAAAAGAGTAGAAAATTGAAAAAAAGGCGAGTGGGTGTTGAAAATAAGAAAATTGCAATAGTACAGATAGTACGTCTTATCTGACTGAAAAAACAGTCATGAACAAACATTCAATCTTATAACATTACCACTTCAGTCGTAGTAGGGGACAATACTGCAATACGTAAAGGAATGTAGATATTGGGAATGAACAGAATTTATTTAAAATAAATAGGCATGGAGCTTTGCCCATCCAGTTCCCCAACCGACAAACTGGGGCAAATCATTACGTTGTTTGATGAGCTCGCAAAAAAGACTACGATGCCCATTATAACGTATTTCCACTTGTCAAGCGGAATTAGCGGGGACCTATGATAATGTCGTTAGTGTAGCTACATGATGGGGATATCGCAAATCTATCTTTTTGATTCCGGAACTAAGTTGTTGCTGCGCAAGGCTATTACGCTTAGAAGGCTGCACGATTAGCTGAAAACGGCTTGTACTGTAGAAGAAATTTCCAAGTGGTTTTCTAATATTGCGCTAAAACAATGAAAGCTTATTTTTAGTAAGATGATTTAAACCATTAGTACGAGGTGGAAGACTTTCTAATGGTCAGGCACTTAATTGGTTCATTGCTAAAAATTAAACCGAATCTTTTTTTTGAGGAATAAGCAAATGTCGTATTTGAAAAATTTAGAACAACAAAAAAAGCGTTGAAAGCGAATTTGAACAAACTTTTGACAGGAGAATTTATCGTCGGCTATCCAATTGTGGCAACGTATCACTTCAATGCACTTGCAGAAGACACCAAGCAGGCCAATCTGGGGGGGAAAACAGTTGAAGAGGAAATTATCCCAACAGTGAGATTTGAAAACAGAGTTATTTTGGTCCTGTCATCGGAAACACATTTACGGTGAGGGACGCATTAGGGATCAAATGACATTAGGCGGTAGAAGACCAAACTAAAATAAGAAAACCCTCAGTTTTGATAATAAACACAAAGCAGATAAGGCCGGTGGCCTTTTGTTTTTCTCTATTTTGTTCAGACGTACGCTTTATATTTTTGTAGGAGTGAGGAAAGGGCATTAGCATTTTATGTGCTGAGAAATAAGTTCGTGGACGGCGAAGTTTTGATACAAGCAATCTAAACGGAATGGTCCCTTTAGTGAAAAATGGAGGCCTCACTCTAAGTAGAGTATATTTAAAGAAGTTTAATAATGGTCGCAACTCAATGTATCTCCGCCTGGATCAACGTGTGATCGTTAATGAAAGGACAGGCGTTTGCTATGTGTGTTATAGCTCCCCTGCCGTCTTGTTAATGTACCTGTTGGACAAGATATGTTTACGTTCTGCATTAATTGTTTGGCAGATTTGGGTAAAATTAAGAGATGCAGTACATATATACGGCCCAAAGAAAACAAAACCAATTTACTTCTTTAACAGCGCCTATACTAACTTTGGAAGGGTTGAGCTATCAAAGCAAGCCAAAACGTAAGAAGAATCAAATGTGGACTATCATGAGTAGAACTACTCTCTTTAAGTTGATGAGAACGTGTTAAATTTGAGGGTCTGTAGCTGGTTGTGCAGGTAAACAGAAAAATGAATTTTTAAGGGTAAAATATGAGGAGACTTGACCTAATGCAAGAGTCTACTAATATAGAGTGGTTGGTATCTGCTATTCTCCCGATTATACTGTTTGTTTAAGGAAAGCATAAGAACCATTTCAAACGCCGTTTGAAAGATGTGCTCGCGCTTTTACCAGTGAAAGTTTCGCAGTCAGTAAGCTATTATATATGGCGGATCGGGATCAGCCTTATCTCGATTTCTAATTACTCAAATATAGATAGTTGTCTACACAACCTCATCAATTATTGAGATCAAAGCAGCCTTGTTGATGGTACCCTGATTATGGATGAGATAGTTAGCTCCCTCTCATTCCCGTATATATTGTATATATAATGATCGTTTCCTTCTGTCCAGTACTGCTTGCCCTAAAAAAGCCCTTAATAAAAAGTGATAAAAGGGGTTCCCGCCCTTATTTTTTCCCTATCTGCCCTGTTCACATCAGTAAAGCTATAGCCAACAGTGCTATCAGAAAAAAAAAATATAGCCTTAGTATACATGCTGGCTGAGTAGCTCAGTTTATAGGTATCTGCCTGAAAGCGGTTACATATGGAAGCTGGAGATTGGAAAAAGAATAATCAATGACATAAGCAACTGGAGTTTATTATCGTTTATTAAAACAAAGATGTTAACAAGAAAAAAGGAAGATTTCCTGTGTGTTTTTTTTTGAAAATGATTTGTCCTTATAATAGAAAAAAGATAGCAGTAACGCAAATAAAAAATAGTAATCTTATTGACCAACCTATTTTTTAGCGAGGACTGTGGTCTCTATTGTGTTTCTTCTTATCTTCTGCAAAGAATATACGAAAAAATTATACAGAGCAAGAAATGGCCACAAAAGAGTAAAAAAATTGATTGCACTGCTTTATCCTCTTCCAATCTCACTACTACTTAATTTATATACAGAAAAGACTGGTGCCGTGACAATCTTATAGGACATTATGCTGTTCATCGCATGGTAGGTTTTGGTTTTTTAGGGGGAAGCCATATAGCCAGAAGTTATAGAACGCATCCTTAACACCTGAATCCCTGTTTTAGTCAAATTGTGGACCGCGCCCGGGTCTGACCCTGTCTAGGGAAACAGGCCATAAAGATTTTCAAATGGAGGCAGTTATTGTATTGTGATCCTAATTCATGGAGGACACCCTGTCATCCTCAGCAAAGTAATGCCATCCCTTAATAAAAAAGGAGTCCACGCTTGCCATATTGTCCTAATTACTTCAGTATCGTTTAGTTCTGAATAAAAAAATGAATCGAGCTTCAGCAACGGTGAAATGTGGGATTCAAGGTAAGTATAAGAATGCCTGATTGCTTATGTTGTTGGGTTAAAAACCAAGAAACAGGAAAAAACTACCTTTTAAGAGATTTGTATTGCTTTTAAAAAAAATTGGTTAAACGATGTCCTTCTCCGGCGTATTGAAGGCGCGTCTTGTAAGCATCCTATTCGTGTATATAATTCTGAAAAATTTGTTAACAATGCTTGAAATTAGCTGTAGAATGAATTTTACTATGTCTTAGGTTGTTGATCGTGAAGATAATGTCCCTAATAGAAAATGAAAAATGGTGTTCAAGAATGTATAAAGTATGAGATAAATAGAACAGAGAATCTAATCTGATATTTTATTAAGATTTTACGCTCTTTTTATAAAAATTTAATTTATTAAAGAGAAAGATTAGCGAACCTCTGAGAAGTAAAAGAAAAAAATTTTTAATAACAAAAAGGGGATTTGTTATCCGTTTTTCCATTCTTTTGAGCAAATATGTTAAATTCAAAAAGTTGAATCAGCTATAATTTACTTGCTTAAATTCTATATCTTTAACTCAATAAGATTCCTTAAGAATTAAATCAAATTGAAAAATAAAACATAAGTATTAATAATTTTCAAATACTTGGATAGGTTAGTCTGCAACTTAAAAATTGGGACTCGATACACGTTGATAGTACCTTCGAATGTAGTTCATACATTAGTAAATCGATGTAACTAGATCCTAGTTCTATAGAGGATCTTTATATTCTCTCAAACAATGCCTCCGTAGTTGTTAGATTGACATAATGAGAATGAAAAAATTGCTGGAGTAGTTTAAGGAGTTCCTCTTTAACCTCGGAACTTCATATTAGGAGAAGAGGTTACTATCAACGTGGAAAAACAATTTCGAATGTAAAGAATCAATTTGGGTTTTTAAAGCGCACGAAACAAAAAGGCACGGAATAGGCTACAAAACAGCGTTTACAGTTCCTAGATAAGAACTTCCTGTAGCAAACCCTAAAAAATAACAAATTATTTACAATGGATGACCGTTAATACCTGGAAAGGAAACATGTTTAATGCCAGCCTGAATTACATTAAACAAAGCAAATGTTGAAACCATTGAAAAACGGTTTCATCGACTAAAAATAAAGAACTAAAAATATAACGCAAGTTAATAAATGTGAAAATTATTTATAATCAAATAACAAAACAGTGGTAAATTAATTTTTGTAAGTGTGAAGTATAGCTCTTTTTATTGAGATTATATCAATAAGAATGAAAAGAACAAGCAACGCTACTATAAATAAAATTGAATTTTAAAGAAAACAGTTGATATGTTGCTGTGCTTCAAGCATATATTCTTTTAGGGTAGATCTGTGATGATTTCTCCATTTAAGTGTAATACATTCACTTTACAATACTAGTAGGGTTAAATGCTGAAACGATGGAGTTAGCAGGCCTCAAGCCGGAGGGAGGACGGGAGTATATTCTAGTTAGCTCAATAACGTTTAAAATGTGTGAAAATAAACTGATAATGAATAATTGTGAGATTGGGTGGAGAATGTAGGATAAATAAGCGTGTCGTAAGAACAATTAATTGCTCAAGGTAAGACAGCCAGACGGGGGAAGTGTTGGTGCCATATTAACCTTTAAGGTTCTTAGTGAAAAATATAACCGAATAAACAATACGGTGCAGCATGGCGGAGGAGTTGTATAATAAAGAAGAATGGAGGAAGTAGCCAGGACATTTACTTTTTGAAAACGGTTTACCTTTAACAATTGTTGTCGCAACTGGCACAATAAGTACCAATTAACAGGAAGAAAAGAGGCAGCTCAAACATGAAGATTACGGTTTAATCCACTGTCGTTATATTACCTCAGTGCCGTAACGCGCAGCATGATTTACTTGTAGACAAAAGTAAAATATATGGGACCAGGTATTTACGAGAAGTGGATTTGAATGAAAAACCTTGTGTATATCGAATATAAACGATTGTTGAAGATTTTTTGCTTAAAATTGGTTACCAAAAGGATTATTTCAATTTATCTTAATTCACACTATTTCGCGATGGAGTCTACCATCTTCATTTCATATACGATCTAGCACGGAATGTCCATTACAACACGGCGAGGCAATACCAATAGCTGCCGCAAATCAAAGCGTAGAGCACTGTATCAGAAAGACCATGTATGTAGAAGCAAACTAACATTAGCGTTTATCAACGAACGTCGGCACCTCTTTAAGGTGC
>Ga0163217_1113040_pt1 | contig 16255 bp, 8 predicted proteins | sample SynspAceP_FD_185933 | JGI IMG/M metagenome (GOLD analysis project Ga0163217, IMG submission 185933) | Saline lake microbial communities from Ace Lake in Antarctica - Synechococcus sp. Ace-P (PacBio error correction) | ecosystem: Environmental > Aquatic > Non-marine Saline and Alkaline > Saline ... | reverse complement strand
TGATGCCCAGATTTATGTTACCCTCCTTTTCTTCAAGGTTTTCCAAGAAAATTGGCCAGTTTCTGGAGGATTATTTTGAAGCGATTCGTCAGCAAGCTATTATCATGCACCAATTTGAGAGTTTTTCGCAGTCATCGATTTCTGAGTGAAGGGCTAAAGAAAGCTTGTAGTATTCGCAAAAATTTAATCGAACTGGTGTGCTCTCCAATTGCTAACGCCGTTGTAGAGTTGCCCGTAACGGAAGAAAAGTCACTGTCGTTATTGAGTTTAAGAGTCGATTTGACCCCGAAGCCGGAATTAGCCTTAGCAAAGGCCGATTACAAGACGATGGGCCGCAATTGTGTTTATGGTGTGTTCTCTAAAACTATGCGAAAATGTTCTTATCGTGGTGGGGAAGGTACGGATCTTACGCGCTACGTTCATTTAGGAACCGGTAAATATCCGAGCCAAATGCTAGGCTGTATACAGACTATAGTTATGACATGCAATTAAGGACATTGGCGAGTGTATCGTGTATTTCAGCAATAACAGGATATGAGTAAAGAGCTGAAGGTTAAAAGCTATTACACGCGCCATTCTTTTCGCGATCGTTTTACTTGGAGATGATTAACGTGAAGCAGAAAATGCACAAAAGGTGAAACCGTGCGCATTATTATTAGTGACTCCTTGTATGAGCCAAAACTTGTGCAGTCTCTCTATAAGCGTGCAGGCTGGCGTTAGTTGACTTATTATTCGAGGTATTCTTCACGTTACGCTGGAAATAAAGATATTCTTAATATCCGAGTACGAAGTTTATAGGACGGTTTCTTGAAACTGTGTTATAATTTTATTAATACCGCAATCCACAGGTCTACCTATCAGTGCAGATGGAGATGGATTCGAAACTTAAAACAACCGCATTGAAGTCGCTTTCCTTACAGGTTACAAAAACTGTCGAGAGGTGAAAAGGAACTTGAGTATTACTAACAGGATAATACTCAAGCGATTCTACAGCGATGGTTTACCAGCTATCTAACCGCGAAAGGGACGAGTTCGGAGTGCACACGAGTCTACTCCAGGGAGTAGCAGACAACGGCCCCTTTATCTTTATCACGCTCATACTAAGCCATTTCAAATGAGTGGGCTTTTTTTGTGATAAAAAAAGTTATCCCCAGATAGGAGATGGTGCTATTAACGCCCACCCCCGCTTTACTCCAAGAGCACAGTAGCTGACATCTGTGCATACTCAACGCTAGGAGGCATTTTATTATTCCAGCTCAGGATAGATTACCCACTATCTTCCTTATGTGAGGCCTCAAAAAAAAAATCGGGAAGCTTTTTTAGCTATCAGGGGCTCTCGTTATTTAGCTTGACGACGACACACTCTCAGGGATCTCCACACTCCAGGGCAGTTCCCCCCCCCGATGGCGTGTTCACTCGCGCGCTCTCCGCGGATGGGCAGGCTGGTTCAACGCTCAATGATCGTCAAGCTTTCTTGCCCGCCCCGCTCCCTCCCGGCTCCGGGGGTTTCTTTAGATGCTAATCTTCACCTTTTCAACCAAAACACGCGAAAGCTCTCGCTTGGATCTATTAACAATTCTTTTTTGAAATAACAGTAATCAAGGCCCAAAAGTTTTATCGTAATGTGTCTCTGTAATCTTTGACTGAGCTTTTCTATCTAAAACCAATTTGGTGTTATAGGTCAAGGGGCCTCAGAGCAATTGTATTGGTTAGCTCAATGCCTCACAGACTTACCACCGCAACCTATCAATCTAGTTCGAACGGCTTTTTAGGGGATATGTCCAGTGAGTTTATTTGGGGAGGCTCCCGCTTAGATTGCTTTTCAGCGGTTATCGTCCGAACGTGCTACCCGCATGAGGCCCTGGAGTGAAACGGGAACCACCAGAGGTTCGTCCATCCCGGGTCCTATCTCGTACTTAGAGAGTCCTCTCCAAATCTCAACGTAGGGAGATAGGAGAACTGTTCACCGACGTTCTAAAACCCAGGCTCGCGTACACTTTAAAGGGGACAGCCATTTACTTGGGACCGGCTTCAGCCCAGGGATGTGATGAGCCGATCGGAGGTGCACAACCGCCGTCCCGATGTGACGTTGGGCGGTATCAGTGTTATCCCGGAGTACCTTTATCGTTGGCGATGGCCTTCCATACAGAACAACGGATACTAAGACTATTTGTACCTGCTCGAGTTGTCTGTCGCAGTTATAAGCGTGCTTTTGCCTTTACACTTACGCATTGATTTCGACCATGTGAGAACACCTTCGTGCTTCAGTTACTCTTTGGGAGGAGACGCCAGTGTAAACTACCCACAACAGTGTCTCCCCAGATCAGGATAATGGACTGAGTTGAAACTCACTACCAGGGTGGTATTTTCAGATTGGCTCAATAGAACTAGCGTCCTATTTCAAAGCCCCACTATTCCTACACCAAATTAGGTTCCAAAGTTCATGTGAAGTATAGTAAAGGTTCCGGGTGTTTTTCCGTCTAGCCGCGGATACACAGGCATCTCACTGCGATTTAATTTACTGAGTATCGGGTGGAGACAGTTAGTGGCCATCGTTACCGCATTGTGCAGGTCCGGAATTTAACCGACAGGAATTGCGCTACCTTTAGGACGTTATAGTTACGGCCGCCGTTTATACTTGGGTTCGTCAAGAGCTTCGCTTACGCTAACCCATCAATTACCTTCAAGCACCGGGCAGGCCGTAACACCATTTACGTCATTTCGTGTTGCAGAGTGCTGTGTTTTGTAATACAGTTCGCCCCAGCAAATGGTATCTTCGACGATATTGTTACGGAGCAAGTCTTCACACCGGCCGCGTCTTTTCCGAAGGTTACGTTGTTGTGTGTGTTCCTTCACACGGTTTCTCTTCAAGCGCTTGGTATTCTTCTACCTGACCACTGTGTCGGTTTGGGGTACGGTTCATGTATATCTGAAGCTTAGAAGTTTTTCTGGAAGCATGGATCAACATTCGCCCAAAAAGAGCTCGTCATCAGTTCTCGGATTCTTCTAAGAGTGACCGGATTTGCTAAGTAATTGCCTTACGCCCTTAAACACGACAACATCGCTGTGCTGGCCTAGCCTTCTCCGTCTTCCATCGCATATATCGGTACCAGAATTTAACCTGTGTTTCATCGCTACGCTTTCTGCTCGCCTTAGGGCGATCACCTGCCTGATTAACAGGGGGACAGGAACCTTTGGTCTTCCGGGCGGGGGAGTTTTTCACTCCACTTATCGTTATAATGTCCAACATTGCACTTCGATACCCTCGCCTGCCTTACAGTTGACCTTACTGCTTACAGACGCTCCTCTACCATGCCTAATAAATTAGCATTCCGTTGCTTGGTTGTACAGGTTTGAGCCCCGTTATATCTTCCGCGCAGCCGACTTCGTAGTGAAGCTATTACGTTTCTTTAAGATGGCTGTTAAGCAATCCTAGCTGTCTAAGCTTCACATCGTTTTCCCACTTAACTGTAACTTTGGGACTTAGTGACGGTCTGGGTTGTTTCACTTTTCACCGATGGACGTTAGCACGGGGGTGTCTCCGTAATTGCACTCATTGGTTTCGGGAGTTTGATGGGGTGGTAGTCGGGATTGACCTAGGCAAACAGTTGCTCTTTACCCCAATGGTGAGTTCGAGCGCTACCTATATAGCTTTTCGAGGAAGAACGCAGGCTATCTCCGAGCTTTGATTAGCTTTTATCCTTCACAAGTCATCCAGCCTTTCAACGGATGTGGTGTCGGTCCTTCCAGTTGATGTTACTCAAACCTTCAACCTTGTCATGGATAGATGCCCGTTTCGGGTCATTCCAGAACTAGCCCTATTAAGGACTCGGTGTTTCCCTTACGTCACACATGTTAACCTTTGTACTGAAAATAAGGTCGTTGAACCCCTTATACAAAGGTACGCAGTCCGGAACAAGTGCTCCACTGCTTGTACGTACAGGTTTCAGGATCTATTTCAATCCCTAACAGGGGTTCTTTTCGCTTTCCTCACGTATGAATTTACTATCGGTCAGTCAGGAGTATTTAGCTTGGAGGATGGTCCCCCATATTAAGACAGGATATCACGTGGTTCCCGTCCTATCGTTTTCACTTATATGGATTTTTCGTATACGGGGCTATTCACCTATACGGGGCCTTTTCCAGGGGGGGGCGGGGCCCCTTTTTTTCTTATTTTTTTTTTTATTTTACTAACACCCCAAAAATTTAAAAAAAAACTTTTTTAAAGGGTTAATCCCTTTCGCTCGCGCTATTAGGGAATCTCGGTGATTTCTTTTCCTCCGGGTCTTAGATGTTTTCATTCCCCGGGTTTCGCCTGTATGGTATGTATTCACCATCGATACGCAAGCGGGTGGGATTTCCCATTCGGACTGTTCGGATCAAAGATCTTGTTATCGATCCGAACCTTTCGAGATTACCACGTCTTCTGCGGCCTCTGATGCAGCTCCGTGCACGTGGTATTGACCATATAACCAAAGTAGTTCTTACGAAATTCAGATTAACATTACCCCAAAGGCTTTGTACCTCTTGGATTTACGATATAGAAGTCACTAGGTTTAAAGTGAATTCCCGGTTTAAAACTTGATTTATCGTTATTTCAAAATTTTCGAATTGTTAAGAGAGCAAGTTTTAGTGCAAAAAAGCACTAAAAAAAAAAAAAAGTAAATAAAAACTTAAGATCTTCTTCTCGTTTTCAGTCAGAGGACTAACATCAATCACACGTATGTGTTGATGCTTAGTATTCTATGCTTAGACTTTATCCTAATCTTCTTAAAGTAGATATCGTATGCCAAATGAATGAGTATCCATTCATAGTGGTCCATCAGATAATTTGTGTGAACGCTTCACCAGAGGTTTTTCTATAGTTTAAGAGGGTGATCCAGCCCCAGGTTCCCCTTAGGGGGCAACTTGTTAGACTTCACCAGTCATTGACCACTCACGTGGTAACCGAGGCCCGAAGGGTTAAGTAGCTATTCTGGAGCATCTCAAATCCCATTGTTGTGACGGGCGGTGTGTAATGCCGGGAGTTATTTCACCGTTGGACATTCTTGATTCACGGATGTGTACTTTAGCGTTCCGACTTCATGGGGTCGAGTTGCAGACTTCATCCGGACTGACGTATTTGTGGGATTCGCTCATATCGTAGCTTGCAGCCTCTGTATACGCCATTGTTAGACGTGTGTAGCCCACTCTAAGGGCATTGATGACTTTGACGTCGTCCCACTTCTCGGGTTTGTCACCGGCAGTTCCTTAAGTTCCCAACATACGTGTGGCAAATAAGGAACAAGGGTTGCGTCGTTAGGGACTTAACCAAACATTTTCACAACACGAGTGAACGGACAGTCATGCAGGCCTGTCTCACAGTTCAGAAGGACATCTGATCTCTCAAATGTTTGTGGGATGTCAAGAGTAGGTAAGGTTCTTTCGCGTTGCTTCGAATTAACACATGTCCCGCTTGTGCGGGCCCCGCGTCAATTAATTGAGTTTTAACTTCGGCGTACCCAGGGCGGATCTACTTATTGCGTTGAGCTGCGACCACTAAGTCATTTACAAACCAACGGTAAGAGACATCGTTTACGGCGTTGGACTACAGGGTATTAATCTGTTTGCTTCCACGCTTTGCAACTCAGTGTCAGTATTTAGGTCAGGGTGTCGCCCACTTCGCACTGATGTTCCTCTATATCTACGCATTTACCCGTACAAGGAAATTCCACACCTTACATACTCTAGTAGCCGTTATCGGGTGCCATTCCAGGTGGCTGGGATTTTCACATCCGACTTAAAAAACACTACGCCGCGTTTACGCCAGTATTCACGATTAACGCTTGCACCCTTGTTATTACCGCGGCTTGCTGGAAGAGTTAGCCGGTGGTTTTCTGGGGGCTAACGTAAGATGATAACTATTTAAGCATATACCTTCCTCACCCTGAAGTGCTTTTACAATAAGGCTTCTTCACAACGCCCGCATGATGGATAGGCTTGCGCCCATTGTCAATTTCCATGCTGCTCGTAGGAGTATGGGCCGTGTTCCCCCCCCAGTCAGTGTTGACTTGGTCTTCCTTTCAGAACGTTAGAGACTTGCTTGGTGGCCTTTACTACCAATAGCTATATTCCACGCAGGCTATCTATAGCGGAGGATCGAAGAGTCCCTCTTTTCACTTAGGGGTATGCGGTATTGGCATGCGTTCACATGTTTGTCCCTTATGGCAGATTCTACGCGTTACTCACCCGTCCGCGCTTTTCGTCAGAGAGCAAGTCCCTGTTACCCCGTCGACTTGCATGTGTTTAAGCCTGCCCGCCAGCGTTCATTGAGCCATGATTCAAATCTTTTCAGTTAAAAGTTTGCTTCATCAAATCTTATTTTAATAAACTATAACTTAATGATCCATATTCGAAGAAAACCAACAACAAATTAAGGCATTACGTGTAGATTGTTAAAGACTTCATTTTTTTTGATGAATACATCTCGGCAAGCTGTTTCTGCGTTGAATTTCTGAACTCTAGGGCGCCCCCCACACAAATTATTGATTATCTTATTTTAAAAGAGGCGTTGCAACTTAAAAAGTATATTTTATTAAGAGTTACTGAAAATCGTTTTCGTTGTTGTGGAAGCGTTGTCGTGCGCGAGGGGTTTATTAAGGATTAAGATTTTGTGAACCCTTTTTGAAGGTTTTTTATCATTTTTTGTACATTAATTTGTTTTTAACGTCAGGAAACGTTTTAATACTTAATCAATAAACACAAAAAAGCCCATTATTTGTACAACAATGGGCTTTTGATCTATTGGCCAACCGATGTTATTTATTTAGAATTCAACTTGCTCGCGACGTCGTTCATTATAAACAATGCCAACAGGATAGTAATAGAAATCATCATACCGAGTGCTTTACCGTGGTGTTAAACCCGTTCTCATTTGGAAAAGCTGACCGGTTAACGTAGGTGTCATAACCTTTACAAACAAAGTCGTTATTGTAGTTTTCAAACGACTGAAAGAAATGCAATGGCCGCTGCCGAAATATCGCCCGTTTTAAATAAGGATAGAAACGTCGAAACGCTTGCCCTGGTCCGTCCAATTCCCTGCTGCATTTTTCAAGAGTGCGATCCAACCGCTGTATTGTAGCACAACCATCCAGATCAATAGGCAGCTATAAAGTTGTCTGCGCAATTCACCCGGTAAAACACCAACACTAACTGACAGCCCTTTCAAGATAGCGTTGAATCCCGAACATACACAGGCGTATATTTTGGTGCATCATTAACGATACCAAAAGGTTTTACCTCTTCTTGGCAAGGTAGAAGGAAAAGAGCACCCCCAGCAAATCCCAATAGGAACCGCAACGATAAGACGGCGCGGGCCACCAATTCGCTGTCCATTAAAGCTGCCACAAGCACCGTTTTGTAGGGTGCAACCATTTAAGGTAGCCCCCTTCAAGGTTGATACGGTAGGAAAACGAATGTATTGAATGTTGCGTCCTATGATATAAGCGGTGTAAATAAGTATAGAAAACACACAAATATAAAAAGTACTCCCAAATCGCATATGGTTTCAGATTTATTTGCATGTTCTCCAACTACTTTAAAGATAGCTCAGGGCAATAATGCCGATGCAAATCACCAGAAGTAAGGAACGATTACGCGGCCCCCTTGGTTCCCCCCCAATTACCAGCCCTCGAAACAAAACAGTTTAAATTAATATGAGTTAAACCCAGCGACTCCTGGTGAACCGAGTAGCGCTGGCCGATTATGCCCGCCGCAACATAAAGGTCTAATGGAGCGGGTGTTGCAATACGGCTTAAGCGTGAGGAATTCCTATGCCAATGAGTACCGGATCCAAACATTGTCTAAATTACGCGCGCTTTTTATTTGTTTGTATCTAAGCTTTCGATTGGCATTATAAATTAGGAAAATCATTAAACAGGTATAGGGTTAACAACCGATTTAAACGGCACCATACGATAAAAATCGATCGGACCGATCCCCAATAAACACCTACCCAGCAGTAACGCATTTAATTTGGGCTTATAGGCCAAAATATTGTACCAGAAAACGTTCGTTTAGGATTTCGTTTTAATCCCAAAAAGGATAATCATGGAAGCAAGATAAGCGGCTTTTTGCGGCGTGCTACTTGGAGATAAAATGCAATGGGATAGCTGACTATAAGTTCAACGAAGACAAACATCGACCAAATTGTTTTGAAGAAGATGGTTAAATTGTATTTTGCCTTGTTAAAACGTTTATAATGGACCGAGAATAGGTTATTGGGCCTCCATATTCAGCAGGCAATAATTTGGACCCAAATGATATGGGACTAAGCCAGTTGCGGTAAAATCCAAGCAATAATCAAATAGCAATTTATGCGAGAATACCACGCAAGGCCACTACCAAACCGTGCTTTGAGTGATAAACAAATTTGATCCTTCCTGCCATGCCATGGCATTCTTGCTCACCTATAAGGAAAGATAAAAGGGTTCCTTTCTTTCAGGTTCGAATATTGATGTTCGCACAAGTGATAGAAACGCTTGATCCGACGGTGTTACTTGGTTCAACGTCATTAGGCTTCAAGTTTCATTATATTTATATGTCTTTTAATGTATGCATCCATTTTGCATTGCAGTTGGAAATGCTCAGGACGAACAAATTATAAGTCGCTCATGCCAATCGCTTAATACCTTTGAGCGCGTCTGTAATTTGCTAACGGCCCGCAGTATAGGACAACAAAATCGGGTTACTATTCAATTTAACCTTGCTGGATACCATATTTTTCCCACAGGAGGCGACCAAAGCGTTTTAGGGTCACGGTTAAAGAGTAATGGGATCGGCAAACTTGCTGATTTTTCCAGGAGGACATAACCGCGACTTCCGATCCGACATTCAACCGTTCACCTTGGTCATGAGTAATATATAAAGGTAATGTTGTTTTACGCTGAATTTCTTTAACTTCTAGAGCATGTGTTGGGCAGTTTTTAAATCAAGTGCAGGATAAAACGCATCAATAGTAACATTGTGTTCAACGGGCCAACGCGCGAGGATCGCAACGTTGCTTTTGAACAGAATAATTGAATTTTTTGCACACTGTTTCAATGCCACCAACTCAAGTAATCCCAGGTCCAGAGCTTTTTTGCCCTCACTTTTCGAAACGCCGCGACCTCTAGCCCAATTTATATTTTCAGCCACAGTCATAAGAGGAAAAAGTTTGCGAGATTTTGAAAAATCATCGAAGTCGGGCGTTTATTGGATGGACACACGCATACTTTGGCACCAATTTTTAACATCACTCCGTGGATCTAAAACATGATCATGTCAGATAGTTGTTTTTTGCACAACCGGACGGGCCTAAGAAATTTTTTAAAAATTCACCGATTTATTTTCAAATCGGGTTTTCTGGATGGCAGTAAAATCGCCAAATTGGCATAAACGGAGTATTATCTAAGATGAACATTTACTTTCCATATTTTCTCATAATTATTTTTTCTCGATACAAAAAGCCTTGTTCAAAACATCACAAGGGCTTCGAGGTGCTATTTTGGTGAACAAGTAAACGGTTTAGGTATTCGTTACGAAGCGCAAATACCAGTTTTGAATTGGCCACCCAAGATTTTGGCAAAGATCTTGCTTACTTTAAGAATCTTGAAAGAACTGTTTTCGTTGCTGCAGGCATTAATGCATCGGCACCTTTAGCGGTTGAGTTGTAGCCCCGTCGTTTACCAAAATGGACCCGTTTGGGCGTGTAATACCAATTAATAAATCATAACACTGAATCAGTATTTGTTGGATTTTTGAATAACAAAACTTCATCCAAGCCATGCACCTTCTTTGGGTGAACCGTAGCAATAGGTTCACTTCTGTTTTAAGTTTGAATTGCAGTGCTGTTCCAAGTTGACCATAACCGGCACCATTGTACGGGATGACACTTGCGCTTCTCTCTGTAGACAAAACTGAGCAATAGAGCTATATATTGTTCAGCAAGCATTTTAGAATGACTTCAAGTTGCACGCATCGCTTTTCAGTTTTATAAGAATCAAGTAATGAAAGGAAGTTACCCAGTTTCTCAACCACAAGGGCCAGATTCCAACAAAGGCCGAATGGTCCACGCACTGTAGCTACAGCTTTTCAGGCTTCCATAATACCGTAGCTTAGGTTTTAGGATTAACACTCGCATCTTTGAGTGTTATAAGCTATGGCTCGTCCCCATGGATGGCGCAAAATAACGTTACGTTTACAATCCTCCAACATTACTGAAACCAGCAAGAGCATTTTCTAAACAGCGCAGCCCGGATTCACTCGTTTACATCAAGTGGCTGAATCAAATTCATAGTAACAATAACAGGAACAGGTCACGGATTGGCATAAATTGATAATGCGGAAAACTGTTCCATGTAGCACGCAGAGTTCATTAACTCATCGTTGTACCGTGGGAGTAAACGTTGCAGTGATGCTGTTTTTGCTTTAAAGTCGATAAATTCTCATCCGGTAATGTAAACCAGCCAGCATAATTTACGCGCTCTTTTATTAGCAAGCATGGCGTTTGATTAATTGAAAACGGGGCGTGGTAGCGGGCACAGCCCTGCAACAGAGGCGCCTTTCAGAATGGCGACGGGAAAAGGGTATTTTTGAGTCCTTAGTTTTAGTGCATTTGTTTTTTATTATTTCTTAGGAAAAAAAGCGTTCACGCTTCAAAACACTTTTATTAAACGTTGTTTATATCTTTTTTCAATTTTAATACAAATTAATGACGAAAAAGTGACAATGGGAAGATATTTTTTTCGAAAGTCTAAGAATCTCTAATATTGTCGTTAAATGGGTTCAATTTATTGGTGATTTTAAGGTGTTTTAAATTCTGTTATCCGCAAACCTATTACCCACTTTTTGGTCCATTTTGGTCACCAAAGTTAAAGTAGTTAAACGTAATTATGTGAATAAGTAGGTTCTTTGAATGAAAATTTCCATGTAAACAGTAACGGAACAATAAGTTATTTGTGATTGCCGTTATGCTTATTGTTTACTGCTTGGAGCTTATGAAATTTGTTTAGCGCTTTGAGCAAAGCGACACTTATAACGCAAGTGGGGAGTACTCATCTATCGACTTAAACACCAAATCGAAGGCTAATTTATCTGGGGAGGACTCTGCACTTACAGAAGGCAGAGGGTTTATTCAAACAGGCAAATCCGCCAGCACTCAGCATTGCAAACTCGTTAAAAACCATAAATGAACAGCTGATTGAAAATCGAAGAAAGTTTCAATCGATGTAAGTAAGCCGCCGGCAATTACTGGGCGCCTTTTGCACTAATCGAATACAACGAGGCGCAAACCTGCTTGGTCTTTAGGATTCCTTAGTTGACAAAGTACAGTTGCTTAAGCAAAAACACAATTTTACAAAAACTAGTTGACCTTATTATCCCGCAAGCAAGCCTTTTTATATTGCTGACCTTGCTATGTAAACAGTGCTAAAACGTTATTAGCCACAAACACCAGGACAATTATCAACGCCTAAAAACAGTCTGTTTTTAACCTTTTCAATCTCACTCAAAGAGTTTAGCAAAACCTGCTATACTTGTATTAGATGAAAGAGCAAAACACAGGACAAGCGATGACTATCTCCTTAATGGGATTGGGGAATGAATCAGGAATCAATGTGAAGGTAACCGACCCTTAGAGAAACCAAAAGGCAGAACTTCCCGTACTTGGTCTGCAGCTATTTAAAGACGTTGATTAGTCTCGCAAGTATTCAAAAAGCCATTGAAGCACCAAAATCGGATAGTACATTTGATCAGCCAGCTTGAAAATTATTTTAAAAGAGGCTGGCATCAGGAATTCAAAAAGCGCTAAACCACTCAAGAGCGACACTATGGCCTTTTTTATATTTTGTTATTCTGATTGGTATTGACACTATCTTGGTACTATTTTTCAAAATTAAAGTTCGTCGTAAAAAAGCGCCAAAAGATTAATTACATTGCCGTAAAAGAATTTAGACTCGAGCACCAAATATCAAACCGCTCCAAGTAGGAAAAAACAAAAAATGAGCTCTCTGTACGTAGCTTACCTAAACGTTTTTTTGAGCAAATAGCGGTTCAGCGGACAACAAAGAGACACCGAGCTTCGACAACATTTCGATTTCACTCACGAATTGATTGAACGCCTTTTGGGCAAGGTGAAGAACTAAGGTACGCCTCGAACCGCCCGAGAAAGAAGGAAAGAGAATTAGACAGCCCCCACTCTTAAAATGGTCCAAACACAGCGAAAAGTGTTGGCGAAAAGGCCGAAGTCCCGAGCACGTTGAGGTAGAGACCTACGCAATGAACCAAATACACGCCATGACAACCAGGCGTCGGTCAAAGCCGTCCATGGCTGTGGCAAACAAACACGTGAGAGATTAAACAGTTAGTAAAGAAGTCTTTATGAATCTAGAGTCGTCGATGTCTAGTGCTACTTTCATTGTTAGCGGCCATCAGAGATATTTCAGAAGCAAAATAAATTACGGCTTTTAACGCAGATTGAAGCGCACGAGGGAGAGCATGGCGAAGGTTTGCCGTTGTTCGCATCGGGAAGTTCGAACACTATCGAGTGACACCAACAATCTTTAGAAGGGAAATCCTGAATTTATTTTGCCTTCTTCCTTCCGCCACAAGTAAACTTAAAAACCTAGAGCTTATTTGAAAGCGCCTCGACAGGACAGATTAAGTTACTCAATTGGGGGGCAATTGCTCAAGGAGGTGCTTGAAGGTCTAAGCAATCTACTCAGCTCGCAAAAAATCAACTGGCTATGCTGCGGGCAAAACTTGGCATGAAGTGACTATAATGAAGTGTTCGTCAAAGTGAAGGGAGCAAGCAATGAGTCTGAAGAGTTTATGTCTAAAGTGGACGATAGTATCAATGAAAAAAATTCAACATCACCCAAACGCTGAGGTGATCAAATACGATTAAAGACGATGGCGATACAAAAGTAAAAAGAAAAAAAAATCCAGTACAGTATTTTTAATTATAAGCTCCGCACAGGCTGAAAACCAAAACACGTGATTTTACGTTCTTCAACATTCTTTGACTTTCTCAAAGAGCAATTCGCTTCTTGATCAACATTTCCATACCATTAGCAAGTTTTTCCGTGGTAAGAAGGATTACTGGCCTGTATTGTTTTAATGTTAGTTCAGAGAAATAGCAACGGTTTGATTTAGGGACAGTAACCAGGACGGTTCTCGTTGAATGTGGCAAGATTACGGATGATTAGTCTGCTTGAGCGCAAATTGCACTCAGGGAAGTATAACCGCAGCCGTTGTGGTACCCAATCAGGAGCTACTTTAATCAGTTTATCAAGGCCACTTCAAACGAATGTTCTTTGGGCTTCCATGTTGCTACCAACAACATGAGGCGTTAGAATCACTTGTCTAACGCCGCAATGGAGAACGAACTCTTCGTATTACCTGTTGGTCAACAGGGAACACATCGGACGCTTGGCGCGCCTAGATTTACAAGACTTTAATGGCGTCAGCACCGCATCAAGATTTCCGCAACCGGTGCCACGAGAGGCGTTAATGAAGATGAACCTTTTCATTTTTGAGAACACTTCTTTCGCAGCCGATCATCATTTAGTGAATGGTTTTGGACATTTGACAGATGATTGAATATCGCTGTGTAGAACAACAATTCTTTTCAGGCTTTTTGATTTGGCGCGATTACCCCAAAAGGCAATTTTAGTAACGATGTCGTAAAAGGCAAAGGATCCATGCTAGAGATCTTGTAGTTACGCTCAACTGATGTACGATTGCTGCCATAACCAATAATACCTAAACGTTACAGAGTCTCATAAAAGAACGACGGCAGATTTAATCCAGCACCACCCCCGTGAACTGCTGCTTTTTAGCGGAATACTCGAAGCAATAGAATCAATTGACAAGCACTAACTCTGCTACTCTAGCGTATTCCGAGACGTTGCATTGAAGACAACGGATGCTTTTGCACATGCCGCGTTCTAAATTGATTGGTTGTACCAAGCAGAACAACCAATAGAAACCAATTTATTGGCGTTTCTAAACCTTCTTCGGTTATTGAGTGGCGGGATCGAATGCCATAAAATGCGGTTCCCTGCGATTTTTTTCGATAATTATCTCTGCTAATGCGGTTTTATGTACTCAATGTGCTATAGCCTGCGTCATGCATCTCAGTGCAGGATTGATGAACGCCTTCTAATAACAAGATTTTGAGTTTGTCTTGTCTAGTGAGTTACTACTCTGGTCGTTTCGCATTCTCTATGGTGGTGGGGGAAAAGTTGACGTAATGTTAACACAAAATAAAGCGCCTTACCTTAATGCGATAAGGGAATTGTCTTTCATTATGACAAGAGGAACGTTGATAGAGAACCGTAAATAAGGCTTCTATTGCGAGTATTTTTAGAGGGTTGTTTTCTCTGTCAAAGTTAACAACCTGTTTCATACATTGATGAGTATAGGGAAACTGAATGCAAACATAGGCGAAACGCACTACTATCTGTGTACTGACAATGATCTAAGTTTGACTTCAGTTGGTTTCAGGTTACATGAAATATAAAGAATGGAATCTTATCTTTGGAACAAATTAACGTTGATTATCAAACTGCACGAGGTGATCAACCAGCACACAGAAGGCGGTAAGTTCACTAACACCGCTTGAACAAGGCCCTTTTTGAAACTAACATACACGTTTAACGCGGAGCAGAAACGTCTTCACTGGCATTTATGAACACTTGACATTGTGCATACCGTTAATCGCATGTTTAACTGTTGCGAGTTAACCAGACTTTTGGAATTTTTCCGTCGCACCAACGCGGTCAAAACGTCGGAACAGGGAATTGAGAAATTGCCATTACCACAATACATTTCTAACAAATCGCCTGAGCTCTTTTGTTACGTCATGCCATGTCAACATTTTTTTCATAGATGCCTGGCAATTAGGCTGAGTGAAGCTGTTTTTCTACCTGCTGGTATGAAACTTTTGGACCATGATACGGTCAAGGTTCATGACAAAAATCACGGTATGTAAAAGTTGCTTTTTTTAGCTACGACCAATAATGGCAGCCGGACGGTCATTGTGCTGTAGCAGGCGGCATTCCACTATATCAATCGGGCTTAATGATTAAAGCAAGCTAATCAAAGTTCTCTGATGTGGTCGTTAAAAAAATCGACTGGAAGAGCTTATGTGCAATATCGGAGTATTGTACTGCATCAATAATTTTGGCATCATCATATATTAAGTGAGAAGAGCAAGAACTGGATCGGTAGATTGAGGGTTCTAGGATCGCAGGATCAAACATCGCTAATTATAAGTATCGCTTTCATGCCAAATTCGAACTCAGCGCGCTACGATAGTGAGAAGGTGGTCGCGTATATTCCATCTCAGGCCATGACGAATCACATTAATTTGGTTAATTCCAGCTTGCTTATCTTGCAGGTGCTTTTCATACATTTCTGGTTGGATTTGATCCGGTTTATGACTCATTCTCTTAAAAGCGTGAACTAGTAGCTTAAAACAATTGCATAGTTATCTTTTAAGGCGGCGGCATTATACGAGTTCCTTTCACAATCTAATGGGACCAAAATTAAATGGAAATAAACGAGTTATGAAAGTATTGAGGTCCCCAGTTTTGAATAGCCGAGGCCGATAATGTCAGCGAACGTAGCGTCGTAGTCTCTTCTGATGTTCATGGGGTAGAATGAGCGTCACTGGACCAAATAAGGCCAATCTTTGGTTAAGGAGAGTCATATTGGAAATGTTATATAAAAAAAGTCGCTCAATGGACTGCTCGCTGGATGAAAGAAAGCATTAATTGATAGCCATCCCGTTTTTTCATTCAATGATTGCTGAATAATTAAAAGTTTTTCAGGAATAAAAGGTTTTTTATCGGGCCAAGTTTTCGCCAAAGTTCTTGTACCAAAATTTAAAGTAGGATCGTAGCGTTAACCTTAAACTAAGACCATAAACGTGCCCAATTGCTTTTAGGAAATAATAAGCAATGCTTCTTGATTATTTGCACCAAAATTCACGACCAGGTAACGTTCCATTCTTGTTAAGGCCGTAATCGTTAAAAAAAGGTTCAGAGGAAAATTTCTACTTTTATTTACCAAAGCATTTCAAAGATCTAAACCCTATGCTTTTGTATATTTTACGGCAACGGCGCCGAAGGATATTCGTTTTCAAGGGCAGGAATTTTAACAATGCACCCCAATTTTGTTGAAGACGGATTCGCATGCAAACTTTTTTTCAGGGTTGGGGGAATTTTTCTTGCCC
>Ga0163217_1075364_pt1 | contig 16256 bp, 18 predicted proteins | sample SynspAceP_FD_185933 | JGI IMG/M metagenome (GOLD analysis project Ga0163217, IMG submission 185933) | Saline lake microbial communities from Ace Lake in Antarctica - Synechococcus sp. Ace-P (PacBio error correction) | ecosystem: Environmental > Aquatic > Non-marine Saline and Alkaline > Saline ... | reverse complement strand
CTCCCCGTCGAGACGACGCCGCTGTGTGCGCTGATAAGTCGCGGAAATTCTGTCGAGGCAGGGCTGGCCCGCCGGTCTGTAGCAACGTTGTGCAAAGGCAAATGGGCGGGAACGTGGGCCGCGTCCCTTGTGACCGACCCGCGCGTCGACAAAGTATCCCTACCGGCTCGTGCCGACAGGCCGCAAGGTCTATGCCGCCGCCGCCGAAGGCATCAAGCAACGGTCACGATGGAACTAGGCGCGCCAAGTCCCCGATGATCGTGTTCGAAGACGCCGATATCGGAAAACGCCAATCAGCGGCGCGATCCGGGTAACTTTCTAACAGCTCAGGTTTTCAAATCTGCTCGAACGGCCACCCGCGACAGTCTTTTGTGCACCGCGACATCAAGGCGAAGCTTCCTCAAAAGCGGTTGCTGAAAACGTCTCGACACCGCGGTGATGGCGACCCGATGAACCCCAACACCAGCTTTTGGCCCGATGGTATTCAAAGCGCAAGATGGAGATCGCGCTAAGCTATGTCGAAAGGGCAAGCCGAAAGGCGCGCGTCTGGTCTTGGCTGGCTCGGCGATGAACCGGAAGGTTCTACATGCAGCCCCACCGTTCTTTGCGATGTGACGACCGACAGGTCTATCGCGCGGTTGAAGAAAAAAACTTTGGGCCGGTCAATTGTCCTTGCTGGCGATTTCGACACGAGAAGAGGTCATGGCCCCGCCAATGCGACCGAATTCGGTCTGGCGCCGGTGTGTTCACCAAAGACCTGTCCCGCGCGCACCTGGGTTCGGCGGCGGGGTTCGCGAAGCAGGCACCTGCTATATCAACACCTATAACGATGCGCCGGTCAGAAGCGCCGTTTGCGGGCATGAAAAAAACTCCGGTGTGGGGCGTGGAAAACTCCAAGGCGGCGATTGATCAACTATAAGCCAAGCTGGAAAACCGTCTACGTGCGCATGGCATAGGAAAGCCCATTTCTAAGGCGCAGGGAAAAATTGTTGAGAGGCCTTGGGGATCACTCTGATCCTCAAGGCACCTCGTCACTGTTGGGATGCAAGTCAGAGCGCATCCAAGGACAAGCCGCGCCAGAGCGCGGCGGCCTTAGGGCCTCCCTTGACCGCGCCGAAGACATACGGAAGAAAGGCGATAAGATGGAAGCTGAATTTATTATCGTAGGGGCGGCAGCGCGGGCTGCGCGAGGGCGTATCGTTTGGCGACGGCGGGGCGCAAGGTTTCTGGTTCATCGAACACGGCGGCAGTGATGCCGGACCGTTCATCCAGATGCCTGCGGTCGCTGTCCTAACCGATGAACATGAAAAAACCTATGATGGGGCTTCCAGTCAGAGCCAGAGCCGCATCTGGATAACCGCCGTCTTGGCGACCCCGCGCGGCAAGTGTTGGTGGATCATCCTCGCATAACGGCATGGTTGTATGTGCGGCGGTCATGCATGGACATATGATCAGTTGGGCCGACAGGGTGCCGATGGCTGGGGGCTATGCCGGATGTGCTGCCTACTTCAACGTATGGAAAGCTGGCACGATGGTGGCCACGGGGGCGCGACCCCGAGTGGCGGGCACCGACGGCCCGCTGGCATGCTCAGGCCGTGGCCCGCGTGAAAAACCCGTTGTTCGAGGCCTTTGTCGAGGCGGGCAAGGCAAGCGGGCTTATGAAGCAACCGACGACTATAACGGCGAAAAAGCAAAGAAGGCTTTGGGCCCGATGGAGCAGGGACGGTCTGGGGAAAGAGCCGCCGCGTCCCGGCCACGCCTATCTGCGCGCCGCGCAAAAGACCGGTAATGTCGAACTGGTCCGTGCCTTGGCGCACGGATCGTGATCGAAGGACGTCGTGCTATGTCGCCCGTCGAAGTGCTGCGCAGTTGGCAAAACCGAAATTCTGCGTGCCAGCGGTGAGGTTATCATCGCGGGGCGTTCATCCATCAAACATCTCCTAAACTGCTGATGCTTGTCGGGCATCGGCCCTGGCTGCACATCTGGCCAGAGCACGCATCGGACGGGTCGCCGACCGCGCGGGTCGGCAAAAACCGCAAGACCACCTTAACTGTATATCAGATGGCCGCCAGCCAGCCGATCACGTTGTACAAGCACTGGAACGTCTCTCGAAGGCTTGTCAGTCGGGGCGCAGTGGCTGTTTACGAAAACCGGCAGGGCGCGTCGACCAGTGTTGAAAGGCGGCGTTCGTCCGGTCCAAAAGCGGGGATCAAAATACCCGATATCCAGTATCACTCCTGACCGGAATTGCCGTGCGTATGACGGGCAGGCTGCGGCTGAGGGCACGGTTCAGGCCCATGTCGGGCCGGATGCGATCCACTCGCGCGGGTCGGTCACGCTGGCGTCCGGCGACCCAGCCGGACGCGCCAAGATTTTTTTCACACCATGTCACAGGAAAAAATTGGGAGGAGTTCCGCAATTGCAATTCGCCTCACCCGCGAGATCTTTGCGCAGGAAGCGTTTCAAACCCTTCGTTTCAAACACGAGATCCAGACCGGGGCTGGACCTGCAAAGCGGATGACGAACTTGATGCCTTTATCCGCGGAAACATGCCAAAGCGACCTAATCACCCCCTGCGGCACCTGCCGCATGGGCCGCGCCGATGACCCGGCAGGCGGTCGTCGTCCTCGGGCGCGTGATCGGCGTAGGAGGGCTGCGCGTCGCCGGACAGTTCGATCTTTCGCGGATCACCAACGGGCAACCTCAAATGGCGCGTCATTCATGGTCGGCGAGAAAATCTCGGACCATGTGCTGGCCTTGACCATGGCAGGCATCAAAATGAACGCGCCTTGGATTCCACCCCGATGGAAACCTCCGCAGCGCTAAGGCAGGCCGCTATTGGGTGACAGGACACATTGACCACGGTGGTGCATAAAATTAACCTCTCTTAATATCTCCGGTTGATTAGGGCGCGAAAGTCCCAATCAGCCGGATATGAAATTATACATTAAAACACTATTATCCGCGGCTTTTTGGTCGCACCGTGCAGCGTCTGCGGCGGTCGAAAACCGGTATCACCGGTTTGTATTCAGGGTGATTGACGGGCGATACAATCGCCCTTGCAAAAACCCGCAATCCGTCTGTTCGTATCGATGCCGTCGAGGGGGATTCAACCCTGCACGGCAAGCGGATGGTACCGTGTTTGACTGCGCGCGGTGTCGTCCTTAGGTTCCGCCAGAGGCTTATGGACGGGGCAACGCGCTGATTGTGTGAGGTCGATACCGACCGCTATTGCGTCGGACGTGTGGCACGCTGCAAAGCGCTCAGGCAGGATATGGGCAGGCTCTATGTCGCCGGCCAGGGTTGGCGTTTTTCCTATGGCGCGCTACAAGCCGCGATTAGTCAAGACCCGAAAGCGGCTGCCAAAACAGGCGCGACGCGGGGTTACACGCCTATTGAAACGCAGCGCCCTGATGTCTTTCGCACGGCGTCGAAACAGCGACAAAGCCCGCCGGCGTTCAGCGGGTCCGGGTGGTTGCGAGATCAAAAGCAACGTCAGCAGCAGGGCACGCGGATATTCCATTACGCCCGGCCAGCGCGATTTATGACCGCACCGCTGATTCCGCACCCCGATAAGGGCGAACATTTGGTTCTGCACCGCCGCGGCAAAGCACGTGCGCAGGATGGCGGGCCGCACGCGATAGCAACAGTTACTTCTACCTGATAGGGCAGCACGTCGCGCAGGTTTCGGATCGACCCACCAACTGACGTTCCAGCGCGGCACAGGACGTTGATGGCAATGCTTGCGCTTCGCCAGAGATGCGGCAGGGAATACCGAATCGGTTTCAAACGCCGAGGCGCGTGTTGTATCCATTTCGTCGGCCATAGACCAGCGCGGAGCGCGTGGCGGACTCGATCCCAGCGAAATCGCATAGGCCGGACCGGTGCGCCAAAAACCGCCCCACGCCGGTTCGATAAGTCGCGCGCCAAACGAGATATAAGCGCACCCCATCCCGTTCTCGGCAGCTGGCGCAGAAAACGGCGGGCGTTCTTCGAACGCGCTGTGCACCATTCCATAGGGACAAAGCTCCGCCGAAAACGCGGCGAATTGCAGCCGCGTGGCCGAAATGGGCGTTTGCGTGCATCGTTGCGGCTTGATCCACGCGCACAAAGAAGAACGGAAGCCTTTAGATCCGGGGCGTTGCAGCGTCGACAGCCGGTGGCGCGACCTGTTCGATCGAGGCCCGAATGGCGTCGCAAGGACCTCAAGGTCATGACGGACAGCTTTGAGCGTCTCCAGAAAGCGGCCACAGGGGCAATCAATGCGGCCCCGGCAAAATAGTTCGCCAACCCATTTTCGCGATGTCACGGGCCAGCAGGGCTGCTTGAAGCGGGCGAAATTCCAGTGTCGCTTCAAGCAAGGGTCGTTCTGCCGCACAAGCGCGACTTGCAACGCATCTGAACGTTTGCGTTGCCTGCGAGGCGCGGGCAGGAGACATGCAGCCACGCCGCTGGCCGGATCCATAAGCGGCGCAGGGCGTCCGTCTTCGTCGAACGCGACTTGTGATCCCCGGCGGCGGATAGGGCGAGCTTGTGTGTCGCGCAGCTTTGGCCGCTGCCGGTATCGCGGCGCGAAATATTCGGCGCCGCGGTCCACCGCATCAATGTAGTTGTCGCAAAATGAAGAAATCGCGCACCTCTTCCCATGGGCTGGGGGACGGGCGGGCATCCTCGCCGTCCAATGCTTCGTCCAGGATGGCAGACGTTCCGGCGTCTGTCGATGGCTTTGATGGCCAGGCCTTGATTGAAACGCCCCCGCCAGCCCCGGCGCGGCATTTGAAGCCCGCAAGCTGCACATCCGCCAACGCAGCACATCACCTTCGAACCACAGGGTCCGACAAGCACTGGCGCGCATTTGTCACTGACAGCCGTGCGCTGTCGCGCTCGACAGTTCGTCACGTCCATCCCAAACTCCGACGCCAGCGCCAACACGACAGTGGGTCTGACCCGGACGGTTATTATTCTCCATCTGCGTTCAAGTTACGGGAGAGGACACGCCAAGCCGCGCGGCGAATGTCCTTCTGGGTGTTGGCAGGTTTGGTGCGTTTCAGCTCGCGTAGTTTTGGCGCCAGCGAAAGTTTTTTGGATCGCCATGAGGGGAGGGGCCTTTGCAAAGTTTTGCTGTTCTGCAAACCGTACTTTGCAACTTGCCGCGGCAAGGCTTGTCAGCGAGCCAAAGCGCCCGTTCGCGGCGGATCACGACCAGTATCGACCGCCACGCCTGCGACGCTGGGCCAGCATGATCCACAGCAGCGGGTAGGCGCCTGTTTCTTCCGCTCAGCAGGCACCGGCCAAATGCTCAGTCCTGCACCGCCGCCGATCATGATCGCCCCGCCAAGCCCCGATGCCGTGCCCGCCAGATGCGGACGCACCGACAAAAGGCCCGCCGTCGCGGTGGGGATGCAAAGCCCGTTGCCAAGCCCGACCAGCGTCATCATCCCAAAGAACGGACAGCGCGAGCCATTTAGCCCAGCAAGAAGATAACATAGAGACAGAGGCCACCGACTGCATTGGCCAGGGACAGCCCCCCACAGCACCAGCGTGTTTCACACCGACGACCGTTGCTTTGCGGGCCGTGATGAAATTGCCAAGGAAGTAGCCCACGGGCGCACGAAATTAAAGACCAAGCTCTGCCGGTTTCCATGCCAAAAGACCACGCTTGCCGACCAAAGGGCGCACCGCCCCAGATAAGCAAAGAACGCGCCTGAGGCAGCAGGTGCGGCCATCGAAATACCCCCAAACGCGGGGGGAGAGCCGAGCAGTTCAGGGTAATTCGGCAAATTGTTGGCCAGTGTGCGGCCCGATGCGACACTGGGTTTCGCAAGATCGAACCATGTAATCGCCAAGCACCAGTCCGCGAATCCAGGAACATTGCCCAGAAGGTTGCCTGCAGCCAAACGGACTGTTCAGCAAAACCCGCCCACAGCGGGGAGAGATCATAGGCACCAGGCGCCATGCCCATCGTGACAAGCCAATCATCGGGACGCGCTTTGTCTTGGGCGAACATGTCGCGCAACCACCGCACGGGTCTCAGCACCATTGATACGGCCACGATCGCCTTGAACGCAGCGGAACGCGAGAAACACGGCCGGTCGTGGGCGCGTAGATGCACCCGACCGTCGCGACCATTGTATATCGCAAGCCCCCAACAGCAAGCACATTACGCCGCCCCAGATGTCGGAAACGGCCCGATAATAACCTGCAATTACCGCGCTGCACAGCAGGTAAAGCGGGACTGACAGCTGCATGACGGAATAATCTGTGTCGAAATATTCAGCATTAGGCGGGAAGGCTGGCAAGAACATGTTCACGCCCAGCGCGCCAATCCCCGACAAAAAGGATCAACGTCGAAATATTGCGGGAGGGGAGTTTATCCAAGAAAGCGGACGGGGTTATCCTTGGCATTACACATGAGTATATGCCTGCTGTTGGAACCTTGTCATCCAGAAACCATACGGTAACCGAACAATTGCAAGTTTCAATTTAGCAAAAATACTTAATGCTATAATATTTGCAAATTTAGCAAAAATGAGCTTTGGTTCCACCGGCCCGGCTTAGCATATGGGAAATCTATAGAGGTGCGTGATGAAAAAGATATCTGAAACAGCCTTTGAAAAACCCGCCGCGCGATGGATGCTCGATTGGGCGGAGGGCAAAAGCGCTCGACTCGCGCAGCACGCCGTGCAAGCTGACCGCCCGCGAGCGATCGACCTATTGCTTGATGAAGGGTCGTTGAGTAAGAATTCGATATGTGCGTCACACAACCGCTGCACCGATTTCGGATGAAGAGCAAAAAAACCCGCAGCACGGCGTTGTCACAGGCGGGGCACCATCACATGGTCGTCTGTCTATGTGTTCAGTCAGATTTCACCGTTTTCGGCGCTCGCTTGTTCGCCAGTCCTGTATCTCTGCAGAAGATTGTCATATATCGATTAGGACATGGCGATCCCAGAATGTTGCGGCCGGTTATCTGTATTAACGCATTCGGTTGGTGTGCGCGTATTCAGGAAGGCGTCGACAGCGGGCTTGCCGGTTATGGCCGAAGTGTGTCCAGGCCGCCCAAATATCGAAGCCTCGGGCTGATCCCATATCATCTATCACCTGCGGGCGGGCTCCTATTCGCCTGCGATGACGATTTATCTCTTTCAGATAAGTTATACCTCTTACATGTTTGTGACCGCCCTGACGTGTTTTGTGAAAACCGTGACCAACGAACTAGCTACGTCAGAAGAACGGGCGGCGCGTCCACGCACCACGCGCAAATCCTCTGTCGCGGATGGGCGCGTTTGAAAATGACGTCGAAGCGCTCTCTAATCGTCTCGTCTATTTCCTGCCCGCGAATTAAACCCGTGGAAAAACCCACCCCGTCCGCGCGCGTTCCGTTTGATGAACCTGACCCGGATCGAGGCGTCGGCTGGGATGACATTGGGTTACCAGCAACGGCAACACGCCCTACGGACATGAAAGAGCTGATCCACATATCTGGTCTATCTAGCTGTATTTCTACAAGCGAGAAAGATAGCGGGCCAAGAACATCCTAACCGGATTATCGCGCATCGAAGGTGCGCACTGGGGCGTCGTTGGGCGAACCAGCCGATGGTGCGTCTGGGTGTCTGATATCGACAGCTCGCGCAAGGGCCGGCGCGTGGTTTGTGCGGTTCTGTTGATGCCTTTTTCGAAATTTCCATCCTCACGTGGCGAGGTCGTGCCCCGCTTCCTGCCCTTTGGTACCGCGCAAAGGAATATTGTTATCAAAACACGGCCATATCTGTTTCTCTATATGGTGATGAAGCGGTGCCGATGGTGAACAGTTATCACCCGCAAAGGCCTATTGGCGGTGGCCTTGAGCTGATGGCGTCCAAGGCATCCTGCGGTCCGACTTTAACTATGTCGTGGCCCACAGCCGAGAAGATTGCCGCTGATGGGCCAGTTTAGGTAAGGGCGCGACAGAGATCTTCTCATCCTCCTATTTATATGATCCCGATATAGAATTCCTCTCCCACACAGCCGATACTATGAAGCGTTTGTCTAATCTCTTGGCAGAACGCGGCTATGCGACGAGGTTGATCGCGCCCCGCATTGTTATCCTCGCAAAGGGATTCCCGCGTCTCTCTCGCTGCGCATACTATATATATAAATCCGGCGATGCCTTGGAATATTCACTAAATATATCCCGCTTTAAACGTCTATCTCTATATCTTAAAACCTTTGTGTGTGTCCGCGCAGTCCTTCTTCTATAGGGGCAGGAGGTATCTCCTCTGTTGGTGGACAGGTTCGCCCCGCCCTTTGTCAATCCAGTTGCACGGGACGCGCATCTCGGGCGTCTGCGTCTCACGTGTTTGTCTGCATCTGCGTATTGTCATCTTATATCATCCCCAGGGTGCGTCGTGTCTGCTTGCGGCCAGCGCGTTCCTCTGAAAAATGCCGTGGGGCAAAGCCTGGCGAACTTGCAAGAAGTTCTGTTGATCAGGTGGAGGGGACCGAAACATGGCTTGCGCTTCCGTTGTCGTCGCACCATATATGCGCGGCGTGATACAGGCACTGTGGACTGTTGCCGCAGGGGTAGGGGGCCGATATGACCTATTCTGTGCGAACGCGGCGGCCATTCCCTATATGGCGCAACACGGCGCTGAACGGAGAGGTCATTGCTGATCTCTTTTTGGCTGATCGCCGTCACGGGAATTCGGGTGTCCAGACCCGAGGCCACACAGGTTTTTCGAGGCGGTTTCGCCTGAGCAACGACACCTGTATCTGGAGGGCCTTGATGCACCCACAACATCTTTGCGTATCGTCTCTGTGTTGTGTGGGTGAGCTCTATGCGCACCCGAACTATCGACTTTGGCGTCATATGTGTGCGGATTGGAAAACCACACCGTATCCAACCGCTTTGAACTGCGATAATGTCTCGGCGGGTAATACCGATTATTGCGCCCACTTTAAACGGGGTATGTATCTATATTGCAGTGCCAGGCCCTTTAAACAGTGGACAGGAGACTAGATGCTCCAAGAGCATCACAATGCTGGGCCGCATTTTGTTCCCCCCGGGGGGCCTTATTCGCAGCCCGTTTCCCGGCTATGCGCACCAAGCAGCAAAGAGAAATGTCGTTTGGTCGCACCCTGAGCCTCTCAACTCTGTACACAGGCAAGTACATATTTATACGGCGGCAGGCGTCTGCGCCTTGTCTCCATTCCCTCTGCGCATTTAACGCAGTCAGCTCTCTGCATTTCCCTGCAGTTCTGTATCACTAGCATCGCGGTTTCCCGGGGCGTATGCCCGGTTTGCAGGGACTATCAATTCGTCATTCTCGCGCAACCCGCGCGTGTAGGATGCGAGCCGCTGTGACCCGGCCGTCTATATCGCCGGTCTGATCGGCAAGGCGGCGTAGCTGCTGGCTCGTTTTGATCACGCTCGCTGTGGATCGTCGCGTCGTCTTTAAGCTGGCGACCAAGCCTGTTCGAAAGGGGCCAATCTTGAGCCGGCGTTGTCGTGGGCTATTGGGCCGGCGAAGTTGGTTTGCGGGAGTACGATCCGTTTGATCCTGCGACTTACGAGCCGATCTGCGTCGATCACGAAGCGCGGCTGTGTTCCCGCCTCTGTCTGTCGTTAACGCGTTCGGGAGTTAAATGATGCGCGTTCCCCCCATTCATTCCGGGCTGCTTTTTCGCTATGCGGCTTGCTATTGGGCAAGGAAGTATGCCAGTTTGACTGGGCGCGTGCTCTTTTCCCGACGGCTGTGAAAACGCTCTACAAAATCGTGCGTTTAAAGGCAGATCATCATCGCTAAAGTACTCACGTTCAATAAAAAGTTTTTATATCGCTCGTGTGATGTCCATCAAATATGTCGAGAGTCGTCTTCTGTCCGTTTACTTGCGTCCGCTGGCCTTGCCGCTTGTGGCGATACACTGGCGAGGGCAAAAGGGCCCCCCCGCTTGGCGTGGTGTGGTGGGCGTGCGGCGCTGCGTTTTCCGCAGCGGCACAGGCGTAGCCTTGCACAGAAGGTGCAAGCCATCGGTCTCTCGCAAACGTACTGGCCTGCCAGTCCGGCGCGTAGCTCGTCTCTGAATAATCTGACATCTCCTGCGCCACGGCGCCGCGGTAGCTGTATTGCTCAAGATTTTGCCTCCTCAGCCTTCGTGCTGATGTGTGTTGTGTCTGGGGTTTTTCGTTCACTCAGACCAAAAGGAGCAGGTCGATGGGTTCGGGATAAGATCCTTGATCGCCAAACCGCGGCGAAATTGCCTGCCGTGTGTGTTCAAGGACCCGCCTGATATGATATATCTATATGTATATCCGTTGCTGTCTGGTTGTCGAATCTGCTGATGCGCAGGCGGTTGCACGGTCGAGTTTATGGCGGCGAGCGATCCACATCGGCCCTCCTCTGCGAACCAGTCGCTATATTTCGTAATCGACAAGATCAGATGGAGCGGTAAAGAAACGGTTGGCGCTCAGGCTGTGCATCCGGGCTATGCTTTTTGTCGAGAACTCCAAGTTTGCCGAAGCGGCTGTGCCCGCTGCGGGCGTCGCCTTGGCGGCCCGCGCTGTCGGCGGCCGATCGAGTAAGATGCGACAAGAGTCGACGTCCAAGATAAATCGCCGCGAATGGAGGCCGGCGTCCACCGCGTGCCCGGTTACATGGGCTTTGATCGCTGACGCTGACGAAAGCCGTCAAGGAATCTCGAACGAGTTCTATCGCGTATCGTCTATATGCGTCGCGGGCGCGGCGGCAAGGCATGCGTATCGCTGGGAATTGACGGAAGGACCCGCGAGTGGTTCCAGTCGTTCAAGAAACTAGATGTGCGGGCCATACTATGCCACTATCTCGTATCCTCATCTATATATTCTGACCATATCCCCTCTACTGCTATTAATTCAGGTCCGTGCGACAGCCACGGCAACGTGGCATCATATTCTGGGCGACGTGAATGTTCGTCCATCGCGCGCAACCAGAGGTCGTCGAAGAGGCCCGTCGCCTTTGCTTGGACGAAGCGACACGGCAAAGCCATGGCGAGCAAATCCGTCGCATTGGCGCAGGCCGTGTTGTTATTATGCTCCGGTGTGTACGTGGTCGAAGTGTCATCTACGTCCGACAAGGAATTTCTTCTTCCCGAGATGAACACACGTCTTCAGGGGATATCTGAGCTCCTCTGTGACCGAAGGTGTATCGATCTTCGTGATTGATCTGGTTGAACAGATGATCCGCATTGCGGCCAAAAATGGCGAAAAGCTGGACCGATTACCCAAGATGCGACGTCAAGCTGACCGTGTGTGTGCGCGATTTGGAAAAACCGGCTGTATGCCGAAGAATCCTAATCGCGGCGTTTTGCCCTCGATCGGCGTTCTGACGCGCTACCGTCCTCTCTATAAAGCGCTGTCATCTCCCCTGCTTGAAAACGGATAAATGGCAGGGCGACGCGCAGGCGGGCGAAATTGGGCCGTGGCGCAACGATACCGGCGTTATATCTTCGAGATTTCGATGGATACGATCCGATGATCGCCAAGCTGTGCACATGGGCATTCTCAACCCGCGGCCAGTCTATTTATATCTTAGCGCGTGCGCTGGACAGCTTCGAGGTCGAGCATCGGTTATCACCAGATCTGCCTCTCCTGTCGCCGTGATGGATCATCCGATTTTTGTCGAAGGCAATATGACCAACCGCCTTTATCGAAGAGCAGTATCCGGATGGTTTGAACGGGGTAGACCTAGCCGGAAGCAGACCTGCGTCGCATTGCGGCCGCCACAGCAGCCATTGCAACCCGCGTCGGCGAAATAGTTCGCCGGACGCGCGTGTCGGGCCGTGATGTATAGTATCTCTATGCTATATATCGCTTAAGTGTCGGCATCCGCAGGAATGGTTGCGGTGCAAGGCCCCACTCGGGGTACGTGGATTATTCAGGCGACCCCAAGGGTTCTGTACCTCACCTTTTGACTACGGCACTCGTCCTGTTGCGGGGCGATTGACGCGCTGCGACCAGCTGGCAGAAATGACGTCGATGACACGCCACTGGTGTTGCAGGAGGTTCGGGCAAAGGACTCGGCGGGTTCCGCGTGCGGCGCGTTGCTTATATATATATTGCGATGTGGCGCAGCCCCCGTCAGGCAGAAACTTCGCGCGTCTGATGCCCGAAAAGCTGCCGCCGACACGTCCAAGCTGCGTGCTCTCTCTGATGCTCTGGTGGGTGGTAATGAGATCGACGCGAGGTAGGCGATGAAGTCCAAGAAGGGCCAGAACCTGTTGCACCATTGAGCGTATGATAGTATGTGAAAAACATCCTGCGCGCCGAGAAAAAGGGCAAGGTGTCCAAGATCAACGCGCGCCAGCGTGTCTAGCTGCGATCCTTGCTGAGCTGATTTGCGGATCCAATCGAGTGAAAAACTACCTATGCAGCCGTTGGCGATCTGGGACACGATCGCAGTGCAGGGGATTCGTCTTGGCGCAGCACCGCCCCATAATCGTTGCGGCTGGCGTTACCTTCTTCAGTCAAAAGAGTTTTTGCCTTGCCCGTTCCTTTTGCGTCCGCGGATTTCGCGCTGCCGGATGGTCATTTTGTCGATGCTGCGGGTAATTTCGCGCACGTCCACGGGCGGGCTTACGCAAACTTTGATGTCGCCGTCTTGCCGACCAGCACCAGCATGAAACCCGCGCGGGCCGCCATCTGCAGCCTAAACGGCTCGTGAAAACGGCGGCGGTCTGTGTCGGTCAATACGATGAGCAATATCGGATAACCAAGTCTACGGGCTTGCTCGCGGCAAAAGCTCCACTGGGCCTGGTATGCGGGGTCGTCCTCACTGTCTGCAAAGACCAGCACCGCCTTTTTTTCCAGGGAATTCACTTAAATTTTCCATATCGGCGGGCAAAACAGTCGGAACTGTGGTTCAGAGACCGTTTCCGCCCCCGCCGAGACCGCCAACAATCCTGCCAAAAACAAGGGCTATCACTGATTTCATCGTTTCTCCTGTCCGTACAAGATATAAGCATTGCGCGACGGCGATTGCGATGCCACAACCCGACATTCTGCGCATATTAAAGCACTCTGCAACAGGTTTGCAGGCAGGACTGTGGTCACACTCTCGGTGCCTTTTGGGCGACCTCCTTTCAGATTTTGGGCAGCAGATCATGGATATCCGTCTTCACGTTGGTGCGCACCGGACAGGCACGACCAAGTTTTCAACACTATTTGGCGGATCATTCCGATTGCGATCGCGGCGCGTGGCCACCTGCGTCTGGGGCGCGCCAGACCCGCGGGGGGCTTTTATACGGGCTGTTTCCTGCGTCGGGCGGCCTTGCGACCTGGACCCCAATCTTGGTAAACGGGCGCGTTTCGCTGATTTTATTGGGCGAGGCCCCCGATGCTTTGGTGCGACCCAACTGCTGATTTCAGACGAAAACATGATCGGGTCTACACGTCATTCGGTTGCGCAGCGCGCGGCTTTTTCCTGGATGGCGAACGTATGGGGCACGGTTCGGTTCCACTTTGGCGGGGCGCGTGACGCAGTGGTTGCTGGCCATCCGGCAAACCGGACCAGGTGGTGGACCTCTGCGCGGGGGATGGCGTACACGGTGGGGCGCGGGCATCCGGTACCAAGATGCGGGATAGCTCGATCGGATCCGCCCATGATCCGCGTGGCTGGCCGTGTCATCACCGGATCTTGCCTGCGCCGTGCCCGAAAGCGAAGATCACCGTCCCCCCGCTAATGACGATTCGCCGGCCACCCCGACCCTCTATTTTCGCAAACTGACGGGGGCGCGCTGCCCCTGTCTCAGAACCGGATACTGGCTGAACCCGCCTCCGGAATGTGGCCGGCCTTGCACGCCGCCAAATGGACCCCGACACGCCAGAACTGCCAACGATGGTCTGGGCCACTTGCGCGAACTTTTACCAAGACCAGACAGCGGCTTTCGAAAACCTATGGCGGGACGATCTGTTTCTGGCTGCACTGCCGGTGCCGAAGGGTCTTGCGACCCTGACAGAGGAACTCAACCGCCACAAGAACCAAGCACAAGCTGGCCAGGAAGGCGACAGAATTAAAAGGACACCACCATGACAGCGGACAAAAGAAAACTTGGCGCAATCTGGTGAGGCGGAATTGCGGCGGCGTAGGCCTGATGACCTGACGTGGAACACGCTGGAAGGCATCGACGGTCAAACCGCTTTATTACGGCGGACACCGAAGGGCTGGATCACCTCGCGGCATTCCCCGCGCGAAGCGCCCTTTTACCCGTGGCGTTCAAAAGCGACCATGTACGCCGGTCGTCCCTGGACCATCCGTCAATATGCGGGGTTCTCCACGGCTGAGGAATCCGAACGCCTTTTACCGCGCGGCTACTCTCCGCAGGGCAGCATAGGTGTCTCCGGTTGCATTCGATCTGGCCACCCACCGCGGCCTTATGACAGTGATCACCCCCGCGTAGAAGGGACGTGGGCCAAGCGGGCGTTTGCGATCGACAGCGTCGAGGACGATGAAAATCCTGTCGACGGCATCCCGCTGGATAAAGTGTCTTTTCCATGACAAAGTGAACGGCGCGGTGATTCCCGATTTGGCCAGCTTTATCGTCGCGGGGCGAAGAAAACAGGGGCACGATAAATCCGTGCCTGTCCGGCCACCATTCAGAACGACATTCTGGAAGAATTCATTGGTCCGCAAACCACCTATATCTACCGCCTGAACCCTCGATGCGGATCATTGGGCGACATCATCGAATACACCTCGGACCATATCCGAAATTCAATTCGATTTCGATTTCGGCTACCACATGCAAGAGGCGGGCGCGAACCTTGTGCAGAACTGGCCTTAACCCTGCCGATGGCCGCGAATATGTGCGCACCGCCATCGCCGCAGGGATGCGGAGGGTCGACGTTTCGCGCCGCCGTTTGAGTTCTTCCTGTCTGCATCGCATGAACGCTTTCATGAGGGCGGCAAAGCTGCGCGCGGCACGTCTGCTTGGTCGCGGGATTATGGATGAATTCAACCGCAGAACCCCAAAGTTCCTCGGATGTTGCGCACTCACTGCCAGACCTCGGGCGTCAGCCTTCGGAACAAAGGATCCCCTATAACAACGTGGTCGCACGGCGTATGAAGCCATAGAGCGCAGTGCTTGCGGCACCGCAGTCGCTGCACCCAAACGCGCTGGACGAGGCGATTGGCACTGCCCACGATTTCTTCGTCGCGCATCCGCCGCCAATACACAGTTGATTTTTGCAAGAAAGAAACCCGGCGTCACCACGTCATCGACCCTGGGGGCGTGGCAGCTACTACGTCGAAAAGCTGACCCATCTAGCAGATGCAGCCTGGAAACTGATCGAGGAAGTCGAAGAGCTGGGTGGTATGGACCAAAGCCGTTCGCGTCCGGCATGCCGAAGCCTGCGCATCGAAGGAGCCGCTGCCACCCGTCAGGGGCCAAGATCGACCGCGGCCGAGGTGAATCGTTCGCGTGAACAAAAATACGCCGCGGGTCGAGACGAGATCGACATTCTCGATGTGGACACGTCCAAGGTGCGCGACAGCCAGAACAAGCGTTTGGAAGCCATCTCGTGGGTGCCGGATGAAGCGGCATGTACCGCCGCGCTGGCCGAACTTAGACCCGCCGTGCCTCCGAGGGCGAAACCTGTTGGAAGGGGGCGGTCGAAGCTGCCCCGTGCCCGCGCCACCGTAGGAAGATCAGCATGGGCGTATGCGAAAAAAATTCGGACGTCACCGCGCCGATTCAAAAAACGCGGGCCGGGTTGTATGGCGCGGCCTATGAAGGCGGGAAGCGGCTTTGCGGAAATCCAAAAAAATCCGTAGAGAAGATTTCGCCGAAAGCCGAAGGCCGGCCGCCCGCTTATGCTGGTGGTGAAAAATTGCGGTCAGACGGGCACATCGCGGGGGGCCCAAGGGTCCAATCGCGACGGCCTTTCCGATTAATTCGGCTTTGACGTGGACGTAGGGGCACGCTGCTTCCAGACCCCTGCCGAAGCCGCGCAGGACGCCGTGGACAATGACGTGCCATGTCAATCGGGGCCATCTCGGTCAACCAAGGCGGGGCGGGGCATAAAAAACTCTGGCACCCGCCCCAAAATTGAATCCCAAACGCCGCTGAAAGAGGGCAAGGGGGGCCCGGAGGATATTTCTGGTGATTCTGCGGCGGCGTTATTCCCGCAAACAGGAAAAACTATTAAGGGTTCCTTTAAAGGATTTTTTGCCAGGGTAGGCGAAATCTTTTTGGGCCCGAGGGCCCCACCAAAAAACCCCAAATCTTCCCCCTTCCTCTTGTG
>Ga0163217_1118128_pt1 | contig 16258 bp, 19 predicted proteins | sample SynspAceP_FD_185933 | JGI IMG/M metagenome (GOLD analysis project Ga0163217, IMG submission 185933) | Saline lake microbial communities from Ace Lake in Antarctica - Synechococcus sp. Ace-P (PacBio error correction) | ecosystem: Environmental > Aquatic > Non-marine Saline and Alkaline > Saline ... | reverse complement strand
ACCAATGCGAAGGCCGAGACCAGCAGGTTGCTACCAGATTGTGCTCATAATGCCAAGTTCGGTGCTCAAAACCCGAAAAGTGGTTAACAGTAAACGTGGTATAGGCTCCATGGCAAGAAAGCTGCATGGCCAAACGACAGCAACCGGTGAAGCCAAGCAAGCAGGCAGGTTAAAGCGACCGCAAACAGGGCCAAAGACAGTATTTTGATCAAAACACTGGTACAAATTTTTTTTTTTTCCCCAACCCCTCGGGTGCACCATAAGCAAGCGCGCAGCGCACCAGGTTCAATATCAAAAACGCTGCGCTGTTATGATTTTGTTGTCAAGATGGTTTTGTGGATATCGCGGATACGGGAATCGCTCATGGTTACGCCTCCTTTCAAAAAGCCGATGGACGCACAAACGCACACCAACCATAACCCAGAAAAATCACCGCCGACGAGCCGGCGGGTAGAAGGTTTTGTCAGCCTTTCTTACACCCCATCGAACTCCAGTGAGGATGCACAGCAATAGACCCCATGCCGCAATGCACCCGCAAACACCACAATCAAATGTGCGAACCCATTATCCGTGTGTAACGATTTTAAATGCGGTGCTGCAATTGCGCCGGCAAGCCGCCAGCATGACCCCAAAGCCGTAGAGGCTAACACAAGGCCGTGATGCAAAGCCCTGCTTTTCAGTGCGATCTTCGGTGCCGGCCGCAGATAAGCACCGAAGCTTGTTTTCGAGATTCATGAACCAAGGTCCAAAGCACACCAATAGCGCAATCCGATCCAGCTCGGTAATAAGGCAGGAACATTGAAGCAGATTAATACGCCTTTGACAAGTCAGATGGTATAACGCAGACAGACACGCCGTAGAGTGGTCAGGCGCCCAGAATGATCAGCGCGCCCAAGGTCAAAAAAACAGGCCTGTAGATATGATCTGACCCGCGATTTACGAAGCAGAATATATCGATGGACACCCACGGCCACCGAATCGCCGAGCAAACAACAGCGCGCCAGTAGTGATACCCAGAGTATCACAGAATAACGGTGGCATTTGGGCGCGAAGGATAAGGGCGCCGTGGGCAGTTGATGATTTCAGAGACCAATATAACAGGGGCCAGGCTTAAAAAGGCGTAAAAGGCTTCCGTTACGCCGGCAGTACTGGCCGAAAGCACAGCGACAGGACTCCAAATCATGGACATTGTAGCTAACTCAAAAGCAATGCAGGAGGACAGTGTTGTGCCCGTTTCTGTGTTCGAGGGGTCCCGCGGGATTGCGGGGGCCGTGGTTCAACTGGTTACTTGGCTGGTTTACCAGCGGGATGGCTTCAGACAGCGGCGAAGCTTCTTCAGCCGGCAAGGTGCGCACGATGTTGTACAGTCCATGTTTTGTTGAATCGGCCGGGGTTTCACCTGCGCCAGGTACATTCGTGGACCATGCGGCCGTTTCACGATTGCGGCCGTTTGGTGGGAACATTTGTGATGGCGTGTCCATCAATTGCTTGCGCACTGCTTGGAGTTCGTTGAACCGTGGTTTTTATAGCGTTAGATACTGCATTGGTGCTGAGTAGATACCGCGTGAACATTGGTCGAGGCGCACTCCGGTTTCTTCATAAAAGCGATCAGGGCCCAGGCACGGCGTCGGCGTTAATATCCAGTACAGCTGGGTCAGCTGAATCCCTGAGCCGCTTCAGCGCCGCGGGTGTACGTCAGGTGAGAACAACAGAAAGCAGCTAGGTCTGGCCAGACTGGGTAAGGCCAAATCGCGGCCGTATGTAGCGTTGGTTGTGTCTCTACACCGGCGTGGCCAGAGCCACAACATCCCGCTCCAGAGCCTGGGCCTGTAAATAAATGGCGGAAATTCCGAGTTCGGGAAAGGATGGCGAATAGTACATGACTTCACACCGTTGGCTTCGCACTACCGTGTTACGTCTTGACTCAAGAGCTGGCCAGGCGTAATCGCGGTGAGGATAAACAGTTTTTTGCGACTTCTTTTACGGATGGCGCTGGCGGTGCGTTTAGCCAGTGGTAGGTGTCATTACACATTAGTGAATATGGGTAGGCGTTGCAATCTCGTAGTAATGCTAGGGCGCAGACCGACACAGCCAGTTTGCCACTTTCTTCCAGAATGTCGCTGGACCGCCGATGCTTGACGACGATGCCACCAGGGCCGCAACCCATGTCGACCGTTGTCATTTTCAACCAGCGACGCGCCGTGCTGGAGGCAAGTCGGCTGTGCGGTTCATCTGGCTGACGACTTTCATTTTTTTGCCGTTACTGGCCCCAAGTCAGGCCAGGCCATTTCAGGCTATCAGGCTTGGGGCGCCAGTCACGATAAGTGCCTGAATATCGGCTATAGTCCGATTTTAACAATTATATTTGAATTTCTGCCTGGGCAGCAGCGGCATCAGAGTGGTCGCTATGGCGGTGGTCAGCAGCTTTTTATCATTGTCATTGTTATTTCTTCCATACGTTCTGCGTGGTTTTTTATTTGTGTTTCGACGTCGCTATACTGCACTATTATACTTCTCTTTATGAGCTCGTTTCCGCAAGTTTTTTGTGATTTACACCCCAGTATCCGTTCAGCAAAGAACGCTTGGGTCAGTTCTGATGGCACTTCTTCCTCCACAATATGGCCATGGCTCGACCACGTAGTGCCGATCGCCAGAGGTGCGCAAGGGAAATTCTGATCTACCAGATAAGAGTCAGACCTTTACGTGAGTTCATCAGAAACCTCACCAGCTTTTCCACAATAACCGGGGGCCAGGCCTCGGTTAATCTATTCAGCAGCAGCATGGTTTGGCACCGGTTACGAAAATGCGTTGCAGAGCAGAGATCTGCTGTCGCCGCTGACAGTTTTTGCCAGGGCTGGCGCGGCGCTCATACAGGTTAGGAAACATGGTGTAAATTTCTTCCAGATAATACCACATGCGCAAAAAGCGGCGAGGTCAGATTTTCCTCTACGTTTCAGCGACGCGAAATTCCGCGGTGGCGGACAGAACCCACACCAGACGCGCTATGTGGTGGGGCGCGACAGCTCATGGTTTTCTTCGCCGTTGATCATATCAACGGGCGCCGGCCCATCATGTTCATAATAGCTTTAAAGCGTGGTGTGCTACGCCCGGAGCCATTGCGCCAAAGCATGTTACCAACTCACCCGGTTCACGCCGCATCAATGCCGTGAAGGAGGTGAGGATTTCGCCGTAAACGCATGCAAGCCAGAAACACGGAGCTGTTCGTAGGTCTTTTTTTCCAAAACTTGGTTTTGGACAGACCGGGCTCATGCGTTTGCCTCCTTTTCCGACGCTTAGGGATCGCTGGCCGACTCCATTAACTTCCCGCACCAGCGGGTCTGCCGACACGGTTTTGTAGTCGCATCAGTAAGCACTGCCCCCTGGGCCAGACAGTGATGCTGGTCGCAGAGTTTACTGACAACGCCCAAGGTTGTGTTAACATCCAGCACTGTTCGCTACAAGCCGCCTTGCGCCACCCAGTTCAACACCGCCACATCCTCAGCACTTCCCTGGGTGGGCTCATCCGCAAATCAACTGCGGCTCCATCGCTAGAGTGTCGCCAGTTCAACGCGCGCTTGCGCCATAGGCCGCTATCACGGTGGTAATGTGGGCGAACTCTGCCGACCCTACCGAATCCAGCAGGCTCCTGCGCGATCGTTCAATTTGTTCAGCAGTTTTGCCGGATCTTCCCAAAAACTGAATGAGTTGCCTTCAAAGCTTGTGCAGCGCCCACCCGGATGGTTCTCAAGGGCCGTCATGTAGGAAAACACCGCCGAAATCGAGACACCGCACACGCCTTCGGCGGGCAATTAGCGGGATTTCATCGTTAGGGTGATATCGCGACAATTGAAACAAGATCTGCGCCCAGAGTAGGAATCAGGAATTTGTGAGCAGGGTTAAACACTGTGGTCTTTCCTGCGCCGTTAGGCCCTATTAGGGTGATTGGCCTTTGCGGATGTTCAGTTAACGTCGTCAACGGCGACAAACCTTTGAATATTAACGAGTGCGCTGTTTTCAGGACGTTACTCTTCGCTCATGAGCAAATGACCTTGTTATTGTTGTTAATCCAGAACTAATCTAGATGGCTTAGAACGTATACGTTAAAACGTCAATCATTAATTCAGCGATTTTTCCGTGTTTTTTTGCTGACCCTTGTTGCCGCAACGCTGAAGAACCATCTGTCAGCGTTGCGGGCATGGAGTAAGTCATCGTTTGAGTGCGCGACGGCTCCCGACTCCCGATAATATATAAACACCTTCCCTACCGCCATGTTTTGCCCACCTTAAGCATGGTCGCCACGGGGCCCATATGGGCTATGCGCCACTGGCTTTGCGTAGAAATTGATATTCAGGTTGGTGGTCACCGCCACGGCACCAGCCCGATTTTGGACAGACAGAGCCGCGTAGAGCGTGACATCCGCCAGGCCCATCATCACCCGGTCCAGGACAGCAGTGCCGCCTGAGCCGCAACATGGGTTTCGTACTACGTCGGCATTCTTTTGCGCTGCCATCGCCCAGCTCTACAGAATCCAAACAGCAGGCGTTGCGGAAATTGCTCCGTCTAGAAAAAAGCTGCAACTGCTCCATTGTTTACTTTCATTTCGCTGGGGTGTCTTCCCTGGCCGCGGAATCGCGCAGATAAGCGCTGTATCCTTGCCGCTCGGCACGTTTTGGGTGCTCGTCACAAACTCGATTTCCCGCTGGGAAAGCGTGGGTGGACAGACGCCGGCGCACATGTTCTGCAGCTCTTCTCTCAGACAGGTCATTCGGCGGAATACTTGGGTCGCTTTTGATCACCAGTAGCCTTGATGATGGCGCTACGCTTTTATCGGGTTGGCTACCACACCAGACTTCCGCCACAGCGGCCATGCTCCAACAATGAGTTTCAACATCGGCTGGGCCCCCACTCGATAACCTGGGTAGTAATGATGTCGTGTCGCGCCACTGACGAAGAAAAACGGCCTGTCGCCAGTGTTCAATGGCATTATCGCGTCAGGTATAACCCTGGCAAAGGGTATTTTACCCAGTGTAACCCATCGAAATGAAACAAGCGATTGCAGCCACTTTCAATGGCAAACTTGCCCGGCTCACCGGTACCCACCTCATTCATGCTTTTCATTCAGCGCTTACAACACGTGCCCTAAAAGCGATGAGGTGAGAAACCCCATGGCGCCCTCTTTTACGGTGCGCCAAAAACCGTGTGGAAGTTGCAGCAGGTTCATTGCCCGTTTCAGTTCTGACCGTTAGTGATCTTTTAACCTCACAGGAAAATGACGACGACGGATCCAGTTACCACCTCCGGATTCAATGCGGCTCGCCGGCGCTTACTCGCTAACGTAGCCCGAAGATTTTTTTTCAAGGCAGCACGGATCCATTCGCTTTTAACAACCGATAGGCCGTGGCCGCCGCCCGCCAAGATTTGTAATTTTGTACCTTGCGGATTCATGTCGGTTTAGGTGCTTTCAGGGTAAACGCCGTTGGGTTTTCGACCCACTGCGATGTCGGTTGAAGTGCGGTAGGGATCTACCTGGCCCATCGCAGACGGCCGATAACCGCATACTTCTAAAACGGTAGGCCCTAACAGGCTCTGCACGTTCCAGAATGTGTCCTGTCACGCTCAAGGCCCACGCAATCGCGCATTGTAACATAGAATGACAACATGCACGGGCTGGAAAGAATGCCACCACCTCTGTTTTGGTGCTTGCCCACCGGTGCCGAGTGTATAACATTTGCGGGGAAAGGGGTTCAGTTCCTTTATCAGCACCGGTTCAAATTGGCCGGACTGCTCGCCCAGCGAACGTGAAAAAGTCAGCAATCTACGTGGCCAGTTGTCACTGCCGTAGATCAACACACCTAATTACCGGACTGGGCAGTTTTTATCGTCATCAGCTCTGTGAAAGCGATATTTTGCTCAGGTGTTGGTGACGCATCACCAAACTTTTTAGATGTGTCGACGCGTTGGTCAATCACGTTTCCAGGCGGTGGATTCGATTTTATCGCAGAGCCAACGCAGTAAACAAAAACCTCCGGGGTTTGAATAACAGCGCCAATGCGCCAAGCGCCCCGCCATAACAATAAGCAAGTTCCGGGTGTGCGCGGTTAACAAGAAACTCTCGACAACACGGTCGCCCTTAGCCCACTCCTGCCAACTTAGGTAGTTGGCCAAACGGGCAGCCATGTTTTTCAACTCGCGCAAAAGTTAAGAACGCGTCACCGCCGTTCTTCCGTTTCGTAATACAGGCACATAGTTTTACGGGCATTGGCTGCCCAATTACTATCGCAATTTGCGTTGGGCAAACATTTCAGCCTCTCCTCGTCCAGGCGACCCATCCTAATATCGTCTCCAGAGCAGCAAGGTGTCGATCGCCATTGGTCTGTAGCATCGCGAACGTATTCCGGAAGGCTCACTTTTTTTTGCTACTGTTATTTTTTGTCTGTGGATCTACGTACACCAGATTTATCTAGTTGCAGTTTCGTAAAGGTAAACTTTAGGCCAAGACAAGTCAGAGACAGCGTATATAGCTTCTTGGAGCAATAAAACTTATGAACTGGCGTCGGCGCTCAGAATCTTGCTGACATACCCCCTGAACAGGCCCTAATCCTAAACTGCGCGCCGCCAAGTAGGCCCCAACACTGGCCGGAATTGGGTCAGACCAATAGTCCATTCACCGTCAGGTCCCGACGTTTTTTTCATCGGGGGTTGGCAATGCCCCTAGCAGGAGATAGGGGCAGCTTACTGCAACCGCTTGAATGGCGCATGCGCGACTTAAATCAATGGCTCGCCTATTGCCATCAAAACTTACGCTGCCTAAAAACCGTGGTTGGCTAATATCATTGTGCTGCAGCCACGATATGATGGTGGCCGGACAATCGAAGGCCGGCCACGTCGGTAAATGTTCACCGATAGGTTTCAGTTGCCAGCAGCGTGACAACGCGCCTCAGGGCTTCCTCACTGGTTCTGTGAGGCACTGCCACACTCCTTTTGTTCAAGCAGGCTTCTGGCAGATCTTCGCGGTGATTTCTGCGTTAATCAACAGGTGGCTTCCGCAAAGGCCAAAAGCGTTGGACCAATTCCACGAATATTTCCTGGCCAATGGTACGCCGCATGGCACTCAGGCGTACGGCCCCGAATGTGGAAATCTCGACTTGACCCCTGCTTTAAAAGCTTTCGAATTACACTTTTAAATAAACATGCTGGCGTCAGCTCTCTGCACAGCCGACGCGGGCCAATTTAAAGTCGCACCGTTCAAGCTAGTATAGGTCAGAGCGGAAAGCCCCCGATGACCAGCTGCTCATTCTGATGAGTTGCCGCATGAACGGCAAGTTCACGAATCGTGCCTCTGCGCCAACCGAAGAACTTCACCTTCTGCAAGCACCGCAACAGCCGCGTCTGTAGATTCAGGATGTTCTCTGTTTCGTCCAGAAAAATGTTCCACTTCTGCCTGTTTGAATAGCCGCGCAATGCCTTTGGCACGCGCGCCGGTAAATGCTCCGGCACATAGGCGAACAAACTTCACTTTCAATAGGAGATTGTCTGGAATTGCGCCACCAGTTAACAGCCAATGAACGCGCCGCTCGCCCGGGCGGCCTGACTTGATGTATGGACTTGGCAAACTTCTTTGCCAGTTGCCCGTTTCGCCAAGATAAGTAGGCCCGGACATCGCCGGTTCGCGCCGAGGCGTTTGGCAACGAAAGTGTTACGCCGCATAAGCCGGGTCGTCTGCGGCCAGTGTCTAACTCGGCACGCGTTCGTCAGTACTGGCTTTTACGCTACCAAGAGTAAATCGGCGGTTTGCCTTTTGGTTTGATCAGTGTGGCAACTAAGGTGGGATGGTCTTTATTGGCGTAATGCCTGAATGCTTAACCTGTCATTCGTGATTCGTTACGGAATACTCCAGATATCTCGAAGTCGCATTCAAACATTCGGTCACCCCGGAAACCCCATCGATAAGGCGGCGCAATTGGAGCATGAGCGACCCTGCGTATATGGGCGGCTTTCAATGCGACCACCCTTCGTCAATCGCAAACAGTTATACATGCCATTAACCCTGGACAAATTCGCGGGAAAGAGCCACGTAGAACGGTCTGATACCGTAACGCGTAAAAAGTAGCGTCTTCAATCAAGCGAGCATAAAGCGGTCAGTCAGCGGAACGTCTGGCTTCACGGGCATTTGCGATCCAGAGCCGATATGTCGAGCACTTGCAGTAAATCGCCGGAAGGGTCACGAATCGGCGCTGACGTGCAGGTAAGGCTGATTGTGCGTTGCATTCGAACAATGATCAACCCCAGATGGCAGGTTCAACGCTTTGTTGTTATGAATGCAGGTGCCCACAGGCAAGTGCGGGACATACTGCTCGTTCAATCGGCACCTAGTCAAGCCCTGCTTTACGCCAAAAACGCGGTCGTAGCGTCGGTCGCCAAGTATTGAAACGGTAATCCCCGGTGTCGGTCAACAGCACTACTAACCAGGCACGCCATAATCCGTAGATGTCTACCCTGCCGGCACGTTCAGGAACTCGTCCACCGAATCCTGATCGCTCGCGCAAGGTTGCTGCGTAACAATGCGAGCGCTCGCGGCGGGCTCGGTCCATGCCGTAGTCTTCATACAGCGTTTTCAGGATCTCCCGATCAAATCGGCGTTGGCGTTACGCATGGTAAGAGTCTTTCGCGCAAAGGTTTCAGGATGAATGAATTTGAACGGACTCTGCGCAGCTTGTATGGGTCATAACAGGCCTCGCGATGCGTGCTCTTTTGTGTGTTGACAAGAATATAAAGGCAACATAGAAGAGCATAGGACCGCACAGCACACATAACGACGCTTCATTAGTACACTTACCGGCATCTCTATTAGCCCCCTGCGTTACACCTGTAACACCAATGAGCTCTGCAATGTTTCAGGTGTTTAAACAAACCTTCTCTAATTCCGCTCACACCCTAACTCCAGCCAGTTAAAAAACCAATTTATTGATTATTTCAATCAATTTATATCTCACAGAGTTTTCTGTAAAAAACTGGCATGCCCTGCTGGCAACCTACAATTGTCATGAAGGAATAAATCTCCTGCAGTGGGTTTCCGGTTCAAACCGGAACAAAAACAATTAACACCAGAACGAGCTATGACTGACGGAGACAAATGATGAGATAAAGTGACAGGACCAAACAAGCCAGCAAGGCTTGAAGCTTTGAGGAAACTGAATTCGATAACCGCGCAGCGCCGGATTTTTTTGAAGACTGTTGCTTCTTGCCGACCTGTTCACCATTGACCTGGACATTAAACATGAGGGCGACGTGAGTATGCGCGACATTGCGTCCACGCCACGGCCAGCGAACCCAGGCCTGCAAAATAGGCAGGTTTTCCGAAGAGGCGACGCGGAACCGAACAGAGAATGCGTGATCGGGGACCGCCCTGGGTCACACTCTCGAAAACGTTGATGCCATTGGCAAGGGCCATCTGCGGCCTACTAGCAACACACTCATGCACTGGAACACTGCCTTGACAACCAGCAAGATCTTGAAGGGGGGCGATTTCCGGAGAAGTGCGCAAATTCAGACCGCGCCAAGGGCGCAGAGCCGGGCCAGCAAATCCCGTAAATCCTGGCTCGAACCCTGACAAGACGAGCAGCAAGGATTAGGTTATAGCCGCCAGCCCTTACTTGCGTCATTATCGCGCGGGCCAGGTGTCTTTCGGCATGTGCCCTGGCTGCCCGCTTGAAAGAAATGGACGTGCCCCAGCTATTGTTTGTAGAAACAAGAGGCCTCCAGCAAGCCCGCCGTTGACTCCTGGGCAATACTTAAGTTAATCGCTGTGTGTTCGCACGACCCGATATGTACGACCACCTGGCCTTATTTACGTTTCCGATCATGGCCCGTTTTTCGCCCAAAAGACACAAATTGGTGATTGGTGAATGTCACAAAAATCATAGGACTCCACTATTGGAGTTCTACGAATGCACCGCGCCGCTTATGACGAGGCCAGTTAAGGAGAGTGAGGCTAGTAGACGTAGTCTCGTTTGATGGCGAAAAAGGTGACCTGTTACACGCAGAGCTTGGGTTTGTTAGCCTGGTCCCAGTGGCTATGTGCTGCCAGCATCGGCCGCAATGTTCAGCCGAGCTTTCCCGGTTGTCGGACCACCGAGGTCTAAGCTTTTCCAAGTCATACTTGCCTAATCAGCTCCACCCCACTCGCCTGGTGCGAAGCCTCTCAAGGTAAAAGTGCGTGATATTCGTATGATGTCTCTCAGTAGGACAATCCGTCACGGAACATTCTGTTGGCGGTCGCTCTGGGAAAAACAGAGCTCTAGATCTGCAACGTGTGGAGCTATGATCCCATGCGTTTCATAGACTTCTCCATCTCAAAGTCGACCTTGTTGGATTTTGACGTTCTTGGCGGCTCCTATTCGAACATTGCACTCTCGATTCGCCCGATGGAAACGCATGAAACGAACGTGAAAAAGCTGACCTCTTTGCGTCTGTACCGATTCCGCCAAATCGATCGCCCACGAGATTTCCATCTTCCGGTTTAAAAAGGTGCCGAAAAGACGCAAGATTTACTTACGGAACGGCTGAAAAAAAGCACGGATTATGCTGGACTTCGTGACGACGGTTTCCGAGCTGCTTGCATGAAATATCTTCGCGGGGATCGGCGTGATTACTCGTGATGTTGGAGGAGTGCGATCAAGAGTGGGTGTCCGCAGAGACGGCGAGATAACTTGGAAAGTGGCGTCAGTATCGAGACACATCAACCACTTCTAACCCTGACAGACGGCACGAGCTGCCTCTCACCTGAGTTGTTTTACGCCAACGGTTATGGCTCTTAACGCTGGGGCCACGCATTTATTTCTGAAGAAGTTGGCTGACGCCACTGGAGGAAATGTCTGGGTGAAATGAGATATTCGCGAACACCACCAAAGACCCAGTGACCCGTGGTGCGGTGAGACTGAGATTACTAGTTGGAAACCCACGCAAAAGGAAGCCCTGTGGTTCCACGGCAGGCAACTGCAGGCAGTCCCAGGCACTATTCGCTGATCTGCGCTTTGACGCGTTAAAAGCGCGAAAGAAGGCATTGATACGCCGGATGTATGGACAGGAATCGGATACATTCATTTGTCTTGATTAGCCACAAGGGCTGGCCGTAACGGTCGCCCTTGTTATATTACCTGTCCGTTCGCTCTTCTAGCGGGTCCTTTACCGTTTTAAAACTCTGCTGGGCTTACTTCGGGCACTGTAAGCAGACTGAATTGGAAAAATCCGATCTGATTTCCCTGCCCTGAAGCGGAGAACAGGGTTCGAGCCCAGCTGAGCCCATGGGGGATCGGGACGCCTCGTTTTCAACCTCGACTTGATCGTCATGTCAAGGCCCAATCATTGGTCATCTTGCTTTTACAAAAGCCGCGCCATTCTGTAGTTGCGTGATGCCGCGCCGCTCTTTGCCATCAACTTCCCGGCCAGGGTTATACACGTTCAACGCCCAGTTACCGCCAGAGCTTGTGGCTTCATGATTTCGGACATACGACGGGTGTCAGCCCGTTCTTTCACCCTCTCAAAAGCCACATATGCAGTCCGCCTGGTCCCACCCTCGCCATCAAAGATGGCAGCGCATGTTGTTGCAAGAGTCTATTGGCCACCTGCCACCGAACCAGTGTTCACCAGCGGCGAAGAAATGTTCTTGGCCCTGTCCTGCAGAATGGCTGAGGCAGGGCCGAGTATCGCGTGCCTCGGAGACCGCAGCATTGAATGTTACCATGCGGCATTTGCACCTCCTAATCCACGGGCTCCGGTGCAATCAGAAATCGGTGATTTTTGTGCTCTGAGGCTTGCGGCCGCTACCTTTTTTGGCGCGTTTTCCGGGGCAATGGCGGGAATCAATTCCCAGGTGCCTTCGCAGACGCTGCCAGAAAACCTCAGCGCCCAGATTAAACCGCCTTCTACGTGGCTGGCAGCAGGCAGCATAGTAATCACGCCACGTCAGCGCCTTTACACGCTTCAGAGCGGTGTCGGCGCTGCCTGCACCTTTCGGCCTTCAGCGCACGCTGACCGGCGGTCTGCCGACAAATTTCAACACGGTGACCCTGGTGGCCGGGCTTTCAGGCAATGCTGGCCATAGGCGCCCATATTGACCAAGGCCAATAAATGAAATAATTGGCCATCGTATTTCCCTCTTTATGTTTTAGTGCGCTTCTTTTGTTAAATGCGTTAAGTTTGCCCTATTCATGGAGCTCTAAACAGGGCGTCAAACAAAAAAAAAGTCGTTAATCCATTCGTTATCCCGAATGTCCGCCAGCGTGCGCATATCACATCTCTGGATTGCTGGTCCTTTTGGTACGGATCAGCAAACCGACCGGCACGGCCCTCGGGCAGATATCTCACCTTTGCTAAGGCAGTTGGTGGACAGCCGCGACTATTCTTCTTGGCCAATACTCCTCTTGACATTTCCAAGCCCCATCAGTGCCTGCGGCAGGTCGATGTATGTGTTCCCACACCAGACTCGCAAAGGCTCGCACAAGAACAGCATGCATCCGTGGCTCCATCTGGCTGCCCCCGCCCAGCGAGGCGGCTTACGGCCTTTGGCAGCAGCCTCATATGTGGAGCGTCCAGGACGATCCAGTTCCCTTCCAACTTGCGGCTCAGATCTGGCTACTGCGCCAGATCCGGGGTTTGTCCTGGGATCGTGGCGCGTTGATCTCATCCAAAGTATTCCTGCCGAAGCAGTGCAGACGGCCAGCTGACCGGGCCATCGCCGCTCTTTGCTCAAACTGACGGCCGTTTTATAGATAACTGCGTGCGACCTAGACCTTCAGGGCCATTGGCCGCTTGCCAGTTGGCTCGAGGTTTCAGTTCGCAATCCACCTGAGCTGTCAACTCTGTTTGCTTCAAACACACGATCAGGCCATGCCGGTGAACAGACGCGAGACTCGGCGCCGTTCATCACGGCCGCCGTGAGGCCCAAAAAAAGACCCGGTTCGGCCGGAGGCAGGCCATTGAGAATCTCTAGGCCCGAGCCCACATTGGGTAACAGCCCAAGACATGGGGTTTCATAGCGCAGTCCCGCCCACGTTTTGAGCTTCGGTCATTCCATAGGAAGCGCCATCTGCAGTTGAATAGCCCATGCGCGCCAGATCACAATAGCGCTCCGCCAGCCACACAACCGGTTTGGGGATACGCTGTTGGAATCAAGTAAGTCCAGTCTCGTACATTCTTCGTGTGAAGAAACGCACTTGCCTCCGATATCACGTCGCTTCCTGCCCTTCCGCACTACTTGCGATACCAGCAGCACGATTATCGCCGCCGCGCACAAAACAACGCCTTGTCGCCTTCGGCTTCCAGCCACACAGCGCATAGCGTTCATTCTTCGCCCAGGCTTTTCAGCGTGCGTCAGCAGCGCGAAATCATTTCCATGACAAGAGCTTCAGCGAGCCGCGGCGCGTTCAGCGTGCGCGACTCGAAGGCGGCGTCGCCTGCGGTTTCGCCACTGCTCAAATTACAATCGGTGAATCACTCATGGTGAATCCTTTTGGCCCAGCGGTCGGATGGCGTATAGCGGTTTTTCCATGCGCTTCGCTTGCCTAAAACGAATGACGCCTTCTTTCTGGTCTTTCAGTAGAAAACACAGCTCGATGAACAGTATCCCGACTCCAGCGCCGCCTTTCTCAATGGTTATGACCGTCGCGCACGTTATGATCAGATTTCTTACACGAGCTATGGACGCGGGCTTCTTGCAACGCGCCTTCTGCCAGCTCCAAAGCGTTTCGCCAAACTTTGGCGGTGAGGGACCACTTTATCACCAGAACCAATGCTCAGAGGCCTGTCGCGCTTTCAGCGCCACACACAGAATCATGCGGCTTGGGCCCAACCTTCGCCCACCAGCCATGATGTTTTGAGTGCCGCCAGACGCCGGCAAACAGGCAATGATGCTGCTCTGGAGAGCCATTTGCGCGTGCTCTTCAGGCAATACGGATATCACCGCCAACGCCGCCATCCAGGCGCCGCGCCCATGGCGTAAACCGTTAATGGCCGCTAATGACACGCCGCAGAAGGGGTTAGCGCGTCAAAACGCCGAGCCAAAAGCCCCGGACGTGGTCTGTGGCAGCGCCAGCAATGTCGCCGCGTCGCCAAAAGTGCTTTCTCAGATCCGCTTCCGAGAGAAGAATTTCTCCACTTTGGCGAGTAGCAGCGGTAACAACCAACGCAAATGTCTTTGTCAGGTTCAATTCAGCGTCGTGTGTTGTAATTTGCTTTAACGAGTCGGCGGGTCCAGGTATTCCGCCGGTGGGTTGCTGATCGTCAGACGCAATGTGGCGCGTTTTACAGTTGGCAGCTTTCGCTCTTAAAATCGAAGTGTGGTCGCTCATAAACTCACGCAATATCTGATGTTGAATGAATTCCGACTGAATCGCTTCCGCGACGCCTGCTCCCAGAATGCGGCGGGCACAATCGGGCGCATGACTTCGTTGGTGCCTTCCCAAATCTGGTGCACCCGCAAGGTCGTAGGTATGCTCAAGAGGTATTCCCGAATATAGGCCGATAGCCACCGTGGAGTTGGCAGGGCAGTACGTTGACCACGTTCGAAAAACACCACGTCGGTGGCAAAGCGTATATGCGCATGCGCAGTGCAGTGATGTGGCTTCAGGGTCGCCTTGTCTAATGTTGACGCGACCAGGGCGCAACGATTTGCCGACGCGGCAAACCGATATTGGTGGGCCATATCCGCCAGTTTAAATCTGCAAAGCCTGAAACCGCCAGTAGTTGCCAAACCTGGGCGCGCGTGCATCGTAGTCACGAGCCACGCAGCAACGCCCTGAGGCACCCCGAGGGACAGGTGCAATATTCAACGCCACCGTCGAGCCCTCATAGCGATGCAAGCCTTCGCCTTCGGCGCACTAAAGCGCTTGGGCACTGGCACCCGACATTTCCAGTGTGACGAGCGGCTCGGTTGGCGTGCCAGCCCAATTTTTATTTTCATTCTTGCCATAGGACACGCAACGCGGCGTCCGCCGAATCAAAAAACGCAGAAATGCCTTTGGGGCACGCTGCCGGGCCGCCGGTACGAGCCATTAAAATCAGCACAATCGGTTGCCCCAAGTCACCAGGAAATAAAAACCTTGCCTGCCCGTTGATGGACATAATCATTCACATTCCCGTTGCTCTTTGGGTACGCAGGCTTGCTGATCGAGAACCCTGCGCCGGGCTCGGTCAAGCAATAAAGACGCCAATTTCTCCACCGCTGGCCAGGTAGGCACGACATTCTGTTTGACTCATCTGTGCAAAGACTGGCCAGGATTCCAGTTTGCCCCCATTTTGAATGAAAGTATATAAAAGCCTGTCAGTAGAGGCAGGCAGCCGCCAGACTCCTTCTTACAAATCACCGCTCTGCTGTCTTGGGCGGCGAAAGCCCATGACACCAAAGGGTTCGGCCTGGCTAGAAGCCCGCTCAAATCCTTTCGCGGCTTCTCGAAGCAACTTGCTTTTGTAAACAATGCTTTCTTCGCCCAGTGCGCAGCAAAGCGCCATGGATTTTTGCGCGGAAATGCCCGCGCTGGCCATCTTTGCGAAACGCCTGCTGGTCTTCGGTAGGTCAGAGACGTTCGTAGCTACAGCTCCTGCTGTATCCCGCCTGCCTGACAGCAAACTTGTGGCTTCAGGATAGACGGGACATGCGGAATAACCGCAACTGAAATAGAGAAGTTAGGTTCGTGCTGGTGGTTCTGAGCATGAACGCAGCGCGAGTGCGGTTTTGGTTTCGTGTAGAAACGCAACTGCCGGCTTGCGTCAAGCATGACTGTACCTAGAAAGAACCTTTCCAGCCGGTGAACGAAAGAACGGCAGGGCACCGGAATGGGATAGTTCACACCAACACTGACCTAATCAAATTTTCGCTGAAGCGACGGGCCTAGCCGCCATGAGCGGTAAAGATAGACCTGTTACCATTGCCATACGGGCTGCGGTAATGAAAACTCGAATGCTTCGCCCAGGGAATCACTTCGGAACCAGCACAGCACCGCGAAAATTTCTTCGTTGTACAATGTCCATTTCGCTGGTCAACACCGGCGAACAGTGTAGGACCTACCCATTGCCATTCGCAAACCAGTCCACGGTTGCAATTGACGGCCGTCCATTGCCAGCTGAGGCAGCTCCCCTGTCGCTCACCCGTTGCGCATCAAGCGTCCCTCCGACTACGCTACCTTGGTCCATTGCGGTACCTATACCGCACATACAGGCTGGCGCGCGCGAATCGTCTCGGCACACGTTGGGAGATCTCCCA
>Ga0163217_1115203_pt1 | contig 16259 bp, 14 predicted proteins | sample SynspAceP_FD_185933 | JGI IMG/M metagenome (GOLD analysis project Ga0163217, IMG submission 185933) | Saline lake microbial communities from Ace Lake in Antarctica - Synechococcus sp. Ace-P (PacBio error correction) | ecosystem: Environmental > Aquatic > Non-marine Saline and Alkaline > Saline ... | reverse complement strand
TCTGGCGGACGCCAGGGCATCAATCACAAATGGATATCGCCGGCCGCGAAGACCTGAAGGTCAAAGCGACGTAGCAGAGCCGCTTCGACAAAGCGCCTTGATCGACGCCTGAGAATGCACAAGCAATTCATCATCGCGGCGAAAGCAGACATTTCAAGCCGACCTCGACAAAGCGATTGCCAAGGCAGACGCGGAGACGCAGGCAAAGTCGCCGTCTGAAAACAGCATCACAGAAAATCGCGACTCCCGCGATGAGAACAGTTGAAAGCCGTTGCAAAAAACACAGCCGAGGCGCATCATCCCGCCCTTGGTTGGCCAAGTGCTGCCGCGACAATTATTTCCGCGGCTTGTCGATGCCGATGAAAGATAAAGCCATGCGTTTGACCTCTCAGCCCTCATCGCCGGTCTTGGTCTCGTCCCCTGCATTTGCAGACGGTGACGTGTTCTTTCGTAAGCAATACCGATTTTATCGTCGCTGCCTTCATTTTTTCGTGGCGTTTTGAGTATTTCAAGTGCCAAGATGATTTCGGCAGGCATGTGGACCACATCGGCCGTAGCATCAAATCCGAGCTGATGAAGCCATTGCGCTGCGTGAAGAGGCGCAAAACGCTTCTCGCTAGCTACGAGCGCAGCAGCAAGAAGTGAAGAAGCAACGACCGTATCGTTGACGTCGGCAAAAGCCGAAAGCAACGAAGCTGCGATCAGCCCTGCCGATTGGAGAAATCATCACGCGCCGGTTTGACTGCAGGAGAGGCAAATTGGTCTCCGCTCAGGCACGCTGCCGTCAAGGAATGTGCCGATAAGCGACGTTGTGCATCGCCGCTGCCAAGTGATGTCATCGCCAAGAAGATTGACCGCCCGAAGGCAACGCGTTGCATCGACAGTTGCATCCCAATCGATTGCAAAGCTTACTAAGTTTTAATGACTTTACTCTTAACAAGCCTCGGTATCATCGCGCCTTTTTGCGTTTCGGGTTTTTTTTGTCAATCGTTCTCGTGTTGCAGCCGCTGGCGGGCGGGAGCGTCTTCATTTGCGTCCCGCCTTCTGTGTTCCCTCAACGCGTTTTCGCATAAGTCAGAGGCGTCTCAACGGCTGCCTGCGCCGCAAGCGGAATCGCGCGACTGTATGCCATGTTTTAATGCGCTGAGGGCTGGTCCAGCAGGGCCGGTGCGCTGGTCAGCTGTTTGAATACTTCACGGTTAATAGAACACGCCACCCACGGAGGCAGATCGTTAATTCGACCGACATCATATTGAAGCATTGGTTACGTTATGGCTCGCCTCGATACTTGCCATAGTGAAACTGTGCATCATGTGGCCTCGTCGTCGGCGTTGCGCTTGTTGGGTGCGGTTCCATCTTGTCAAAAACGCTTGGATACGCCCAAATCTGTTGATCAGAAGCCCAGCCGGTTGCCGTTCGGCAGCCGCCACCTACCATGTCACGACCGGAACGACTGAGATAATCGAAACCGACCCCATCGTGGAACGCGCGAAAAAGCTCTGTCAGCGCGCGTGAGAAAGCACTGCCAGGACTCAGGCCAACAATAGACCCCTGCGCCGGTTTTGCAGCTACATCCGCGGCCTGAAAGTTGGGCAATCGCATCTCGCAGTGGGAGCGTGACAACGGCAAGCGCGCGGCCAGTTCGCGATTCGGCGGGCAGGCCTTTCGCCAGCCGGAGCAATAGCCGCGAGGATCAACTGTTCAAAACCTGCCGGGAACGGACGCGGCGGATTAAGTTATTTTTTCAGAGGCGACAGGGGAAGGGCATTAGGCGTTTCCTTGAATGGGTCAAAATTAAATTGACCAGCGGCATGGGGAGCATGCATTATTTTTTGAAGAGACAACGGGCGCGTTAACGGCTCCGAGAGATTTATTCGCGCACAGTGTTGCTTGTGACAGATATGCGTTTTCTGCGCACGTCGCTAAGTTGAGTCTTGGTGATGGCTCTGTTTGCGACTGGGCAACATCAAGACGCCGGGGCTTTAGCGGCCTCAGGGGCCAACGGTCATTCGTGATGAGGGCTGTATTCGACGTACGGGTAAAGGGTCATTTGAGGCCGATACGCAGATAATAGTGCAATGAGGGCCCCTAGTTTTTCGCCCGAATCGCGTCGCTGCTGGCGGCCATGCACAGGCACGGCTGCCAGTATTACATGTGGTGGGGGACCAGCCGTTGCGATTAGGGAGATTTAACCTGCGCCTAAGTTGAATGGCCAGGACATTGATTTTGAAGCGGAGGGCGATGAGATAGATCAGTTTACAATATCTTTGGATAAAGGCTGGTCCCGCTCTACCTAGCGTCGTTACGTTGACAGCAAACAAATGACCGCAATTCTGACTGTCCAAAAGAATCGGCGGCCGAACATTCGTTTTCTAAACTCAGGCTTGACGGGCTTTAAAGCTTTGTAGACCTACAGATTTGATCACACGGATGGTCTGACGGCGTAGTCGCCCCAATGGCCTGTTGGTTAAATCCAAACCTTCTGAAGCGTTGCGGTGGGTGATGGGGACGGAAAAACCGTCCGACGCGACTGCGGGGCGCGGGGAATGGCAGACCGTAGATTTTTGCTGGTGCTCCTTCGCCGTCCTCGCCCAAAAAACTTTGCCGAATCGCTATTGCACTCGATAACTAGAAACGTTTGGCCCCCGCTGGCTTTCAACACGCGACAGTATCGAGATATCTCCGAACGATCACCCGTGATTCGGGGGGAGCGCGTATAATGCGGCGGGCAGACGTGCGCGCACGCGTAATGTTTCAAATGCTTTTCGCTGAGCTCGACTGGGGCCCACTCCCCGCTTTGATGCGACAATGTTCAGATCTCCGATAACTTACAATGCCAAACCCAAAAAGCGGCGTCGCATTCTGAAAAGCCGCGGAATTCGGTTTTCCGCGGCCCGAGCGAGCTTAGTTGAAATGGCACGGGAAACGACCTTGACCGAGCTATACGTGATGACCAACTGGCCAACCAGCTTGCCGCAGTTGACGCGCCAAGCACGCCAGCGGGCCTCCGGTATCGGACATCGGGGCCCCCAAAAAACCCCGGCTTGGGGGTCGTTCGACGAGGGATCACTGCTATATCGTGCTGGCTGCTGCAGAGACGCAGGCTTCGTCGCAGGCAGAATGGTCTTGGGGCACAGATGGGCGTCGCGTCTTGAACGCGGCGTAAGGGGCGGGCTGCAGGCAAGCTGGCTGCGCGGCAGGAGCTCGAAGGCTCCTCCCGTCTTGCGCGAAAAAGAAGCGATCGCAGTCGCCCGTCCTTCACGCTTAGGAGCGCAGCGAGAGCATTGAGCGATCAAGAACACCGCGCCCATGCCGCTATCGATAACGCTTACGAAAAAACCGCATTGCCCAGTGTCCCGCGATCTCGGACCGGAAAAAGAGCTGAACCGCGATTGCTGAAGAAGACGATTTTCGATTGGAGCGGAGGTGCGAAAACTGACAGGCTGGTGAAGGGCATGAAGCGCCGTCGCAATGCGAAGAGCGGCGCAAGAGGCGGATATGCGTCTGGAGCGCGGGAAAGCAATGTCTGAAGTTGACCGAAGATGTCGCCGCTTGGGCGCGCCACTATTCTTGCAAACGGCTTCTCAATGACTTTATCGTGAACCTTTATAAAAGCCGAGGTAGAAGCATCTAAAGCGGTAACCGCAGTGCAAAAAGCGGCGCTGCAGTCGGAAACGAACCGCAGATTTCACGCGGCAAAGCTGCTGAAGCTCAGGCCCATGCGGGCATCCGCCCGCCGCAGAGGAAGCCTTGATAGACGGAGACGAAGCGCTGTCACTCAGAGCCGCGAGCAGAGAGCGTGCGAACCGGTCGCAAGCTGAGGTGAATTGAATTCGTCAGTGCGGAGGTGCGCGCTCGCAAATTAGTTGATACGGGAAAACGGCGAGGCGGCAGATCTTAGATCGCTTGCCAGGTTGAGCACGGCTTTGGAAGCGCTCGCGCCCGTTGGATGCGATTTGACGCGCGCCAATGTGACGCATCGTACGGGCCGTCAGGATGCGCTCTTGCCCCTTATCCGCGGTTAGCTCTGCCCGAGGGATCACGCCGTTTGACGGCGCATGTTTCCGTCCAGATGTTTTTCAGATAGGCGATATGACCAAATGGATTGGTCGATGCCGATGATGGTTTATAGATTCAACAGTTTCTTCACGGCCAACGCTTGATCTCTTGAGGGAGATCGTGGCGATGGGATGATTTCGGCGCGTGGCAGAAGATGCGCTCCTCTGCTCGGCCCTACCGTTACACACAATTAACGGTGAAGCTATTTAACCCGGCTTTGAGCGAGCGGCGACTCAGCGCGCAGAGGGGCGCGATGCAAATGAAACATTGCAAAAGTTCTTCTTTACCAGCGGAGACTTGATAGGAACGCCGTGCCTTTCGCGCTACGCAGACAAGGCGGTCGCCGAGCAGCAGTCGCTAAGTCGGGCCGAGGAGACCTTGTTTGCCCAAAGCCGGCTAGGAAATTTTGCTTGGCGTGCTGCGCACGAGCGGAAGAGCCACTGAGGGCGTCGTTGTTGGACGAGGCTCGAAAATGCGCTTGGCGTCTGAGGATCGTGGCATCGCAGCTGCGGGCGTGAAACGCTTCGCGACGTGGACCGTTGAGGCGCACGTATTGGCCATGATCTCGCATCGCCTCTGCGTTGAGAAATTACGTCGTGATGCACGCGCGCTTAGCGCATCAAGATGTCGAGAACGAGTGAGCGGCTTGGCGCATCCGCCTGGTCACCGCGGGGTAAACGCGGCGCGGGAGCTGCTGAAGCGAAAGGTCGTCTAACGGGCTTTCTGAAGGTAGTTTTGCACTGGAGGGATCCAGCGGAGCGCGAAAAGCTAACGTCGATATAAACTGCTGCGAGTGCGCAAAGTTGCGCCGCGCGCAGACTTTCTAACGGTGGTGATGCGGCTTTGCGTGAAGCAACCGTGGCGGAACGCGACGCCAATACGAGGCGTTCGGAGCACGAGAAGCCAGGCAGAATCTAGCGCGGGCAGGAACCTCAGCGGAGGAGACAGACTACATTGCACTAGCGCATCGTGTATTGAACGCGATATGACGCCAGAAAGCTTTGCATCCCTTGAGCTGGCTCGGATATGGCCGTCTGAGATGGGTCACTCGAAGCAGTTGAGCCTTTTAAAGGGCCAACGAGAGCATTGGGTTGCGTGAACCCTCGTGCTGAGAAGACGTTAAGAATGTGAAGCTGAGCACGATTACCTTGAGCGGACGAAAAGCGATTTTAGCTCCGGACGCTTGCGTAGCGCATCGCAGCTTGAACAAGAGGGAGAGAAGATTGCCTCACCCAGCTTTTGAAAAAAGGTGACAGCAAACTTTCCATCTTTTTAAACACCCTCTTTAACGGCGAGAAAGCCAATTGGTCTGATTGGTCGAATCTGACGACCCCTTAGGGACGCCGGACGATGATCATGTGCCCAGCCCCGGAAAAAAACTGAGTACCTCAGCTATTGTCGGAGAGGAAGCAAACCCTAACCCATTGGCCGATGATATTGCTGTATTTCTCGCAATCCTGCCAATCGCGTTTTGGATAAGTTTGACGCCCTTAGATGTGCGATGTTTCGCGAGTTTTGCGACTCTGGTAGCAAAGATGTGCAGGAAGACCCGACACGCAGGTTCCTTGATTCATCACGCATCATGCCGTGACGGATGCGCGGATGGATCCCTATTTGGCTGTTACATGCGAACAGCGTGTCAAGCCAACTGTCTCTGTTGACCTAAAGAAAGCAGAGACCCTGGTCGCCTAGGCCCGACCGGAGCCCGTGGTTCATCGCGCCCGGAGGATATTAAAAATCAACGTTTCGGTTAATTGTATGATCTGATGGGGTTCACCGTTTTCGGCCCTGTATTAGTAGTGCCGGACGAGTGATCAAAGTGAACGGTTTCCGCTTACACCAGCGTGGTTAACAGCTGACGGGTATAGGCCAAAAGGTTCGGGTAGTCAGTCAACGCTTTGATTGCACTAAAAGCGTGTGGTTAGACGAGGTCAAAACGCACAAGCGTATGTAAATAGACGCCAGTCTTGCCTCGGTTAGAAGTTTTGCGATAGGAGCGAGTAGACTGAGAATACCTCTAGCCAGTCCAGCTGTCAAATAGACGGTGACTTGCATTGTCGTAGGCTTCTTGGGTCGTGCAATCCCCCTTGTAACACCTTTTTCACAGTGTTCGTAGACGCCGTTTGGTTCATTGCCTCTGCGCGTGCATATATGCGGCGAATAATTCTTCCGTTCGCGGAATGTGGTTCAAAGCATGTAAGCATAAGGTATGATTTCAAAGCCGATTCGTTCGAGACGATATGGTTTCGTTCCTTGTCCCAAAGCACAGGCACGTAACGCCAGAAATGTGGATCAGCTTTGATATAATTGCCACGCAAGTGCTTTCGCCCGTGAGGTGTCTCGTAGCACCTTCGAAGTTAGTTGCAAAAGTCCATCCGTCTTGCAGCATATCTGATTGCTACCACTGAAAACGGACCTAATGTGGGGTCGTAAGGCCCTTGATGCGCGCGGATCAATTGCGGTGTGCCCACGGGCAGGCATAGCACGTACAGTGTAGCGTCCCGCACTGGGGAAATCTGACTTCCGGAAGGACCAGCGCTGCCATCAGCCGTACCAGTCAAATTTGGTGCCTAAGCTTCAACTGTCCTCCGGGGCTCAGTATCATTACCAGTTGTCGTGCATTTTCTCGTCCATCACCAGTCCATACACAATTCCTTTAACATATTATGGTCAAAGTAAGTCTTATGCCGCGGTATGGCATTAGCGTATTCGAGCACAGGGGCCTGCAGCAGCGCACCGAGGCAGTTTAGAATCTCTTGATTTTAAATCGCATATACTCACTCTCTGGTATTAGTCAGCACAGAGGGATTATGCTGTGGAAGCGATGTTGCCAAAAAAATCCAGCAGGACTGGACGCCGCCGATTATGATAGCATGCAAAGTCACTCATTTGCATGTTGAGGCAGATGGGCGCTGCACAAATTCTCGTATTGGCACAGTTTCTTCGTGAGGAAGGCAACCGCACCCAGTACTGGCGCGTGGACCGTATGATGGGGCCTGCCCAATCTGTTTCAGGGCCTATACGTTTGCTGTCGCGCAGAGGCTGACGAGATGATCTTTGATTTCAAGCGAGCAACGCCGTTGCCAAAGAACAGCGCGCTGGATTTCAACGGGCGGGGTGCACCGGCGGGTGATTGATTGCCGGACCGCGCACCTTCACTATCTTACTGCAGAGTGTCTTTGAACCGCGTCGCGTAAGCGATCGCAGGCTTCCTTCACCGGTGCAGCCTGCTGTGGGCGAATGTTAACCGAAGAAGTTTTCGCGCGCCTTGCCCAAAAGTGGGCCCATTGGTTCGCTGACGATCTCTCGCGACTTTTCTACCCCTGGTGAATTTCCGACCTATCCATTACCGGTCCCGCTAAATCGACCCAGGCAAGGTAGGTTGAGATGCAAGCTGAATTTATTGCTTCGAAATGCTCTGAATAGCGGCTCATAAAATCTGCCGAATTGCCGTCAAGATAATGACCAAATTATCGAACCACGCCGCCTTCGGAGAAAGCTTGCGTGGCCATATACAAGGCAAAGGAATTCGGCGACAGGGGCCCCATCGTCAGCACACGTTGCAAAGTTCGCGCATTCATGATCTAGGGGATAATGGACGTTGCCAGAATGGCACTGCAATGTTGAAGGTTTTTCGTCTTCGGTCATTCACATACCAGCCGATTGCCCACTCGTCGTATCCAGCGCAATTGCGGTGGCGTATTGTCCGGCATCACAAGATCCATGGTGATTTCATCTGAACGGGATGAGTCATGGCGATTTGGAAAATGCAGCGACGTCCTCAGCTCAATTTGTACATACATCGGCCCCCGATTATTGGGAACAAAACCAGCATCTTTCATTGCCGGTCATTTGCGCGTCATAGGCACAAGTCCAATGTATTGCCCGCCTTCCAACGCCATTGGCGTCATTCTACAACCTGCCGACCCGCGCCGATGATCACCCCGCGCAAATGACGCATGGTAGATGGGCGTGAACAAGCCCACGCCGTCCCCTGGTTTTGGTGGAAGCTCAAACGCATCATTTGCCTCCGTTTACCACATCCTGATAAGTGGAGATCACTCTAGTTGATTTTCCAGCCATGGCGGATCTCCATCCACCAACGATAGGCGCCCCAGTATATTGGCTGTCGTCGCCGAAGTAGCCATAGACGCCAATGAATCCACATATCTTGCAAGCGCGGTTTGAACACCTGCGGCGGAGGATCATATCGCAACCCACATCGCGATTCCGGTATCTCGGGACGGCCATAGCTCGGCTCCATTCTTGTCCATTTCGCCAATGGTGCCACCGCCGTCGATAGATTTCGTCAAAGCTCATGGGGTTCTCCTGTCAGATTTGCCGTTAGCTAAACCTAATCGACCGGCCGCAAGGCCCGGTTGCAGCGGCGTATATTGACTAAAATCATCTAATGATACGCATTATTTTATTTACACCATTATTCCTCGCTTAAAAAAGCATGCGCCCCCGTGTACCATATACGGAGATCTGGCGCTTGCGATTGATATGCTTGGCAACGATGTATTGATGCGCCAGGATGTCTTGCGCACCCAAATGGGTGAATGAACGTACTCTTGATCGCATGATTGTGTCAAGGAAAGGCGAAACGCCGGGCCGTCGTTAGCGTTAAGTTTAACCCTGAAATCATTGCTCAGCGTTACGAGCTTACACTACGAAGAGGTGTTTGTTCATACTGAGCACGTTGCTGATGTTTGACCGCGCCGGCTGATGTAGATGTGCGGTGGGCGATGCCGACCTGGGACATGAGCAGAAACAGAGACCTCACCAACTTTGGCGACTGCGTCAGCACGAAATCATCATTGGCGCAAGTTTTTATCGATACCTCAACCGAAGTGCTGACTCAGATGTTACCCGCAAAAATACCAGCTTGAAACGAGAGTTGGCGCTGCGAATGAGGAGCGTGCTGGAATCGTTTCACATGGCCGATGTACGTCTGACAACGGTTTCGTATTCCAGTTGAACGCGTTCGCTGAAATAATCGGTTGATTCCGGCCGAATGCTCGAGGGACGTTGTATGCCCGCCCCCGGTCCGTTGCGCGCCCCAATTGGCCGCACCGAGCTATCTTTGTTCGATGCGGGCTGGAAAAACGGGCGCGCCTACCCCGTGCATGTATCAACCCGAGATTCTAATGTTGTCTGACACCGCGCTTCGGACGAGGAGGGTGCTGTCAATCCTGGCGTGCCGAATGATCCCCTTGCAACAACTAACCTTGCGGTGACAGCATGCGAATGGCACCCCCGACGATGATTTGCGGTAGATGGCCGTGTATTGTGCACATGAATATGACCATCTTGATGGTCGTCTCTAATGATCGAGGATTAGAGCGAGAAAAACATCTGACCGTTCGTCGCATAATTCCGTGCCCCATGCTGCTGCGTTCCCCCCAAGTGACGAAATAAATGATGAAATCCGGACATTGTGCGACGAATATGATCGACACGATTAGGCGAATCCGCGTCGGCATTGGCCGCGCCTCAGAATCGGGTGGCGTTACAGGTGGTGTTGTGGATGCCTCTAAGGGCGGACAGGCGGATCAGATTGCGGAAACCCAATTGTATCGATGCTCCGATCATGATGAAATACGATGAAAGCGAGCCCGAATTCTACCCGGGATCCTCTGCGAAAAGTCGCTGTCGCCGCAGGGGTTAAGTTGCAGTATGTGAACGAACAAGGCGATACGGACCCGTGCTTTGCGGCTGGTGGAAGCGACCCAGCGTACAGCATCAAATTGATCACCTCGCATGTAAGATGTTTTCGACAATATAGTACAAACGCGCACGTGAATCCTGCTTTCGCAAAAGCTCGAAATTCTAAGATTTAGTCACCTATTTACGTTTTAGGGATGTTACCGAGCGTTGTGTACTTTATGACGCCGAGTTTTCAGGTGCCTGTGTGGACGCATTGGTTGCTGCCGGCCACGAAAATCGCGCCGTTCATTGTCAACCGCCCCGAACAAGCAGGGCGTTGGTAAAAAAAGATCTCGAGCGCGGTGCAAGGCAGCGGCCGGCGACTTGGTGCCTGTTCGTTACCTGTGTCGTTGAAATCGGGACGAGCCAGGCCGATTCCCGCGCTTGACGCTTGATGTCGCGGGTTGTTGTCGCCTATGCCTCATTCTGCCGCAAGCAGGTCTGGGAATGCGCCCAAAATCGGGTGTCTAATCCACGCGAAGCTGTGCCCGCGCGGCGCGGGTGCTGCGCCGATCCATCGTGCGAATACATGGCCGAGATGAATGAAAGAAACGCGTTTGCATCATGCAAAATGGAGGCTGGCGGATACAGGTACGTGCTGCTGCCGCTGCCACACCCATCCGCGTACTGGAGACGACGACGAACTTCACGACGGTTAAGTAATCTGGGCGAGAGTTGATTGGGAGCGCTGCGCGCGTGCAGGAATAGCTTTAGGCCAGAAGGCAGGCACCACGACGTGGCGTTACCTACGCCAGCCAAGAATTGAATAAGTCGAGGCGCGCATCGATTGCTCTCGCCCCGCAACCGACGTCGATCGTCAGTATCGGGCCTGTCGCCGTCCGCAGCTTGTTGATCTGAACGATACGACGTTTTAAGGTGCTAGCCTCATGCCCTTGCGAGGGGGGCAGCATACTGGGAGTCTTGGGATGCGAGACTGACTGTAGCCTGCCGGACCGGCGGTGCGGTTGACCGCTTGCCAACCGTCGGGAAAGCGGCGCAGAGCCGAGAATTCCAGGTGGCCGCGATGCGCGGACGTTCTGGCCAAAGGGTTAAAAATATGCTATACCGAACGCTTATCGCAGTCTATTGCGGTTTGTGGGCATTTTGCGAGAGTCGCTTTACCCGCAACGGCTTTCTTGCCGATTATTATCTGCACATGGCGGGCATTCCTTGTTCTATTTTGTCCGGCTGATGTTCTCTTCGGGTTCAACTACGCCGTCATGAAACGCCTCCGTTTCTATGGGGCCCTGATTATCGACAGTTTCATTGCTCGAATAGGTACACCGGCATAGGCAACGGACCTTTGTAGACGGGGCAACTGCCACCCGAATACAACGAATCGGACCAGACGAAACCATGTTACGCAGCCGCAAAGAGAATGGATCGTTCCCCTTTAATGCTGCGTAGATTACACTGTGCAGCACGGCGAAGCTGCGACGTTTACAGCTCCCCTGGCGAAAACAACGTACTTCCGACGACGACATCACGGATCAGCCGCCCATGCAGCCTGTGATTATCACCCATCAGCGACGAGACGGGCGATATCCAGAAATTGCGACGCCGTCAGCGCGACCCACGGCAAGAGCGATAATCAAGCCAAAGTAAGGCGCAATTCTGCTTTTAAATGTGCCTGAAAGAAACACCAGGCGGCGTCACACTAAGGGAGATGCGTAGGTTGCTCCGAAATCGGGTTCCGCCGACGGAGATCCCGCAAATCGCCGCCGCCCAAAGCCGAGGAGCAATAAAAGCGAGCACCAGTTCAAGCTGGCGCAGCTGGCGACAAGAGCACCGTGTCGCAAAGACCGCCGGAGGCGTACTCGACGTGAGCAGGTCATTTTGTCTTGAACGGGCCATGCCAGCCGCCCAGTTTCATCGACGTCGTTTTCCGGTGCCCTCGTCCTTGGACCTCATCATGCACCTTGCCGCCATTGCGGTCCAGCGCTGCCATTCGCGTTCTCTTCAGGCTTTTTCCGCGGATTTTTCAGCGTTTTCTTCAACCAAATCACCGTGATCGTTTTTACGTAGTTGCTGTCTGTTGCGATGGGTGACTATTGGCGGGGCAGCTTCGGTGCTATAGCGAGCCATGAGTTCCATCGGGTTGGGCGGTATCGTGTTCGTCCGTCATTTAGCTCCGTTTGTTGAACCTTGTCATATACATCCTCGCATAGGGCCCCCCAGCCGCGGGCGGGATTTGCTTGGAACACACCATCAGTATAGCAAATTAACTTTGTCTAGGCTCCCTTATCAGTCTGGGTGGGCGTCCCAGTCTATTTTCTGTCTTTTGGATAGGCCACCTTTTGCCGGTTTAAGAAAGCGCTCGGCCGAGAAGGCAGCACCACGCATCAGCAGCAGTGCGCGTTTCAACCACCAATGGAAGACGCCGTGCAGAACGCTGCTTCCTACAGCAGGCGCCAAAACCGACATCAGGTTTAACCGGCCCGACAGGCGCCGTGGGTCATGAAAAAGCCAAGCGCCGCGCACAGCGAGGAATACAGCAGTGGCTTGGCCGTGGTCTTTGTGCAACCATAGCACGCAACATGGAAGATACAGTTCCATAGATATGAAATAATGTCGACAAAGCGCCCGCCCACATGGTCGCGCCTCCCAATGGCCAAGGGATCAACCAGCCCTGGTCATGCCCCCAGCATGAACGGATCAGCGCAATGCCAACCAAGCGTGCGCGGGGATGCCTGTCATCGGCCAACGCGCAGAACCGGGACCTTGACTCGACGTTTCTAAGCGGTTTCGCCATCTGTTGGTTCACCTCGTGCGGTTTTAAGCTCATATTTTGATTCAGCTGTGGGCGAGGCACCGCCGTATCATTTCTTGTATGCCTTCAAGCTGCGCAATCATTCGTCGCGCGCTGTACCATCTGGTACGCGCACCGCACGGATCACCTCGACGAGACGGTGGATTCGACGATTCGCGCGGCAAACCACCGCATCGATCGCAATTCGAGCATGCCTTGGACGCTTCTGGCGGTGGTAGTGGCATAGCAGTGTCTTTCTTTGTGAAGGCCGATGATTTGAGGAAGCGGCGTTAGGCCGCGACCGATTTCCCGTGCTCGGACGCGACTGTTGGTACATATGCGTTTGGCGATCGCGCACTCGACGGCGTCGACTCACGGGTTTCAACCGGCAGACCTCGCCGTGTTAGTATGCCCCATCTTCGATGTTCTGTGGCCCGCGTGAAATCATGATCATCTGCAAGCCCGCTCGGATTCGCTTGCTCTATGAACTGGACAGGGGCAGTGGCTCGAATTACCATATTGCGCGCTTCGCTTTGCGGCCGCCTTGGTCACCCGTGAGTGAAAGATTCACGGTCGGTCACGGGCTTCCGAAAGCTCTTCGACCCAAGATTGCGCCGCGTACAACATCACAACAATTTATTGTGCCATTTCGTGGCGCAAGTTAGATGGTGCGTCACTTCGCGATGCCATTTCGCGATTGATCGCACGGGCCACGCCGCAAGAACCCGCGCGGTGCGCAGTATAGGCAAGGTTTCGGCTCAAATCTTCCTCGGGCTGGACATAGGAAGCTTCCCGGATCGTCCGCGCAGCAGATCAATGCGCTTTTGACTCGAGCATGCCTGACGGGGGGACGCGAGGATCATGGGGATCAGAAATCGGCGAAATCTATATTCAAAATCGCGCATAATATTTTGGGTTATTTTTGGCCGCTTTCCACAAGAGCAAGTAGCATGCTTATTGCGTCGGTTTCACGTGCGGGCGGCCAATGATCATCCGCGGGGCGGTCTTCGAGCTCGTTGAATTTCGACGACTGCGCAATCGTCGAGTATAGGCGGGCTGTGCGATTTGCTACGCGGACGCTACGCCCTGCGTTCAGGCCTTTCCCCGCGGCGAAAATCCGTCACCGGAAAAGATCACTTATGGTCAAGATGTGCCGAGCTCATCGCGTCGACGCAGCTCGTATCATGTGCCTTAACTTGCGCGGCCAATCTTCGTTGTATTACTTTGGGGTCTTGGTCCCATCGAAACCGTTGTAGTCGCCACCCAGAGTGTTTCGCGATATTCTCATTTCCGGCAAGTCGTGTAATAACGCGCGCAAGCTTCCGCGCCGCTTGAATTCCTGCCGCAACGCGTAGTCATATCAAAGCCAGTTCTTGCGGCGGCTACAGTTGGAGGCGCGGAACAACTTAGCGTCGTCCTTGTAAATGAAATGCCTTTCTATTTACACGTCGCGGGAAAGTGCGTCGTGTAAGCGCCGCTATAAAAGAAATGTTTCAATCGTTTACGACTTGAATATATACTACCTAGACTTTTTGAGCGCAGCAGGAGACATTCCGGTACCAGCCCTTGACGATGGGAGTTGATCGGCAGGAGCCTGATCGCTTTGGCCAGATCAATTCGGTTTGGGAGGCCCGCTGTCGTTGGTAGTCCTTGGTGCTGAGGAATGCGTTACATCGTCGCTGTTATCGCTTACTCACCATGCGTATCCGCGGGGTGCCCCAAACTTTTAAATACTACCGCAAGAATCAGATTCGCGTCGAGGCGATGATTTGCATTCTTCCACCTGTAGAGGCGATTGGGCGCGAAGGTAAACTTGGGCCCCGTACGTGGTCTGGATTTGATCCGATGGATACCGTGTTGCCTATGCAGATTCAGACGTCTGGCGCGAGCTCCGGCTATCGAACAACGTCGTCGCGCCCTAAAATGCTTGCGCACCTGTTTACATAAATCGCGCCTTTCCTGGCGTTGCGATATCGGCCGACTGCTCATCCCTGTTGCAAAACGTTCAGATTGCTGAATGACTACCTGGAGATAAAAAGTGTATGCCATGTTAGGGCCTTTAATTCCGCCGATGCTTCTAAAATTCGTCTTCAGCATTCATGATTGTAGTCACCCCATGGCCCCGTCACGGTCTTTGAGATTTGTGGTTAATAATTTGCAAACCGGTTCGAGTTGTCTGCTTGTCCGCGCACTGCTCCGGTCGAAATCCGGCTGGTTCGCCGTACGGTTATCGTGATACGGACAAGAACCTCGTTTCCCTCGCAGATGCGATAACGCAGTCGGCTGACATCTGCGACGCCTATCGAAAGCCATCGACAATCGAAGTTGTATAAACCCGAGTGACGCGATGGCGTTTTATGTGTGGCATGAACATGTCCCTAATGAGGACGATGTCGAAAATGCTCTACGGCAGTTGTGCGCACAAGGAGGGTAACCCGCCTACGTTATAGCGACAGGGATCCCGAATTAGGGTGAAGACCTGGTATCGCGCTTGTGCGCTGCTAAACCCTAGACAACGGGGATCAATCCGGCTGCCTATGAGTATGGCCAGCATTCACGATGGCAGTTCCGCTCAGGACCTTTTACGCATTCGGGTCTCTGTTGCCGCGATTCTGACGACAGCAGCTGGAGACGCGACATCTACCGGCATTGCTGACGACACGTTGAGACCGAAAGTCCTATCGCGCGGAATGAATTTCGGCGCACGTGGCCGGGGTCGACGAGTGACAAGCTGGACCAACTGACTAACTCTCACAGAAAGCAGGCGAAACTTCGCAATGTTGTTCTAGGCATTGTATTTGGTTTAAGTGGCGATGAGGCTAAATGGCACGTCAAGTCGATGGCCGCTTATAAGCGATTCAGAAGCACGCAACCATGAGACTAGCGCTCTTGCGGCATCGTTTTGGGGATGCATGATCGCGAAGCTTGAATCTGGCGTTCAGTGCTCAACTTGCATCCATTATCCGCGTATCACGCTGCACGTGAAACTGGTGACGTGATCCGCGCGATTTCCGCACATGCGTCACGAGCTTGAGAGGCGGATAGAGCCGGAGTTCTTCGGCCGTGCGAAAGCCCTATTCGATCTGGCGACAATGCAGAAAAAGCAGCATTTTTTCCGTTTATCGATATTACGGTTTCAGCTTTCACTACGTCAGAGGAGAATCTACGCGCTGCACTCATTTCACCGACGGCGGTCGGTTTCAAGGTTTATTCCAGCCTAAACCAAACGGTATCGTTCGATCCATTACCCAAACCGTTTCTGGTCGTGCCGTAAACGGTCAGGTGAGATCAGAAAACGCGGCAATGATGAGTCGCCGGAATCCGGTGTGGCGGCGGCATTGGTCCTATACGTGACGGATGTACAGGGTCCGAACCCTTCGCGTCCGACCCGTTGAAAATGGGTCGCGCGTGGACAGAGCAGCTTTTCGAAAGAGTATCCACGGATCCTTCGAGGGCCCCGCCCGGCAAGTCGAATTGTATCGCGAACCAAAGTTCTTTTGTATCGCCAGGTCTGAGGTGTCAAACTGCCCGTGTGGGGCACCGGCGAATTCCCGATTTCGCATATTTGCGATCCACCACCGCGATATCGGCGCGGGGGCTGCGGGGCAAGATCGACTCGATTTATTCTTTTTTCCGTGTGAACGCGGGTTTGAAAAGGGGTGTATTATTTTTGAAGGTAAGGGGGGGGACAGTGTTTTTCCCCGGGAATTTCTTTTTCTTTAGTTTCCCCTTTTTTTTTTTT
>Ga0163217_1073292_pt1 | contig 16261 bp, 9 predicted proteins | sample SynspAceP_FD_185933 | JGI IMG/M metagenome (GOLD analysis project Ga0163217, IMG submission 185933) | Saline lake microbial communities from Ace Lake in Antarctica - Synechococcus sp. Ace-P (PacBio error correction) | ecosystem: Environmental > Aquatic > Non-marine Saline and Alkaline > Saline ... | reverse complement strand
GCTATTTGGAAAGAGGGGCACTTCGGAAGTTTTCGCACTGGCGACCACCTGGGGATTTTGTGATCATGATAAGCCGTGTAATTATCTATAGTGGGAGAGGAGGTGGTATTGGAGGTTTTTGATCCAAGGTATTATGCTAGCACCTGTTTTTTGATGGGAGATTGAAAATTTTAAAGGGGTTTGTTTGCTCCAACAACAAGGCAATCACGTGTGAGGATGTTAAAGACTCTATTTTCATCAAGTATCACTCAACCTACCACTCCTACAGCAATATTTAATGAAGTATCACAGAAAAATTTCCGTATGCGGATTGGTCAAAACATAAAAAAAGAGCCCGGGAGGAAGCGGATATGAGCTCCTAGGACACACCTAGTTTTATAAGAAACATGCCTATTCGATTGTTTATAGAATATGCCCAAAGTCCATGTAGAGAATATTCTAATGAAAATCACGATTTGTAAACAGAGGTCGTAAAGGCCAACATCCATGTATTTGCCACACCTTTGGTCAGAAGATTTTGGAAAAACAACAAACGATTTAGTCGCCCTGAATAAAGTCCGTTGCAGAGTAAAATGTGTAGCAATTCCAGAAGCATTAGAAAGGCAGGCATATTTTTATATGAATGGGAACAAATTTTCTGTTGAAAACAGACCACAAAAGCGTATATATAATGTGCCATTGAGGTGGAATATGTTAGGATGGCTATACCATGTCGTAAATTGGAAAGCACACCGTAAATCCCCAGAGAAAGGACCGATCCAAGTCGGCAATCTGGCGATTTAATTGAGTCTAAAAGCAGTGAAGAAAAGAAGCATATAGGGTACGTCTTCAGTTTAAAAAGGAAACTGAAAGATCCCTGGGCAGATTTTTGGATACCGTTATTTAATGAGAGAATTAAGGAATGTGAGGAATTGTTGAGGAGCTAATAAAGAATTTGCCAAATGCACACCAAGAATATTGCAAAAATGTGCCTTCTCAGGGCTGTTAGGGACCAAGCATTTATATTACTATGACGTTTTTAAATGGCCTTTTTGGAGGTCCCGGAGAAGCTAAGCAGATCGGAATAAGCCCTCGAATTTTAGCTGGCAGGGCACCTTACCAAACAGGCACGTGATATCTATGCCGGTAAATGGGAATATTCTTGGTATTGCCGCGTGGGGACCTTGCTTTTCATATGGTTTCCTTGCAGATATTAGGACCTTATTTGCCAAAGAACAGTTTACTACTAGTTCTAAGAGAGGTTATATGCACCCTTAATGGACAATCCTGCCTATGAATGGAATTTTAGGCGACGTTAATCCTCCTGTCCATTCTTGGGCGTTTGGAAGTATATGAAAAAGGGATAAACCAAAGGAACGGCACCGGGAGATACCAAGTTTCTGGAAAATGCTTCCAAAAAGCTAGCTTATTAATTTTTACTTGGGTGGGGTAAACCAAAGACAAGAACGGTACCGATCTTTTCGAAGGTGGATTTTTAGGCCTCGGATAACATTGGCGTGTTCGATCGCATCAATATGCCCTCATGGCGTTAGTAGGATGCAACAGGCCGATGCCACCAGTTGGATGGCTATGTTTTACCGTAAATATGCTGCGCAATGTCGTTAGATGGGCTGAACAGACCAATAAGGTATATGAAGAGTCCGCGGCAAGTCTCTTTAGGCATTTTCTTAATATTGCCTGGGCCATGACCACATAGGGAAAAAAAGATATCTCGCTTGGGATGGACGACGAGGATGTTTTTTATTATGACCGGGGTGAAATGTCCAACGGTGAAACAAGCCGATTGAAGGTAGCGTTCCCTTAGTAAGTATCATTCCATTATTATGCGTGAAATCATTCACAAGCGACCTCTTTTGAACAATTTAAAGGAGTTCAAAATAATGGGCAGGCTCGCTATTATTAGGACCCGCCCAGATCTGGCTCTTTGATTTCCAATATAGAGAGACCAATAGGCTGGCAACATCTTTTTTCGATCATGCGAGGCTATAGGTTGGCAAAAGCTGCTGGAAAACGACTCTTGGATCGAAGACGAATTTCTTCAGCCTACGGCATTCAGTCCCTATTCAAATACCACAAGGATCATTCCATTTGTTTTCAACATAATGGTGTGATTATACCAATTCACTACGAACCTGGGGAGAGCGATCCAGTATGTTTGGGTGGCAACTTCCAATTGGAGGGTCCTATCAGGATGCCATTGAATTATATGATCAATCAATCTTTGCGCAAAGTACTAATACGTTTACGGGCCTACCATATCAGTAGAATTTCAACGGGATCTGGTATTAAAGCTAAACTTAAAGAAATAGCAATGAACCTTCCAAGGAGGTTGGTTAAAAAACGTATTGAGCCGTAAACTCGGAAGGCAAATTTTCAATATCACGCCAGATGATAAAACTACCTCTTTCGCACAAGATGAGCACATTTATGAACAGACACCTCCTTTTATGAATTTTTTGATGGCGTATTAATGGTAGGGTCTCGGAGGCTGCCGGCATCAAAACAGCGAGTGGACTGCACTAATCCAGGTATTTGTCATGGAAATGAAGAATCCAGTGACTAGTATGGATATCTTCTAACTTTAATTAATATTCAGGCCTCACAATGGAGGTCTTTGCATTTAGAACCTAAATCCCAACCTTTTTATTATCTTTCTACAGTGGTGGGGAATCATTTACCAAGTTCTTCCAACAAATATGGGCTGCTCCTTAGTATCGCTCTATTTTTGAACAACAAACCAATTCCGAAAGAATAAAAATGAAAACACTTTACTTCGCTGCATGCTCCTTTCCTTTTTTACTCCTTTTTTAATTGCTTCAACCCGCCAAAGAACTAGTAGAAGTCATTGTTAGTCCAAACATACCGACTGGACCTTACTCTGGTCTGGCCGAAACAGGCTGATTTTCAATTCCGTTTTCCGAACACATGTTCTCCTAGACGACATCGAAATTAAGTAATATCGTTACAAACCAGATCCTGGAGTTACCAGTACCTAAAAAATTTGGGCATAGGAGGGCACTCGAACCCTTAAAAATAATTCACCAAATAAAAGCCTAAAAAATTTACCGAACCTGGATTTCTCCCGTTTGACTGCAACCGTTGAAGTAGATGGAAGGAATATTCCGTCGTAGTACCCCACGGTAGGTCATTTGCACCTGAAAAAATACAGACGACCACTTTACCGACGGATTTTGATGCGTTTTTGCAGAAATAAAGGCAAGGACGAATTGAACCAAGTTCCTATGAAGGCATAATGACCTTGTATGCGCCGAACGGTTTACCGACCAGGTAAGATGTATACCATGTGCAATTGGACAAATATAAAAGGGAAAATCTATGGCATTTTAACCCAAACCCAAAAAAAGTTGGTTAAGTATCCTGCCCATTCGTGCAACGTGCCAGCCGCGGGCATACGTCCTTATTATGGGGAAATTGACGAAGCTGCAGAAGGGTTTATCTCTCACCATTGGTATTCCGGGATACCGTGATTTGGATCAAAATGTTTATGATGATCTTCGCGCGGGGGGCCCCTGAACGGTTACCCTATTGCCTTTATCTAAGATGGAGGGAATAATGCCTAACTACCGCCGTGTATTCTCGGTTGTGTTAGGCGCGTCGATTTTAGAAAGTGTGGTGGTTTTAATGGCGAAGATTATGCGGTTACGGATGGTAGCCAAGCGGTGCACTTGCCATTGTGACTGCAAAGTTGGGATGGGATGAGAATTGATTATTTGGCAGCTTTCTACCCAGCCCTCTTCAGATATTGACCGGTTTTTACTATGGGGCGGCCGGGGTTGGCACAGGATTTCGTGGACGAATTTTCCAACAAGCCCGAGAAATAGAAGTTTCCAAAGTAATTATTGAGTTGTGGAATTTTGCTCGTTTGGCCGTAAAAGCACCGGGTTGGCTACAGTGGGTATATAACGGACAATGTATGTCCACCTGCGTCTAACCTATTCCGCTATAATGTATTGACAGCTCCTAAGGAGTTACATCTTTTTCATAAAACGCAACATTGGACGATCCGAACAACAGGGGAATTAAAAAAAAGAATGGCTATTCGCAAGCTAAGGAATAAGATAGACCCGGCGCCATAGTATATTGCATTCGCCTCCCTATATTTAATTGAAACCAAACTAATCATACATGAAGTCAAAAGGACCAACATCGTTAGAGAATTATTTAAACAAAGTGGTTTAGGACCTATTTGGCCCTAACCTTTTACCTTCAGCATACGGCCAAATTGGCCCGAGCGATCGCTTGACGGGGGGCACCACATTGGCGTAGGCGGATGGGCAACAAAGCCATATGAAATGGATTCAGCGGTCTGCCCGAAGTGGATGTGGTTGCCCTTTGTGATGTAGACGAATCACAATGGCAAGCAGCCCTAAAAACAAATGGGAAGAACCCTTCAGCCGGGAAAAAAGGTGAAAGGTTATGGTGATTTCAGGAAGGTATTCTGGACGAAAAAGATATTGATTGCCCATCACCATGTGCTTACCCCGGGACCATTGGGCATGCACAGATTCGCAACTTTGGGGTTTTAAGCAGGAAAAGATGTGTACGGTGAAAACCCTGTCCTATGAGTTTAAAGAGGACAAATTTGATGCCTCAAAATATGGGAAAAGCATAACCGTATTTTCGCAACATGGGTACAACAAGATACACGTAACCGATAATTACCACCGGTATTGTTGAAATTATAAAGTCAGGGAGCCATCGGTAATGTTTCACACGGTTTCGTTTGTGAAAACGGTGGACCACCAAATTTAGCAATTCCAAAAAGTGTAGCCGTCCCCAAAAGGCCTGGAAATTGGATATGTGGCTGGAACCAGCCCCTATGTGGATTATATTCCTGAGAATTGCCACTTTACGTATCGCTATTCTTGGGACTATTCAGGGGGCTTCTTTGCTGACTTCTGGTGCCATATGCCGATGTGGCTTTTGGCCCTGGAGCCTAAGGGTCTAAAAAGTATTGTTGCCCGAGGGAGAAGGCCGAAGTATCGCCCGACACCCCTAAATGGACGAAATCGATATGAGTTCGGACGGATTAAAAACTCCATTGGGACCAGTGAACCTCCAATGTTCCTGGTGCCGCAGAGCGCGGAATCGGCGCCTATTTTGGAAAGGAGACAAGGGTAGTCTAATTTGTGATTACAATACCCGGGAAAAATTACCATTAACGGGGAAACCACTGACCCGATTATTCCCGAAATACACAAACCATTATCCGCTCTCCAGGGCACCAACAAAACTTTGTGGATTGCCGTAAAAATCGAGAAACCCAACCCCCAATCCAATCTCGCCTATGCCCGCACAAATGACGTTTTGCCATGCATTTGGATCTTAATTCATACAGATTGGGAAGAAACTTGATTGGGATTCGGGAAAGGAGTTGTTATTGGAGTTCAGAGGCCAATGCCCTTTTGTCAAAAAGCCACGGAAGGCATGGCAATTGGTTAAAATCAACAGCTGCGTATTTGAGATTAGGGATTATCTAAAAAATAAATACAGCTATTTGAAAATTATTACTTAGCAATGGTGGACCGGTAGATTAGTAGGTAGTGCAAAAGTTTCTTGCACTACTACTATCTGAAAAAATAGCGGGGCAGGATAAAATAAAGCTCATCCATTTTTAGACTAGTACCTGTACTTTGTGACACAAGATATCTTTGACTTTAGAGATGTGTCTTTTTCTTCCTCTTTTTTCTTCTTCGAATAATACCTGCCCTGTTTTTACGTAGTTACGATTCCCACTGGAGGAGAATTAATCGCCAAACTCGTTTCGAGATAATAGGTCAGAATCTGGGCAATTTCTTCAATCTGCCAGGTAATCAACTGGTTGGGCATTTCACCCCGTCAAAGGCCTTCGCCATTCACTTCTATAGGGTCAACTTAACCGCTTCATTACAACATCTATAAGGCCTTAACCTGATCTCCTTTTACCCATTCCGATCCGGGCAGGGCGGAAAATCTGCTGCCATCACCTTTACCGTCGCCCATATGGCATGAAACCACCCAATATTTATTATATAAATTACGGCTCTGCCTCTGCCCTGAATGGAAGTAAGATCGTCCTTTCATTTCATCGGGATTTTAATATGGGGAGTTGATTTATGTGCTCTCCATTTGCGCAAGTTGTCCCGCGCAAATTTTTCTTTATCCCCCTATATACATGACACACGCCAAATCTTCCGTTCTCCTTTTCACTTAAATTACAATGAACCATCTGGCCCCATGGCAATACCAATAGGATCTATTACCCGGCGTCACCACGTTAGCAATTTAATTTTATTTCCACCTTGTGTAAAAACCTCCGCAAAACTTCCCATTCCCCCAATTTCCATCTTTAAAGGGCACAAAAACCCAATAAAAATAACCAAGCTATAAGACGGAAAAGGGGAGCTCTAATGGTTGACCCGTGAAAGCTATAAGCGCCATTTTTGTTAATGCTCCGGGAATTGATCTCCCTTGATAGAAATAAAAGGTCATTGGGGCGCCCCAATGTCCTGGAAACCAATTATTGGTTGCTTCGATATTCAGCTCCTTACCTTTCTTTTACCATCCCCGCCATATTCCGGATTAAGTTAATTTTTACCCTGCATATGATCATAGTAATAGTAAGGCCAACCAGCATCGGGTTACCATCTTGTATCCTAAGGAATTTCCTTCCGAGCAGCCATTAGCACTTTTCCATGGTGACTAGATTTCGCGCCAATTACTCGTTCATGTTGTCCCTTCCGTGCTGCAGGGCAATACAAAGTATTGCTCGTGGTTGGTTTCCAGTCCATTCGCAACAACACTTCTAATTTCCAGTCGCATAGCAGGTGACCATCTTTTTTGAACCTGATCGGGCTTATTGCATTCAAAATGCCAATACCACCGTTTGCCACTCTACTCAGGGACATGGATCTGCTCAATGCACCCGGCTTTACGATCATTGCTCTTTAGACTGACAAACATCTCCTGGCGAACCAATGGCACATACATATTGGCCCGTCCTCATCAAAAGTCAATGGCTTTGCCAATATGTGAATATTCCAAATTCGGAATTTCTATAATCATCAGTGAGATAACCTCCGGCTCGCCCTTCCGGGATAAGTTTTACCCCTTGTTAGTTTTTGTCTAATACTTGTTTACTGGCCGTCCTATAATACAAAATTCGTTATAAAATGCGCATTTGCCAGTGGCATAAGTAACCCTTTTGATCAAAAATACACCAAACCGGCTTTATTACGTCCGCTTTCCCATTCATTAATCGGTAGCACGCGAAGACCCTATATCTCGCCGGTCCTCATGAGCAAACCGGCACTTTTAATATATATATCCCCGTTCTTTATTACAGGCAAGATGGCGGCAGGCCCACATGACTATCTACCACCACAACTGGCTTCAAAACCTTTTCAGGGTAGGGGCCAATCCCCCATTATCTGGTCGCCGAGTTAAAACCTTCGGCACTGGACAAAAACACCTGCAAATAGTAGAAAAGATTAGAATTATTGTTTTAAGCCGAGGTCTGCATTGTTTACTAATTTATGTTCATTTTTATCTGGTCTGTAGTGAGAATAAAAAATGTTTTTAAATAGTTCGTGACATTATTAAACTTAGATACTAGAATTTAGTTATTAATTATTTGAGGTTTGAAAATGCACATTTTTTCTAGTAGGCCCGGTCAATGATTTGGGCGTTCCCTCATACGTCGGGCGGGCCCTTGGCGTATGATCCTTTGCTTCGACTGCCGGGAGACTGCCGCCGCGGATCCCTAACGAAGAACAACGCTATTGGTTGCTACAACGGTATGTTGCTCCCCTCCTATGCTCCGACCTTGAAACGAGTATATTACTTGATCTTAAACTGGGGATATAGACAGTAAGGAAAGTTGGTACGCGTTTCAAGGAGCTAAAGGAAATAGGAAAGATAATACCCTTTTCTCGGAAAACCGCGCTAGGAAAGATCTTCGTAACTATTTTAGGGCATGGAAGCCCGAAACATATTTGTTCAAATGCGGCCGCAAGCAAACCAAGTATACTCGCTGAAAGCGCTATTGCAAATAGTTAAAAGCCGCAGCGGGCAGGGCAAAGATAAGTCAATCGTTACCCCCTCACGATCTACGCCATAGTTTTACCACCCACTTATTGGAATCGGCGTGGACCTAAGGACAGATTCACGGTAACTTCAGAATGGTTCCAGCAAAACAAAACAGAATATATACACCCAAGTGCTACAAATACTTTATTAATAATATTAAAAAATCCTTAGATTAGTAATTCCTAAAATAAATAATAGTTCAACTTGTTATTTATATATCATATTTACGTTGTACGCAAGTTAAAACAGAATTGAAAAAATTATAATATTAATAACTTCGATATTGAACGACTACACAATTCATTGCTTTGGGCAAATTACATAGCAAACAAGCGATCAAGAGATTAGTGATGTAAAAAAACAAACAGAAGAAAAACTAATGTATGAAAGTGAATTAAGGGACCACAGGGCTTACAGAGACAGCTATATCATACTGAAGCAAGATTTACACTGATTACTACTGGAAAAGGCATCATCAATACAAAACCAAAGCTATCCAGAGGTGGTGGTTCTATTAATACTCCAACGAACAGAAATATGGACAGCAGTATTCTGGTGCGCGTATGATAAACACAAGAGGGATACGGCATTGAACTAACAATTTAAATTCCCTTCTGATATCTTATTGTAATTGTTCCCGTCATCAAATGTTCAACTTTAAACTCATTAGTACCAACCCAGACACAATGACCAATTGATAAAAGCTATCGGGAAGTATAATTTTTGACTGGGAAGGTAATAGGAATCGTTTGTACAAAAAAAAAACTTCTATCAAAAAAAACCCGAAAAGCCCCCCAAATACAAAGAAACAATTAATCCGAATTGAAGATTGTATGGATCTATATTATTTTACTCAGTCACTGTATCTCAATATGATAAAGGCGAGAGTCGAACAGGTTCTTTTTTTAGAAGGACAAGACCTTTTTTATAAGCTTATGATGGGGACTCATCGAACTTAAGTTAATAACCTTGTGCATGGATTATCTTTAAAAAATTTAAAATGTGAGCCTAGAGAGTGTTGAAAAAAAAATTAAAAGCCGTTGCCAACAGGGAACTTAAACGATTACCAAGTTTCGGATGCTTAATCGCAGGATAGGCGTATTTTTATGAAGTCCTCAAAAATTCTTTAGGATTTTGCTTTGGAAGGGAAAAGAAAAACCACGCTAAAAAAGCGTGGCAGGCAAAACCAAAAGTTTCGCTATGTGCGTGGCAAACGGAAACGAAAAAGTTTCCTTACGCTCCGCAATACGTATTGCTTCAATGAGAGTCATCCTAAATTAAAGACTACAATAATTTTATACAACAAATTTAAAAAATTGATAACCAACTAAAACCAAAATCATGAAGACAAAAACGTAACATTTCCAATTATTGAATCCTTTGCTACAATGCTTTTTTCAACTGGCGCAGATACCAACTTTCGTCGCGATTAATGCTTCGAAATCGAATGGAACGAAGCGAAAGTAATTCACTTGCAGATGAAATCCTACGTGGGCCAGATTCGATTTAGAAGGCCCGTATTGCACGTGCTTGGAGCAAACCATGAACCTTTGGGTTACAGGATGTAAATCCATGCGCTGAGTGATAACATGGTTCTTAGCCTACCCTAAATATGATGCTAAGTAAAGCAAACCGGGAAAGAGCTATTACTTGCACAAAGCCGCAACATCTATGGACGCTTTCATGATGAAGGAAAATCACTGCCTTTTCAGCAGTATGTGAATACTAAGAAGTTGGCAGACTCGAAAAGTAAATGCGCAAAATCACAACCTGTTCTTCCGCAACAAACCAAACACAGACCGATACCAAAAAAAAATACAATGACTGGTTATGCAATGATATAAGCAGTAAGCACAGTAATGATTGTTATTCACTTTTGTGCCATTTTAGCAGTCATCCATTGGGATATAAAATGCAACAAAAACAACTTTATAATTTCCTATTTTAAATCGGTTATTGGTTTAGTATATTTATTTTTTGGGCTATCGATAGTCTTAACTATAAAACAACCACTTAGGAATTTAAGAGAGATTATTTGTTTACTTGTGTGGAAGCTTAGTATTTTACTATTTCCCTTTACTCCATTATTGTTTTTCATAATTAAAACTTGGGTGAAAGTCATTCAATAATATTGGCTTTGGATTTCATTATTGGCTATTACGATCAGCTCTGCTTTATTATATGCTGACATTCAAATTTAACAAACTCTTTTAACATTAAATTACGATTGTGAAGGAACTAGCAATTGTGATTATAAGTACGTAATAATAAAATACCCTTAATAATGAAGATTTTTTGAAATCTACATACTATTAATTCTATTCCTTGTATTCATTCAAGTCCCAGGATATGGGCAATTTCAGAAAAAAAAAAGATTAAATGAACAATATCCATTATAATACCTCTAAAAATTGGTGAAAAATCCTAGTACTCCATTGGGACATTTGTCATAGAAACCTACAATCTTTTCATCCAATCAAAACCAGCAAACAAGTCATATTTCGGCATTAGCCAACTAGAATTGAATATTGTGAAATAACCCACAGATATCTCTACTTTTCTCAGGAATTATGATGGGTCAAGAATAGTCAAAAACCAAACTATCCGAAAGATATCAAACTATTCTTTCTGATTTAAAAATCAATTAAGAAGAGATTGAGTTAGTGTTGAAAAATTAAGGCTGACATAGAAAAGCCATATTTTATTGATTTAGGGCAGCAAAACGTGGGTTATCGGAAACCTTACAATTCTGATTTGAAGTTACATTGGGAATGGACGAGGATATTAATGGAAAATCAGATTGATGCCTTAATACATGATTTACTATCTCGTTATCAGAAAGAAGCATGAGCAGGAAGACCATGTCGGTTTTGTCAACTAAATAAAACAAGTTGGAAAAGGAACATATCAATAGAATGGAAGGGATATAATATTTTTTGATTTTGGAAGATTCTGAAAAGCATTAAAGCTAATGGTGCTTCATGAACGATTCTTAAAAAAAATAACGGTAAGGTAATACAACTTTAACCTATACGGGCTTCGGTCTTAATCGAAGGGTTTGTGTATTTTTGGGGAATAGGTGTGAAGGGGGAAGAATTGAATGAAAAATTTAAAATAAATACTGGAATGATGATCGTTGCCTACGGACACTTGCTCAATCTAAGTATATTTCATTCTTATAGATATTATTACCAACAACAAGAGCGCATACCAGAAAACTATCTGACGTACCGGAAACAAATATTAGGGTTATTTTAACGTTATTAAAGCGGCTTCCGCCATTCGATTTTTTTGTGCCCCTGCTCAATGGTACCGTTTTCCACCGAGTTCAAACATTTTTACTATTTAACTTTTCAACTTTTCCCAAATTCACGGATTATAGATTTGGTATCCTTCAGAATTATCCTTCCGCAACTTTTGTTCAAAAGATTTCATAGTAGAAAGAATAACGACTTTGCCTTCATTCGTAACCAATTTTAATATAATCGCCAAGCCCTTTCGACCCATTTTAGTCGTTAGCAACAACTCTTACGTTGTCTAGGTTGCTTTTTACCAAAGAGTATACTCCTCCTCCTCGATCACCTTATGCATTGTTTCGTAATTGGCCACAAGCTCTTTTTACGGAAGCGTCAAAACGTCGTTCAAAAGTTAATAGGTTTGTGAAGGTAATCTGTTACATCGTAATCAAAAGCCTTAAGGGCATAATCAGGATTAACCTGTAATCAGAAATTACTTGTGGTGGTGTTGTCCAAAGGATTCCAAAAGATTTCAAAACCATGATGATGGGCATTTCCCACATCGAGGAAAATAAGTCGATGTTCAGTGCTTGTGATCCCTTTTTTGCCTTTCAATGCATTTTACTGTACTTCGGTAACCCATTGCCAAGTTTGGATGAATATGTTCACTAATTTGGCTATGGCAAATTCGCTGCATTAGACGCATCGCTACAATTATACTTCTATTTACATTAATGGGGTGCATCCTCGTTTTTAAAATCACAGTCAAGGTACTTAAATGGCGCGTCTAGCTGGTAGAAATGATGTGAACGGTAATTATATGTTGTTGTAAATAGAGATATATTGTTTTAGGGTATTTGTTAGGTTCAATTGTCCATTAAATGTTAAAATTTTTTTGGTTCCCCAAAATTAGTTGGGATTATAGACAATCGTCTAATTGCAATCCAAAAAAACCTTAATGAACTAATACCGATACAGAGCTCATACATTGACCTGGAAGGGGGTGACTTATCTCCCTTCCATTTATTTTCGCCACGACCTTTTTGAAGGGTAACCCTAGTGGAGGAAGGACTCTTCGCTACTTTTTTAGTACTGGGTCTTTGTGCCTAAAAAACATCAATATAAAATTCAGCACGATTTCCTTTCTTTAAATAAATTCTAGATCGCGTCCTTATAAATTAATCACAACCGGATTCAACACAAGCTAAAAACTTGTTTGACACCATTTTGAGGGTTTTCATATTAGGCGACAGCATTATGTTAGAATTGGGTGCGTTCTTATTTTCTTATTGTATTAGTACTTCAAAAAAACGTTGTCGTGGCAATTCTAGCGGAATGGTACCCATATAAAACGCAGCCAAGAAATTACAGCTCCTTTTTGAAGCCTACCTATCAAGCCATGGTTCGTTTGTATTTGCTAAATTGGGTGACTTGTAACCTAAAGTACGAATTAAGAGCCGTTGTACTTAATTATGAAAGAATGAGATTCTTACATTAGAATTGTTAATGAGCAAAAAGGAGAATATTTAAAAGACTATGAAGGTTTTTGCGGGTGGCTATTTCGCCGGAAATTATTAATCAGATCTTAGGGGTAAAGAAGAGCAATACTTGGTGGCGATTCAAACCGCTGATAATTTAATATTTACACAAAATTAAAATACAGATGATCAATAACTTTAAATATAGTCTTGGCCCTATTTGTATTCATGCAATGTTTACTTCCCAGAATACGAAGGAAAATTATTCCGAAGCGAACTATGACGAATCAAAGTGCCAGGAGTACAACCTACCCGATGTGCTTTCGTCATTTTTAAGGGAAAGTATAAAAACAGTGAAGATTCGGGAAAAAATTTCAAGAAGACCAGAAATCGGTTGAATTTTTGCCCAAAACATGTTTGTGAGTTACCCACACCTTCTGGGCCAATTGAAAAAAATGTTCAAACTTAATTCTGAAGACCAAACCTTTTTTTTAATGCTTATTGCACCAGGGAAAGAGGGCTAATTAACTTTTGAAAACAAATTTGGGAAAATGGTATACAATGGCTCTTGTGCTTTTTGTTCCGACCAATTCCAAGGATAAAGTCCCGCGTAATTTCTCTGGCAAATGGCGTACATCTCCAAACGAAAGGGCTTAAAAATTAAACAACTCCCAGAGTTAACGCGTCAAACGAAAAACGGAAGTCCTTTACATCAGTATGAGTCGCGGGAAATTTGGTTGTTGCAACTCTGATACCAAGGCATTGGTATCGGACAATGGAAATACGGATGGAAAAGAAGTGGCGGAATTTCAAATTCTCTATTTAGACGGCCAGGATTTACAGGAAAATGAGTGGGTTGATGCCCATCTGGGCTTACGCCTTACGTTGCCGGAATGGACTATTTGGAAACAGATAAAAGATGTTCAGAAAACCCAGGTGCCACACTGGGTTCTTCATTGGTGGGAAAGTTCGCTCTCTGGGCTGCTGTAACGGACACACGTTTTGGAATGACACTTCTTGGCAACAGCGGGTCACGGATGTGATGCACATCTGGCGCCGTGAATTATGGTGAAACCTTACAAAACATGGTGCGATGTACCTGCCAAACCCTGGATTTTGCAGAATGCAAATAAAATACGCCAAAAATGTACATGAATCTGCCTGTCGACAAAGCACTCCCTATTTAGCTACATTAGCACCACGCCCCTTTTTGTTGTAGTAAATCACAACACGATTTATGGGCCGACCAGAAAGGACAATGGAATTGGAACTTACAATGCAGCCCCTTCGTATCAGGCTTTTACAAAAAAAGATTGTGACGTTTACATCTGAGAAACAACCTGGCGATTTTAAAACAACCAATTAATTAAGAAGTACGATTGGGTTGACCACGTTCGCGTCTGGTTTTCATGACTTAGGAATTGTATGATTGCGGAACAGTAACATTGAAATTATAGAATATCATTTTTGAATAATTGAACAGGAGTTTGTGAAGAGGTTCTATAAATAGAATAGACGGAAACGTAATAAAATGTTTTACCATGACAGAGTGTCAGAACAAAGATTCCTTTCAGAAAAACATGTTAAATTTAAAATTAGGATAGCACAATAGAAGAACAAATAAGCACAAAACCACAGGCCACCCTATTAACCAATAGGGGCATGCCGGGCTTTAAATTTAAAGGTTTCTGTAGTATTATTACCAGAGCCAAAAACATTAGCGACCTGTCTTGAAAAATAAATACCTGACAAATAAGTATCAATGAGGCTAAGTCCAACTCCAGTGATAACGCATAAGACTTTAACTTGTTGTAAGCTACTGCCTTCCGAACTTTAAATAATACCTTCCCAAATGAAAAATTCAACTGACTATATCTTTTATGGGACTTTTTGCTTGGTTGTCCATGCTCCCAAATCCCATGGAAGCAGTGCCGAGAATATTGAAATAATTGGCACCCAGTTCAATTTTTACTTGAAATTAAAAAAACCAAAGATGGCTACTTTCTATTTCGATTTCTTATAATAAAGTGAATTTCGGCCTGCCTGCTTGGATCCAGTATTAGTGGAAGGTATTGGAGAGCTGAGAATGACGTCAATTTATTGCGGAACAATTCCTGATACGGACATAGACCACAATGTATACCTTGAACTTCTAAATTGACACGGAAGGCAAGATTTAAAAATGGAATCTCTAAAAGATTTACCTAATAAAAAACCACGGCGAAAAACTTGCCAATTCATGGATTCTGGTATGTTTCTGGATTAATGAATTGAATTGATAAGAGAATTAATGGCCATACTAGAACAAGGTGTTTAAATTAAGGCGTGTGGTGTAAAATAGAATAAAGTATATCCACGAAAAAATTTTACCGATTTCCTAGAGTGGTAAACGCATTTTTTGGTTTTTTTTTTAGTTGCCCACGCAACTAACTCTTAAACCAACCGATATGAGGGATTTCATTATATAAACTCGATTTAAATTTCCAAACTAACAATAAAAAAAACAGATTATTGCTTGATTTTTTGAATCTTTAGCAAAATAAATGAATAAAGAAAAATGTCATTAGATACCCCTCGATATTTGGTTTTTTTTGGCCCTGAATAATTTTATTTATTTATTGCATTGTTCATTCTATCAATATTTATAATCACAAACAATGGTCTGTATTTGCTAGTTGTACTAGGTGCTTACGTTTTCAAACGCTTCTCATCTATTTGCTATAGGGAGATGTTACTCTTTTGGCTTGCTGTGCGCCAATAAATAAATTTGCCTTATGATTTCCTGGTTTGCAGTTGACATCGTTTGGGGCCTTGGTTTCCTTATTGACGTAAAAATTCGAAAAAATCTTTTGTGGTTTTCATGTTTTTGTTTTTCTATTTTATTCCGCCATATCTTAGTGGTTAAAAGAAAACGGCACCTTTTCTTAGTGTTATGCCGATAATTTCTGTCATTTTTCTAGGGATTGGTTGCAGTTTTTATCTTTTTAGCGTATAAAATAAATATTAAAAATTTCTTTTTCTTTACACTTTTAGGGAGGTTACGTTCTTAATATATTCCTACATTTTTCCAGCTTGTTCGTGGCGTATTATAATATATACCAAATGGGGTGAGTCATATTGTTTTCCTCAAAATTCTACGTTCCCAATAATTTGGTTGTTTTTAATAATATCTGTCTTGTAATTAAGTGCGATTCAGTTATGAGGTTTTTTTTCATAATGCTTTTCAAAAAAGAAAAATAGATTCAAAAAACAATTTTTTTACTTAAAAAAAAAAAGAATATTGATAATTTTTCCAACAGGGATTTAACCCCGGCCCAAAAAAAAAAAAAACTTTGAAGCATTTAAAAAAAAAAAAACCCAAAAAACCCCCAAAAATTTTAAAAAAAAAAAATTTTTTTACTTTTTTTTTTTTTTTTTTTTTTTTTTTTTTTTTTTTTTTTTTTTCCAAAATCTCTCTCT
>Ga0163217_1099043_pt1 | contig 16262 bp, 26 predicted proteins | sample SynspAceP_FD_185933 | JGI IMG/M metagenome (GOLD analysis project Ga0163217, IMG submission 185933) | Saline lake microbial communities from Ace Lake in Antarctica - Synechococcus sp. Ace-P (PacBio error correction) | ecosystem: Environmental > Aquatic > Non-marine Saline and Alkaline > Saline ... | reverse complement strand
ACGGACAGACACGAGCCGGACGGCGCGTGGAACTGCGCCCAGGAAGCACTGATGGGAAGCCGATCATCGCGCCCTGATGTTTCGTGCAGCAACTGTCGAAATGATTTCAGGACCGGGTCAAGTACAACACAACGGCACACCGGTCCCGCCCTGGCCGCCGGACGCACCCTCAAGGAACGGGGTGGTTTCCTGCCGCGGACCTGCGTGCTGATGATCGAAGCCTGGCCGCTGCGTCGGGCTGCCGGCGCGGTCGGTCAGTGGCTACCACCTGGTGGAGCCGAAACTCGGGCGCTACGACCTGCACGCCTGGGCAGAGGTGTAACTGCCGGGTGCTGGCTGGCGGCGGGCTTGCGATCCCAGCGGCATGGGGGCCATCGGGACGAAATCGCTACATCCCCACTGGCCACCTCCTCGAAATCCACCCTTACCGCGCGATCTCCGGCTCGTTTCAGCGGGCCCATTGGGTGTGGAGAGCGGAGCTGAGTGGGGAGGGATGCGGTGATCGAAGCGGAAATGCTGACGCCGTTTACCGACGCTGCCGAAACCTGCTGCCACTTCTGAGCAAAACCCAAAACCAAAGCCTTGAGGGGCCATCCATCCTCAACAGGAATCGGTAAAACCGTTGAGCAGCATTGATCACCCTCCCGCCACCATGAAGGTCTCAGCAACACGTCACGCTTGATGGCAACGGGACCAGCGCACCCCCGCCAACCGGGAACGCTTCCCCTTCTCTGACGGCCACACCCTGGCCGAGGGGATGCGCCCCACATCTCTCTCAGCCCTGGCGAAGTCCCCTCGCTGCCACCCAGCACGATTTACTTACGCGCCCTGGCCACTGGCGGTACGCGATCAACTGCTCAACAAACTGGGTCGATACCGCCGAAGGCTTACACCAGGCCACGTCCGGACCGTCAGCTATCTCTCGGCCGAATACCTGGCTCGGCCCTCACCTGGAGAAACAAACCGGGTCAACCTCCGGGCCTGCGCGAGGCCGCCGCAGCCGCCTGCAGCGAACTGGGCCTGACCTGCAGGAGCTGATCGAGGAAGAAACCGGAACCGGGGCTGGGCAACGGCGGTTCTTGGCGGTCGGCCTGGCGGCCTGCTTCCAGGAATCAATGGGGCCCAAGCCTTGAAGCTGCCGGCGATCGGCTACGCAATCCGTAGAGGTTTTTTTTTAGGCCATCTTCCGCCAGCAGATTCGCTACGGCAAATTCAGGTGGAGAGCCACCGACCCCTGGCTGGCCCCAGGGCAAACCCCTGGGAATGGTCGCCCGGAGGTGGAGCTACCCGGTACGATCGCGACAACACGGGTGGATTCGGGGCCGTCGCCTACGGACACGCCGATCCTTGGCTATGAGTCAGCACCGCCAACACCCTGCCGGGCCTGTCGGCCCAGGCCCCGGAAGCGTTCGATTTCGCCTCTTCAACGCCGGCGACTACACCCGGGCGGTTCTGCCAGAAGATTTGCAGTTCGGAAACGCTCTCCAAGTGCTCTATCCCAATGCACAGATGGAGCCAGGGCAAACAGCTGCGCCTGAGCCAGCAGATCTTCTTCGGTGAGCTGCAGCCTCCAGGACATGTTCCGCATCCTCAAGGGGCAGGGGCTGGCGGTAACCGGACTTTCACACAAATTCGCCGTTCAGCTCAACGACAACCCACCCGGCAATCGCCGTGGCTGAGCTGATGCGGCTTGCTGATGGGATGAGCACGACGTGGACTGGACAACCGCCTGGTCAATCACCACCGGGCCAGCATTCAGCTACACCAATCCACACCCTGTTAACCCGAGGCGCTGGAAACCTGGGGAGTGGATCTGTTCGAGCGGACTGCTGCCCCGCCAACTGCAGATCATCTACGAAATACAAAACAGCCGCTTTCTGCGCATGGTTCGCATCCGCTACCCCGGCCACCGCGGGCCTGCTGGAGAGGATGTGCTGATCGGAGGGCGCGTCAGCGCAAGGGTGCGCATGGCAACTGGCGGTGGTGTGCAGCCACCCACGTCAAACGGGGTGGCGGAAGCTGCACAGCCCAACTGGTGCGCAGCCAGCTGTTCGCCGAGTTTTCGCCGGCTCTGGCCGAGCGCTTCACCAACGTCACCAATGGCGTCACGCCCAGGCGCGGTCGCCGCTGGCCAAACCCCCTCTCTCCGGCCTGCCGGATGAGGCCGATCGCGCCAACTGCGCCGTGATCTGCGCGAATTTGCAGCGCCTGAATCGGTTCCGCCGACGACGCAAGCTTCCTGCCGAGCGCTGGCATTCGTGCGCGGACCAGGGCAAACAGCGCCTGGCGAACCACATCATCAGGACCTGGGGGTTGGTGGCATCCCTCCTCCCTGTCGATGTGCAGGGAAGCGGATCCCACGAATTACAAGCGCCAGCACCTGGCCGCCCTGCAGATCGTCGAGCGCTACCTGCGCCTGCGCAACGGTGAGGATCTGCCGCCGCGCACCTTCATCTTTCGGCTGGCAAAGGGCGCCCCGGGCTACGCCATTGGCCAAGCTGATAATTCCGCTGATCAACGGCATTCGCCGAAATCGTCAAACATTGGATCCCGCCATGACGGCGGATTGGCGGGTGGTGTTCCTGCCGAACTTCAGTGTTCAGCCTTGGGCCAGAGGTTGTATCCAGCGGTCGGACCTTCCGAGCAGATCTCAACGGCCGGCAAGGAGGCCTCCGGCACCGGCAAACATGAAGATGGACCTGAACGGGGCGGTCCACGATCGGTACCTCGATGGCGGCAATGTGGAAATCCGCGATCTGGTGCGGCACGAGAATTTCTTCCTGTTCGCCACACCGCCCAAGAGATCGAGGCGATCAACCGCAATGGCTACCACCGATGGCCCTGGCTGGAGAACGACCCCGATCGCCCGCCGGAGGCCATCGACCTGATCGGCTCGCGGCCACTTCAGCGAAGGTGACCGAGCGACCTCTTCCATCGCTGCTGCCGCCAACCTCTGCAGCAGTGATCCCTTCGGGTGATGGCCGACATCGGCGTTACCGCCGCGCCCAGGAAACACGGTGGTGAGGCCTGGGTGCGAAGCGAGAGCTGGAGCAAGATGTCCTGCTGAAAACTGTGCCCGCTGGCGGCTTCTTCCCCAGCCCAGCGACCGCTCGATCAACGAGTACGCGAGCGGCATCTGGAAGGTGTCTTCCAGTGGGCCCATCAACAACTGCGCCCTGATCCCCTCGGCACAGGCGCGACCAAGGCCTGGAGATGCTGATTCACCGAAACTGGCCGCCGTCGATGGCCAAGACCGGGGGACTGATGAAAGGCAACCCGCTCTTGCCCGCGAGGTCCGGCTGCAGGCGGCCGGCATCAGAACCTCAACCCTCGGCGGTGCGAGCCCACCTATGTGCCCTTTGAGGGGGCCGACAGGCGCCGCAATGGGGACGGCTGGCAGCCGATGGGCCGCACCAAACTCACCTACGCCCGCGCCCTGCGGCCACAGGAAGCTGCGTCTCAGGGTCTGGCCTGGCAAGCACTTGATGTATTTGCCGGGCAAGCGTTACGACGGCCGAAGTCAATCCGCGCTGCGGCGTTTTGCGGCTGATCCACCGGCCCGACGCCACGCCAGTGGTGCACTGGCCCCAGGATGCCGATATCCGCCTCCTCCCCGCCCAAGGACGACCCGAAGAAGCTCAAGGAAGCCAAAACCCCTGCCTGCCAAAGCAGCGAGGCCTTCTCGAGGCGACGGTACGGCCTGGGCTGCCGCCTGCAACCCGCCTCAAGCTGCCGCGATCCCCTCGCCGCTGGACAAGCCGGGTCGGCCGCGCGCTCTGCCACATCAGGCGAACCCGGAGTTATCCGGCCGAGGCCGCTGAGCCGCCCGGCTGGCAGGCGGCCCGCTGGCCCCCTGGGCCAAGGAGCTGCGCAACCTGTATGATGGCCACGGGGCCCGCCGGCCTTGCGCCGCCGCTCCAATCCTTCCCGGAGGGCGTTGGCTGCGCCAGGTGCTCACCCTGGAGATTCGACAGGCCGATGGCTGGACCCTGCTTCCTCCCTCCCCTGGCCGCCAGGCCGCCTGCAAAACTGCTGGAGGTTGATCGCCAACGCTTCCAGTGCCGGCTGGAGTCGGCCAGGAGCTGCAGACGGGCGTCTTGCCGATCGACATGGACGGCCACTGGCAGTGCTCGGGGCCTGACCGGCCGATCCCCGGTGTGCTGGAGGTGAACTGCCCGGTCTGCCACAAGCTGCGGGCGAGTACGCCGGCGGATCCACACCCTCATACCGTCGGCGCGCTGGTTGGACTGCGTTTCCTGGAAGCGCAAACGGCAACTCGATCGAGGGCACCGGCGGTGGCAATCACTGCTCTGCGGGCGGACCCAAGCCTGGAGCAGAACCCATTCTTCGGCAGGCCCGCCTGGCTGGATGGAATCCGCGCGTCTGCAGCCAACCACCCAGCCTGTCCTATCTGTTCGGCACGGTTCGCGTCGCAGTCCGGCCTTCGCAGCTTCACCCCGTCGACATCGTATGAAGGCAGCGCCAGCCGCCTCGATCTGACCCTGGCCCACACCGCCAATCGAAAGCGCTGCCCGCGAGGGCGATCAACGCCAACTGATCAGCGAAAACCCTGCGCCACATCCACGCCGATCGCAGCGCAACACCCACCGCAGTGAAATCAGCTTCGAACAAATTCTGAATCCCGCCTGGGGCGGCGGCTGCCCGGGCCTTGATCGAATAGTCGGCGATCGACAAAAGCCTTGCCGCAACCTCTGCAATGGACCGCCACGATCGCCCTGCCTCTGTGACCGCGCTGGCGGCCCACCTGCTGGAGGCCCAGCCAATCGTCCAAGCGGTTCTGGAGCCGTTCGCGTGAGCGCTCCACGGACGAATTCCTCTCCCCGCCGCCCCTCTGGAGTTGACCTTGAAGGCCTGATTGCCCGCCCGGCGGCGATTGGACTGCCGCTTGAGACGGCTCCGTTCCGCCAGATCTGCGAGTGGGCGCTTTCCGTCTGTTGCTCGATTGCAGCGCGACGGAGCCAGCCTGGAGATCCGCCGGGCCCTGGAAGCCTGGCCCCTGACTACCTGCGACACCCCGGTGGAGGCGGCAGCACGAGCCGCTTTCGTGGACAGTCTCGCTTGCAAGCCGCCTGCGAAATCAAGGCCAATGCAGCGTTTCTCGCCAACCACCGCCTGCGCCTCAACGGCCGGGTTGCCCTTCCAGATTGGCGGACGGCTAGGCGGGGCTGCGCTACCGTCACAGCAAGCCTCTACACCCTCGCTGCATCCCTGGCATTTGAGCCCCACCTGCCCCTCGCCAAGTTGGCCAGTTGAAGCGCAACCCAGACCGCAGGGATCTTCCACGCCGCTCGTGCTCGCATGCACGGGCGAGGCAGGGGAATTGCTTTTTCAAGCCGTGAGCCCTTTCGCAGGAAAAGCGGCCGCGGCAGAAGAAAGCAGTGAAGAGGCAGCGGCCCCCCTTGGGCCAGCGATTGCAGCGGACTGGGCCGGAGCCAGCTGGAGGACATGCCGGACGCTCGATCTGCGCCTGGCCTTGAACCAGATTGCGAGCTTTGGCTTGAATCCAGGCTTGAACTTGGGCGCCAGATGTCCAGCATGGTTACTCCTTGGCAAGGATCTGCCTGCTTTTTATTAACTGCAAAAATGCTTGATTTATGGCCACGGCTTTAGCAATAAACACAGAGATCGGCAATCGCTTGTTAGCGCTAAAACAAATGGTCGTTGTGCCAATTCCAAGCCATGCCCCACCCTGCTGATCACCGGTGCGGGAGCGGCGCCTTCAATCGGCAGTCACACCGCTCTGGTGTTGCTGGAGGCCTGCCACCGGCTGGTGGTGCTGGGATGATTTTTCCAACCGGCTCTCCCAAAGCGCTGCGCCGGGGCCGAGCTGGCCGGCGCCAGACGCAGGCGATCGGCTGGAGGTGATCCGAGCGGGGACATCCGCGATCCCGGCAGCCCTGGCGCGGGCCGTCGGGGCGGCAGCGTGGGCCGATCGACGCGGTTGATTCATTTCGCCGGCCTCAAGGCCGCTGGCGGAATCGGTGTGGCATGATCCCGCTCCGTTACTGGGATGTCAATGTCTGCGGCACCCAGCGGCTGCTATTGGCGATGGCGAAGGCGGGCGCCGCACACGATCGTGTTCAGCAGCAGCGCCACCTCTACGGCCCTGCCGGAAAACGGCTTGCCCATTCCGGAAAACGGCGGCCGCTGGCGACCGGTCAATCCCTATGGCCACAGCAAGCCGCCGCCGAGCGGCTGCTGGCCGATGTGGCGGCAGGCCCGCCTTCGCCATCGCCATCAGCATGCCCGCTTGGGTTGCCGCAGACATTGACATCCAGTAACGGAGCGGCATCAGCACCGATTCGGGCCACGGCCTTGAGGCCGGCCGAAAATGAATCACCGACGTCGATCGGCCACGCCCACTGCCGCCGCAAGGCCCGCGCCAGGGCTGCGGTCGCGGATTGCTTCCCCCCGATCACCTTCCAGGCACGATCGCCTGCGTCTGCCGCCGGCCAGCTCGGCCACCCGGGCGCAGCGCTTTGAGAGAGCCGTTGGAAAAAACATCACCAGCCACCACCAGCCGGGTGGCAGGCTCCAGCAACAACCAAGCGGTGTGACTGCCGATGAAGCCCGCTCCCCCGGTGATCAGGCAGGGTGGGCATGGCTGGATTGGCCACAACACCATTGAGCCTAACAAGCGATTTGCCTATCTCCTTGCTGTTTATCTTAAAAAGCCGTGGCCATAAAATCAAGCATTTTTGCAGTTATAAAAAAGCAGCAGACGCTTGCCAAGAAGTACCAATGCTGGACATCTGCCGCCAAGTTCAAGGCCTGGCTTCAAGCCCAAAGCTCCAATTCTGGTCAGGCCAGGCGCCAGAAATCGAGCTTTCCGCAGCCTCCCAAGCTGGCTCCGGCCAGTTCCGCTGCATCGCTGGCCCAGGGGCGCTTGCCTCTTCCACTGCTTTACTTTGCCGCGGCCGCTTCCTGCGAAGCGGGCTCAACGGCTGAAAAGCATCCCCTGCCTCGCCCGTGCCATCGAGCACCGCAGCGCGCTGGGAGATCCTGCAGGTCTGGGTTGGCCTTTCAATGGGCCAACTGCAGGGGCAGGTGGGGCTCCAAGCAGGGATGCAGCGAGGGCGTAGAGGCTGCTTGCCGGTTTAGCGCAGGCCCAGCCAGCCGTCGCCGAGGGGCAGCACCCGGCCGTTGGAGGTCCGCAGGCGGTGGTTGGCGAGAAACGCTGCATTTGCCTTGATTCCAGGCGCTTGCAGCGAAACTGCCAACGAAGGCGGCTCGTGCTCGCCCTCCACCGCGGGTGTTCGCCAGAGCAGGGCCAGGGCTCCAGGGCCCCGGCGGATCTCCAGGCTGGCCCGGTCGCAACGCTGCCAATCAGCAACAGCGAAAGCGGCCACTCCAGGATCTGGCCGGAACGGAGGCCGTCTCCAAGCGGCAGTCCATCGCCGCCGAGGCGGGGGCAATTCAGGCCTTCAAGTCACTCCAGGAGGGCGGCGGGGGAGAAGGAATTCGTCGTGGGAGCCGCTCACCGAACGGCTCCAGACCGCTATGACGATGGCTGGGGCTTCCAAGCAGGTGGGCCGCCAGCGCGTTCAGAGCAGGGCGATCGTTGGCGCGGTCCATTTGCGGCTGCGGCAGCGCTTCGATCCCCGGAATGTCGATCAGGCCCTGGCAGCCGCCGCCCCCAGGCGGGGATCTCCAGAATTTGTCGAGCTGATTTCACTGCGGTGGGGTGTTGGCCGCTGCGATCGGCGTGGATGTTGGCCGCAGGGTTTCGCTGATCAGTTGGCGTTGATCGCCCTCCGCAGCGCTTCGATTGCGCGTGTGGGGCCAGGCGTCAGATCGAGGCGGCTGCGCTGCCTTCATACGAAGCCGCGCGGTTGACTGCGAGGCCGGCACCGATCCGAACGCGTTGCCGAACAGATAGGATAGGCTGGGGTGGTGCTGCCAGAACCGAGGGGATTTCCAATCAGCCAGGCGGGCCTGCCGAAGAATGGGTCTGCCTCCAGGCTTGGTCCGCCCAGAGCAGGTGATTGCCACCGCCGTGCCCTCGATCGAGTTGCCGTTGCGCTTCCAGAACGCAAGTCCAACCAGCGCGCCGACCGTATCGAGAGGTGTGGATCAGCGGCGGTACTCGCCCAGCTGTGGCAGACCGGCAGGTTCACCTCCAGCACACCGGGATCGGCCGTTCATGCGAGCACCTGCCAAGTGGGGGCCGTCCATGTCGATCGGCAAGACGCCCTCAAGCTCCAAAGCCGACTCCAGCCGGCACTGGCCGTGGCCGATCACCTCCAGCAGTTGTTGCAGCGGGCTGGCGGCCAGGGGAGGGAGGGAAACAGCGTCCAGCCATCGGCTGCTGATCCTCAGGGTTGAGCAACCTGGCGCAGCACGCCCTCCGGGAAGGATTTGAGCGGCAGGCGCAGGCCGGCGGGGCCCCGTGGCATTCAACAGGTTGCGAGCTTCCTTGGCCAGGGGCCAGCGGGCCGCCTGGCAGCCGGGCGGCCTCTCAGCGGCCTCCGGCCGGGATCCTCCGGTTCCGCTGATGATTGCAGAGCGCCGCGCGCCCAATACCCGGCTGTCAGCGGCGAGCGGGATCGCGCAGCTTGAGCGGGTGCAGGCGGCAGCCCAGGGCCGTACCCGATCGCTCGAGAAAGGCCTCGGCCTGCTTGGCAGGGCAGGGTTTTTGGCCTCTGAGCTTCTTCGGTCGTCCCTTGGCGGGGAGGAGGCGGGATCGCATACCTGGGCCAGTGCACCACTGGCGTGGCGTCGGCCCCCGGTGATCAGCCGCAACGCTCCCAGCGCGGATTGACTTCGCCGTCGTAACGCTTGCCCGGGCAATACATTCAAGGTGCTGCCAGGCCAGACCCTGAGACGCAGGCTCCTTGGGGCCAGGGCGCGGGCGTAGGTGAGTTTGGTCGCGCCCCATCGGCTGCCACCGTCCATTCGGCGCCTGTCGGCCTCAAAGGGCACATAAGGTGGGCTCACCGCCGAGGGTGAGGCTGATGCGGCCGCCTGGCAGCCGGACCTCGGCGGCAGCAAGCGGTTGGCTTCCAATCCGTCCCCGGTCTTGGGCCATCGACGGCGCCAGTCGGTGATCAGCATCTCAAGGGCTTGGTCCCCTGTTGCCTGAGGGGGATCAGGGCGCCAGTTTGTGTGGCACTGGAGACACCTTCCAGATTGCGCTCGGGCGATAACTCGTTGATCGGCAGCGGTCGCTGCTGAAGAAGCCGCAGCGGGCACCAGTCAGCAGGACCATTTTCTTTGCTCCAGCTCTCGCTTTCGCACCCAGCCTCATACCACCGTGTTCTGGGCGCGGCGGTAATCGCCGATGTCGCGCCATTCACCCGGGAAGGGATCCACTGCTGCAGAGGTTGCGCCAGGCAGCGGATGGAAGAGTCGCGCGTCACCTTCGCTGAAGTGGCCCGAGCGATCAGGTCGATGGCCTCGCGGGCGATCGCGTCGTTCTCCAGCCAGGGCCATCGGGTGGTAAGCCATTGCGGTTGATCGCCTCCGATCTCTTCGGCGGTGTGGCCGACAGAAGAAATTCTCGCTGGCCCACCAGATCGCGGATTTCACATTGGCGCCATTCGAGCGGTACCGAGTCCGTGGACCGCCCGTTCAGGGCCATCTTTTCATGTTGCCGGTGCCGGGAGGCCTTCCTTGCCGGCCGTTGAGATCTGCTCGAAAAGGTCGACCGCTGGATACACCTTCTGGCCAAGGCTGACAACGAAGTCGGCAGGAACACCACCCGCATCCGGCCGCCCATGGCGGAATCCATGTTGACGATTTTCGGCGATGCCGTTGATCAAGCGGATAATCAGCTTGGCCATGGCGGTAGGGCCCGGGGCCGCCTTGCCACCGAAAGATGAAGCGTTGCCGGCGGCCAGATCCTCCACCGTTGCGCAGGCCAGGTAAGCGCTCGTACGATCTGCAGGGCGGCCAGGTGCTTGGCGCTTGTATTTCGTGGATCCGCTTCACCTGCACCATCGAACAGGGGAGGCAGGGATTCCACCAACACCCCCCAGGTCCTGATGATGGTGTTCGCCAGGGCCTGTTTGCCCTGGTCGCGCACGGGAATGCCAGCGCTTCCAGGAAGCTGGCGTCGTCGGGCGAACGATTTCAGGCGCTGCAATTCGCCCAGATCACGGCGGCCCAGTTGGCGCCGATCGCCTCATCGAGCAGGCCGGAGAGAGGGGGGTTGGCCACGGCGATCCAGCGCCTGGGCGTGAACGCCATTGGTTGACGTTTGGTGGAAGCGCTCGGGCCAGAGGCCGGCGAACTCGGCGAACAGCTGCGCTGCCGCACCAGTTGGCTGTGCAGCTCCGCCACCCCGTTGACTGGTGGCTGCCCACCCACCGCCAGGTTGGCCATGCGCACCTTGCGCTGACCGCCCTTCCGAAATCAGCGAACATCCTCTCCAGCAGGCCCGGTGGCCGGGGTAGCGGATGGCGAACCATGCGCAGAAAGGCGGCTGTTGATTTCGTAGATGATCTGCAGTTGGCGGGGCAGCAGCGCTCGAAAAAACAGATTCCACTCCCCAGGTTTTTCCAGCGCCTCGGGTAACAGGGTATGTGATTGGTTATGTAGCTGATGCTGGCGGTGGTGATTGACAGGCGGTGTTCCCAGTTCCAACGTCGTGGCTCATCCTCAGCAGCCGCATCAGCTCAGGCCACGGCGAATTGCCGGGTGGTGTCGTTTGGAGGCGAACGGCGAATTTGGTGGGAAGTCGGTTAAACCGCCAGCCCCTGCCCCTTGAGGATGCGGAACATGTCCTGGAGGCTGCAGCTCACGAAGAAGATCTGCTGGCTCAGGCGCAGCTGTTTGCCCTGCTCCATTCTCGTTTCATGGGATTAGAGCCACCTTCCGAAGAGCGTTTCCGGACGCATCTTCTGCAGAACCGCCCGGGTGTAGTCCGCCGGCGTTTATGAAGGAGGCGAAACGAACGCTCCGCGGGCCTGGGCCGACCAGAGCCGCCAGGGTGTTGGCGGTGCTGACTCCAATTAGCCAAGATCGGCGTGTCGTAGGCGACGGCCGATCACCGTTGTTGTCGCGATCGTGGACCGGGTAGGCTCCCACTCCGGCGCACCACCTTCCCAGGGTTGCCCTGGGCCAGCCCAGGGGTCGGTAGCCTCTCCAACCTGAATTGCCCGCTAGCCGAATCTGCTTGGCCGGAAGATGCCGAACTCGTAACGGATGCCGTAGCCGATCTCCGGCAAAGCTCAAGGCTGGCCATTGATTCCTGGAAGCAGGGCCGCCAGGCGACCCAGACCGCACGCCCATTGCCCCAGGCCCCGGTTCCGGTTCTTCCTCGATTCAGCTCCTGCAGTCAAGGCCCAGTTCGCTGAAGGCGGCTGCGGCGGCCTCGCGCCAGGCCGGGTTGACCAGGTTGTCTCCAGGTGAGGGCCCGAGCAGGTATTCCCGGCACGAGAAGCATAGCTGACGGTCCGGACTGGGCCTGGGTGTAAGCCTCGGCGGTATTCGACCCAGTGGCAGCAGTTGATCGCGTACGCCAGTGCCAGGCGCGGTAGTAATCGTGCTGGGTGGCCAAGCGAGGAGCGACTTCGCCAGGCTGGAGAAGAGATGGTTGGCCATCCCCTCGGCCAGGGTGTGGCCGTTCAGGAGAAGGGAGCGTTACCCGGTTTGGCGGGGGGTGCGCTGGTCGTGCCATCAAGCGTGGACGTGTTGCTAGACCTTCATGGTTGCGGGAAGGTGATCAATGCTGCTCCAACGCGTTACCGATTCCTGTTGAGAGATGGATGGCCCTCAGCTGGTTGGTTTTGCTCAGAAGTGCAGCAGGTTCGGCAGCGTCGGTTACGGGCGTCATATCATTTTCCGCTTCGATCAACCAACTCAGCTCGCTTCTCCACACCAGATGGCCCGCTGAACGAGCGGAGATCGCGGCGGTAAGGGTGGGGGATTTCGAGGAGGGATGGCCCAGTGGGATGTAGCGTCGTCGATGGCCCCCATGCCGCTGGGATCGAAGCCCCGCCAGCCAGCACCCGGCAGGCTACACCTCTGCCCAGGCGTGCAGGTCGTTAAGCGCTTCCGGTTTCGCTCCACCAGTGGTAGCCACTTGACGAACCGCCGCCGGCAGGCCCGACGCAGCCGTCAGGCTTCGATTCATCAGGCAACCCGGCCAGGTCACCGGCAGGACCCCACCCGTTCCTTGAGGGTTGCGGTCCGGCCGGCCCAGGCCGGACCGTGTGCCGTTGGTTGTACTTGTACCCCGGTTCCTGAATCATTTACGACCAGTTTGCTGCAAGAAACATCCAGGGCGCGCTTGATCGCTTCCCATCCAGTGCTTCCTGGGCCAGTTTCCATCCCGCGCCGGCTCGTGCTGTCCGTTGGGCAAGCCAACCCTCCAGGCTGCCCATCAGGATCCCCGCTTTCAAACTGGCCCACGCGGATAGGGGCAGTTCCGGTTCGTCAGGGCCAGGCAGGGCCTGCCAGCAGGGAGGGCCACCTGGGATTTCCACTTCGCTGATCGCCCGCGGGACCTCAATGCAGTCGGTGGAGCCGAGGAAATGGTGGCGCGCAGGATGTCGGTCAACCAACTGGCGGCGATTCAAACGGATGCAGGCGTGGGGGATCGGGGGAGAAGGCCAGATCAAAGGCCAGCAGCCCGCTGAAAACCATGGGCGCGCGGCTTCATTTGCCAGAGGCGATGGGGTCCCAGCAGCACCGGCGCGCTGATAGCGATAGGTCGACGGGTGTGGGTTAATTGCGGGCGCGCATTGCCTGGGACGTGGGAGCGGTGGGGAGGTGGAGCTCGCAGCGACAACGGGCGGATTCGGCCCCCAGGTGTCGCCATTGACGTGTCGCACTGAAAATCGGACGGCATCGAGGAGTGCCGGCGCCGGTTGGCTGGGTGACGAAATAACGCTCGTCGATGCGGTTCATGCCAGGTGTTGAGATCGCTTCGGAAGTGATCGAATCGCCTCAGCAGGCCCCCGACTGACCAACTCATCGTATGCGCACATTAAGCTCCAATTTGGCGAGGCATCAGGCCACTCAGGCATTCCAGGTCGTCGGGTAGGAACCTCGGCAGGGCGTGCCGCCGAATCACCCGCAGCGGATTTGTTGATTTCCCCTCAGGCAATAGCGCACGGAGCGCGGGAAAAATCGGTGTCGAGCAGGAGGGAAAGACCGCCACGGCCTTGGGGGGCGATGGCCTGTCTGCTTGCGACTGCCGGAACATCTGGTAGGCGCCGGACGGAGCGCAAACAGCGAAGATCCACTGCAGCTCATCGACCACACCGCCGACCACCTCGGCGCTGGCAACAACAGAAAATACTTGACATTCGAGAATCCGGCTTTGTCTTTTCGGCGGCTCGACCAATCCGGCCCCCCAGTGTTTGCTGAATTTTTTAGCCAGGAGAGAATCACGGCTGAGCGTTGCATCGGTTGATGCCATAAGGGGAAAACCAGGCTGGCAGGCGTAGCGGATCTGGTGCAGTGTGCTCCTGGCTGGCTTGCTTGATTGCCAGAACTGTCGCTTTCGGTGAATGGTGAATAGATGTCGTTGCAGCTGCTCCCACATCTTTCGAGAGGTGATCACCCTCGCGGATCTGACGGGCGTTTCTCCCGGGCCGGAGCGATGCAGGTTGACGATGCTGCTGGGGTTCTTCCGGGTGGTTGATCAAAAGCCCACCACGTCGCTGGGGCGGCCCTGCGGAACAGAGCTCGTCGAAGAAGCTCACGACGTCGCTGCGCATCGATCAGGGGCAGCCAGGCGCTCGCGCTTGCCGGCGGGCAGTGAGGGCCATGGCTTTTCCTGACCTCAAGAAGCGCGACAGGTTTTCCGCTCCCGCTCGATATAGCGGTTGATCCAATAAAGGGAGTCGGCGACCGCCGGCTCAGCATGTGGCTCATCCACGAATCCAGGTGTTCCTTGCAGCCCCCGCCCTGGGAGGAGTTCACACCAGGTGAACCGCGCCGCGGGCGACACGGGTGAGGCCGCCGGGCTGAACCCAGGCGCCCTTGCCGCGCAGCACATAGGGCCTGAGATCCACGTGACAGAGGGTTAGAAGCTACCTTCCACTCAGCGAGGGCAACCGTTTGAAAGTTCCAGGGTGGGTTGCGCAATGGAAATTACGTGGATCGGCCTGAATCTTCTTCAAGCAAAAGAGTTGGGCATCTCCTCGGCGGAGGCATGTGGGGCGATCAGCGCATTGCCGTAGCCGCCCGCTTCACCGACGATTTGACCACCAGGATCCTTGAGGGGGCCAAGCCACGTAGGGCCCTGTCTTTCAGCCCGCGCGGCAGATGTAGAGTGGGGCCACGCTTTTCGATGATCGGCTCCTCGTCGAGGTAAGTAGCGATCATCTCCGGCAACATAGGCATTAGATCAGCTTGTGTCGGCCACGCCGGTGCCGGGGGCATTTGGCAATCGCCACCCGGCCGCGGCGTTAGGTTAGACCTCCATACAGCCCGCGGCACCCCCAAGCATCGAATCGGGAAGCGGAAACACGGCTGGTGTCAAGGAAATCGTCGTCGATGCGCCGGATAGATCACATCCACCAGCTCCAGGCCGGCGGGTGCTGCGCATCCAGACCCGGTTGTTCTCACAGACCAGATCCCGGCCCTCCACCAGGCTGGATGCCCATCTCTGGGCCAGGAAACTTGTGCCGAAGTAGGCGCTGTTGAACACCCCTGGCCGTGAAGCCAGCACCACCTTTGGGGGTGTTTCGGTTCCAGGGGGCGAGCTTGTGCAGGTCTGGAGCAGGTGGGAGGGGTAGTCGTCGATCGGCTTGGACGTTGGGCCCGTGCGAACAGGCTCGGGAACATCCGCTTCAATCACCCGCCGGTTTCCAGGAAAGTAAGCCACGGCCCGATGGCAGCGCAGGTGTCTTCCACACCCGCCAGGTGCCCTTCCCATCACGGAATTCAGGTCGAGACCGGACACATGGCACCAGCGCCCGAGGCGGCGGCTTGAAAGCCCCGCAATCGCGCGCCGCCAGCCCAATGGGAAGCTCTCGACATCGCTGCGGGAACGACCCCGTCCTGTTGAGGATGGCCTGGTCGCCGTAGACATCGGCGGAGGAGTGATCGGATCGCTTCGAAGCCGCTGGATTCAGGCTCCCCCGTTCCAGGCCGCTGCCAGTCGGCTCGGAGAGCGGATCAGGCGGGGCAGGGGATCAAAGGGAAAGGATGCGCTCGCCGCCATCCTCGCCGGAGCCGGTTGAGCCGGAACGTGGTCCCGAAAGCCGCTTGCAAGCAGCAGACCGGCGGCCACGTGGTTGCGGTTGATCTCCTCCGATGCCGAGCTGGCCCAGGGAGGAGAGGCAGGGCGTTTGAGCTGCGGGCCCGCGGCTCGGCCGTTGCGGTGAAGTTACTCGTCATTATCCCTTGCGTGGCAGAATACTCGGTGAACAATCGATCCAGCCTTGGGCAGATGCGAGATCATTGAAGAGCGGTCATGACAGCCCCAGTGATCGTTGTTACTGATTCAAACTCGGCGTTTTGGGATCCGATCCCCCCGGCTGTGTGGTTTCAGAGCCGTAACGATCACGACACCGGCCTGCAGCCCTGCCCGCCATGATCAAAGCGGCTCCTAACGACGATTGGGCCGGCCCCTTTTCAGGGGGCCCCTTGTTGACCATTCCGCCAGGCGACGCCCACCTCTCATTGGCGTCAGCCGGGGGACTGTTTTGCGGTTCCACCTCTGCTGGGGCCCCGGCTGCAGCGCCGCTGTTTGGCTGGACTACCGGTTTGCTGAATTTCGCTGTGGCACCTTTGAAGCTTTGGGCTCCATTGGGTTTTGCCGCTGCGTGATTAGCCGGCCGTCCACGCCCATTTTTTTCCCACGTTTTTCGGGTGTGCCTTTGTTGGCGTTGCCGTTTGTAACGCCATGACTTCCGCTTCCCCTCCCGGCTCAGAACCATCTGCCAAGCGACGCTTGACCAAGGTGGAGGCAGGCCAAGGCTGACCTCTGCGGCCTCGACCTCCTTGCCCCGCTTGGCCCCAGGCTTGGGCCCCGCAAATGGCTGGAGGCCCTCGATTGAGGGCCACCCCTCCACCATTCGCTTCAAGTGGTTGGGGGATCTTTTTTTTCGGGCCGGGTTCACACCCGGCCGGCTTTCATTTGCTGCCGGCTTTGCGGGCTTCCCCCAACGGGGGTGAATCAACCGCCCGAGGCAAGCTGGAAAAACTGCTGGGGTGGAAGCGATTTCGGATTTTCGTTTGCCGGGTTGAGCACGGGCAAAGGGGCCGCTTTTTGGGGGAACATCACCCCAACCCCCCGGCCCAAGGGAAAAAACCCCTTTTGGGATTCTTCCTTCTTTCTTTGT
>Ga0163217_1044571_pt1 | contig 16262 bp, 11 predicted proteins | sample SynspAceP_FD_185933 | JGI IMG/M metagenome (GOLD analysis project Ga0163217, IMG submission 185933) | Saline lake microbial communities from Ace Lake in Antarctica - Synechococcus sp. Ace-P (PacBio error correction) | ecosystem: Environmental > Aquatic > Non-marine Saline and Alkaline > Saline ... | reverse complement strand
AGTTTCATAGTTCGCAAAGAGTATTGCATGAATCTTCGGGTAGTTTGAGATACTTCTTTCGCTCGATAGCCAAGTAAATTTTCCCAGAGTTCCCCCACAATCGCACTTAATCAAGCGATTAAAATTTGAAAATAATTGGCCATTTCTGACCCATTCATAGAAATACCAACGCTGTTTTTCACAATTTCCTTGCGGAGTTTCTGCGATCCACCGATTTGGTACACCCACAAATCTTTGGAAAGTAAATCTAATTAGCGCTCCACCGTATTTTGACAGCCCTAGTTGTTTTCCCAAGCTCTTTCAGTGGAAACTCCTTGTCCTACTTGAAAAAGCAATCAGCAAGTAGCGAATAGAGTTATCGAATTCTTCGCCATCTACCATGAGAATATCCGTCAGCAGTAGTCGTCATATTTGGTAGAATTAGTCTCCTTGTCTTTCCAGTCAGCGATTTGCGATTCTCATAGCCACCGAAAATCAGACGCTCTTCCCGCTTTCAACTTGTTTTGAAATCTTCAATTTTAGAAATTTCCATCTGTGCTAAAAGGATAAAGAAAAATAGGTGCTCTTCTGCCGACTAGCGTTCTCCCACTTGCTGATGCCATTCAAAAGAATGAAGACCCGTAGCAAATGATCTGAATATCAGCGATGGATCTACGATCAATTTTAGAATTCATTCGATGTCGGAAGTGCTGAGTTCGTCTATCACGAGAAATTTTTTCCGGGCAAGCATCGGAATAGTGGCTACGGATCTTCTTGAAGCAAAGCTGGCATCGAGGACGTCTCTCCGTTTAAGATCAAAGCGGGAACTAGCTATTAGTTTTGGGAATCCCGACAAATGCAGTCTTCCAGACCTTCTAGGACTAAAGCATTACCACCTTATTGCGAGCTCTTAAGAATAGGTATAGGCTCTTGAATATTTGCCATGGTCAACTCGCTGAATACAATGTAAAAGAATGAATTAGATCTCAAACTTACAAATAGTTTGACGTATTAACTTAATACGTCAGTGACTGACTTAATTAACGTTAATTCCCGCGCAAGTCAACTGAACGAAATAGCTAACATCAGTCAATCGATATTATTTCCAAACCGATTGGCCTTATTTTTACCTACTAAAACCTCACCCATGATCGAAGCACTTTTCCAATTCCACATTGCGTTAAGAAATCTCTCCATGTTGGATGACCCATCGTTGAGCGCAGAATATATAGAGATGCGAGTCTGCTGCAACCCGATGAGATCCAAGTGAAATGGAAGAAGGAGAAATCCATGTATTTGAAGCTAATCCATCCGAAACAATAATTGTATTTACCGCGAAAAAAGCCGCCAAACTGGAAGACATAGTGCACGAACTCACCGAGAGCTTTAAGATTCCAAGCATCCTTTCGGTAATGATTTGGACAAATGGGAAAGACTTTCCAGAAGTCCCTACGTAAGGTGCTTCGCAAATGGACGAGCAATTAAACTGCTGGCTTATACTGATTTCGCGTAGTGCGAAAGTAAGTGAGCATACGAGCAATCCCTTGTATGATGCATTCTATTACAATTCTATAAACAGCGAGTTCAGCTACGAACCAAGCCAAAGCCATGTTCACCATCAGAATATTTGGCCTTCAATCCTATTGGACCAAAGTTCAGGAGATGCCTCAAAAAGCTTAAATTCAACTCAGGCCGGCCCCCAGGGAAGCAAAATCGAATCCCCTGAGCAGTCCTTAAGCAGAAGAGATGAATTTTCCAATTTTTGCAGTACTTGAATTATCCGCAAGCTATTGAAGGGATTGCAATTGGATGGTAACTCATTGCGAATCAATTTTCAAAAAAGCAGGGAATTGGAAGGGAATGGTTGTGCCTTAATACAACTATTTAGAGTGAAGGATTATTTTTAACATTCAGGCACCCTTGCAACATTTTCATTCTTAACTAGAGACACTACTAAAGAAGACTTCTTGAAGGCAAAATTATCATTCAGGCAAAAAACGAAATCAAAAGGCCTGCGAACAGCTTTGATTATTACGGAAGCGCCATGTTTATGCTTGTCTCGCTAAATGTCAAAAATCAGGAGGCATGCGGAGATATCTTAGTAAGGGTTTTACAAAACCTTTTCGGATTCGGTTCTTTTGAGATCGAGGGAGCATTCATTGAAGTTTGGCTTAAGCGGATTTGATCAATGAAGCCTATTTTCTCAGAAACAAAAATAAGCACCGCTCATGATAGAACTGATGAATCTTTGGTCCACAGGCGAGAATATCCTCGAAAAGCTTTCGGCGATTCACTTATATGAGTATTCTCAAATTACCTGAAGCTACCGAAACAGTCCTTCAACTTATTGAAATGAGGGCTACTCCCATCCGGAGGATGCGCCCAACTGGGGATTACAGTGGTTACATCAAAGTCGCACTCAGCAAGCGAAATAGTTTTAAAAGAATTAGTAACAAAAAGGATGAATCATGCGTCTTAAATCTCAAGGAAATATTGATAAGATGCTCAGCTCCAGAAGGGGTTGAGTTTAGAAAGAATCTTATTTGGGATCAAATCCAAAAGGACAGCGAAGGAAAGACCGGTTTTTGTGGGCTTGCCGCGCATGGCCTGTTATTTGGAATAGCCTTTTTTCTATCCAAAAGGGCTAAAGATGAAGTGTGATACTACGATAATCGCTCAGATAATACTTTAGAAACCCAAGGTTAATTGTAGTCCCAATGTCATTTCAGTAAATAGAAGAGCTCAAGAATCAGTAATAAGTTGGTGGAAAAATAAAAGGAAAGGGAACTAGTCCACCCTGAATATAGGAGAAAGAAGTATCTGGTTTCATGACTCATACCGGAATTTGAGTTGCCTTTTGTGATTCTCAAAAAACGATAAGCCAATGTTGCTAGTTCCGAATCATTCAAGCGAAAAGCTATCAAGAATAACTCCGCGCCCTAAGACTCAGAAAGTCTCCGCAAGATGACCCAAAATAAAGTCTCAGATCAAATCTTGATTGTGAGAAAATTCATGCTAAGGAAATTAACTAGCTATCAATCGCCAATCTGCCTCAGGATCCACAACTACCTAAATTCTATATTTCAACTCCAAAAAAAACAGAAATGAAAACAAAAACTTATACTGACACTGCCCTTTGGTTTTAATATTTTTAGTTGCTATCGTCAAAACTTCTATCGCACTCCCATTGTAGAGCCAAAACAGATGTTTTAAATTTGAAGAATAAAAAACGCGAAATCAAGTTTTTTGACACCTCTTTATGATGCACAAAATATTCGAGCAGAAACAGGAATGATACGCGAATATTTTGTGAAATGTCCACAAGAAAGATTTCATAGCTGCGCTCATATGTAGAATGGAGCCTAGGTGGATTGAAAAAGAGTAGATAGTTTTTTAAATGGTAGAAAAGCTGAACCTTAATTTTAAAAATAGATCATACAAAATAAGGTAGCCCTGCAAAAAAAGAAATATGTCAGAAAAGATGAATATCGATCAAGCATTGGTATGGTACAGCTTACGATCTCGACATGAGAATTATTTTTAACCTATCAGCAAGATGCTGATATCAGCTTTTTTCTAGGTGAAATCATGAATGATAGTTTGAAAGACTGGGATTCACAGAGCTAATATTAAAAAAAAGAGGCATTAGAAAATCATGTTAGTACTATAATAAAAATCGATTCATAAAGATTTAAAAAACGATATAAAGGAGAGTTCAAAAATAATTTACTTAAAAATATTGAAAATTCTAGCGATAGATTTTGGATATAAATCTTGGAATCAAATTCTTAGCAATTCTTATTCCTTTTCAGGAAGTTTGTGATTAATTATTAGAGTAAAGCCTATATAATGACTCAAGAAAAATCGGGTTCTTATTCGTTATGATATGTATAGTTTTTTGGTTAGAAATCAACTCAAAAAGTTTACTCAGTACCAGTTTTTGTGCCAAAGCAGGGATTATTGCTGACCGAAAAAACGCAGTTAGATTTTATTATGGGAGGTTAATTCCCAATAATAGGATGATGATTTTTCAGATAATAGAATAAATTGGGTCGATTATTTTAGTTAATAGTTTATCAGAGTAAAAGTCAAGAAGCTTCTTTGATCTTGATGGGGGAGATACTCATTACCTTAGAGAAGTTTAAATTTGTTAACCAACTGACCTATTCCGTTAAATTATTAACTTATACTCGCTGATTTTTTGATATCATGAGGAGATCATATAAGAAATAAGCTTCATTTCTTCCTGCCTTGCCGAATGGAATAGCGAGAGATAAAGTCCAAAGCTAGAAATTGAAAAACGATTTTTAATACTCGTCTCGAAAACAATCGTGGGAGATAATTCTCCATTCCTAATTGTTCCAATGCTTCATCTATCCGCAGGCTAGTCTTTCAGCATTCAATTACCTCCTCAAAAAAATCCTCCGTATTCTCAATTTTAAAGAGATTTGACTCACTGAATAACCTGATCATCTTTGGCTTTTGAGGATTTCGATATCAGTTTAATATTTCTCAGCATGTGCCATTGATTGGAGTTTGATCCTATTGAACCTAACAATTTCGTTACTAAGTTCTTATATAAAATAGAAAGAAATAATACTTTCTTATTTCAAATCAAACTTAGTTTGGTCCGAAATTCAACTAGCTTTTTCCTACTCATTTCCCAAAATTCCCACTTAAACGGTCAAACCCCAATCTTATGAAATTACTTCAAATGTAGCTTATCAGCGAGCTATTGCTATGCCTTTTACCTTTCCTGCCCTTTCGCAGAAAAAATAAGAAAAATACGAATCTACTTCCAAATCACCTCGACACTGCACTCTATATGCGATGGAATTCGACTTGTCGTGCCCTCCGGGAGGTTAGAGCTACTGCTATGGCAGAGTAGTGCCAGGGACCCAATGATCTATTATATTGGTGCTACGGGTGGAGTTTGAAGACTACTAAGATGCTGCGAAAGCTGGAAAAAATATCTCCGATTGGCTTCTTAATATGCTTCTTTGGGCGATCAAGTTTGAGTCTGAATCCAAATTGTTATTTATCGGCAATAGGGCGAAGCTCCCGTTCGGGGCTGATGATCTTCTCATGGAGCATGGAGTATATAAGTCCACCGATGGGGGCAAAAATTGCGAATATTGGCTGGAAAAAATCCGCAGATCTCAAAAATCGTAGTGCATCACTAATCCGGATGTTACTGATCGTGTGGCAAGAACCCTTATGGGCACGAGCGATCGCGCATTTTATCGCTCCGAAGATGAGGGCTAATTGGACCAAAGTCATTATGTGGTATGAAAACTCGGTGTCTCTGAACCTGAGCATGGACATGACTAATCCTCGGATCGTTACGCCGCTTTATTGGATTCCATCGACGTGTCCTGGCAAGTGCAAAGTGGAGTCCAGTTTCGAATCTACAAATCTTGGATACTGGGAAGACTGGCAGAACCTTTCGAGGACTTCCAAAAGAGACCATGGTAAAATAGGAATCTCTGTTTCAGAACAATTCTGAAATAGTCTGGCGTATCATCGAAGCCGAAGATGGTTGACTTTATCCTTCAGATATGCTGGGAAAGAATTGGAGGAACTAGTTAATCCAGATCGCTTACTTCGAGCAAGATCTTTGGTATTACATGCATATTTTGCACATCCAACGGAAGTCGAACCAGTTATTATCATGAATGCGCCTTTGTTGAGTCTACCGAGAGCCAAGACTTTCGCCCAATATGCGCACGCGAATGGCGACAATTCTCAAGCTTTGATCAATCCGTACATCCTCAATACATGTCGAATGCAAATGATGTGGAACAAATGTGACCATTTAGACCGAGGCCAAATTGGTCCCGACAAGGAAACAAGCAGCCACGGCTCAGTTTATCGCGTTGAATGTCGATAAACAATTCCCTTACCGCATTCATATGGTGGTCAGCAGGATAATTCATCTGTTTCCGTAGCCTCCGAGCTAATGGCCAAGAATCGGTGCGAGAATTTTTATCATTGGAGGTTGCGAGTCTGCCATCCGCTTTCGATCCTGAAAATCCTATCTATATCTATTCAGGTCTACCCAAGAATCATCCACGAGTTGAATGCGATACTAAACTGGAAAAAATGTGAGGCTTAATCCGTATCAGGTTTTGGCTTCCCATCACAATGTCAAATACCGATTTCAATGAAATGCCCAAATCATCCATCCATCCATTGATCGCAGCGTGGAATCTTTCATGGAAATGTATTGAAGACGACCAATCGAGGCATTATGGGAAGAGATTCTCCTGATTGACTAAAAATGAACACCACACCATTTATTCTGTGGTGACCGATTACCAATGTGAAGCGCTGGGCGTGTAGGTTTCCACACGATTATTACTTGGCCGGAGGAATCTCCTTTACCCCAGATGTATTGTATGCAGGAGCGGATAGCCTCTCATGACTAAGACGGCGGGAAAAAGCTGGACGAATATCCACATTCCAAAAATACTTCCTGATGGAATGGTCATCCAAATTGAAGTTTCTTTCCCCATTGATTCCGCAACCGTCTAGGCGTTCAATAGCTACAAATACAAGACTTTACCCCGCATATTTTCAAAATCGGCTGACTATGGAAAAAGCTGACTCGATTGGTCAATGGTATCGCTCCGAAAGCTCATTTCGAGTGGCTCGAGAAGCAAATCAAGAAGAATTTGCTTTATGCTGAACTAGAAACGGGATTATATGTTTCTTTCAATGCGTCAGTTTTGGGAAAATTCCAGCGATTGCCGATCGTACCGATTACAGATCTGATGATTCGACAAATGATATGATCGTGCCCAAACTCAAGTCGAGCATGTTGGGTGATGGATGTTTGAATCCGATTTAATGAACTTTCAACTGCTAAAATCAATTTCTATGTGTACAAGCCTGAAGTGGATCCTGATATGGCTGTCAGAACTCCAAGCACAGAAATAGGACAGAATCCTACAGGTTTCCATCCTTTATTATTTTGTAAAAATGATGCGATTTTCGGGAAATTTGGACTGCGGGAAATTCTGATGCAACTGGAAAAACACTCCGGACTTCTCGACGATAAAGACGCCAAGCAGATAAGATCAAAAAGAAAAACCGGGACCAAATCACTTCATGGATTAGCCTTACGGACTTTCAACACGGTGGAGGAGTTTTCTCGGAAATTGGGGTGTCCCCAACTCGAGTGTTACCTGAAAATACAGCGTAAAAATGATGTATGGAGATCAGACGATCACCAAGATCTGGAAGTAAAAGCCGATCCGAAATGTTCTGCCACTCAGGCTGATTACCAAGCAACAGTCCGCCTGATTGCATCCAAAAAAGCATTGTCAAAACCCGACTACTGCCGCACCTGAACTTCCTCACTTCGGGCGCAAGGTTGAAATGATATCCCAAAGCAGATATCCAAGGAAGACCTATGCGGATTGGAACACCCAAAGCGGATGATTGAGTCAACGGGTCAATCGATGCCCGTGAGCAAAACTGATTTCAGCCCTAATCAGAAAACCTTTCAGTAATGGATTCAATTCCCGAATCAGTTGGAAGCGAAAATTGGCGCATAAGCTACTGGGACAATTGCCAATTCAAGAGGCCTCGTGACAGATGCAAAAAACACGCTGCGGATATGCTCAAGAAATTGATCATGCTTATGAATGAATCGGCAAGAAGTAATGAAATCATCAGAAGCCCTTCCAAAAAGCCGATCGATCAGAAGATTCCTTTCTGCTCCGAAGAAGAAGAGGAATCTCACCTTTGACGGTGTCTGCATCTCGACTTGGAGAGATCTTCCCGGAGGTTTAAGGACTAACTTCTAAAAAACGTAATGAGAAGAAATATTTAAAAAACAATAAAAGCCTCGATTCAATCAGAAGCGAGCTTTTCAACTTAGGATTAGTTTATGAACTATTTAAAACGAGTAAATTCGTAGCTCACAAATTGACAAAATTTGGACTCAAGCGAAGTCCATCGGAAGAATTCCTTCTAAGTTTTTTATTGAAATTACCCAGTCTTGAAGGCCAGCTCGCAAAGTTTAGGACGTGACTTTTTTCCATTTGAAAACTAAAAAAACAAAGAAATTCCTGAAAGAGTCAAAAAATAAATTAACAGAATAAGGCTAATTCAAAATATTATTCTGATCACTATCAATTTAGGGGGGGGGCTTATAGAAATTATCTACTTTGAATTAGTTTACAGTTTTCAACCTGTATGATATTGATACTAAGTATTTGGAATCTTAAAATTTAATAGTTATTAGAATGAGAGATTAGTTTGTTTACTAAAACTGAAATTGAATGAAATCATTTTTCCTAATAGCCCCTAATATTCTTTGGCATTGTTTTTCATTCTTACTTTTGTTGATGGAGGGAAGGTTCGTCAACGCCATTGCGAAGCAAACTGAAATCGAATATTCCGGAAAAAACGTTGCTCTCGATACGCTGGAAAGATATGCGCTATTGGAATAAGTTTAGTGTCCTCTTTACCTTTTTCTTATTTCTGTCACAATGCGGTGATCGCTTTGGTCTTTATCAGATTGTTTTTTGCAAAAATCTTCCAAGGCATCCAAATTGATGCGATCTATTCAAAGTAGCAGTGTCGCCGAGAGCATCTGTCATAGGCAGGCTGTGAAAATAGTCATTAGTCGCAGCTGGGGACTTTTCCTATTGAAGAGTTTTTCAGTATTCTATCCCTTGTCATCCTAGCTTATTTGACCTTAGGATTGAACAATTCTATTTATCTATCCGCCTGCAAAACTGGTCAAGTCTGTTTTGAAGATTGCCTACTGCTTCTCTGGTTTCTTTTTCATCAGGAGTTTGAGTGGATATAGTAAAATGCCAAAAGTGGGATTGCATACCTATCCTTCGCCTTGGTCTTTTGGCTGGTTTTAATTCTCTTCTGACACTCAATTTCCACCCTAATTTTTAATACTATGAAAAAAATAACTCCTATTCGTTCTTTCCCTACTGTTGATCTTAGCTGTTAAATTTTATTAGGCTTCTTCTTTTCAAAAGAAAAGAACAAACAAAAAACCTGGTCCAATCTCAAAATCCAGACGGTTCCAGATTTGTTGTTCAAGCCTAGCTGGACTCTAGTGAATTTGAAGAAAATCGTTGCCGACAAGCCGAGCCTTTAGTCTATTTTCAACTCTACCTGCGAGATCTGTCCAATCGAAGAAAACTCTATCGCCAAAGCGGATAGCCGAATTTATTCGATCGCTGATTTGGTGACGGTACAGCCGCCCTGAAAGAGGGTATCGGAACTTTATCAGAACTCGTATTGTCCAATCATGAATCTGTCACTTTCTGATGACTCGGCAGATGAAAGTAGCCGGACACTGGTACAAGAGCGTTCCAGCCTTAATTATCTATGATCCTAAGTTAGTTTCTTGCAAATTACACCGGCCCAGTCAAGTGATTTGTTCTGGAAGCAGCTCAAAATGAAGAAAAACCATGAAAAATTTCTCCAAAAAAAAATAAGAGACATCACGTAGATCAGCTGGGAAGCCCTTGTTTTTGCTTGTCTCTGTACGATCCCAAATTACTATGGAGCAGAATTTTCTTCAGGAAAGCTTCGGACATCAGTGGTACTTCTCAAAAGTGGAACCACCTTCTCGGCTGATCAAGCTGCCCAAAAGATAGGCTATAAGCCAAAGCTTTGAGCGGAGGTGAAGCATTTGCCGAACTTGAAGGCCCTTCAATTCTCCATGTGGTTCAGATCAAACAGAGAGCATTAACTTGGTATTTGGCTGGCCGATGGAAAGCATTTGGTTAACAGACTCGGGAGTTGTATATTGGTATGAGAATCCAATTAGCCCGGCCACAGTTGGAAATACGGCATCTCCTTCGACTTCAACCTACAGAAGCCCTTCCAAAAATAAAGGCAGTGGTATCACAATCCAAAAAAGCGTGGTTTGTTCTCTGATTACAGACAGATATTCCAATTCTCATCGTGGCAACGGTGAATTGGAAGTTAAATGGCTGAAACGGGTCTCTATCCACTGCCTATATTTTTCTCAGCCGCTGATGACGACTTCTTGCCAAATCAGTCCTATGAAAAGCCAATTATGGAGTAGTTTGCCCTAGGTTTTGCTAGTTTCCGACGATCTTGGCTAATCCAAGGCCATTATTTATGCGAGCCAGGGCATGAACTAATGTTAGGAATTGTTTCCTTCCTTTATCGAGCGTATTTTGAGATTACCGATGATTACTTTCGATGCTTACAGCACCGAACCTATCGCTCGATGAATGATCGTTGAGAATCCAAATACCGTTCCTTGATCACCGGGACGTCATTTACAATATTCTCGTGGGTTGTTTCCCTTGCATTTGTGTTTTTCTATCATCTTTCGTTGATCGTTTTAATGTTTGCTGGTGTATTTTCTTCTTGATTGCCGGTGTGAAAATATCATGCACCAATCTTGGCGAAGCAAAAGAAGGAAGCTGCACATGCGCAGAATAGAACACAATATGTGGATAGCCTAACCGGGAGCATGTGCGAGATCCTATGAAAGGAGCAGAAAATCAGCAGCGTATATAGAGCAATCTATGCAGTATCAGGCAAAGGCTATGACTTAGCGATCATAGGGAAGATTCTCTTTTTGGACACACGTTATCAGCCGTATTCTGAGAGTTTAACTTTTTGGGGCGGGTTTATTAATTTTCAGGGGAATTATGCTGGCGAGTGATGGCTTTGTGTCTGTAGGAAGTTACGATTGTCCCGCGTAGTGCTTGGTGTGGCAAAACATTCAATTTCTGGAAGCCAAAGTAGCCTTTGATCACTTTTGAGATTGCAGCTTGGAGTAGAGTTCAGATCAGAGTCAGAAGGAAAACAATGACTTCAAAGTAGACAGCCCACTATTGGATTGATCAGGTTGACTTTCGCTTATCCGGTGCGAACTCAGATTTTGAAGGGCTAAGTTTTTCAACTGGAACCTGGGAGCGCATTTGCACTTTTGCCCGGTGGCAAAAGGCCAAGAGTACGTTGTGGATTGATTCAGCGGTTTTATGATCCTGAGTCAGAACGATGCGATGAAAGGACCAAGATGCCAAGCAGAGCTCGGTCAAGACTTGGCGAAAAGCATTGGGGTATCAATCAAAAGGAAAAAATCTTCAATATCTACTTGTCTCGATAATATAGTCCTCTAGTACGATACCAAAGAACAAGAGCGATCGCAAAAGTCGGAGGATCCCTAGGACTTTGGAAATCTTTTTCAGGCTTGCCTCAGGGCAATGACACTTTGGAGAAGATGGGCGCAATCTTTCTGGGACAGCGCAGCTGGTTGGATTTACGTCCCGGTGAAAAGCCACAAGGCTACTGATTTTGGATGAGGCTACAGCTGCCATGGATGCGGAGGCAGAGGGCAGTGATCAGCGCTTGATCGAAGATACCTGCAAAAGCAAAACAAGCAGGCCTGCTGATGAAATCACGCATCAGCCTACGCTTTGCCGCCCCGAGCAGATCGATTTTACCTGCTTAAAGACTACCAAATCTCGCAATCCGCCGCAACGAGCCTTGCATGCAAGCAGAGACGACTATTCTCGAGCAATCAATCTCAAATCCTAAACCCAAATCCAATAAGCCCATGGGAGACTAAAATACTACGAACGACCGAAGCTTGCAATTGAGCTGATGAAAGGAAGGAAAGACGGTAGTCCCAGGGAATTGGCGAAATAACTACAGCGTCATGAGCGAACTATGTATCAATCATTGAGGAGGTTAGGCTTATACAACCATGTGAGACATTTATTGCAAAGAACGGAAGAGCTACGTTTTATGAAAAAATAAATAACTCACTGACAAGAAATGTCAGTGACTTGAAATTTATGTTTGAATATAATAAATCAAATTTTATAATTTAAACAACAAAAACATGAAACGAATTAACAATGAAAGAATGGAGATGTGAGTGGGGAAATTGTCAAAGTGATTCGCTTTAGGCTTTTTGCTGGAGCAAACATATGGGAACAGTTCTGGCGGCGGTCTCGTTTTGTTGGAGTTAATAGTAGGAGAATTTGCTTCTTTATCATACGTATAATGCGAGGCTTGTAACAATCTTTAATAATAGAATTATGAAAGAATTAAATATCTAGAAGCTGGAAACAATTTTGTGTGCTTTTCCGATAGTCTTTTGTAAAGGAGTAAGCAGCTGTTGTTGATATTTTTGCTAGGGCTAGTTTTATTAAATTTATGGAATCCGGTAGTGAGGTAGAAGCTGCCAGAAGCTTAGCTTTAATGCCTACTCTTCGCTTACGGATAAGACTTCTTGAGAGTGTATATAATGTTTAAAATTATACCAACTCTCTATTCTTTCATTATTTAATTCCGTATTATACAGAGTAAGTCAAAAAAATGTTTAAATTTATCGGGGAAAGGAATATGGTCATAGAATTATTAAAAATGCGAAAAATTTATGAACTTTATTAAAATTATTTATAGTTTTGCTATTATTATGTTTATAGAATATTCATTGGAAGAATATCACCCTTTTGTTCAAAATTCCCTAATAATTGTCTCTAATAATAGTTTATACCTCTTTTATAAAAAAAAGTAAATCCCGCTGGAAAATCTCTTCTCAATAAGTCTAAAATCTGCATTTCATTTTTTCTCAATCTCCCAATAAGTTATGTTCTATCGAGATTTTTTATTTTAGAATCCTCAAATTCTGGTGAAACTAAACTCCACTAGCAGTGTAATTTTTTTTTATTGTTATCGAAAAAGAAAAAAACAGCAGCCAATCCTGCTGTTTCAGATTTGTAATCCATAAGATTTCGTCCGAAGAAAAAAGTTACACTTATTCAGAAAATTAATTCACTCGGTGAAAGTTTTTTCACCGAGTTGATTTTATGTTTGGATCAACAATTAAAATTTCAACTTTAAACAAACAAAAAATTATGACTGATATGATTGAAAAATGGAAATGAAGTGGAGGATGGACGCTTTGGGTGCACCATGCGTTTCTACGTGGTATGGTTGTCGCAAGTATTATTCCAATTCCCGCTAACAGACCAATAGGTTGTCAACAGCGTTGCTCTGGAACTCACGGTTACTACCGGGAGAAGTTTAGGAGAATGTATTTAATTATTATGCTTCCAAATAGAATTAAAGCCCCAGTTTAAAAAATAAAACTTAAGAATCTTACTCTAATGAATAATAGGTTAATTCTCTTAGTTTCAGGTATGCGGTAACCTGATTTAGGTTTACTTTATATGAAAGGTTTTTCTTTCACCAGAACCATGCCCTTAATTTCCAGTAAACAGCCATTAATGGATTAGTTTAGTATTTCATGAATTTTACCTTCTTATTCTGTACCGCGAAAAGCTTAAAAGAGCCAAATAAAATTTAAGGAAATTCTTGCGCAAATTACATCAAACTTAAAAAATAGCCCCCACTAAGCGTTAATAACCAATCCTACGTTTTTTTTTTAGAATCCTGAGCAGACTAAATTATTACGAACAAGCTGCTTATTGAGCTATTGAAAAGGAGAAGACGGTAGTCCGAGAGAATTGGCAGTTAAAACTGGGCTAAAAGAGCGAATGATCCTATAATTTAATATGATTGGGTTTGCATTTGAATAAAGATGGTGTGACTATGCAAAGAAAAAAATCTTACATTTTCATAAAAAGTAGATTACTGCAAGAAATTGCCAGTGACCTGTATTAAGCTTAGGTTATTCTCAAAACAAATAAACCAATTTAAACAACAAAAAATTATGCAGAGTTAAGTTATTGAAAAATGGAAAGGTGAGGGGGAGTCCTTCACGAGATACTGTTTTACGCACAGGACAGGCAATTACCATATGGCCCAAATTGACTCATTCTAGTGAATATTTCGTATCACGCCCGCTGGGAGTAGCTACTATACTGCAAGACTCTTTGCATGTAATGAATTTTATGCGTCAATATTAATTTGACCGCCTTTTGATTAAAATAAAAAAAGAAACCTAATGAAGGAAAAAATGACTTTCTCGTACTCATTTTATCAATTTTTTCTTTCTTTAAATAATAATTGCCTTCTTTCTTCAGAAAAAAGAATTGGGGATTTAAGAATGTGGGAAAATGGGAGATTACTCTTCCAAAGATCTAGAAGGAACAGTGGTTAAAAGAATTTTTCAGGGAAAGGATATGTAGAACCTTTACAAAAAATGGACCTATTTATGATTGATCCTAATTATTTGAGGATGATATAGAAAACGTAATTATAAAAAACCCTTGATTAATACATCCAATACACCTTTTCTTGGGCAACTATAGATGATGTATTTTAGAAAATTTCTTCTAGCCAAGAACAAACAAGTCCATATGGTATTTCTAGACACACTGGTACTTGGGTATCCGAAAAATATTAAGATCTACTAAAGCGAAAATAAATATTAGTTTTTAAAAAAACATTTACTACCTGAGGTGATAATCTATATTAAAATTCAAACAAATCATTTTTACTCACTCCATTGTTTTTGCGATATCTCTATTCTCTTCAAGCGCAAACTAATCAAAAACCCCCTTCCTATTTTCCCGAAATTATTCGGCAGCAGCCCAATCATTAACTTTCAAAGAAGCTTTCTTGAAATCAAAAGACCTATTACTTGGCATGGAGGAAAAATCCAAGCAAAAGAAAGTGGGAGAATACTAAACTCGATCGAAAAATGAGGATTTTGTAATTCAGAGCTATCGCGGAAACAAAGGTGCGGCAACTTGCAATGAATCTCACCGCTGCAGTAAACTGCTTCAATCGCCTATTCTCCTTACCAAGAAATCACCACCAGCCACGATCCGTCCTGGTTTAGTTTACGTTAGTGGGGGATTTGGCGAACCAAGGCGACTACTAGTTCAAAATTGCGCAGTAGAAAATCCCCTCGATCGATAATAACTCAATGCCTATCACTTTCAGCGTATCAATCCTATCTGAGAGGAATGTTGGAAGACGGGTTTGGCTCAAAAAAATCCAAATCTATATGGTCTTAGCTCCATCAAAAGGATCAAGTTGTATTCCGCTTGCAAGCAATGAACAATCCTATCTAGATACGAGCAATCCTGTAAATGAAAGGCAAAACAAAGTGAGTACCATGACCCATATCGCAAATGCAGGCACTCGGAATTGGCGTGATGTTCGTGGCCATGATACGAGCAAACAATCCTTCCAGTCCGCAAGGACTGCTGATCCCATTGACCTACAGTATTGACTGGTATTTTTCAAAAAAAAAATTACGATAGAAGGACTCCGAAACTTAACCAGAAGAGGTGCTGAACGGATTACAATTACCAATGAACTTTGTTATCTGGCAAGTTTTATATTCCAAGCCATTCAAAATCAGGATTTTTTTCAATTTTAGAAATTCCAATTCTCGAATAGAAATGCTGGATCCCATATTCCCTAACAATCCCGTTATTCAGTCCCATAGCCATCGAGGAGGCAATCCTTGAATAGCTATTCTCAGATTTATATTCAGTCAATATTCTAGACTTAGTTTTTTTATTTATAAATTAAGCTTTTGCGAATACATCAACTTAGCCTATTACGAAACTGAGGGTCCGTATTCCTGGCTTATATACCAAAAAAATTCTATATTTGAGCAAAATGCTTTTCATTAGGAACAAAAATACCTTCCCATATCTCCTCGGAAATTATTTTGACAATTTGTACAGAAACGAATTAAAGAAAGCGATTCAATAATGCCAGTGAAGTAATTCGAGCTGGTTAAAAGATTTATTGAGAAAAGAAGTTAAGTTACAGCTTTAAAAAAAAAAAATGCATTCAGGAAGAATTATAGCGGTATTGCTGAGAAATTTGATCCAAAAAAAACAATTCTTTCAATCTTTGAAGGCTTACTCAAGAAGACCAATGGCTTGAATTTAAATAAACAAAATTAAGGGCCCGTTGACTTAAAGCCAAATTGAAATTAACCACTTTTGATACTGGTCAGAGAATCAAGCTGAACAAATACTATGAATGATCAATTCTGCCTTGGTTGAAGAATTTGCCCGCGTAATTCCGTGGACTCGAGGGAAAAAGGATACCGAGGAATTTCTGGGAAAAAAAGGCCTGCGCTCGAATGAACAATCGAATCGACATATTTAGTTTTCTATCGAATTTTAAAAACGGAAAGCCTTATCGAAAAATTACCAAAGAATTTTTGCCAACGGAGAGTTAATGGATTTAAAAAAAAAAAAAATGAAGGAAATAAAGGAGGAATTAGAAAACTTTTTGCTGTTTTTTTAAAAGGGGGGGGAAACTTTTCTTTGTTTTTGCCCTCCCCCGCTATTTAATCCTCCTTTTCTCCCCTTTTCTCGTGA
>Ga0163217_1002706_pt1 | contig 16263 bp, 8 predicted proteins | sample SynspAceP_FD_185933 | JGI IMG/M metagenome (GOLD analysis project Ga0163217, IMG submission 185933) | Saline lake microbial communities from Ace Lake in Antarctica - Synechococcus sp. Ace-P (PacBio error correction) | ecosystem: Environmental > Aquatic > Non-marine Saline and Alkaline > Saline ... | reverse complement strand
ATGTCACGGCTTGCGGAGCCAATGTATATTGGTTAAATTCCCAAACGGCTCTATTACCAAAGAGTGATGGTAGTTTTGATATTCATTTAAAAAGGAGTACGATTCGTCTTTGATCAGTTTATTGTGGGTATGGGAGTTTGAATCGGACCACCTATGTTGGTTAATCTCCTAAAAAGATAAAGCACTGGTTTTTAAAACCATTCCAATCAGTTAATGAGCGGTGGTGGTCCAGGAAAAAGCGGGAAGCCGTGAAGAAATCATTTTTTAAGCCCGCAGGATGTGGTTACAATAAATGTGCGAATTATTAAAGGCGGCCTGTTGCAATCTCTCCGAAAGCTTTGAGACAATCCAGCTATTGACCGTTAATTTTTCTGATGCCCTTACAGGGACTAACAAATTCAGGATGTTTGGGACTAACCAGTCGCTTATTTATGAAACCCAAGGAAAACATTCCTAGGGTGGTAAGGGGCGCTTCGCCAGCCTTTATGTCTTACTTTACTCCAGGGAGTTGGGTAGAAAGTATACAGCATTACAAGGGTGCGGTAGTGGTCGTGAACGGTTACGAAGTATTGCTTCGGTGCAAATAAACACCGAGCTGGTTAAGCCCTTTAACGGACAAAGCCCTATTCGTTAATGGCTTGCCAAGCTTGAGAATGAGAAGATTGGAAAACTAAATACCATAAATAAAAAGTTGACCAATAAATGGAGTGCCCGGCGGCATCTACTTACATCTACAAAAGGGAATGCTGTGGAGGATGATAATAATGATGGTTTTTTGGGATGATCCTGTGGGTCAAAAGATAAAATGTATTGAAATAGCTGGCAATATTCAAGATCCGAGCTAAATGGTTGGGTAAGCTTTATTATTCTCCGTTTTTTAAGTGATGAAAAACAAGGGCGCAAACCAAAACTTTATCCGGCAACGGATAAGTTTTTCTACCAATAGCTGGGGCAGTGAAAAAATTACCAGAAAGGTTTGATACTTCATGAAAAATTGGGGCTGAATGGTTTCCGAGACCCCCTATCAGAGGTTTCGGCTTTCAAACAAGACCTACAATATTCATAAACAGGCATTTCCTATTTTGTGGTTTTAATGAAATTGATATTGCATCATGGAAGTGTTTATTCCAAACCGGATGTTCAATTCTATAATAGGGATACCCAAAAAGCAATTTAAAACGGGTTTTACATTTGCTATGACGGATATGGAGAAAATGGTGAATAGGCAGATTATTCCAGAGTGGATAAGGTCTATCGGAGCTTTTTTGGAGTCAGTTATGACAATGTTTAAAAAGGACGTGGAGCCTTACGGCGGGTTTATAGGGTGGATAACCACAATATTTTAGGGACGTTTATTACCCCTAGGTTACAGTTAGGTATATGCCAATGGGAGAGAGGAGTTTAAGGGGGTCTGTTAAGGCCGTGGAAAAGCGGCGGCAACATTTTTTGCCGAGAACAACAATCTTATTGCTTCTTCCAGAACAGATAAGGATTTTGGGAGGAAATGAGGGTTCTTATGGGTTGGACCAAAGACTGCATGGAATTCACGCGGGCAGTATTTCTGCAAGGTTTTACCGCTATTTCAAAGACCTGGAAATATTGCATGGATACTATGCACGTCAGATTTTATTGATCAAGTGGAGGTAGATTGGGAAATCCCAAGAATTGTTCTACAAATTTGGAAGGAAAAAAGCTTGAGCCAAAGCAGTTTTCAATTTGAAATAAAATCATATATTCTGTAGAGAATAATCTGGAGCTAAGCGGCCGCTTATAAGTATTATTGACGTTAGGCCACCGATTACAAAAGGCGGATCGCCGTGCAAAAGCCATTACAGGCCCAACATCGATTTTTCGCCAATCTAGGTATAATTTCCGTCCCTAAGGATAATGGGGCCCAATGGCGCATGGATTATACCGTTCATTCCTTGGGGAAAGCAGCGTTTTGCCCAAACACCTCTGCTAATCTGTTTTAGAATATAGGTTAGGTGACTATTCCCCGACCCAAAAGTGTAATGATGGCACAGCGTGAGCCAGGGTTATTTTCTGTAAAATTTGAAATGTTTATATTTGGTGGGAAAATCTAGGTAATTATTTCACGGCGGACAATTCCATTTAGGCAGCTGATCCATTTCAGGTACTAGTTTGATACAATACAATAATACATAGGACCTGTTATGGGAAGGATGTTCTATGCAGTCGGTTTAAGGTATAAATTGTTATTTTATTTATTATAATATTTCATCTTATAAAGAATTTTAACAATGAGAAATTTATTTTAGGAGCCGCATTTGCCTTATTCAGTTCTGTCCAATGGTCAGCGGAGAAAAACAAGAAAAATGAGTTTGAGGTCAATGATTAAATGCGCCATGTGCAAAGAGCGGATAGGGTAGGCCCCTAGCGGTTAAGGAGTAAATACCGCCTTATGGGATGATTCCTACGCATCAATTATCTGTTATTTGATGAACGAAAAAACAAATCGATGGCTATAAAAAACTGCCATTGTGGGTAGGCCATGATACCAAGGAATTTTAAAGGCAAGGAAGGAAGCATTATGAAAGCGTTCATCCTTGCTGCAGATATCGTGAAGATAACTTCGGATTAGATGGGTGACATCATGAATAGCGTTTAAAATAATCTCTTAATGAAAAACCGCATTTGGAATTTCAAATCGGGTTTTTTTAGGTTGTAAAATTTTTAACTTACATCATCCGGGCATTCCACCACCGTGCCATGTCCGCCTCCCCCGCAGAGCTTCCTCTTTAATGTCGGTCAAAGCACATTTCTGTAGTTCAAATCATACCAGCAACAGAAAGCCGCATTTTCCAATGGCAATTCTATTTACTGTTTCTTAGGTCACATTAATACCTGCTTGATCATGGTCGTACAATATGGTTCTGATTTGGCGTCATTAACCAAAAATCTTCCTCCTTCCAAAAAAAAACCAACTTTTGGGGAAAAAAACTAAATAAAACTTGGATCCTTCTCCACCAGCATTTTCAACGATAGTTCTTAATGGAGAAGATTCTATAGCTCTGGCCACCATTGCACACCTGTTTTCCTCATCGGCATTTTCAGTCTTTATTTTGGAAAGAACGGCTTTAGCTCTTACCAAAAGCAACACCACGCACCAGCACATACCTTCTTCAACAGCTGACACGGTAAGCATGAAGTGCATCATCAACTCTATCTTTCTTCTCTTTCAATTTCTATTCAGAAGCAGCGCCAACATAAAGAAACAGCAACTCCACCAGCTAATTTAGCCAAGCGTTCCTGTAATTTTTCTTTGTCGGTAATCAGAGGTAGTAGATCGATTGAGATTTAGAATCGTGTTTACCCTAGTCTTAAATAGTTTTTTGGAAATACCTTTGCACCATTACAAATAGTTGTATTTCCTTGTCAATAGTGATTTTTTCACAGGTACCCAAGGGCATATCCAAGTGGGCATTTTCATGGTAAAGCCCTCTTTTTCGGCTCATTTACGGTATTCCACCTGTTAGGATTAGCGATATCTTCAACATGCTTTCTTTCTGTCACCGAAATCCTTGGTCTTTAACAGCAAGCAATTTTTAAAGACCCTCTGTAATTTGTTTACTACCAATGTAGCCAAACGGGCATTCACCGTCAACATTCTTCTGCAATAATCAAAAAGAGGCTTTTCCAGATTGTGTTTACTGGCTCCAATTACGGGCAACAAGAATCTTTCATTAGGAAGAAATTCTTCTTAATCATATGAATAATATGTAAAGGGATTCTCTAAATCGGCTGTCATCTTTTTCCGAACGGTCTAACGAAGTATGAGAGAAAAGGTATCTCTGTTCGAATTGCATACCATTCTACAACGTCAACAATAAGTACGTTCCTTATGGGCTTCTTCTACTGTGATAACACCTTCGCCTAAACCTACTTTTCCAAAAGCTGGGCCAATTAGGTCCACCAATAGTCTCGTCCGTTATTTGAAGAAATCGAGGCTCTGTTTTTGATTTTTCTTGCAGAATCACCTATTTTTTGGTTTGTTTTGCGCCAAATCAGCAACGATAGCCTTGAAAGCTTTATCGATACCTTGTTTAAGGTCCATTGATTTGCACCTGAAGCTACGTTCTTAAGCCTCTTTTACGATAGCTTGGGCAAGAAACGTTGCAGTGGCGTACCGTCACCTGCCAAATCATTGGTTTTGGAAGCAACTTCCTTAAACCATTTGGGCTTCCTATTTCAGAGGGTCTTGCCAACTCCAAATTTCTTTGGCCACGTAACTCCATCTTTGGTTAATGGTTGGAGAGCACCAAACGAGTTGCTAATGATACGTTTTCTTCCCTTTTGGTCCCAAGGTTCTTTTACTTGCGTAGCAATGCATCGACACCTCTCTTTTTTTCAGCCGTCTCTTGCATCGATATCAAAATTTCATATCTTTTGCATAATTTAATGTTCATTTATCGTCCAAATAAACGGAACGAAATGAGTTATACTCTTTAGTTTGTGGTTTGGAATACCCCTAGTATTAGGGAAAAGAGCAATGTTATATAATTGCTTAAAAATGTCGGCTTTCGCGCATCATAAGGTATTCGGTTACCTCAAGTTTAACTCCGAGTTACCGCATTACTTGCCGTAGAGTACTGTATCTCCAATTTAACGGTACTTTTTCATCTTTGGTACCAGGACCAACGGCAAACGACTTTACCTTTTTTGTGGTTTTTCTTTGGCGGTATCTGGAGTAAAGACCTGATGCGCTCGTTAGTTCGGCAAGCCATAGAGTTTCTATAAAGAACCTCTATCCGCTAATGGTTTAATGCTAAAACCTTAGCCATATATAGATTCTATGGTTAAGTTTGATTAATGTAGGCAGAATTATTGGCCATTGCTGGAAAAACTGACAAATTTGTTAATAAAAATGCCAGCTTGCACTTAAGCTGGCATTTTTGATATTTTAAAATGTGTTTTCTTGTTATTGAACACTATCGGTAGTGTTTGTAGCCGTTAGTGGCAGGTGCCGAGATTGTGTTTTCAGGTAGGCATCCGGTGCTGTGGTCTCCCAATAGGGTCCCATAAGTAATTTTGAATCGGAATCACAAAGCTTCCCTTTAGGGCTTCATTGGAAATTAAAATTAAAACCACTAATAGGGTTGCCAATGCAAGTACTTTCTTGTCTAAAAGTCTCCTGTCTTTTTTACGCTCTACAACTTGCGGTGCCTCCTTCCGCCAAAAAGATAATGAACAATTCGCCACCTTTAGGGTTTTGCACCATAAATAACTAACATCATAGGATGCAAACTAGGAATGATCAGGACCAAGAATATTGCTTAAATGTTGTATTCATTATTTAATTGTTTTCTCGTGTATCTTTTCTACCGCTTTAATTCCGGTCGCAAAGAAATACTTTTTTCTGGAATTTCAAACTTAAAATTGTTGCCTGGAATAGCCTTTTTATATTCTGTTTGTTCCAAATATACCTTGGCCAAAGTGGCTGTCATTAATTCGTTGTTATCAAAGGTCAGGGAATCTTTGGATAGGAACTTCACAGATTTCTGTGGGTACAATTTCGGGATTTGTTCTATAAATTTGTCGATGAGGTCAAATTTTTTCCTTTTCAGGCCTATCCGCTTTTGGTGTTTGATTATCTCATTAGGGCTACTTTCTTTTTTGATGACTTTTGCTCCCGGCTCGGCTTTTGGGTTCTTTTGTTGAAGTTAAATTTTGAAGCCCACTCCCCGAATGAATATTTTTCCTTTTTGGTGAAATCTAATGGTTTCGATTTTCCAGGCCTCTTCAGCGTTTTTTTTATCGGTTCCGAAATGATTTGTCTATGTCCGGGTCTTTGGAGGAAAAAAGTGGAGGGTCCAAAATATTGTCGGCATTCTTTTACCGTCCTTGCAAAGCTTGCATCTTCGATTTCTTCCGAGTTAAGGGCACTTTCCTTTTTAAATTCAGACTATCTCCTCAGAAATGTTGGAGTTTCGTTTTAAAGTAGTTGCCTTGCCTAAAATAGAAATCGCGATTGTATTGTGTAAAAAAATCTTTGGAGGTTATAAAATCGAAAGAATATCCCTGTCCGAAGTATAGGCAGAGTACTTTAAGCGCATTGTTATTATTTAAAAACTGTTGAGGTGTTTAAGACCTTTTAGATGCATGGCTTAGCCGCTTAGGAAATAAGCGGTACTCGGCCAAGTACATTTCTTCCCAGTTGATTATTTTTGGTCTGTACAGGGAAACCACTTTGTCGGTTTTGATAATGAAATATGTAAAAATCCTGTACTTCATAAAATTTACAAGGTCTGCAATGGATTATTAAAAGAATGATCTTGGGTAAATACGTTCAAAAATTACCTTGAATGGGCCTCAGCCTTTTACGCTGGCCATTGTGAATTGGCAAGGGTAATCGTAAAAGAAGGAAAACCTTGTTCCAAAGTCAACATCTTCCTTGGTATTGTAAAGAATTCTTACGTTTACCCCTATTTACTCAGTCTTATTTGCTGCTGTGTTTGTTGTGAGTAGCCGACATCGGAGAAATCCTGTATTCCAACAATTTCCACCTCATACAACAAATCCCCATTGGATTTAAACAAGATCTAGGCGTTGTCTGATTTAATATTAGATCCTGCATGATAATGTAAAATTTCCCTATCCATTCCAGGTTCAAAAGTTGATCCCGGATTTTGTGAAGCGTAGTTTCTGAAAGTAATTTACCTGAAATGTAAAGTAGCTGTGCAACATCCACCGCGGTAAAGTTATTAAATACCACATCCAGAGGACGCTTGCCCACCACTACAAGCATCGATAATATATGTTTACTCTTGATCATTAAATTTCTTTTTGTATTTTTGATGACTACTGACTACTGACTAAAGGATCGTATTGTTTTTATTTTCGTTAAAGGGATCTGCGTTTCGGAGATTACCCAATTCTGCCGAAGCGCTTGTTCTTTTGCCTTTATTCCGCTTCCAAGGATTTTTTTATAAGCTCTATTTCCTTATCCTGTAAAGATAGGGTTTTTCCTCTGTATTCTTCTGCAAAAGTGTACTGTCTTCTTGTTGGGTTTAGCTATCGGTTGATTCTTATACGGTTCTGGAAGCTTGTAAAATTTCTACGTGGCTTCCTGCCTTGTTCCGGTAAATCCTCATCATCCTCCTCCACCATAGATTTCGGATTAGATTTTCATTTTCTTCCTGTTACTTTCTCGCTGCTTGTGCTTAGCAACCGAGCGTTATTTCTTTTAAATGTGTCAAACACGTTCATATGCAAAAAGCACTTTGATACAATTACTCCCTTTCGGTGCTAAAATCGCCTCCTTTTTTTCTTTTCGTACTACGGCAGGTAAATTGGTTATTGCTGGAAGCTGGATGTAACTGTTTAGGGTAATAGGGAATAAGCTGCTTTCCCAGGACAGAAACCTGTTCCGCAATATTCCTTAACCTGTCTGATGTTCCTGCAATCTGTATTTTAACAGCAATTGCACCGACATCATCTCCAAGCGGATAGTGGCATTTTGGTATTTCTGGCCAAAATCCGATTGCAATTTCTGCAATAGCAAGTGTATGGTCATCCTTCGTCAGTAAGGGAGGGAATGTTGATTTCTACTGTGCTAGACGTAATATAGGTCTTCCCTGAATTTTCCTTTTTTTAATGCTTCGAAACATGTTGATATTGGTCGCCGCTCTATCCGGTACGTCTTGTTTTGGACCTGGGGGAGGAGCATACTTTTTAAAAAACTTCCCCATTTTCCAATACCTTTAAAAGTCGTATGGTGGTCCAATGGCAGTTCACCAAAACCTCATCAAAAAGATGGTTTCCACCATCGGCAACTCAAAATAAACCGTTTCTGGTAGCGGTGGCCCCCGTAAAGGCCTCCTTTTTCATGTTTTCCAAAAAATTCACTGTCTATAGTGCCTTCTGAATTGCGCACAGTTTACGGCTATATATTTAGCATGTTTTTATGTGAAAGGGAGTGTTATTATTTTTCGGAAGGGCTTCCTTTCCTTACACCACTTTCCCCAGTGGACCAAACTAGATATCGTTGGTGCCACTTGGATGCCTTTCAATAGCACGATAAGTTTTACATCGTTGCCAATATTTCGAAGCGTTGTTTTATAGACTGTATTGATCAATCTCTAATTATTATTGGAAAAATACCCTACAGGTTTCCCTATTAATGTAACCCGATGTTACAATCTATTATTCGACCTTACAATCGCCCATTTATAGTTTCCTTAGGAAATACCACAACAAAACTTTGAGAGTTTTCGGCCCAGCCAATCCAAATCGGCATTTTTTGGAGGCTTCCTTCTATCAAAACTTCCACGAGGTTTTTCCAAGTTGTTTGTCTTGGCTCTAATATGACTATGTTCCCTTTGTAGGGCAATGATTTCCGTTAACCTTCTGTTTTTTACTTCTTGAGGAAACGTCGTCTGGGCCAGTATTCCTAGCTGGCGGCTGTGCCTGCCTTTCGGAGAGGGCCGTACATATACCCGTAATCATATGATTTCCTTTCATTAACGACAAGCGTGTACTGATGGTTCTTCTTCGTCTTCGAAAGGAGCCGGTAATCATGTCTTGGGAACGGTTACAATATTGGAATTATTCCTGATTGTTTTTAACCAGTTCCAAAATTCCGTCCCTGGTATGAATCTGATTCATTTCCTTTAAGATCCTATGTACTGCACTTGTACCGGAGTAAAGGAATGTAATTACAGATATTTTGATGTTGCTACAATTCTGACCACATTCAAGGCGTCATTCCTTGCGATTGGAATGGAAAAGCGGATTACGTAATTTTGGTTGTGCCAAGCCACCCATTTCCAAATAGGGGTTGAAAAAATCAACAAGCGGTTGCTTTTTGCATTTCCGTCGCGTGTTTTGCAAACCCCTTTTTCAAACCACCACCATACCACAGGTAACTGTCCACGTATTTGTCCCAACGGGTAATTTCCTTAAATCCTATGGGCAAGGGTCATTCACCTCTTCTAGTATGGATTGTGGATCTCGGCTCGTTCCCTTACCTCGGAAAGAGGTTCTACACAAAGTTACACATATTATCACCAACCTCGGGGTAAGGATACAAAGGCGTTACGCCATTGGTGTTTAAGCCTACAGGGAAAATTATCACCATTAGGTTCCTCTTTTGGATAGGATTGACGTTTACGCATCCTACCGTCATCAACTTCTTTATAAGATTCGGCAAGTTCTTGTAAGCATCTGGACCTGATTTTCCTCCAGCAATTTAGTTTTTAGCCTTTCGCCATACAGCCTAAACGCCTACCTTCATATGGGGCCTATGTCTTTTAACGCATTAAATTTTCCAATCGTTTGCGATGGTGAGTTCCGCCTTTCACGATAGAACAGGTGTTCACTTACACGAGATCGGATCTTCCAGTTCTTGTGTAGTGCTTAAAGCCTTCTTGGACAAGATGGAGGCAACAATTTCCAACTGTCCGAAAAAGTTTCATGGCACATCCATAGCTTTTCTATGATAGTTTTTGGTGCTATTATTGGCTTATCAGCATAGGCTATGGCAGTTCCTTGACAGATTCATCTATAATCTTCTCCATTGTATTGTGCATCATTCTTCATCTTTAAAGTTGGCAAGATAGCATTTATATAGAGATATTGTGACATAATGACAGTTTAATATTTCTCAAAATCTACGCAACTTATGAAGTTGCGCCCGTATCTAATTGTAGATAACCATTTAACTGTCCATGTTATGAGAAACAACGTTACACTAATTTTTGTATTGGCTGGCCCTAGGTTTGTTTCAATGTAATAACGAGGACGGATGGTAAATATGGCAGATACCTGGTAGCCAAGGCCGATTAAGAATGAGCAAAGCAGAATTTAAAAGGCTGTAGATATCATAGCGGCCTATTCCTTTGGATGAATCTGAAAATTTATTCTATGGGGATGATATTTTTGTTAATTGATAAAATATAGAGGGGGGTACATGTAGTGGATTTAATTCCCAATCCAAAGCTCCTTAAGAAAATAGCCTTATATAAAATACCAGGAAACGTAGATGTCTCCGTAAAGGGCAATTATTGTATGCGATTAGTATTACAGATTATTGTCTGGATATCTCCGACATCAATTTAATATTAAATGGTTAACGTTGGAAGAATTGTTTTAAGGATAATGTAGTTTTTCCTTTTGAGGTGATATTTATGAATTGGCAGGATATATAGACTATCAAAACGATTATTGTAAGTTGGTGGGAAACGGTAAAAGAGAAGGAAGGCTAATAGAGAAGTTTGGAAATTCAGTTTTTCTCGTTGAGTTTGATTGTGATGCTAGCCAAATGCCACACAAATTCCGGGCACCAACAGGACAAGGCGGACTTTGGCGCGCTTTAAAGATCGTAAATGATTAGGTTTTATACGCCGTGGATATCATGTATCAAGTATCAATATCAGGATTTTGGAAAATCCCCAAGATTTTGACGACGTATATGCTGGATTTGATATTGAAACTATCTTTAATAGCGGAAACCAATTATTTTTAGGGAGCTGCGGGTAATGTACATTTATGATACTCTTCCCCGGCCCAAACCTAACCTTGATTTTCTGAATTGACATGGGACGGCCTTGTGATCCAGTGGTGGTTGACGGCGATTTGATGCCCTACGTAACTTAAGGGTGGGAATATGTGCGGTGCTACGGAGAGCGGACTCTTTTATCGTGGATATTTAGATTTAACCAATCCCGATTGGGTTAAGACATTACCCATGGATGGCCCTTTATGCTTGGGTGTAAAGCATGAAAAATTTATTTGTCTGCGATGGAATTTCAGGACTTAAGGTCTATGACAAAAGCGATGTCAGGAATTTAGGTACAGCTTAATCATTTTAGGATATTAATACTTTGATGTTATTCCTATGGAGATAATTTGTGATGATCGGGGAAGAGTCGATTTATCATATGAATATCGTTGAAAATAAAATAAAGCTCATTAGTGGCATTTTTAACCTTATTAATCTTGTGAAAATAATTCAAAAACAACCCCTAGAAAATAGGGTGTTTTTTTATGGTAGCGCAAATGAAAAATCCGTTAATAAAAATTGGTATACTTTTGTGTGTCACCAAAAAAATAGTTAAATGGCAAAGAATTAGTAATCCGTAGAGTCCCCTGCTAAGCAAAAACAATGAAAAATTTTAGGAAAGGATTTTAAGGTAGAGTCCGTTTCGGCATATGCCGATTTACCTTTCTAAAGATTGGAGTGGATGAATAGATAATAATTTCGTCCAATATATTGTAGACAAGGATAAAAAGGCTCTTGTTAAAAAAGCTAAAGGATTTGGCCGACAAGCTTGGAGACCATATGCTTGCTAGTGATGAGGATCGAGAGGAGAGGGCTATTTCTTGGATTTGGCTGAAGAGTTTAAAGGTTGGATAAGAGCAAAACGAAGAGGATTGTTTTTAACTTCAAGTTACAAAATTCGGCCATTCAGAAAGCATTGAAAATCCGAGAGAAATTAATTACAATTTGGGTGAACGCCCAACAAGCCCAGACGAAGTGCGGATGATTGGTGGGTACGAACTTTCCCCGGTGCTGTGGAAAAAAATTAAGCCGGGATTATCTGCGGTAGGTTCAAATCTGTGCAGTCCGACTAATTGTGAAAGGGAAAGGGATATAGAGCCTTTAACCCGAAGCAGCTTTTAGGTATCTTGACCGAATTTAAAAACAAATGAGGGCAGTATTCTTACCGCCAATTAAAAAAGACTTATTGCAAGCCGAAGAGGCGGAAGCTTTTTAGGAAAATATGGAGCTAGTTTTTCTGTTGCCTCCCTAGATAAGAAACGGCCAAAAATCACCGGCCGCCCCATTTACAACCTTCAACATTACAGCAAGAGCATTCAAGGAAATTGTATTTTTCGCCGTTTCAAAGACCTATGCAGGTGGCTCAACGCCTTTATGAGGCAGGTTAATAACCTATATGAGAAACGGGATAGTGTTAAACCTTTCCACAGACGGCTTTGGATGAGCAAAGGAATGCTATTATAAGTAATTACGGCCAAAACCCCCCCCAAAAATAGTAAGGTTAGGAATTTCACAGGAAAAACCAAAAGGTGCACAAGAGGGCTCACGAGGCCCATTCGCCCTACGGAAGATGGGACCAATCAGTCCCCTTCCTTGGAAAAATTCAATCCAAGCTATACGACTTATTTTGGAAACGTACCCTGGCTTCACCAAATGGTGATTGCCGGAATTGAACGCACAATGGTTTAAATAAAATCGAATACCCATAAGGGAAGAATTTACAGCCCAATGGAGAGGTAATCAAATTTGATGGTTTCTTAAATGATATATTTGGAAGGAACGATGAGGAAGATTATAAATGTGAAGACAGAAGGGAATGCTGCCGGCACATGAAGGAAGTTGAAAGGATCCTTAATAAATTATATTACGGCCACGAACGATTTTTTCTAGGGGCTCCCGTATAGATTTACCGAAGTTTCTTTGGTGAAAAAAACTTTGAGGAACTGGGTAGGAAGACCATCTACTTATGCCCCTCAATTTCCACTATTCAAAATAGAGGTTACTGTTTGAGAAGGCAGCATGAGGGTACAGAGAGGGAAATATGTGCAGTTGCTGTGAAAGTCCGATAAGTTCATAGCTAAAAATTTAACTGAAAAATGTGGGATCGGACAAAGGTTAAATTGGTCCAACAATATTGGAATGATCGTAACCGACTTTTTGGATAAGTCATTTTGAAACAAATTTGGGATATCATTTCACGGCCAAGGTAGAAGAGGATTTGATGAGATTGCCTCAGGGGATGAAGATGCAAAAAGGGATGAAGATTTCTATGGGGATTTCATACCAAAGGTATTGGGATGTGCGAAGAAAAATGCGATAGGGCAAGTGGAAACGTATTTTGGGGACCGATCCAAAACAGGAGACAGGTTTCTGTTAGATTTGGGCCGCTTTGGACCATGGGAGGTAGGTACAGTAGAGGATGAGGGAAAACCTTTGTTTGCAGCTTGTTTACCAGACCAGTCACTTATAGTATTCAGCTATGAAGAAGCCATGGACCTTTGTTTTAAAATTGCCAGAAGCTTGGAGTTTATGAAGGGAGAGGTCAGAGGCCAATGTGGTAGATTTGGGCCTTTATATTAGTTTGGGAAAAAAGTTTGTTTCCCTAAGCAATGGATGAAAGTGCGATGGGAAATTAGATATGGATCGCGCTGGTTGAGTCATTAAAAGAAAAGCAAAAAGCAGATGCCCCCATAGGCTTTTTACGAGGACAAGGATGTTACAAATGGATTGGTTAATTTGGTTCCATTTATTAAAGGGACGGTATGTTTATCAATGTAAAGTAAGAAGTATGGACTTTGATTAATCTTACAAAAAAGTAATTGAGGAGAAATAGAGGCTAAAAACAAAAAGAAATGATTAATTGGATCGCAAGAATGGCCAGAGGAATGGTGATTCGGCATAGCAGAAGGCGAGATGGGGAAGGCATACTAGATTAAGGGTAAAATTTAAAAGTGGAAGTTTCCAAGATGTGGGATCCTCCAAGATTTCCCTTAAATGCACAGGAATTAATAGAGAAAAAAGGAACACGAAGAAAAAAACCAAAAAGCAACCTAAGGCTAAAAAATTAATATGGCATTCGATTGTTTAGTACCCGTTAGTGATAGGTATTGGCCATGTGAATTACTACCGGCCCAAGCATTAGGAAAACACGTATATATTGCATATTCACGGCAATGGTCTTCCGGTATTGGCAAAATGTAGTGTAGCCTTACTAGGGTTAAACGGAATCCAGAAATGCTTTCGAGAAAAAACCGGAGCGCTTGGATATATCGGAAATCCGGCTTCAGCTTTATAATTTAATGATGGGGGAATTGGGAATTCCTCTATTAGTAGATTAGGGGATATAGAGGAAGGGGAGACCGGTAGAGGATACTTATTTGTGGTCAAGGAAATTTTGCCGCCTTTGGAGAGGAAACCATTATCCCATTTTTATTGGTTGCTACCCCAGGATATTAACCTATCGCTACTTATAGGGCTTTCGACGGACTTAAAAACATGGTACAATTTATGTCCATAGATAGTAGGTTCGATTTGGGAGGAATGAAGAACTTATTTCTTCCCTTCCTATATTGAGTAAAATAATAATACAGATTAAAACCAAATAACCTCTTTAACTTCTCCAATATAGGCTATCAGAGTTATTTTAATTCCCAGGGAAGAATTAGACCTTATGGAGCGTCTTTTTCTTTGTTCTTACCGGTTGGGAGAATTAATTTCGAACATAAACCCTGCAGAACCCGTTGGCTTAGGAGATGCCCATGTGGTTGTTGGATTGCACGTGCCATACGCGCTGCCGATATTAGGGTTATTCCAGAAATTTTTCCCCCAAACGGTTTAACGGTCGGGAAATCTGTGCCATAGCCCGAAATGCTGGAAATTAGCGATAATGTATCGTTTTGGATCTATGAATTGCGAGACAGGCAATCAATCTGTTTCAACTTGTTGCCCAAAATAATTTGGTATTTTATTGAGGCCAAATTAGAATTCAAGAATTACCCCAATAGTAATAGTAAACGACTTCACCAAGTATACCGTTCCTACCGGAAGAGAGTTCTTATCTTCTAAAAAAGCCATTCTTAGCGAAAGATGGTGGGTGAGGTACCTTCAATTTTAACTTCACATACTAAACAAATTCACCTGGCGGTTTTACCATTGCACCGAAGTTGGATTATCTAGATTGCATGTAATCAAAATATTCCTGAGCGTTGTTTAAAGCCTACAAAAGGGTTTAATTGAAATTAATAATTTTGGTATAAAACAAATTTTATTACAAAATTATTTAAAATAGTTTTAGAGAATAATACTTGTGTTTTGCATTTATAATTCATATCGAATTTAAACTAAGCGTATGAAGAAAGCTATTGTTGTCATCTATTAGCATTTGTTTTTTTACTCTCAAGTTTGTGGTCCAAAAACAAAGGGAGCTAGTCGAGCTCAAGGAAAAAACTGGTATTCCCGAAAAACCCTTATTGGTTATGGAATTGATTCCTAGAGGAGCATTCATCATGGTAAAAGAGTGAGGAAAGGTATTTCAAGGCTAACACTAAATGCCCCGACAAAGACCGTTACTTTCGATCTTCTACATGGCGATTAACCGAAAATGACGAATAGGCGAATTCGTCAATTTTGTAGAATGGTAAAAGATTCCATTGCTCGGACAAAAATTGGCTATACTAGCTGATGAATTGGGATGGGTCCCCGATTGATGGCGGTATAGGGGGAATAGCCTTTAAGGGATTGCCGATTACCAAACAAGATTTTGGTCAGCCTACGAATAAGTATATGCTAAAAACAACCATTCCGGTATGGTTTTAACAGGCTTACGAAGGAAGGGCCTTGATAGGAAAGGTTTGATTTGGATATGGGGTATATCAAAAAAATTTCCGGATGAGTTATTTTATACGGAAAGGTGTGGATGGTTAGATTCCAGTGTACCTGCCGGAAGGAAGAATTCTTATTAACGGACAAACGTAATATTTGAATTGTGTACTAGATTGAAATACAAATTACACCTGGATGGAATATTGAAAGCAGCAGCTTCGTGCCAAAAAAGGGGTGAAGTAGAAGGATTCATTAAAAACAGTAGGAATTGGAGATATATCCGGATTTACTACGGTTATCGGATTAAGGATTTTTCATATTTCCTTATAATGAAACCGCAATGCACAATGAATTATTTTGGCATGATGCCTATAGTGATTTATCCTTGTAGTGGGGTTTGTTTTCCTGCAACCAAGCTCAGGCTTTTGCTACTTGGAGAACAAAATTCAAGAACGAGGAGACGCATCAAAAAAGTAGGAGCAAGCAATTTGTTCAAACCGCTTTTTAGATTACCTACAGAAAAGCGCGAATGGGGGGGAATATGCTGCTCGAGGAGGCATTTAGAGGAGGCGGACCATTACCATGGGGTGGTCCTGTAATGTATCAGTGATTACAGGATGCTTTATCGGCCGAACTTGTAAGCCACAAGCGAGGAGGATTATTGCGGGCGGATCAAAAGCTTTGTTATACAGTTAGAAAAAGCTAAGGCCTATGAGCCAAAACGGGGGACTATAAACTTCTGTTACAAAACATTGGCAGGTACGTTTTTCCGAACTGGAACCCCAATATTAGTTTATGGACCAAAAAAAATTCGTACGAATATTTTGGTCCACTGTATGAACCCCCCCCAAAAGCAAGGGAATTCTACCACCAAAAAATTTTTGCTGGGGGAAAAAAAGATCCCTCCTCTTTTCTTGTTTTGT
>Ga0163217_1005317_pt1 | contig 16265 bp, 26 predicted proteins | sample SynspAceP_FD_185933 | JGI IMG/M metagenome (GOLD analysis project Ga0163217, IMG submission 185933) | Saline lake microbial communities from Ace Lake in Antarctica - Synechococcus sp. Ace-P (PacBio error correction) | ecosystem: Environmental > Aquatic > Non-marine Saline and Alkaline > Saline ... | reverse complement strand
ACTCCTGAGGCGCGCGCGGTGCGTGTCGGGCGTGACGAGCGATCGAGCTTTTCACCCAGGGCGCAATACGAGCTTTCCGCGAGGCAAATCGCCGAACAGCTGCGCGGCTACGGCAGGGATGTCACCGCGATACGATCGGACATGCCACCCATACCACGGATCAACGAGGCTGGCGATTTCGACTGATCATCTCGGTGGCGGGCTATGCACCGGCGATTCGTGGGCGCGTTATACAATAACCACTTCGAATGTGTCGCGCTGGAAACGAACCCGCATCCGCACGGGGTTCTGCGATCGGCGCTGGACGACGGTACGCCGCCGCGCGGGCCGAGCCCGATGGCGGAGCGCGACTCGATATCCTTGCACGGGATTCGTGCGCGAACCTCACCGAGGTAACACATGCCATGGGTGCGCTTTACATTCCCGGCCGGAGGTCTGGCATGCAGCCGTATGTGGAGGTTCGCGGGTTCTTCCACGGGGGCAATACTCGATCTGCAGAAACGTCAACAGGCGGGAAACTGACGCCAAAGTACCGCGGTGCCGGCAGGCACGGGCGTACGCCGGGCATGAGTGACAAGGTGACGCAAAAACAGGACAGTCTCGTGATCGCAAGACCCAGCGCGTTTCTGGGGGGTCGGTCGGTATTGACCCTTGCGCAGCCAACGGCGGCAATGCCGTGCAGGTGCCTTGTGGAGGTTACGTAACCTCTGCAAGGAGCTTTGGTGGGGTCCGAGACATTCGCGCGCGTCGGCCTCGGTTTTTCAAGGCTGGTGGACGATGTGTCGTTCCGGATTCGCGCCGGCACCGACGATGGGCCTGGGGGCGAATCGGAATCGGGAAAGTTCCACGTGGCGCTGGATGATCACCGGCTGATTCCGGCCCGACAGCGGCGAGATCGGTATCGACGGCGAGGACATCGTGAAAAGGCGGGCTTCTTGGGTAAAGCGCTTTGCCGGCTGGTGCAGAATCGTGTTAGGACCCGACATTCCTCGCTCCAATTCCGCGGTGGAAGGTGGGCGACCTGATCGGCGAGGGCATCGTGGTGCATTGCGCGTTGCCCGAGATCAAGAGGTCAGGCGCGGGTGGTCGCGCTGGCCGGCGTTGCGGGCTGGATTCCGACAGCCTCGATCGCTACCCGCACGAGTATTTTTGGCGGCAGCCGAGCAGCGGGGTCGCGATTGCGCCGCGCGCTCGCCGGTGGAAGCCGAGCGTATCTTTTTTTTTATTTTTTGTTTTTTTTTATGTCTGGACGGCCTGTCTCGGCGCTTGTGTGGCGTGCAGGCGCAGATACTGGTGCTTTTGCAAGAACTTTCAGGCTGCATTCGGCCTGACGTATCTGTTGATCGCACATGATCTGGCGGGGTGAGCGGTTCTGTTCCCCACATCGCGGTGATGCGGCTTGGGCCAGATCGTAGAAGTCGGTGGCCGGCGATATCATCGAAAAACCCTCGGCACCCTTACCAAGGACGTTGGTGGAGGCCCATCCGGTGCCCGATCCGCATCGGCGACAGAGCCTTTCCGGCCGAGCGGAGGAGAACGCATGGCTGTCGGGAATTGCAACAGGAGGGGAAAGACTGATGACCTACCGCACAATACTTCGGCGCGCGGCGTTTTCTGCCACTGGCGCTGGTGGCGGCGTATTCGGCGGTACCGGCCATTTGCTTCAGGACGCGCCTTCGGGCCACTCTGACGATGGTGATGGCAGTGGGATCCTGGCACGCTTGGACCCAGTGCCCGCCAGCGGTACACGCAGATAATCATCTTGGTGCGATGCGCGATAAACTGTTTCACGCAGCCGCCGCCGGGGGCTTGGGCGCGCTGCGCCGCAGTGCCCGAAAGGCATCGTTTCAGGTGACGAGACCCGACTATGATGTCAACTCGCAGAGGGCGTGCTCTTTCACAACGGCGACGGAGCTGAGGTCGACATATAGTCTATTACCTTTCAGCGGGCTTGGGACCGGCGACGGCAGCCCGCGGGCGCGCATGGGGCAATATGGCAATGGGAAAGCGTCGGAGGCGGTGGACCAATATTACCGTGCGGTTCAAAAAGCAAGGATTCCCTCGGCCCGCCCGACGAGGCGAGCCTCGGCTTCCTTTTGCAGGGCAGGAAGATCTTGCACAAGGCAAACTATGAGCGCTCCACTTGACGAGCGCCACCCATCCGGTGATTGGGCTGGGCCGTCAAGTTCGTGGAATGGCTGCCCCCCGAGCAGCGGCGTCGTGATGGAGGCATTCGAAGATTACTGGCAGGGCGCGCCGGGCGTCGAGCGGATCATCTGGCGCACCATCCCAGAAGAATCCACGCGGGTGCCGAATTGCTGGCGGTTCGATCGACATGATTCCATCGGTGACCCCGGATTCGTACCGCAATTGCGCGCCGCGGGATGAAGATGGAGATCGGATGCCGGTGTGCTTCGTCCCGCATGGTCCATTGATTGAATGTGCGCGAGGGGTCACCTTTGCCGACCCCGAGGTGCGGCGGGCGATTGAACAGGCCATCGACAAGCAATCCATCGTCGATTTCCTGGTATGCGGGCCTTGCGTTGCTTCGACTCAGGTGCCCGGTATCGGCAAGAGGGGGCATATACGAAGGCTACAGCCCCTTCAGCTTTGACTCGAGGCGGCCGCGACCCGATCCTGTCGCAGGCACAGCCGATCGAGATGTTCGTCAGCCGGGTTTGGGTACTGCCGGGCCGAGGCGGTCGCCGAGCAGTTGCGCGGCGTATGCATGAACGTAACGGTGGTGGTGCTCGATGATGCATCGTTCAACCAGACAACGAGCGCGGCAGCTTCGATCTGCTGTTTGCAGGGGCGGGCTATGGACTCGGGTGATTATCACCGGGGCCTATTACAACAACCACTTCGAATGCGTGCGCTGGAGACGGAGGCGTTGTGCGGACGGTTTCTGCAACCCCCGAAGCCTGGATGAAAAGGTCCACGATGAGCAGGAACGAAAACCGACCGGAAAACGCGGCAGGGCCATGCGGACGACCTAGTGATGGCGCTGACGAGGAGCACATGCCTTGGTGCCCATGTTCATTCCGGCGAGGTCTGGGCGATGCAACCCTATGTGAACGGCTTTGCCGGGTCAATTTCCACAGGGCAGATGTTTGATCTCCAGAACATCCACGCGGACGTGAGGTCGCCAGAAAGCGGGGTTGCCCCCCCTCGGGCCAATGCAGACGGTTCTCTGTGCCGCCGGTTCCGGCGGCACCCCCCCGGGTGGCGACCGATGGCAACCCGCTTACCGGGTGCCCATATGTCGAAAAACGAAAGGCTTGGCATCTGTGACACTTTATCTGCACCGCCTGGCCAGGACGCTGGATTGTGCTGTTCGGCGTCACCGTGATCATCTTCTTTGTCTTGCGGGTGATGCCGGGCGGACCCGTGGCGTTGATATCGGCAGAGGGCGATTGATGCCAACCTCGAATCCCGTTGTTGTATGAACAGCAGCTCGGTCTGGATCAGCCGCTCTAATCCAGTATTTCAAGTTTCTGGCAGATATCGCGTGGGATTTCGCATTCCATTCGTTGCGTGCGGGCGGAGCCTGTTCTCGATATGGTGTCGCGTGCGCTGCCTCTGACACTTGGAGCTTTCGATCTACGCGCGTGATCATCGCGCTTGTTGATCTCGGTTGCTGTCGCGATCCGTTCGGCGTTGAAGCAGAACACGATATGGGACCGAGGGTGGAACCGCATTCGCGCTGATCGGGGTTTCGCTGCCGAGTTCTGGAAGAGCATCATGCTATCATGTTCTTTGCCGTCTGGATACCGATCTTTCCGGTCGCGGGGCGTGATGGGTGCTCAGATGAGCGTTACGCGGATCCCGGCGCACCCTTACGGACGCGATGCTGACCGGCAACTGGGAGGCGGCATGGGTCTGTTTTGAGGCACATGACTTGCCGCGATCACGCTGGGTACCGGATTTCAGGCCAGTTCGTGCGGGTGCCTTCGTCGAGCCTGCTGGATTGTGAAGCATCAGGATTTCATAGATTTTTGCGTTCCGCGCCCGCGGCTGTCGGAGGCAGCGGTGGTTATGGCACATGCTGCATAACGCCATGCCCACCACCGCCGTCATCATCGGGCTGCGTATCGGCGCGTTGCTCAGCGGAACCATCGCTGATCGAGGACCGTGTTTATCGTACGCCTGGCATGGGTTTTCTTGCTGGATCCAGCGATCAACGCGCAGCGATTTTCCGGTTGTCCAGGGGTCGTGGTTTGGCTGCTGACGGCGATGGTGATTCGCGTCCAACCGCTGGCCGACATCCTGCACGGGATGCTTGCCCGCGTGTGAAAAACTCCGCGCCAAGGGGGCGGGCATGAGCGGGTTTTTCTTGGCGGCGCGGCGGCCTCTGCCAAGCCTGATCGTAGTCTGGCGATTTGCGTGATGGCGGGTTTTGCGGTGATCGCGCTCTGGCCCCTGGATTCCCGCACCCGCCGAGTGCGCAATCACTGATGATGCGGCTGCGTCGCCGGGACCGGGGCTATTTGCTAGGCACCGACCAACTGGGGCGCGATGTGCCTGTCGCGGATGATCTACGGCGCGCAAGAATCTCGCTGGCGATCGGGGTGATCTGATGGTGCTGACCGCCGATGTTGGGCGCGCCATCGGGTTTGATCTGCGGCTTATTTCGGCGGCTGGTTGACACGGTCATCATGCGGATCGTTCGGATATCTGGCGCTGGCGTTTCCTTTCCTTGTGCTGGCGATCCCTCTGGTGGCGGTTGCTAGGGCAGCGGCGCGGACAGATCGTGATCGCGCTGTGCGAGCGGCTGGCCGGGCTTTGCACGCCCGGTGCGAGGTGAGGTGCTGCAACTGCGCGAACGGGAGATACACGCTCTCGGCGCGCGCGCTGGGGGTGTCGCCCCTTCGGCATCATGTTCAAGCACCTGCTGCCCAACATCATGCCCACGGTGGTTGTGCTGGCAGCGATTGATTCTTGGTACAAACATCCTTGCGTGCATCGCTGTTTTCTGGGGTCTCGGATGGGGGCGGAGACAGCGACATGGGCGGGATGCGTGGCGTCGGGGCGCAATTACTCGGCCACGGTCCTGGTGGCTGGCGGCGTTCCCCGCATTCGCATATTCCTCGTGGGTGATGTCGTCGGAACCTGATCGGCGATTGGATCCGCGACCGGTATGACCCGCGCTCGCCCTTCCCGGGCGGGCGCGCAACCAGGCGCTCGCGAGGCGCGCGCCAACCGCGCGGCACCACCGCGAAAATCCACGAACTTAGCACAGAGGACAAAGGCCATGAGTGCCACCGACACCGCCGCGATCCCGCAGCCTGCCGCCTTTCCCTTCCTGCGATCCAAGGCGCACCCCGCGATGTGGCCACGCCATGCGCGCTTTTGGTGACAGGATGCGCCGCAGCATCGCCGTCTATCCGCCACCAAGTGCGAAAAGAATTGGGCTTGCCCTGGGACGAAGCGCTGAAAGATTTCCGTGCGCAACATCGACTTCCTGCGCGGGCTCGACCCCGCGCTGGTCGACGAGATGGAGGGCATCGCAGAGGCGCGAGGCCACCGGGCGTGAGATATTCCTGAATCAAATCCGCACCGGCCTGACCGATGGTCGAGGAGGGCGCCGACGAGGACCAGAATGCACCACCCGCCGCCAATCCCTCGGCGAAGCGACGGCGGACGGGCCATACGCTGATGGGCGCAGAATGGGACCAGAACGCCCGCCTGCCAGCCAAATGCCGTCGTGATCGAGCAGCACATCCCGGGCGAGCCTGCGCTGCTGTTCGGTGACCGAAGCGGGGCATCCTGCTTCCGGCATGGCATGAACGACGCGGCGTGGGGTTTGGTGGGCAACGCGCTGCGCACCAACCGCGAAAAAGCGCGCGGACCGCGGGACCACCTCGGGGAATCGCGCGCAGGCGGGCGCGCGCTTGCAAAACTTTCGAGGATGCCGTGCGGGTCTTTGTTGCGACACGCCGCGGTCGCATTCGGGGCAACCACATCGCGCGGCGATGGCCAGGGCCGCGCGTCGATATTCGAGGCGGTGCCTTGCGAGACCTTTCCGGTCGTATCCCGAGGGCGGATCGGGCGCATTCCAACCATTTCCTGAACGCCGAAGCACAGGCGAAGCTGGATGACATGTGGTCGCCTCAGCCACGATATCATTGTTTCGCGAATTGGCCGGTTTGCGCGATGCGCTGACAGCAAAAAGCCGCGGGTTCGGATCACGGTGGCTGACGTTGCGCCGCCGCGCATGGCCGTCACACGCGGCGCGCACTCAGCCAACCGTTCCTCGCGCGCTTTTGCTCGGTCATGTGCCGTCTACGCGCGACCCTGCGCGGAAAAGACCGCTGGCTTCACGCTTGGTCTCGTCGAGTGGATCGACGATCAGGCGCGGCGCATTGTGGGGACGGCCTCGGGGCCGGCCTGCACCGGACTATCGTATTATTTACTGAATGACCGGTTCTTCCTGAGGCGTGCCGGTGTCCGTCCTCCCCTCTCCCGGCGCCCGACGCCTTCTAGCCAGCCCAAGCAATAAGGCCGCAAATGTGCCACGGAGCGGCCGGACGAAGAAGGCCCGGCTTATGGCAGACCAAAGCAATTTGCAAATGGAGGGCAGGACTGATGCGCATAGCCGATAGGTCAGTCTCGCAAGAGACTGACACCTTCAGCCAGAGCCCACCGACATCGTCACCTTCGAGCGGCAAGGCTGATGCTTTCGGTGACTTATTTTTCATCTTGCGCGGCAGCGCGCCGAATCCTGGCGCGTCGAAGGGCGTTCACCGAATTCGCCGATGCCGCGGCGATGTGGAAACTGATTCGCTCATCAAGGCTCGTTTCGCGGCGCCGGGAGGGCGGGTGGACGCGGGCGGATTCGAGACGATCCTTGCGCGTTTTCTGCAGCGGATGGGACGCCATCGGGCCGGTCGATGCGGTTTATGTTGCGCTTCACGGGGGGGCAATGGCGGCCGAGGCATCACGACGATCCCGAGGGCTGCCTGCTCGACGCGCTGCGAATCGGGATCGGGCGGGACGCATGGCTGGCGCCTCGCTTGATACCACGCCTGCGTTACGCGACGCAAGCTTCGCCGCGGCCGATATCGCCGTGGGCCATCGTTACCCACCCGCATGAATCCGATCCGACACGGCGCAGGACCCGCGGCGTGTTGTTTTCCCAGCGCCTTGGGACGGGGTCGGAAGCGTCGGTGGCAATGGTCAGATACCGATGATTCACCCATCAAGGAGCAGGTTTCTGACCTGGCCGGCCCGCCGATAAGCAGTGGTTCGATCTGGCACGCGCAATCGAGGCGCAGCCGGGCGTTCTGGCTTCGGCCTCGACCTATCCGATGCAGCCGTGGCTCGACGCGAGGAAGGGTCGGGCCTCGGTCGTTTATACCGAAGCCGATCCGGCGCTTGCGCAGATCACAGCGCAGGATTCTTGGGGAACTGCGCTTGGAGCCTGCGGCCGACTTCTGGCGACGCGACAGTGTTGACGTGGCCACCGCCGTTGCGCGCGCCGCAGCGGCGAACGCGGGGCTGGTCGTGCTGTCAGACACCGGCGACAGCACCATTCGGCGGTGCCACCGGCGATTCCGTTGCCATATGGCCGAGGATGCTGCGGCAAAACATGGCCGGGCACAGCGCTGGTTGCCTCTCGTCGATTCCACCGGCCGGCAAAGGCACACTCGCCGCGGGTGAGGGAGCACGGATCAATCTCGCTCTTGGCCATGCGCTGGACCCTTCGCAAGGCAAAGCCGTTGACGTTTCGGCAGTCGTCGCGGTGCGAAGTTGGCCGGGCAGATGCCGAAGACCCTGCCCGCAGGGACGCCGCGCATTATTGCGGGTGGGGGCCGGCGTGGTCGCTTGTGACCGCCCTGCGCGCCCGCACCCATTGGCCCCACACGCGGAATTCTGGACCTACTTTGGGGTGGACGCGGACCGACCGCGACGCGATCCGGGCGGTGGTGGTCAGACCGGCTCAACTTCCAGTTCTTTTGCCGACTGGACGGCGAGTGATCCGCGTCCGGAACAGCCCCGGCCCACACCCGCTCGGGGACTGGACGAGCTTGCGGGCACCGGCAATTCCCCGGCCATCTTTCCTCTCGACGCCAACGCCGCACCGGCAACTGGCTCTGGCCGCCATGAGTATTGTCGGCCCTTGCCCTTGCCCGTATCCCCACCCCGGTCGGCACTTGGTACGAATAGCCCTTTCCCCGAGTGCGGCCCTGCGCCACACCTGGAACTGACGGACCCGCCATGGCATTTCGATATGGACCGCATTGAGCAACGCATCTTTGCCCGACATGGTGCGGAATTTTGCTTTGCGAAACCTGAAAGACGGCGCGCTGGAGCGTGCCCACAAGGAAAGAGTTTTCCGAAGGAACTCAAACAGCTTTCTTCGAAGAACGGTCTTTCTGGGGCATCACCATTCCGAAGAAGGATGGGCGGCAGGGTGCACTCTGATGGATGCCGTTCTGGCAGATTCGAGCAGATCCGCTTGCGGTATGCCCGCGCAGCGCCGACATCATTCCAGGAAGGAAATTTCGGTGCGATCCGAACGCTAGCGCAATACGCCAGCCCGCGACCAGAAAGAGCGGTTCCTGAGCCCGATTCCTTGAGGTTGCGCGAAGTTGATTGCCGTGGCATGGACCGAGCCCGACGCGAGGCAGCGCGAACCACGACCTCAAGACAAACCGCAAACGCCCGAGGGTAACGGCTTTCGTGTCAACGGTGCCAAGGTGTTTCCAAACCCCTTTGCCGATATTAACCTTGGGTATGTGGCGGTTCGGACCGGGGCGTGGGGGGATCGGATCGCGTGATGCTGCGGCGTGACACCCCGGGCTTCACCTTTGGGCAAGACATCGCAGTTCATGTTCGGGTGCAGCATGGGCGCCGATTGTTCTTCGACAATGTATTCGTGCCGCCCGAGATGTTCTGTTGCATGCCGGCGGGTTCAAGAAACAGATCGCCGGGCTTTCAATGCCCGAACGCCATCGGAAATTGCCGCGCGTCACTCGCCTATGGGCGTTACTTGCTTTGAAGCGGCGCGGCAATATGGATCGACCGCCGGTGTGCAGTTCGGGCGGCCCTTGTGCGAATCCAGGGCCTGCAATTGGAAGTTTGCCGAATGGTGGTCGCGATGGAGGCCGCCGCAATTGCTGCTTTTACCGCGCAAGCGAGCAAGGCGGATCGCGGGCTGCCTCTCCGAGGATACGGACGTCGCCAAGCTGATGTGCAACCGCGTCGGCCTTTTGATTTGCCGCGAACGAGCAGTGGCAGATCATGGGCGGCATGGGGTATTTTCGCGCGAAACGCTGGTGCGAATACTGTTTTTCGTCGGTCGCGGCGGTTGTGGATGATCGGCGGGCGGGTCGATCGAAATGCTGAAGAACCGTCTGGCGAGATGGTGTTCGAGCGCCGCTCAGCCAGCGCCCGCCGCGCGCCCGAAACCGACGAAAGCCGGAATTCCCGCGCACCCGGAGCCACTGATGGACAAAATGCGGCATGGAAAAGCGGGCCTCGTGCTTCGAAAATCCTGCGCCGGGGGTTGCCGAGGTTCGGCTGAACCGGCCGGACAAGGAATCAACGCGCTGGCGAGGCACTATTTCGCGCGCTGACCGAGGTGTTCATCACCTGCACGAAGACCCCGGAATACGTGCGGTTGATTCCTGGCGGCGCGGGGCCGGGGTTCTGTTCCGGTCGGGACATTGCGGCGCATGCCTCAAGACCACGGGCCCCGCAGCGCGGGCGCTGGCTGCAACGCCGTCATGCCACGGTGCAGCGATCTACCGCATCGAAAATGCCGGTTGTGGCGGCGGTGGCATGGCCCTGCGCGGGGAATCGGATTCTCCGCTCGCCATGGCGTGCGATCTGATCCTTGCCCAGAAAGCGCTACTCCAGCAGCCTTCCCACCAATGTCGGGCTGGTGCCGGACGGCGGCGCGATTCTTCTTCATGGCGCAGCTGCTGGTGTGGCGCGTGCAAGGAGTATTGTGATGGACGGGCCGCGCCTCGGCGCGCGCCGAGGCGCTCGACTGGGGCGTCGTCAACCGGCGTGTGTCCCCGAGGGAAACTGCTTCTTGACCGAGAGCGCGCGCGCCGCCACCGATCTGGGGCTGCCGGGCACCCGACCTATGTTCTGGGCCTCGCGAAAAAGATCGTTTTGCAGCGGACCTGTTCGCCTCGCTTGAAAACGGTGCTGGAGATCGAAAGCTAGCGCGGGCGTGGCGCGATCGTCGAACGACCACGCGAGGGGGTGATGGCCTTTTCGCGAAAAAGCGCAAGCCGCTGTTTTCGGGGGGAATGACGCGCCAGGAATTTTGGGCAGCCGAACAAGGCACAGGAACAGCTAGAGAAGGACGGACAGGCAGGATGATGACCGATAAAACGCAGTTCTGGGCGACTGCATCTTTTCGTCGCGCAGTGTAGCGCTGATCGGGGCTTCGACAGACCCGGCGAAGAACAAACGCGCGCCCGCAGCCCGGGGCCCTTTTTTAATTTTTTTTTTCTTTTTTTTTGGGGCGGGGAGCAGGCGTTTCAGGGCCGTGGTGCTTCCGATCATGCCCGAGCCGGTCCGAGGTGATGGGACTGCCATGCCTGGCCGTCACTCGATGAGCGCCGGGGCGAGATCGACATGCCTTTGTTGATGGTGCCTTGCCGCAGCCGTCGAGGATGTGATCGAGCAATGCGTGCGCCGTCGCGTCCGGCTGGCGACGATCTTTAGCGCAGGCTTTGCCGAGATCGGGCCCGAGGGCGCGCTTCAGGCGCGGATCGTGGCCAAGGCGCGGGCGGGGGCGTTGCGCCGTCTGGGTCCGAACTGCATTAGGGCTGTTGAACATTCACGGCGCCTTGCCGCTGACCACCAATTGCCGCCGCTGTTGAGAACGGCTGCTGCCGGGGCCGGTTCGGTGTGTCGCAAGCGGAAGCATGTTGGGCAGCCTGCTGACCCGCGCGCGGCGCGCGGCATCGGCTTTGCCAAGATGGGTGTCGATCGGGACGAGGTGAATCTTTTCGGTGGAAGATGTGGTGTCGATCCTGGCAGAGGTGCCGAGACAAAGGTGATCGTGCTGTTCTTGGGGATCGATCCGCGACGGGCGGCGCTGGCTGCAGCGGCGCGCGGGCCTTTGCAGTTGGCAAGCCGGTGTCGCCTATAGCTGGGGCGCTCGGCGTGGGGCGGCGGAGGCGGCATCGTCACACGGTGCGATGGTTGGGTCCGACGAGGTTTGCGCAGGCGTTCTTTCGCGCCAACGGCATTCTGCGGGTGGACACCATGGGAAGGGCTGTTCGAGTTGCCGCGGCTCGTCGAGGGGCATGCCCCCCCGCGGGGCCGCGAGCGGTTGCGATGCTGACGGGCCGACCGGCAGGCGCGGCGGCCGATGATCGCCGACCGGCTGGGCGCGATGGGCGAATTGTGCCAGAGGCGCCCGAGGCGTTGCGGCATGCGGCTGGCTGCGGCCGGATCGAAAGATTTCCGAAACCGCTGATCGACCTGCCGATGGGCACCGGCGAGGGCGGGACGCTATGCCCGAATCCTGACCGAATTGATGGAAAGCGACTACTGCGATGCGCGTGATTTCAGTGATGGGGTCTTCGGCGCGACAAAACCGGCGATTGATCTGCGGAGCGGCGTGACGGGTGCGACGCTGGGGGCAAAACCGTTGGCTTGTGTTCCTTGCGCCGCAGGCGGTACGAATGCCTTGGCATGTATGACGCGGCGGGGATTGACCGGATTCGGGACACCAGGAAGTTGCGGCGATTTGCAGTGCATGCCTACCTGCGCTGTCGCGCGCCGCGAAGGTGCCGCAAGTCCCGGAGTCAGAGCTTGCGCAGGCAAGGGCGCTGGCGCGCCGCTGGGCTTTTGGGACGAACGCACGGCGGGCGCGTGTTCGAGGGCGATCGCATCGCGGGACGGGGGGGCCGTGTTTACCCCGGACAGCCGATGCCCGATTTGCCGGGGCCGCGGCGTTGAAGGGCTTCTCGCCCGATATCCTGCAAACAAATCCGATGCCGGGCTTGTGGCGCTCAAACGTCGCGCCCGCGATCTGGAGCGGGTGGCGGAGGGTTTGCTGTTCGCGCGCGCAGGCAGCGCTGCCCGGGGCGCGACTGGAGGGGGTTTGTGCAACCTATTGTACAGGCTTGGCCGAGTGGTCTGGGCTGGCGTGGACGATGCTGAGGCGGGGCCCCGTGGTGATGCCTGGGCATGGGCGGTGGTAGACGCAGAACTGCGCCCGCAGAATCGCCGTGCGAGTGGGGCCGGGGGCGTTCGGTTAGACATGGGAAGCCCGCACGCGAGATGATCGCCAATTGCCCGATCTGCGCCGCGCTTGACGGCTATCGCAATCTGCCGCGCGGCGATTCTGGAGGCGCTGGCTTCAGGCGTGGTGCGGTTTCGCGCTCGGGCTGGCGGTTTTTCCGGCGGCTGGGCAGAAGGCGAGATCAACCCGTCATGGTACGCGGGCAGGAATGAGGTTGTCGCGTTTGATGCGCTGGTGTGATGGAGGGGGAGGGGACGGAAATGGAGCATGATACGTTGACTGGAGGCCGAGGCATGGTGGGGCGAAAAGGCCTGTCGGGGTGCTGGCGACGCATGTGTCGGCCCTCCGGCCGAGGGATCTGACCAGCCCGAGGTGGGCCGGCTTTCGGCCGGGTGCTGGTGGACTATCTCCCGCCTGTGCGCTGGCGGGGGCGGGCATGCCGGTTGACGCAGGCGCTTGTTGCGCTGGCGCTGGCGCAGGCGCACGACCCGCTAGCCGTGTTCCGATCGGCAGCGAGGGTCGGGCTTTCAGCGTCCCGAAGGGCGGGTTTGTCAATGGCGCGGCGGCCCATGCGCTGGATTTCGACGACGGGCAGCGCCGGAATCGGTTCCATCCCGGGGGTGGTGTTTTTCGGCAGGCCTTTGCCGCGGCCGAGGGCGCAGGGCGCGGATTATGGCACGGTTCATCACGGCCAGTGGTGCAGGCTTAATGACGTGACGTTACGCGTGGCTTCGGCGATCCTCGGCCTCGGGCGGCCATAGGCTGCACAACACGCCGGGTTGCGGGGTGTTCGGCGCGGCGGCGGTGGCGGCGGCAAGTGCGAGGCTGGATGCGTTGGGGACGCGCAACGCGCTGGGGCTTGGCGGCAAGTTTCGCGGGCGGGTTGCGCCAGTATTCTGCACGACGGTGCGAAGTGAAGCCGTCTGCACCCCGGCAAGGCCGCGCGCGACGGATGTCTGTGCGGATTGGCGGCATAGGGATCACCGGTGCTGTGGAATGCCTTGAGGGCAAGCACGGGCTTTTCGCCGCGATGGTGGGCGACAAGGGCCGACCCTTTGCAGATCACAGACCGGCTGGAGAATGGCACCCGATCACCAGCGCCTACTTCAAAGCCTATTATCCCGTTGCCGTCATATATCATGCGCATCGATGCTGCCTTGATCTGCGACCGGGCCGATGGGGTTTGGGTAATGCCGGCGATGTTGCGCAATCGAGATCGGACTTTACGAGGTGGGCGCACGCGGGCACGATCATCATAAGCGTGCGGAATCTGGCTTGGAGGTGCAGATGAGCGCGCCCTGCGCCATTGCAGCCGTGCTGATGACTGGGACGGCTGGCGTGGGGAACTGGGCCCGACGCATTTCCGCACCCGAGGGCGCAGCGATTGTGCACGCGACGCGGGTCTTCGTGGAGCGCTGTGCGAGGCGGCCATCCCGGCCGCCGCAGCGGGGTCGTGACGCTGGTTCTTGCGGGACGGACCGGCAAATTGGACACGCCGGGCTGCTTGACCCGCGCGGCGAGGGCGAGAATCCGCTGCGGATTGCTACATTTCGGGAAAAGGTTCATGGGGCCAAATGCCGGACCGGTGCTCGGGGCGGCGCGTGCCGAGGCAGCGCTTTGCAATGATCTGGGCCGCGGGCCCGGTGGCGAACTTTGCCGGCGCTGCGCGGATGCTTGTGCCGGCATGAGCGGGGATCTCGGGACGATCCTGTTCACCGCAGAAGCGCGGTTTTCTTGAACATGCCGCGCGGGGCGAGCTTGGGCCTACAGGTCGGGCGAAGCGGGCGTGCGGTGTTTCCGCCGCGACTTGTCGCCCCTCTTGGGCGTCGGCGAGCCACTGGTCTGGAAACCATTCAGCGGGTTGGCGGGTGCATTCGGTGGACGATGGTGCATCCGCGCCGATTGAGGAATGCCTTCGCGCTGGCGTTGGTCGATCTGGACGAGGGGTTTCCATGATGGCTGTCGTCGATGCGATAATCCGTTCGGCGGTGAAAATCGGGGCGCGGCCTGCCACGTCGGCTTTCGCGCGCTTTCGATCCCGGCGGGCCGCCACTGCCGGTGTTTCCACTTCTGGCGGAAGCGGGGGCATGAGCGTGCGACGGCGGGCTCTGTCGCCGTTGGTAGGCGTGCGCGGAATCGATCTGGGCGCGTGCCTGATCATACCCACCAACCCGCCGATCTGATGGCGCAGGCGGTTAGTGCGGCGCTGGCGGCGTGCGGGGTTGCGGCTGGAGGATGTGGAACGGGGCTTTTTGCCAACCCACGTCGCAGTTGCGGGATGGCCCGCTGGCGGGCTGGCGGAATACCTTAGGCTGACGCCACGGCTATTTCGATGGCACGGAATTATTGCGGGGCTTCATTTCAGGCGCATCTGTCGCATGCCATGCGGCGGCTCGAGGCGCGGCTTTGCATGTTGCGGTGATCGCTTTATGGCAGCAACGCAGCGGTCGTCAGTCGGGCCGCCGCGGCCCCCGCGTGAGGTGAACCCTTGGAGGACGCCCTATCGGCCCGATCCTGCCGACATCGCCTATGCGCTGGCGGCGGCGGGGCACATGCAGCCTATGTTGAACGACGCGCGAGCAGATGGCCGAGTGGCGGTTTCGGCGCGGAAAATGGGCGCTGCTGAACCCTGCGGCCTGGGAGGAAGGAACCTTGAGCATTGATCAGGTGCTGGGCGCGCGCATGATCAGCACACCCCCTGACGGTGCCGCGATTGCTGCCTTTGTCAACGACGGCGGCGGCGATGGTTGCTGGGCGGGCCGAGCGGCGCCGCGCGGACCTGGTGTGACTCCGCGCTATGTGCTCGCACGGGCGCGGCGCTGCGCATCAGGCGATTTCCTGCATGGAGGAATTCTGACGACCACAGGGCGGTTGCAATCGGGGGCGGCGGTTTTTTGCGATGCGGGCACGGGTCCCTTCCGAAGATGGATGTGACAATCCATTTATGACGCCTTTCACCATCACCCCGATCCTGTTTCTGGAGGACCTTGGCTTATTGCGGCCAAGGCGAGGGCGGGCCCTTCGTTTCGGGCGGAGCACTTGCGCCCGGTGGGCGGCGGCATTGAAACACCAACGGCGGCGGGCTTTCGTATTGGCCACCCCGGAATGTGGGTATCCTGAGGCATGATCGAGGCGTGCGACAGGTTCAGGGGGTCTGCGGCGCACGGGCAGGTTCCGGTGCGCACAGTTGGCGCTGGCGCATGGCAATGGCGGCGTGCTGTCGACCCAGTGCCCGGTGATTTCGGAATCGGAAGAAACCAGGGCGAGGGGGCGCACAATGCTGATGCAGGGCAAGGTTGTCGTTGTGACTGGCGCGGCGGCGGGCATCGGGCGCGCCATCGCGGCTGGCGGCTATTGCGCGCGCGGCGCGCGGTGGTAGTGAACGATATGCGGTGTAGGCCTCGGTGGTGACGCCGAGCGTGGAGAACCCTGCCGATTACCGTGGTGGCGGAGATCGTCGCATTGGGGGTGAAGGCCACAAGCAACGAGACAAGCGTGGCTGATTGGGACGGCGCGGCAGGGCCATCATAGGCCGCAGCCGATGGCGGCCTACGGCAGGAATTTGGACGCGGTGGGTGAACAAACGCGGCGATCTTGCGCGACACGATCTTTCAACAAGCTCGCACCCGAGGGACTGGAACGGCCGTGATTTTCAGGTGAAACCTGAAAACGGGGCGTTCCTTTGTCAGGTTCGCTCGCCATTCCGCAGAATGCGCGAACAGGGAAGCGGGGCCTTTGGTCCATATCATCTCGGAATTCCGGGCTTGGCGGGGAATGAACGGGCAAATCGGGCCTTATGCGCGTCGGAAGGCGGGTTGGGTGGCCGCTGGTCGGAAAATCCATCGCAATAGATGCCGAACGGTTTGCGTGCGTCGAAATTGCGTTGGCGGCCCTCGGGCCTTGACGGCCGGGATGGGACAAGCTCGATCCCCGGGACACGCCCCGAGAACCGCGCGCGAGAATTTTTTCGAGGCAGGCGGCAGCTGGTGACGCCCAGAACAAAGAAATTTTTTTTTTGGGCCGGGGCCGGGGGCTTTGTATCTTCTCTCTT
>Ga0163217_1069490_pt1 | contig 16268 bp, 10 predicted proteins | sample SynspAceP_FD_185933 | JGI IMG/M metagenome (GOLD analysis project Ga0163217, IMG submission 185933) | Saline lake microbial communities from Ace Lake in Antarctica - Synechococcus sp. Ace-P (PacBio error correction) | ecosystem: Environmental > Aquatic > Non-marine Saline and Alkaline > Saline ... | reverse complement strand
ACATGGCCTTGTCTTCCCCTTGGAATGAAGAGCAACTCCCTATATTTACAAAGGCTTTCAATGTAAATTTGCCAGTAATAGTGAATAAACTAATTTAAATAGGCTGCATAGAATGTTTGTGTAGTGATTATGATGAACCCTTCAATTCATAAGTGAATGAAGGGTTTTAGCTTAAATTTGCAGAGTTTTTGAATGATTATGGCTGAAAAAAAATTATTGATTTAGCATACTAAATTCAATGTACGTATGTCAGTGAGTTCCTTTAATAACTGCAGCGCGCCCTTTAGGTAGATCTTTACACTCGCGAATAACAGTTATTGCCTCTTCAACAGCAATCTTAAACACTGTTTTCATTTTCAGCAGGCGACTACGGCTGATAACCACGAGCTTGTTTCCAATACCAAGCCCTAGTGCCGATTATTCTTCAATGAGTGCGGTTCTTTACTCGCAGCTTCTTGCATCGCAGTTAGCATAAATATTCGGCTTCATATTCATCATAGCGCAGTTAGCTCAGCACTGCGTCGTAAATTGCGTGCTATCGAGCAACATGGGTTTAAAAATACTGAGGGTTCTAAGCGAGATTACTGGCATTATGTTGGTCATGTAATTGCTGCAATTTTGTGCTTCTATTAAGGCTTCCCATTTGCACAGCATCACATTAATCTAAAGATATAGTCTTGACAACGACAATTGGGTACCCTAATCATCGTCAACATTGCCCAAGCTAAAACGCCATTGTCCTCGTTAACATTCATTTAGATGGTGCTAATTTTTCGCGCAGAACCAAATAGCAGTGCAGCGATTCCTCCCAAAAGTCTATTTTTTATTTTGGGGTAGGCGACATCAGTAATTTGAGGGAAGCCAGCGGACGCATTGATAAGGAAAGCACAAACCAGGTTGAGCTTTCGATTACCAAACATGATGGAGCGCTACTCGGCAAAGCTATCAATTGGCGTTGTTTTACCATTTGCTGTCTGGGCGGCGGTATTTAGGCTGAATGGCGAGTTTATAAGCAAATTCTATGAGTTTAAAAACAAGGTATTTCCAAATGGCAAGAGATTCCAATCCGAGAAATAGTCACCGCTTTGCGACACTTAACAAATCGAGTAATTCAGGATTCGCCGTTTTCCAATACCGACAACTTTTGATAGATGTTTTCGGTATTCCTTTTTAGCTCTTCAAATTAAACGCTGTTCAATTTTTACATTTAACAGGTTTAAATTTTCTTTTAGGAAAATTGCTTGTTTGTTATTTGATGAGTCTTTTTCTCGAATAGCTTGCATTTTTCACAACTCTCAAACAAAAACATGCGAAGCAGTTTTCATTTTTGCCTCAACTTACTATAAACGGCCTTAAAGACCGGGTTTATTCTATGTTAAAGAAATCAGCTTGCGCGATTTAATATCTAAAAAGAACCGTGGTCATCGCTTGGTTTACTGAGTGCTTCCTATAAACTGGATATATCAGTCATTTTATTGTTTATTTTATTAAATAATTAAAAGGAAATTTACACGACAAAAAATTATATATTCACGGTTATTGTGCTAGAAAAAAGTCCCATAACTAAAAGCTTTTAGTAACGAAAACTTGAGGAAAATTAGCAATAGCTCATGCCGACTCAGTTAACAAGGATTCTGGATGAAATTGCACACCAGCAACGGGCCAAGGTGCGATGTTCGCATTGCCATACTTCAAGCGCCATTACCCAGGGTCTTGGCCACAAGCGCACTAATCATTAAATCTGCACTATGCTGTGTGTTTCCAGAATCAACGCAGTGGTTAAACCGTGTGGCCAAATAAAACGCCTCTGAAATCCCTCAAAATAAAGCACTACCACTTATGGTGAACACTGATGTCTTGCCGTGTTTAATAGTTTCTCGCGCGGCTTCACCTTACAGACCAAATACCTTGACAAATCGCTGCATGACCTAAACACACCACCTAATAGCAGGATTTTTACCCGCAAATTGTTCGATGGACTGATACGCTTATTCCTGAGCTTCGTCTGGAGGTACAAGGACCGGGTGAAAATGACTAAGTAGTCAGCTTGAGTTTGACAGATGCCGGGCAGATCTATCTCATCATTTCGATGACGTTCACGTCTTGCCCTAAACTCGACAAAATAACGCGCCAGTTGTGGGTAAGAATTCATAGTTATCGATTCAACAGGTAACATCGGTGAGTCGCCTAAAATTTCTAGTATCTAAGGTTGTTCTGCATACCAGTTTGCTGGATGCAAATCACCACCTAAGTTCAAGGGTACAACAATTGATACTCAGGGCAGTGTTTTGAATGGAGGAAAAGGGACTACAAAGGGGCGAGGGACCAAATCCTACGCGTCATAGACCTTGGTTAAAGGTTTATAGCTGCCTTTTTCACGCGCTTTATTCCGCCTCCCTATACGCATTATTCTATCTACTCTGCGCGAGTCGTCACGTAAGTCGGGTATAGCGCTGCTGATAGCGCTCTAATAAGGCAACAAACGCATCGGCCACATCGGTTTTACTAATTGACCATCACATTTTGCCGTTCATATCAGGCACGAGTGAATCGATGACGGTTGGTCGAACAAGAGAAGCAACTGAGGTAAATTAGACCCACTTCCAGGTTTTTCAGCTACGTCCAAAATAAATACCGGCTTAGCTCACAGAGTCTGTCATGGCGCGTTTGATTTTTATTTGCTAATGGAGGTTAGGTGCTTTCTAATTAAGCCGACGAAGTTATTAGGATTCTCGTCTGATTTTGACATTTTTTGAGCTGGGCTCTTGCAGACTCATTACCCTTCGCCACAAATTCAGGGTATAAGGATCCGGATATGAGTAAAAAATTTACAACCGTGTTACATTGTTAAAGCGGGTGGCGATATCACAGAGTAAGGTCTAGATGTTGGCTTTTGGTCTTCACCAACCCGGTACTTTTTGGCTTGGACTATTAATTAAAACTATCGCGGCCTTAATGTAGGTAACTCATTACAACAACCAACGCTTGATATTACTAATATTTTTAGCGACTTATCTTTAAATTGATGTCATTACGGGTTGAGGCTCACCCGATTTGTCGTATAACAGTTCATAATCCACGCAGTTGTGCGTGTTCAGGCACATGGGATTGATACAAAATACTGACTTCTTAGCCGGATCAATGCCGCAGCAATATATAAGGCTAGGGCCGTCCAAACAGGCTTTTGCTATATTCTTTGGCTCTTTGCCTGACCGTAATAGCATGTTGAATCGACGACATCAATACAAACACTCGGTGTCGTCTTGCATTGCCAACCCATTGGCGAGCGCCACCAATATAGATTTAACCAATAGAAGTTGTCGGGATGCGCTGCAAGCCGCTGAGTACGACTTAGTTTAGTCTGAATACATTGGGTCTACAATAGATTGATTAATATTAACAAAATTGCTGTGGCCAAGGAATGTTCGTGCGCATTGCTTGGATTACTTAGCTGATAATTTGGCTGGTTAAAAATAGCTGAACCGGCCACGAAATAATATCGGCACCCGCTTCAGCAATACTACGAATATTATCGACTTTACGCCAACGGTCAATTTCTAATCTGATGTCAAAAAGGCCTGATTGCAAAATCATTTGTTTTGATTGGCGCTAAGTTTAACCAAGCTATGTGGAATAAATTGTTGAACCGCCACAATCCAGGATTTTACCGAACACATCAAGCAGTATGTGATGCAATTTATGCATAACATCTTTTAAATAGGTTAAGGGGTCGCAGGCATTAATCACCAAACCCGGGCTTACAGGCCCAAATCAAACAATTAACTCAAACTTTCCACATGTTTTGATGCTTCTGGATGAAAACTAAATATGTTGCGCCAGGCCGCAGCAAAAGCCCTCTATTAAATTATCAACGGGTTCAACATTAAATGCACATCAAGTTTGCGCGGTGATGCACGTAGTCTCTGATAGCCCTTGCACATTCATCGACCAACGTCAGATTGGGTACATAGTTGATTGTCCATTACATCAAAATGAATAATATCCGCCCCTGGATCTAACACAGAAATCACTTTGGCCGAGATCTAGCTAAAGTCGTGACAGAATTGAAGGGGGCAATCCAGAAATTCTTGCATACATTTTCTCATTAAATCTTTAAAGCCTACTTTACACGAAAAAAAAGCTTTAACTAACATAGCGTTAAGCCATGCACCATTAAAGGTCTTATATGTTGTAAGTTGGTGCAAAAATCCCATGATTTTAATTCAGGCCTAATTATCACAATACAAAACAAAAAAAAATAAATTACTACATATAAAACAATGTGTTTAAGTTTTTTTTGGCCTTCATTAGACTGTGCTATTTTTAGGCATTAGATTTGCCTTTGTTATTGGTATAAAAATATAAACAGCGACAGATCTGTAGTTAATTTAGTGAAAGTATAAAAAATAAAACTGGAGTACACACATGAAAACTTTAAAATTAAGCGGTCTATCGCAGGTCTCTTTATTAGCTGGCGTCAGGTTTTAGTCAAGTAGCGTCTGCCCGAAGTCAGTGGCAAAATTTGGCGCTCCAGCAAATTATTTATTGCGGGTAGTCCACACAAACCCGGTAATAGCACCTTCCTTTGTCTGGATGGTCTAATTACGCTGATGAAAGTGGGGTTTATGCAAGGTTACTTGGTAGGCACAATCGGACTGGAGTTATGAAACGTCTGATGCTAAGGGGGCTGAAGCTTGCATTCTACGCGGGTTACGCTGGTCAGTCAGGTGATTTCGGCTAACGACCTAGGTTAAATATCTATTATTACTACCAACAACGGTTATGAAGCATAGTAATTTTGGCGGAACTTTATTCAATGGTAGTTTTGGTGCCTTTGCTTTTGGTGCTTTGCTTTATTACTATTAACAGTGAAGGCTGACAAATGATGCCCCTTCGGGTACTGGTGACCTATATTACAACGGGAGCTATGGTTTTGACTTACCTAATGATTTGGTCTTGGTCTTACTATGGTATTACGACTTTGATACCCCTACCAGTGGAGTCTCGATTACGTGGTCATCTTCCAGGTAGATCTTAAGCACAGCGCTGACCTTTACTTTTTCTTTATACACACACAAGATAAGGAGTCAGCGTTGTGATGGACACTAACTTTGTGGTGAGTTTGGGCAACAAGCTTCTAATTACATTTGCCTAATTATTGAGGTTGGAAACTTCAAAATTACCAGTTGTAGACTTGTACTTTTTTTTGTCTGTTTTAAAATAGGTATTAAATAAATGCTGTAAACCAGGTTTTTAGCTCATTAAGTAAACAATCGTATTACCTGAATATAAGATGAACAAACCATGCATTTAGGATAAGTTGTCTTGTTTGAGTGACGTTCATCAGATATAATGCAAAAAGTATGGCAAACGGAGGCTTACATGATGATCGGAAGTCAAAAAGTTATTTCTACTGAGTAGCAGCAAATTTATGGGCTGTCATGCTTACCTATGTGCAATTTCGGAGAGATCAAAGGCAGCGTGTTTGTAGTTGTCTCAAGCGTCGCTTTTGCGACAGAGCTCCCGATGAGCCATCCTATAAACCGCTGTGCCGTCAGCTGGGATGCCAAGTGAGTGGCTGGATGATGTGGGGTGAGTGGCCGCTCAAATTCTTATCAATTGTCATTTCTTAGATTTATTAGAGTTGTTATCACGTAATACTGAAGCCACCCAAAAATAAGCCAGTGGCTTAAACTATTTATGACTGAATCTAAAAACGAATAAACCGTTCCTTACGGTGATTCGTAAAAAGTGTGTGGCTTGCCAGGCTTTGGTGTGCAAAGCGCTAAAAATAGAGGACGATGATTTTTCCAACAACAGTCTATCGTGCCTTATATCGTGGTTGGGTGTATTGGGGTTTACTCTTTATCGCAGGCTTGGATTGTGTTAGTGTCGCAAAGTGTTTTTTTTTTATGCCAGCTTAAATTTACAGTCAGTTACTGCTCGTAGTTATTTTTTCTTTTAATTTTGTTTAATAAACAAAAGCTAAAATTAATCAAGGTGATCAAAGCGCAATAATTCGCCTACCTTCCTTACGGTGTACCTCCATTTTGACTAATAAAGCGGTTAACCTTTAACTCTGTTAATTTGCGCTCTTGATAGTATTTTCGGGTAAATGGGTACGTTGATTACGTAATTAGCACTGGGAATTTACGTTCAAACCCGATTTTTTCAGCTAATTGCGCTAACACACTTTGACTGCTGATTGAAAACCCCCACTAGCATAGCTATTAAAACTTAGCGTCTCGCTGATGGCGCATAAGGTGGATCCGCAGTATATGGACGGCGCCTTTTTCTGGCACGGGAGAACACTGTTCCGAAAGATTGGCAAGTTAAGGTTAGCTTGTTGTGACTTTTCGGCAAAAAACAGTATTTCTTATGGGGAAATAGGGGCTTTATAACGACCGAGGAACATTAAATATCCCTTTTTGGTTATATCTGCAGAGTCCGTTGGTAACCGAATCGATTTAAGTACAGAAAAATAACGCTCTTTCATAATATCACTGCTTTTGGTTAAATTTCTTCGCGTAGGGCGTAGTAAACGGGATCTCATCGTTTATTTTTCGCAGCAGAACAAATAAAACTCGTGCTGTCTGCGATGGTATTGATCGGCACTTTATTTGTAGTATTTTGTAGAGATTAATTAAGTCAGGGTTTAATATCATTGGAGTAATATTTAGGATCAGTGGGTATTTAAAAATACTGAACCAAGCGCGGACAAAAGGCTCAATGAGTTTTTCGCCTTTGGGTAATTTAGCGGTGATTGCCTCAATTAAAACTGTATTTTCACCTGCCCATTTTAGCAATGCTCGATTTTTTTTTTTTAAGGCCATAGTTGACTTAATACAACTACCTGACAAGGAAAGGATAAACGCCCCGAATTGTAACGAGCAATCTGCACGAAAACACAATAAGTTATCGCATGTTGCGCTATTTCCTGGTATTAATTTTGCTGACTTACAAAAGGGGATTGTTTTGGCCAATAAATCGCCGGTAAGACATCAATCCGCTGCTTTCGCTGCAGCAAAGCTGGATAACTTTGCTGTAATATAACACGTACCAATTACACGCCGAATCGTTGTGGTCTGATAAACCCAGGATTGCGCTGATATTTTTTGTCATCAATAATTTTGTTGCAAACAAGTCATTATCAACCATGGGCTAAAAGTTGGATTAGTAGTTGCCTTTTTGCAGTGCCATGGTCGTTACCGCGATTTTATTATAGTCGTGTTCCAATTGAGTTTTCAACTTGCTCAAACCATTTGCCGCCAATTTATTTTTCTATTTGAGGAATGACTTTGTGGAGTTTGGTTTTCAACTTTAGTCTCGGTTGTCGATTTGAACGATGGATGGCCCATCATTATTGTTATTGTTCAGGGGCTTGGCAGATTTATCCGCTAAGAATTGCGCTGACTTTTTTCAAACTTGCGCAATAGCACTTTGCAAGTCATTTTTACCAGCGGTCGGGTTCAGGACTCCATAGCTGTGATATTGCTTTGCTCAACAATTTCAGTTTAGCCAAATTCAGAGATCGCTTCGAGGCTCAAATAAGGGGGTTCTTGCGTTGATTTCAGTGCCTGGGTATTTCAGGTTTGTTGCGTCTTTTTCAATTGCAGGGACTCTTGTTGGCGGAAGAGTGAAGTTGGCTTTGGTTTTCCACTTATTGAGTTGAGGACAGTGTTCAGGATATTGCCACTGAGGATAGCAATAACAATGATTATGAAAACAAGATATAAAGCTGCAATTCACGCTTTTACGTTTCAAAAAAAACCGTGGAATCCGGGTTTTGTGCGCCTTTGCTGCAAAACGTTCAGCGAATTTTTTTCGTTTCAAAGCAATAGCTTTTTCAAGGTACTGGGGTTTGTTACTGTTTGAGGGAATCACACTCGGGTATGTTAATCCCAGTAGTGGTTTGTCACGGATCTTTTTACTGCCAAGATAGCTGGCGTTCTCTTAGCCATAGATTCTTGCGCAAATAGCAATATATTGAGTTGTTGTTTTATTGCTTGCTAAAGCGGCCTGTAGCCAGATCCCGATATTCTTGAACCAACTTATTGGCAAGTTTTCTCTGAGTAATTACTGATAATAATGGCGCCGTCGTGATGATTGCAAGCTCGGCGTAACGTTGATTGAGTGGGCGATTTAAATCTGCAGTTTGAGTTTTACTAACAGTTGGTTGATAGGAGTTTTTCGCGATATTTAGCAGACGGTGTGGCGTGACGGCAGTGATTAAGCAACTTCCATCTTGCTCAGTGGATTGGGCAATGAAAGATATCAAGTATGTTGGACTGAACGAGGCCACTCGGAGTAATAACATTAGCAGTGTGAAGAGTAGCTACTAAAATTACCCTAATTCGGTCTTGTAAATCGGATGGCGCATAATGTTCTCATCAGTAGTCAATTAAGCCCCCTAAATTAAGGGGCATAGTTTACTAGATAGACGGCGCGCAATATAGCTTCAGAAACTTGGTTAGTGACTTTTGCCTGCCCAATACCGTTGGAATAATAAAATGTTAACTTAACCTGCTTGCACTTTATCATGCCGCATTGTGTTGCATAAAACATGCGTAGTTCATGTCTTTCTGGTTGCTTCGACTGGAATCAAACAGCTTATTAAGGTTTTCAATTCGTTCGGAAATACTGACGCTCAGCCAATTCATCTTAGTTGCCTACTTCACTAAGCAAGAAACAATGCCTGTTGCAACCGCTTCACGTGAAGCCATTGCCGTAACCCTGCTTCTGCTTTCGATTGCGTGTCCAAAGGTATGCCCTACAGTTGAGCAGGCGCGCAGTCCAGACTCACGTTCAATCGAATTAGCCACCACTTCAGCTTTGATGGCACAGGCATTCGTGCAATAAGTATGTTGCAGTACCGCCGTTATCTTTTGCTTCTTATCGCACTTTGATTTTGCTCTAGACAACAAAAAAATCGGCATCATAAATCATCCATACTTAATGACTTCGGCCCATGCCCGCCCGAAAATTCACGTTTCTGGAACGTAAGTAACGTATGATATCAATAAAACACGGCTTAGCGGCTGATAAAAGCCCCAATCATATTTTTACCTAGAGGATGATTACTGCTGTTTGCACCACGAGGAATCACCTGCGGGGATAACAAGGTCGTGGGCATTGAAAAAGGGTATGCGCGTTGGAAAACATGCTGGCAACAAATCCACTCAAGTCTCCTATACTCCGCCACTAGGCGATATCGTAGTATCACGAGCTGACCAGACATTTCTAATAGTTTAGATGTCACTAACTCGAAGGCGCAGGTTTTTATGTTCTTCACCGTCAGGTATAACAAATTTTACTGACTTGGCAGGCCCTTTTTAAGGCATCAGGAAAAGTAGGGGTGAGTAAGTGGTTGCAACAAGTTAATGTTGTCACCAACAACCACATTTTTAGTCTTCAGGTAGGAAGTATAAGCTCGGTTGTGTGAGTAAATCAGCAACTAATAAAGATGGGTAGCTACGGCTCACCAACTCAACAGAAAATTGTTGTCATAAGCCGTAGTCTTATTTAATAAAGGTTAAGGACACATTTTTCTCGATTAATCTGATGGCCACCGCTCTTGCGGCTTTGGTCATCGTATCAACTACATAATCGGCTGCATTTCATTAAATCGGATTAGCTCTTCTGCTAGTCGACCGCAATACTGCTTCTTGGGATCGTCATGTTTGTAGCAGTGACGGCGTTATACTCTTTGCGTTCTGCGACTTGTTGTCTATTTTGTTCGTTTGTTATAAACAAACTATTCCGCGGAGCTGAAGAGCGGTTCTTACCGCTTTCGCTTCCACAGAAACCTACCACCAGGTAAGCGAGAACAATGCCTTGGGTTTATCCGTCAAGGTTCATTGAGTCACTGTTTGCTTCAGTGCAGAAATTCCTTTCTTCACCTTTCGCTATCAAAATATCCAAGCGATATCAGCTCGGTACGTTTTTTCATTTCTTGATCTGAGTCGAAGAACTCTAAATGGAGTTCATATGCGAAGATGCTACGATTGGTGCTTTACCAGCTCCCATGGGGCCTATTAAAAGATATTACGTTTTTTTTCAAGCCATTTCTACCCCTTAAATACAACATAATTGTGAATTTAAAGCAAAAAATGGCTGAAAAACGTAATATCTTTTTATAGGCCCCATGGGAGCTGGTAAAGCACCTCGGTAAGGGCATCTCGCAGATGAACTCCATTTAGGTTCTTTCGAACTCAGATCAAGAAATTGAAAAAACGTACGGGAGCTTGAGACGCTTGGATATTGATATCGACAGGTGAAGAAGGATTTTCGTGCACGTGAAGAAGGAAAGAAACAGTGATCAATGACTTGACGGAAGAACAAGGCATTTGTTCGCGCTACTGGTGGTGGTTCTGTGGTAAGCAAAGCGGCTAAGAAACCGTTCTTTCAGCGCCGCGGGAATAGTTTTTATTTACAAAACGACAATAGCAAAACAAAGTCGCCAGAACGCAAGAGAATAAAAACGCCGTCCACTGCTACCAAAAATGACGATCCAGAAGCATTATTGCGTCGACTAGCAGAAGAGCGTTAATCGATGTATGAAGATGCAGCCGATTATTGTAGTTGATAACTGATGACCCAAAGGCAGAGCGGTGGCCAATCGATTATCGAGAAAATTGGTCTGTAATCTTTATTAAATAGAGAGCCTACGCTTATTATGACAACAATGTTCTGTTTGAGTTGGGTGAAGCGTAGCTATCCCATCTTTATTAGTGACTTTGATTTACTCAAACAACCGAGCTTATACTTCCTTTCCTGAAGGACTAAAAGAATGTGGTTTGTGGCTGACAAAGAATATTGTGGAACACTTTACTACCCCTACTTTCTGAAGGCCTTAAAGGGCTTGTACCAAGTCGTAAAATGTTATACCTGGACGGAAGAACATTAAAAACCTGGCGACCTTCGAGTTAGTGACACGTAAACTATTTAGAAATGTAGCAGCTCGTGATACTACGATTATCGCCCTAGGTGGCGGAGTAGTAGGAGACTTGAGTGGATTGTTGCAGAGCATGTTTTCAACGCGGCATACCCCTTTATTCAAGTGCCCACGACCTTTGTTTATCGCAGGGTTGAGTCCTCAGGTGGGTGCAAAAACAGGCAGTTAATCCATCCTCTTAGAGTAAAAAATATGATTTGGGGCTTTTTATCAGCAGCAAGCCGTGTTTATTGCATACAATACTTTACTTACGTTACCAGAACCGTGAATTTATCGGGCGGGCATGGCGAAAGTCATTAAGTATGAGTGATTATGATGCGCATTTTTTGTTGGTAGAAGGCAAATCAAAGTGCGATAAAGCAAAAGGATACGGGGGTACTTGCAAATACTTTAATTGCCACGATGCGTGCCTTAAAAGCGGAGAGTGGCTGGCTATGGAACATGAAACGGTGAGTCTGGAACTGCGCGGCCTTGCTCAACTTGGCATACTATTTGAACCGCAATCGAAGAGAACAGGTTACGGCACATTGCTTCACGCCCCCCAAGGGTTAAGCGGTTGCAACAGGCATTTGTTTCTTCTAGTGAAGTAGCAACTAAGATGAATGCTCGAAGGTGCGATTTCGACGAAGTTGCAGACCTTAATAAGCTGTTCTTTGATTACCAGTGAAAGCACCAGAGACATGAACTACGCATGTTTTATGCAAAACATGCGCATGATAAAAAAGTGCACAGCAAGGTAAGTTTTAAACTTTATTATTCCAACGGGTATTGGGCAGGCAAAAGTTCACTAACAAGTTTCTTGAAGCTATATGCGCGCCGTTCATATCTTAGTAACTATTGCCCCTTAATTAGGGGCTTAATTGACTACTGATGAGAAACATATGCCGGCATTCGAATTTACAAGCACCGATTGGGTATTTAGTAAGGCTACTCTTACAAGCTAATGTTTATTAGCTCCGATGTGGCTCGTCAGTCCAACATACTTGATACTTCATTGCCCAATCCACTGAGCAGATTGAAGTTGCTGTAAATCCACTGCCCGTCGACGACCACACCGACTGGCTAAACTATCGCGAAAAACTCTATCACAATGATTAGTAAAACTCCAAACTGCGAATTTTTATCGCCCACTCAATCAAACTGTTAGCCGAGCTGAAGGTTCATCACGACGGCGCCTTATTATCAGTATTACTCAAGCAAGAAACTTCGCCCAATAAGTTGGATTAAGCATTATGGGATTTGGTACTACAGAGCCGCTTTAGCAACAATAAACAAACACCTCAATATAATTGCTATTTGCGAGAATTCATGGCTAGAGAAACCCAGTATTACTGGGCAGTAAATCCGTGGTGACAAACCACTACTGATTAATACCAGTACCAGAGTGGATTCCCTTCAAACAGAATCAACTGCAAACCTTGATAAGCTTATTGGCTTTGAACGAAAAAAAATTCGCCTGAACGTTTGCAGCAAAAGGGCACAAAAAAACCCGGAAATTCCAACGGTTTTTGAAACGTAAAAGCGTGATTTGCAGCTTTTATCTTGGTTTTCATTATTCATTTGTTTTATTGCTATCCTCAAGTGGCAATATCCTGAACAAACTGTCCTCCACTCATAAGTGGGAAAACCAAGCCCAACTTCAAAACTCTTCCGCCAAAAGAGTCTGCAATTTGAAAAAGACGCAACAAACCTTGAAATACCAGCCATGAAATCAAAGCAAGAACCCCTTATTTAGAGCTCGAACTGATTCTGAATTGGCTAAAACCTGAAATGTTGAGCAGCAGATATCACAGCTATGGATTCTGAACCCGACCCGTGGTAAAACTGACTGGCAAAGTGCTATTGCGCAAGTTGAAAAAAGCAGCGGCAATTCTTAGCGGATTAAATCTGCACAAAGGCCCTGAAAATAAACAATATGAATTGGGGCCAATCCATCGTTCAAATCGACACCGAGACTAAAGTTGAAAAACCAAACTCCACAATCATTCCTCAAATAGAAAAATAAATTGGCGCCAGAGATGGTTTTGAGCAATGTTGAAAAACCTTCAAAATTGAACACGACTATAATAAATCAGCGGTAAGCGACCATGGCACTGCAAAAAAGGCACTTACTAATCCCACTTTTTAGCCATGGTTGATAATGACTTGTGCAACAAAATATTGATTGACAAAAAATATCAGCGCAATCCTGGGTTTATCAGACGAACAAAACGATCGGCGGTAATGGTACGCTGGTATTATTCAGCAAAAGTTATCTAGCTTTGCTGCAGCGAAAGCAGCAATTGTATGTCTTACCGGCGATTTATTGGCACCAATCCCCTTGTAATCAGCAAATGTAATACAGCAGGAAAGTAGCGCAAACATGCGATAATTATTGGTGTTTCGTCAGATGCTTCGTTTTACAATTCGGGGCGTTTTATCCTTTTCCTGTCAGGTAGTTGTATTAGTAAACTTATGGCCCTAAAAAAAAACGAGCATTCCTTAAAAATGGGCAGGTGGAAATACAGTTTAATTGAGGCAATCACCGCTAAATTACCAAAGGCGAAAAAAAAACCATTGAGCCTGTTTGCCGGCGCTGACGTTCAGTATATTTAAATTACCCCACCTATCCTAAAATATTTTACTCAATGTATTATTAATCCTGCTTAATTAATCTCTACAAAATTACTACAAAACGTGCGATCAATACATCGCAGACAGCACCGAGTTTATTTGTTGCTGCGAATAACGATGAGACCACGTTACTACGCCCTACGCGAAGAAATTTAACAAAGCAGTGATATATGAAAGAGGCGGTTATTTTTCTGTACTTAAATCGATTCGGTTACAACGGGAAACTCTGCAGATATAACCAAAAGGATATTTAATGTTTCCCTTTCGGGTCGTTATAAAAGCGCGCCGATTTCCCCATAAAGAAAATTACTGTTTTTTTTGCCGAAAAGTCACAACAAAGCTACCTTTACTTGCCAATCTTCTCGAACAAGTGTTCTCCCGTGGGCCAGAAAAGGCGGCCGTTCCATATACTGCGATCACCTTATGCGCCCTCAGACGAGACGGCTAAGTTTAATAGTATGCTAGTGGGGGTTTCAATTCAGGCAGTCAAATGTGTTAGCGCAATTCAGCGTGAAAAATTCGGGTTTGAAACGTAAAATTCCAGTGCTAATTAGTAATTCACGATACCAACTTTACCCGGAAATAATATCAAGAGGCGCAATTAACAGATACAGGTTAACGCTTTATTAGTCAAATGGAAGGTACACGTAAGAAAGGTAGGCGAATTATTGCTTTGTAGGTCCCTGATAATTTTTAGCTTTGTATATTAAGACAAAATTAAAAGAAAAATAAACGAGGCATGTAAACTGACTGTAATATTAAGCTGGCACCCCAATTTGCGACACTAACACAAATCAAAGCCTGCGATAAGAGTAAAACAATAGCAACCCCAACCACGATATAGCACAGATAGGACTGTTGTTGAAAATCACCTCCTCTATTTGTAGCGCTTTGACACCAAAGCACTGCAGCAACACTTTTGACGATATCAAGTAAGGAAGGTTTAAATTCGTTTTTTTGATTCAGTCATAAATAGTTTAAGCCCACTGGGCTATTTTTGGGGTGCATTCAGTAATTTGACGTGATAACAACTCTAGATTAATCTAAGAAATGAAATTGATAAGAATATTGAAGCGGGCCACTCACCACGACATACCAAACTCAGCTTGGGCAACCCCAGTTGAGCACAGCGGTTTATAGGATGGCTCATCGAGCTCTGTTCGCCAAAAGCGACGCCTTGAGAACAACTACAAAACACGCTGCCTTGATCCTCTCGGAAATATTGCAACATAGGTAACATGACAGCCATCTAATGCTGGCCACTCAGTAGAAATAACTTTTTTGACTTCCTGATTCATCATGTAACTCCGTTTGACATACTTGTTGGCATTAACTGAATGAAAACCGTCACTTCAAACAGACAACTTTATCCTTAAATGCAGGTTGTATTCTTATATTCAGTAAATACGATTGTTTACTTAATGAGCTAACTGGTTACAGCTATTTTATTAATCGCTATTTTAAACAGACAAAAAAAATACCAGTTCTACAACTGGTATTTTGAAGTTTTCAACTTCAATAATTAGGCAAATAATTAGAAGCTTGTGCCCAACTCACCACAAGTTAGTTCATCACTACTGGACTCTTTATCTGCCTTGTGTAAAGAAAAAGTAAAGTCACCTTTGCTTAAATCTACTTGGAAATGGGACAAATCAGACTCATGGTAGGGTATCAAATGTGCGTGAATAACCTAGGTAAAAACCAGACCAAAATTCATTAGGTAGTTCAAAACCATAGCTCACGTTGTAATATAGGTTCACTAGTACCGAAAGCGGCATCATTGGTCAGGCTTCACTGTTAATAGTATAAGCAACACCAAAGCCAAGGCACCAAACTTTCCATTGAAAAATAAAGTTCGCCAAAATTACTATCTTCTTAACCGTTTGCTGGGTAGTAAATAATAGATATAACCCTAGTCGTAGCCGAAATCCACCTGACTGACAGCGTAACCCGCGTAGAAGTCAACTTCAGCCCCCTTAGCATCAGACGGTATTCAATACACTCCAGTCGATTGTGGCCTCCCAAGTTACCTTGCAGAAAACCCCACGTTATCAGCGTTAATCTAGAACCACCAGACAAAGAAGGTGCTACCGGTTTGTGTGACACCGCGGCAATAAATAATTGCTGGTTAGCGCAAAAATTTGCACTGACGTTCGCAGACGCTATTGACTAAAACCTGACGCCCAGCTAATAAAGAGAACCGCTATAACGCGTTAATTTTAAAAATTTTCCTGTGTGTACTCAGTTTTAATTTTTTTTACTTTCACTAAATAACTACAGATTTCTGTCGCTGTTTTTTTATATTTTTATACCAATAAAACAGGCAATCTAATGCCTAAAAAATAGCACAGTCTAATTGAAGGCCAAAAACTTAAACACATGATTTTATATGTTATCATTTTTATTTTTGTTTTTTTTTTTGGGGGTATTGTGAATTAGCTGGAATTAAAATATTGGGAATTTTGCAGCCAACCTTAAAACATAAGACCTTTTAATGGTGCAGCGGCTAACGCATGTTGTAGCTTTTTTTTTGTTAAAGTACAGGCTTAGATTTTAATGAGAAAAAATGTATGCAAGAATTTCTGATTGCCCTTCAATTCTGTCAGCTGACTTAGCTAGACTCGGCAAGAAGTTGTTTCGTGTGTTAGATTGCAGGGCGGATTATTATTCTTTGATGTAAATGGACAATCACGATTACCCA
>Ga0163217_1010224_pt1 | contig 16268 bp, 20 predicted proteins | sample SynspAceP_FD_185933 | JGI IMG/M metagenome (GOLD analysis project Ga0163217, IMG submission 185933) | Saline lake microbial communities from Ace Lake in Antarctica - Synechococcus sp. Ace-P (PacBio error correction) | ecosystem: Environmental > Aquatic > Non-marine Saline and Alkaline > Saline ... | reverse complement strand
GCGTTGCAATAAACATCGCGTTCAGTTTTTCACAAAGCTGCTGCATCATCCAAAACGCTCCGCCTTCGCCCCAAAAGAGCTTGATCAAGATAATAGAAGTCCAGTCCACCGAACTGCTCTCTTTCTGTCTCTTTCATTTTGGCACCATTGGATGTTCCGGATTGAGATTCCAGAATCGTTTGCTGGCAGAAACCTGTTGGCTGCAGCTTTAACATGCGCTCCAGATTACCCTCAATCGTAATTAGTCGTGCACCAGACAGGGCAGGAGAATCCGTCAACAATGGTGATCGAACATCCTTAACCTTCTCATCCAAAGCTTTTCTTGACCCGTCCACCATATCTTCGAAATTCTTTTCGTTTCTTCGTGCGCTTTTTTCTCTCTTCGTCTTATCCAGTTACCCAAATCCAGGTCCACCTTTGGCAACCGATGCAGTGGTTGCCATTCAAAGTCAGTCAGTTGAATTAACCAGCCAATCATCAACTCGACGTGCAGCAGCTTATTACTTCAATGCCCTTTCTACGAACACTTCCAGATTGCGGACGTTTTCGCTGCGCAAACTTCTGCCGTTTATTAGTATATTTTGTCCTGCTTCTTTCATCCGGCTGACAAGTCCTCCAGTGAAACCGTGTGATCGGGTTACCGATTCGGTGCTGCAAAACCGCAGTAATAGCCAGAGCTTCCTTGTTGCAAAATCTTCGCCCGACCTTCTTATCACCTGGCCAAATTCTTTCCAAGAACTCAGCATATTGTCGGTCGTTATAAGCCATGCTTGTTTAATCAGAAAAATTTTCTTCACTGAACACCACGAATGGTGTCGATGACTGCTGCTTTCAGGAATTTCACGTGACACGTTAATGGCAAATCGTTGCGTATCCAATCAGCACCGCGGATAAAACCGCAATAGACGGGCATCAATGTTCCGTCTTTCCATGATTAAAAACACACGTTTACATACAGCTTGATGCCATGCATGCGTCGCGATCACAGACAAAGGGCCTTTTAGCCGATATAACAATAATGAGGCTGTATTCGGTATTGCCTTCGACTTTCTATGGCTCCCAGGTCAATGATCCTGGAAAATCCGTGAGCATTGTTGCTAGAAACTCTTGTTACTGATCTTCTGCTGATTTCGTTTTTTAGACAGCGTCCAAATGCCGTGGCTTTATTAACGTCTCTCTTCGATACAATTAGCCATTTTTCAAGTTGCCTTCTTCGAGGCAAACCGGTTCTTTTCAGCTATGAGATGGCAGTATTGATGTATCAAGAATATATACGAATACATACGCAGTCGCCAGCCATCGAAAACTCTTCTTGCTTCGCAAGATGCAGGTGACTTCATTTACCACGGTAGCTTTTTCCGATTTTCAATATTGAATTCACCTCACCCAGCTTGATTCCCACCATCCACACCATGTTCTTGAGTGGTGCCGCACGGCGGGTTTTAAGAGTCACCTTCAAGCAAACAATTAAACGCCGAGTTAGAAAACCCCACACCAAAACTGACCCAATAGTGTGAATCTTTGGCTTGATCGCCAGATAAAAACGGCCAAAAAATGCTTTTGCCACTGCGGCAATGTGCCGAATATTATCATTCATTCCTGACGGGTCATGCCAATGCCGTTATCACGATGTGATGTACGGCCTCTTTATCGAAAGCACGCGAATATCAGATCGCCATCTTTCTTCGTTATAAAGGCATCATCTGACAACGCTTCAAAAACGCCAACTTGTCGCCGCATCCGGCCGCATGGAAAATCAGCTCCACGCAGAAATACCTTTTGCGTGAAAGCGATGTTAATCATAGGTGAGAAGTTGTTTAACTTCTGTCTGAAAACCCATGTTCCTTATGTGCATTCAACGCCATTCTTTTGTTGCCTTCATTCTGTCTGTTTAACGAAGTCTCACAGATGGGTGACCAGAAAGATATCAAGAGTACTTCTTGTAAAAAAGCCTAAAAATTTGATAAATCACCTGTTTACCCTCTATTAAGCTTGAATGTATTCATTTATGCTTGTGTTTAGGTCTGTTTACTTCATCGCCGCCTTTGTTTGACGATGAAAACTCAAATTGGTCCCCATAATTAAGGATAGACCAGCATGCGCAACCTAACTTTGAGCTTCTTATTTGGCATTCAGTCTCACCTCCCACGCAATGAAAACAAATCCAGATTGAAGAACATCAGTCTGCCCATCCAGGGAAATCGTCACGTATTTCCTGTGAAATCCAAAACAAAAAGCAACCGAATTTGATACCGGCTTGCAACCAATTCATGTAAGCCGTTGATACAAAGGTCGTTGAAGAAACGGCGAGAGATGCGTGCGTTTTACTTTATCGATCACGAAGAAAAGAATATAGATTGACCCGGCCATCTGGATAAATCACATAAACAGGCCAGCCGTGAAACAAACCTTTTTGTAGAGAAAATGCGCTGTGTGGTCGCAAACCTTACGAAAAAAAACCCGTTTACACTGGCTACGCAGTCATGACTTTCCCGATCTGTGTCGTAAACTTTCTGGAAAATTCCATATTAGTTGAGCTCATCAGAAAAAATGGATTGCCTCACCGGAATGTGGAAGTGAGCTGGCAAAAAAAGTATCCGAAGAACTTCCGGTGTACAACCTTGATTTCCCTGAAAGCTATTTCATAAGCACATACATAACGTCGCGTCCAATTCTAACCTCGTTTTTTTGGTTTAGCTAATTAATATCATATTTTCTACCGATAAGCAATTTACTGTATTGCTCAAGCTTTTCAGAGATTGAATTCCAAACAAATCACTTATAATTCTGACTTACAAACCTGCATAAACGGCTTAATACACGGCGAATCGGGCAGTTTATTCTGCATAAATGTCGAGATTGCACTTCGTGAAGCAGATGCCATATTATCTGTGCAGGAGATCAGGGTGAACCATTACTTGGTCATCAGCAAAACAGTCAGCATTGGCCTATAGCCCCCACTGTGAATTTTATTTCTGAAGATATCTGGCCCATTTTGCTTATGCCAAAAAACGCCGTTTACAGCGTCGGTCATCATGTAATGCCATTCAGTAAAATATGCTCTGCAAAAGCTGGGAAAGAAATCAAATGTTCGCCCTTACTCCTGCGGCTAGACCGCAGTTGCTACACAGCTGCATTTCCTATATTCCATTACGCAAAAAATGAGCTGCATATCGTTTGTGCATCTAGCTGACCGAACAAGACGAAGCGTCAGCTACAGACACTATGCTGAGCGAAAGTATGAACACGTACCGCATGACGCCACCATGGTATTGCTTGGTGATTTTAATATTGGAACATTCAGCTGAGAGAACATTTCACACAACGTCTCGATTCTGAAAAGAAGCTGTTTCGCACTCTGCATAACGCCATGCGAGAAACCTCCATCATGGATCCGATTTTTAAGATGGATTCGTATTTATTATCTTGGTCTTGAACCGACGGTTTTGAATGTCCGCCGCATTCGTCTTGGAAAATGCTTTCCGTATCATGCGCCATGATTCCGCCTTTGAAGTTTAAAAACAGCTCTTTCATTTATTGCCAATATTGGAAAATTCGCCGGCGAAAAACCGTTAGTATCATTAAATACCACTTTGTTTGTCTCACTAAAGCCAAGAACGCTGGCCTGACATCGTTGTCATGTTTTCCTGCTAGGCTATGAGGATGATTGGTTAAATCTGATCTGGCTATTCCAAAAAGCCGCTTACGCATTGCTGAGCCGTTATTGATGCTTACCATCGCCAAAGTGCCATGGCATACATGGCAATATGCTGGGGACTGTTGCCGGAATTACTCTCGGTCGCTTTATTAGTTTTTGATTTCCGCTTTATTCTGTTCCATTACTTTGAAAAAAATTGTTGCCTGAATCTGCAATTAGTGCCAGTTTCTGCACATTATGGTTCTTCAGTGCCGTACATTGCTGTGCAACTGCCTATGCAGAAAGAATCAACTGGTTTATTGGCGGACAGTCACACTTTACCTGGTGCTACTGAGTTACCGGCCATTGTGATCGGCTAATACTTTACCACATTTCAGTGGTTAAAAACAAGCCTCAATCGCGTACGTTGAGTATTTTGCACGAGTCATTGACCACAGAGGGTTATCCTGCTGGTTGGCGGGGTAATGATCGGCTGATGTACGGCCCGAGACAGGCTGGGGTGACTGATCTGTTACCGGAGCATTTAATGGCCTGCGGCACTGTTTCGTCTGGAAAATGGAATTGTCGCGCTGATGCGCTGAGCAATTATCCCGCTGATAAAATCCCGGTGGTGATTTTGCTATCGTTGCTCCCACCATTCTGGCCCTGCGAGGTTGTTTCACCGTTAAATTGCTTGGCCTGCCCAAGTCTGTATTCTATTGATCCGGCGAGTGACACCAGTGCATCATATATAGCTGCGCCAGTGCTGTTCGCTCTGCCATCGCAAGCGGAATTGATAGCCAGCTGGCTGCATTAGCTGACTTTCCCTTTAATTCATCGAGTATTCCGCTGTATCACAGCCTCATTGTAAGCGCTTTCAAAAACCGTCGTTTCGCGACACAGTTTCATTCCAACACGTCTATTATCGTTTGCATCGTCATCACAATTGCCATGATTCATTTTAAAACAATCTCCGAGCAGGAAAAAACTGGAGAGCATGAGCTTGTAAAGCCAATAGAATGCGGTTTTAAGTCATGATCTCAATTGGAAAGCTATCTTTATTCCCTGTTCAATCACAGCCTTATTTTCAGTGCGTGATATTCATTAAAGAAAACAATAACGACATTCAAGGAAGAACACAGATTTGAATCTCTGGCGCTGCTAAAACCAATTCAGTCAATCTTGTGGAGCGTCGCCTCTTCATTACTCGGAATGAATTGATCAGCACCCTCCTCACTCTGCGTGGACCAGCGAAGGCTTTCCAGTGCCGTACAGGGCATGATTATGTCGCCTATTTCGTTGGGTATTCTGTACCTGCGTCAGTTGAGTCGTTTAATCCGTCGCATGGGGCATATTCGTACCTTGCTTTTTGCGCTTCGTCGTGCTACCACGACTCTTGCACGTCTCTTTATCGATCAATGGGCCTGATGGGTTTTCGATTCTTTTATTGGTCTGCCTGACATCCACCGTTAATGACCGGTTATTGAAAAGCTGGCTTAACATCAGGCTGCCAGCCATGAAAACGTGGTCGTTATCTTTGCGTTTTATATGGTGGTTAAACTTAGGCTCTCGCCATTGCCCAACAAATGTTGCATCTTGATTCACCTGAAGGATTTTATTATTCGCTTTGTATCCATTCTGGTGAGGCGGGCCATCCTGCCATTACTCTAACCCCGCCTTAATCAACCGATATTTCTGCTGAAAGGCCCAAAAAGCAAGCCTTAAAACCCTATGAAAAATCGCACCTTTAGCGTCGCCGGAGCCTTTCTTCAGGTAGCAATGGGTGCTTTCGGGCGATGGCGCCAATTATTTCCATACAACTGGCTATTGCATCAGGCATCCGACGATTATGAGTCTGACATTATGGTGCGCTGTTTGCAAAAACCTATGTCGCTATCCGATTAAACATGGACCGTCCTAAAGTGATGACATGGGTGTGATCCTCGCCGCAAGTTCATAGCCCTATTAATGACCATCGCTCCATTCCACAAACGCATCTGTCGCATGTTTTTTCTCGGCGCGGTGTCATTTTCATATTTTCCTTTATCGGTTGCCTCAATAATCGATCAGCTGCATCCTGAGAAATTGTTTCTGCTCATCCACATGCTGGATCACGAACCGGCTGTGCATTATGCACCGGAATAGCCGTTCACTAATACAGTGATGCGATCAGGGATTACCGATTTATATTGAATCGTATTGTTGAATACTTGGGAATACGACTTATCGTCACGTCGGATTGGGTCACTTGGTCAAGCGGTAGAGCGCGCATTTGAACCTATGTCCAAACCAGTGCCCAAGCTTTGAACATGATGTTTGACCAACAAACAACGTGAATATTGATGATCCGAGTTTTTATGGCGAAGAAGAACAAAAATCGCATTATCAATGCGCTGCGACAGATGGCTCCTGATTCGTTACAGGCATTTTTTATAGACATCTTCTTTAATAATTGATCCTTGCCGGGCGGAAAAATCTGGCAGACTGAATGTTAACTCAAGTAGTCATCAGCTGCCATTAATGATCCCGGAAGTAATATGGAAACCACAGCCACCCACATCACCACAAGTCGCTAACTATTAATCGCGCTTTGCGTATTGTATTTATTAAAGTGTGGTTGTCTTATGAACAGCTATGGCATTGGTGCGTTCAATGGCCTGACTGGCGCATGCAACTATAATTTAATTGATTAGTGAGCTTGTTGCTCCCTGCGGGCGCCAAACTTTCTGGCAAAAAAAGGCTTCCACCAGAAAAGCGCACCTATGGCTTTCGCCAAAAGCACCGTCATGCACCTTACTCAGTTCAATTATGTGTTAATTGCTTGGCGGCCATTGCCGGAATCTATCAACAGGAGTTTAATCCCCATGCCAGTTCAAGCATGACTGTGATTCGTAGAGCCGTATCGGTTCGTCATCAACACATACGAACCGTTTTATTTTCAAAGGCAGCAACATATTGAATATTCGTGGTGCTTTTTGCACATGGCAGCAGATGCCGCAGTGTTGTCGCTTGTGTTGTGATTGCCGGCTTTTATTCTGTCAAAGCTGTTATGGATAATCCGGTGGTCAGCTTTGCCTGATCTTAACATTATTGGTTGGTACCTGGCGTTTATTGCGGAATCGTTTTTTAAATTACCGATGGGACGCCTCCGAAATTATCTGCCCAAAAAAATACCAGCAGTTATTACTGATTGTAGCAGTAGACTCGCAGCGATGATTACATGTCTGGCCCTTAATACCAGTGAAACCGCGTTAAACGGCAATCTGGTTGTAAGAAATCAGTCCGTTGGAATAACCTTTTTATTGCAGCTTACAACATGATTTACACGTCATTTTGCTATAGCATGCAACGATTCAGCCTGGAGTCAGCGATCGGTGCCAGTTTCTGTCTGCTCGGCAGCAATCCCGTACTGGCATCATTATCCGCCGTGAGCTGTGATGTCCTAGCATTCCTCCAGACCATAACTCGTATGGGCCGACTTAATTGATTTACAGAAACGGATATCAAAATGCCATGGCAATTACATTAATGAAAGATACAGAGGTTTTGGCTTTATTCGCTGCGAGCATAATCAAACAGAGTGTTTCCACATTTCCGCATTCCACCAGCAGCCCCCGCCCCAAAGTCGGTGAAATGCTCGTTTTCGAATAGAAACCACGCAGATGTTAAAACTCGGCTATTCAATATCACTCGTGGAAGCATCCTTAAAAAACCAAAAACCACCCATTAAAAGAGTAAAAATTCCTGGAAAACACCAAAAAAACAATCAGATGTCCTTATTGCATTGATATGATCGTTTGATGCCGACAGTGTCTCTTCAAAATTTTTAAGTTTTCTAACACGCTCTCTTAGAAATACATCAAAAATAACCATAGCAGCGACACACAGAAGCAGATGCCACACAACGTAAGAAATCGCCGTAGTTAAACACATCAATTAATCACCTTGAAACTAAACGGTTAAAAGCGCTCCGCCAAGAATCGCCATCACCAAGTCTGCAGCACCGAATTGGTATCTCGCCTAAACCTTTTAAGCCAAAACTCCATAAATAGTGGGGGAACATAAGTGGTGGAAAACAGCAGATATCGGACACGACATCCCAAACCCCGGGAAAGTCGGGTTCAACAGTCGCAAACTAGCATAAACCCCCGAATCCTGTTACCATGTGTCATCAGCACTGTGGGACGAACATAGCCATTAACCATGTCATCGCAAACGTGAAACCAGAAAACACCAGCTAACTTGTATTGCAGAATAAACCTGCATCGGCCTGTTTCCACCTATAGCCTGCTGCACTATTGAATGTAAAAGTCCAACGCAGAACTTGCGCTGCACGTTTAAAAAATTGTGCGACCACCCAAAACCGATAATGGGTATGGCCATCAATGTTTAAGCGTCTGACAAATGTAAATTCCACTAATGCTTGACGACGCTTCCGCGTGCGGCCACTTTTGAAAAAATAAATCATCAGCCAAAATCAACAGTAATGCAGTTCCATACTGACATTAGGCAACAATCACGCTTTTAGCTCGGCCCTTTACCAGCATGTAATTCTTCAACGGTCATTTCAAGCCCGATCAGCCCGCGTTCGCGCAATAGCAATCGCCAGAATCAAGGTGCGCAAGAAACACCCAGATTGGCTACCAAAAAAAAAAACGGGATTAAAAGGGGGGGCCTTTTTTGTGGCCCCCGGGGGGAAATTTTTTTCAGTTCGCGAGTCCGTTTCTCTCGCCCCATCCCATCACAAAAACGGATTGGCTGAACTTTCCAGAACGACAAAGCCGGCTGCCAGAATAAATAATTGCCGCCCAAGAAATAGTGATAAATTTCATTGCCAGCTGCCGGGTTAAAACGCAAAAAGCCCCTAAATACTGCCAGTCCCAGATCCGCCACAACACACCAGTGATAAGAGTATCGGGCGATTGATAAAGGCGGCAGGCAAAGCCAGACAAAAATAAGCCACCATAATAAGCAAAACTGGACCAGGGCTGACTGCAAGGTACTCATTGCATAAGATTTTGCTGAACCACCTGGGACCAATGATTCGTCATATGGCAGCCACACCCCAGCAGGCAAAACAATATAATAAATAAATACCAGTCGCATTTCGGATATACAAAGGCTGTTGACCGACATAGAATCCTGGCTCCGTGCTTCGTTGTGGCTTTGTTATTCTGAGTGTATCAGTAAATTATCCAAGCTATTGTTGCCTATGGTGATTCTATTCAAATATCCTGCAGTGCAACATATTCTCCCAAAAAATTTACCTGCCCAGATGTCCCGGAATTTAAAACGCAGTTAAGCGAATACGCGGCCTTCCCTTTACGTCGCAGCATCTGAGAACAGCCCGCCAATCTGCTCATCCATCAATTGCCTGGCGAAAAAATCTCCGTCATGGGCTTGAATAAAGCCACCTCATGCGTGAATCACCAAACGGGAAAGCCCATACCCCTTCTCTCCAAATCACGAAGTTGCAATTAACGACCAGGCTGACAGAATCGCAAGCGTCGAAGCCTGCCGCCAAACACGTTCCTGATATAATATTTCGGGCAATCGGTTGCAGATAATTCAGTGTCTGCGGGGTCATTCTTCCCGCACCGATACCTGCATGCCTGACAGGAATAGGTGCGGAGGATCGTTCAATTGTTGATTTTTAGTCATAAGCAGCAAGTCTTTCTTATCAGCTATTTTATTCGGTGTGTAAATATCAGCACGGTGTTCATTAGCTATTGATCCTCTGTATTAGGCAGACCGGCTAAGTATTTCACTCTTCGGATTGCACATACGGTCATGGCACCAGCTTCATCAGCCACATTCTCAACAATCGCCTGGGCCAGAAGCCTCTGTGCTTTCAACGGTGAAATTGCAGGCCAATCAGCCGACTTTCCCAACTGAACGCCTGATTCGACAACCATAACTCTCAGCGATTCGCTCCAGCACTCAGGAAATCAAATCTTCACCATGCCAGTGAAAAAATCCATGCCGTTTCAGCAAGTTCAATGCAGATGCATTTTTCGTTTGCCCACGCCTGAATCGCCACCAGCAATTGCTTTTTCATTTTGGGTACACTCTGGCGCCCATTCACTGGCAATCAACTGTGCTCCCAGACAAATCCCCAAAAACGGGTTTACCGTGCGATTAAACTGTCGATTAAAACTGTTTTTCGCTGTCAGCCATGTGATATCGGCTTCATCATTTACATCATCGGCCCGCCCATCACTTACCAGAAAATCCACCTCATCGATTTTTGGCAATGTGTCTCTGATAGTAAAACTGGTAGATCGTATTCTATAGCCTTCTTGTTTAACCAGTCTCAATACTGCCGAGTACCTTCAAAGGTGACATTGCTGAAAATAATATTTGTGCTGCATTTGCATCTGAAATCTGCTTAATCGTGCTTGTTTTACCATAAAACATCTTATCATTGTAAGTGTCGGGGTTCAATTTCCTTGGTTAATTAATAGTGGGATAAATCGTAACATGTCACTGAACCCAGAAAAAATAGCTTCCAAACCCTTTTTCTAATGATTAAGGAAATCTGTTTTCAAAAATAGGAGCCCACTATGACAAAAAAAAATATATCTTCAATCTTACTATCCTCTTTAGGCTGTCGCACCTTGACCTGTTTGATGCTGATAGCTTTGCACCTTGAGCCAGAAGTCAAGACGTTCAGCAAGTGAAGCAGAAATTAAATACCTGTTTGAAACCGCGGAATAATGCTCTGCAAACAGGAGATTCTCCGGCAGTAACGCGATATTATCAAAATGATGCTGTGTTGTTACCTAAGTCTCTAATCAGGTTCGTACCGACCATGACATTTCAGGACTATTTAGTTATTTCGGCCTGCAACCCCTAACGGACGATGACGACAGAATATTCTCCATTAACGGCCAAAATGCAATTGATGCTGAATTATACTTTACACTGACAAATGATGGTCAAGAGCAGAAGTACAGGCCCGTTATAGTTTTTGTTTATGAACGACAAAATGATGGCGAATGGTTAAATCGTCAACCCACCATTTCATCCAGCTATGCCAGAAGCAAAAGTTGCTGCTCCCGAGTTAATGAACATATTCTTATTAAATAAGACGAGTAATCTGATTATCCTTTATGCCCAAGTCTCATGCTTTTGTGATACAAAAATAAAATTTAATATTAAACAAGCGACGGAAAAAAGAGGACTATTGCACCGAACTCCACTATTTCTTTAATAGCCGTTTTTGATACTGGTCGTACCCAAACTGACTTAACTATATCTGCAATTATCTTAATATTATCGTTTTGTAGTATCTTTGTGGCAATCGAAATATCACCCTAATTCACAAATAAAACAGTAACAGCGGCGGAAGTTTGAATCGATTCCGCCGTTTTTATCTGTTGTATTGTTTATTCTTGTATCAATGGGAGTAGTTGAGAAACTAATCACATGAGCGGACCACTCTAAGGTTTGATCGCGACTAAGCAGGTCAATCAATGCCTCCTTTACATTGATCACTCCCTCAAATATGATTCTCATGGCGAGACTTTTGCGAAACGTCTGTTTTGAGAACCGGCTTGCTGAGCTTTACGCATTGTCTGCTGCCCTGATAACACGCAGTGCGAATCAGGATCCAGCTCCATTAACACACAAAAAACCAAACAGATCAGACTCAGCATCAAGACCTAAGCCCCAGAATATCCAGCGCAAATATCCGTTTGCAGCAAAACAGGCAACTGAAACTGTCTGAAATTTTGTTGCCCGGCTTGAGTTTTCTGGCGAAAAGCATCTGACGGAACATAAACCTCGATCAAAGCACTTGATGTGCAATTTATATATCTGTAAAAGTACACTTAAACTAATAATTGCATAGACCTTGTGTTCTGGGACTATGATGAGAAAGTCACCGGATGTTAAAATGTTTTCAATCCATTAGTGCTTCGATTGTAAAGATATAACCATTGCCCAAAAACCTGACGTCCATCGGACAGCATTATCATTGCTGACCGACTAACATTCATCGTTCACTAAAACTGGATGAACATTCTTCATTAATCTCATCCAGTCGGCGAACAGCATTTCATGATTCTTTATCCGTACACCCTCACCAAAACATTCTGCCTGTGTCTCGCTTTATTCAGCCCGATAATAACTGCATTTGATTAAAACACGCCTGCAGGGTTGCCAATCCCGATAAACTCACAGAGTTGTTGCAAGCAAATACGTGACGAACCATTTCTTTACGTAAAGCCATCACAAAAAGATATCGTCAGTCATAAAATAGATTACTATGAAAAACCATAAATTGCAGGTCTGTTGATCTTAATACATTTCTACGTGAAGAAATTATCTCAACTAATTATGAATTCAGATCTTTAACAACCCCGCAATATATTGACGTTTTGCCCCCTCGCCGACCGTGCCTGTGCATTGGGCCTCTCTGGTCCTGCGACGGCAAAGTCTATCTGGAGCACGTGCCATTAATGGAAAAATGGCGGTGCCGCTGAAAGACCTGACAAACAAACCCGCGAAGTAGCCGGTGCGCCACAGGATATTCTCGATACGCTGCAATATTTTGGTTTTGAAGGGATTTACTGATGCGCTTTCAAATGTCAGCGCCAATTCCTTTATCGTGAACTGCTGCTCAGTTCGAATCATCAAAACTGGGCTTTATCCCTGCGCTTATCTTAAAGAGATTAATACCAATGCTCGTATGGTTGCATGCCTATATCCGGTTTTGTCGCAATGTTTGTCTGCTGGACCAACGAGCACGTACCTGGCGACTCCAAGGTAATGAAAACCGTGTGTTTTCATGACCAGATCCAGGGCTAGCAGTCGCAGAAACTTAAGCCCGAGTAGAGGATTTGTGCATTAGAGCTTGCGGATGTTTCTATGCCTATCAGTGGCTGCCGTCGATGATGCAGTGCAGGTGTGACACATTATTGGCGAGGCGCCATCTTTTGGGATTCAACCCCAGGCAAACTTTATCTACAGCAAACAACTCTTTGCCACACCAGATATGCACATCCAATCCGATTGCAACTAATCTACAGGCGAAAAGCTCATAAACAAAACCCGTCGCAGGCCTGTCAGACTCAAGATAGTGGCGTGTTTATGTCGGTGATTACGCTTTCTGCGTATGCAAACCACCCACTGATTTGCTCATGTTCGCTTGAGATTTATGGGACTGGGGCGATTCACCCCACTTGGCAAAATTCAGAACACGTTTCCCAAAACTGCGCTCGCCAGATTACGTTAATTCCTCAGAGTCAATCCCCAGTCAGCTAATCCTTCAATTTCGGCTTCGGTAATAGTGCTGGTCGTATTCCATATTAATAAGAACTGTGCCATATCTGATGAGTGCGTAATTGTGTCATGCCGAATAGAACAGCTATACCCATGATGCTGCGAAATAGTGCACTCTCTCCATATGTTATAGATTGAACTGCCAGTGTTCCTGTCGATACGCCAAGCCACTTTGTTGGCTTTTATCAATGGACCTCGATTAATCCACGTTCATTTATCAACATTAACGTGGCTCTGGCCTCCCCATGAAATGCTGTAATCAAACTTTCTCGGTGCTGTTCCAATTGCCCCTCTGCCATGCATAGCCCAATTTCATAGGTGTTCCGGCATTTTGAGCAATCGTTTGCCGCCAGAAAGGTGCTGACATACATAACAAAAATATAGCCAATGATTCTGACCAACCTACGACTTGCCTTCAAATGTTTCACCACACAGAATTCCCGGCCCTGTTTTTTTTTGCCTCAACATCCGAATATTCGCTCGATAAAATACCTTTCGTTATTGCACCCTTCGATGAAAAGTGGCTACGCCGCAAAACGGTAATTCTGGTTACCGTTTACCATCAATAAAAAAACGAGCACTGAACTGATTCTTCACGAATCTTATTCGCCAGCCCTAGCGTTTCAGCTAACGCCAGTAGCTGGAAATATTCCAACAAATTCCCTCACCACCAAACGCGGCAACAAATCATTTCACGGGTTAGAGGTCATAAAATTCTCGCGATTACGGATTAAAATCTTATCGCCAGCCAGATGGCCTAAGCTGTCATTAATGTGTTTGAAATTATCAATATCCCAAGACCACCAACTCAATGATGTGTATAGCGCTTGCCAACGAATATATTCTTTTCCAAAGCATCCATCAGTGCCTGGCGATTGCCGATTTCGGTAATGCATCCTTGCGAAAACCATTTCGTGCGCTTTACGGATTGCCATCCTGCAGCGATTTGGTTTCAGAATCCCAGTTCCCTGCCAACCGATCAGTTAATTTTTTGATTTCCTCCTGTGATTGGAAATAACATCCTGATTCAGGCATGCCGTACTCATCAACTGCCCAAATAATGCGTCAGACGTTCGACGAATGATCGACTTCAACGCACGGGGTTCACTGGTACACAATCTGTTATATATGTCATCCAGACCGTCATCGACCTTTTTACCTATCTTCTGCCGGTGCTGAAAAGCTTCTTCATCATCCTTTAACATTCAACCCTTAATAAATTCATCCAGGCTCATCCAATTCGATCACTTTAGAGTAGCCAGAAAAGCCCGATATTCAAGCCTCTTGAAGTTGTCGCTTGAAGCGCCCATTGATAATCAGACTGGCAAACACATCAATCATTGCGTTAATTTTTTCTGTTCGGTAACTGCAGTTGATCTCTATCGCCTGAAGCTGACCACTGACATCTCCTGTATCTGCAAATTGCAAATCATGCCGCATAACAACTCGATATTCCAGTATGAGTTTACTGAAGCCAGAGTTTTCTGCAGCAGCCTAACGGTGGCGAGTGTTTCACCGGAGAAGCACAAAACATCGGGTGTCATTTTTCCAGCAGGTTTACAAAATCCGTAACAGCTGACGGGCCTGCTTCACTTGCGGAACACACTTTTATTGAATTTCAAGCAGATTATCGACACGACTGGTGAATTCACCGGGATACTTAAACGATAACAAAAGATGGCGTAATAATCGGAGGCATCGGAACTCTGAGGACCTCTCATCCATGTTGGTTTGAATGAATAACGATTTTTTCCAAATTCTCCACTGATTTGTTTCAACGTCTTTTGGACCTACTTAATTCATGTCCGAAGCGACTGTACTGTTTTATCCAAACCAGATCGATTGCCTTCCGAAACCAGGGCAAGTCTTACCCAGATTGGCTTCCAGCAAGGTATTAGACCTGTTTGTTTCTCTTCGCGCGCAAGCAGATCAAGATATTTTAGTTCCATTTTGATCGAGTTTGCCTTTCCAGTTCATTGCCGCCAGGCGTCTTAACCTTTTAAGGTAATTATCCATATTTTAAAAACAGGGATATTACAACAGCTACATAAAGGATATTACTTAAATTTATCGTAATGTGAACATACCATGAATGCATAACATGATTGATTGCTTGAAGCGTTCTATGACAATTAAACAGACATTAGTTTCAAATCAGAAACAATATGTTATGTGATATTCGGGCAATTAACGAATATGTTAACCCGCTGCCAGGCCTTAAGGGCATTAAACACGAACAGAAATAGAGCTGAATGCCCATTGCTGCACCTGCTATAGCCAGGGTGCAAGCAGCCCGCTGCCGCAATTGGAATTGCCCAGGAATGTAGGCAAAAGCCCAGAAAAGTCGACAATATTATGGCACCGTTTCAGATGGCTCACGCAATAGCCGTGTTTCACGCGTTCAAAATCGGTCCCCATTAGCGTCAATATCCTGCGGTTTCAATGCCACATCGGTGCCGCTTCCCATAGCGATACCGACATCCGCTCAAGCCAATGCGGGGGCTCCATTGATTGCCATCCCCGACCATGGCCACTACCTGCCCCTGTGACGTAACTCACGTATTTTATCGCATTGTGTTCAGGTTAGCACTCTGCAATCCCCCCACTTATCCTAGACCCAACTCTCGGGCAATCGCCTTCAGCCCGTAAGTTGGTTAAAATCACCCGTTAGCGTACGACCTGAAAGCCCCCGGTTTTCAGGCTTTAACGGCTAATATGGCCGTTTCTCTTTACTGTATCGGCAACCGCTAGCCAGCCCCAACCACCTGTTATCCACGGCGATCAGTCATGGCGTTGTCCCCTGTTGTTCCAAATTGTGGTTGCCTGAGCTAAACCATTGTATTCCATATCCATATGCTGAGTTCCCCCGCAATCAGTTTTTTGGGCCCAAGGAGTTGATTCTTTGTGTGTTTTACCTTTTAATTCAGCACTGCCTGTCACCCCAACAGGAACCACTGAGCGCTCTGAAAATTCTGAAATTTGCAAAACCGATCCGCTACTCGTAGCTTCAAAACCACTGACAATCGCCCTGCGCCAGAGGATGTTCGGAATTTGGCTTCAATTGCCACTCACCAACACTGGCAATTAAAAAACCGATTGGTCATAAATCTTTCTGCGACCCACAAAAATCGGTTTAAACGGCTCCCTCCGGTGAGCGTTTGCCGTTTATCAAAACAAACCAAAACAATAGTGTTTCTAGGGATTGTTAATTTCCCCAGAGTATTCGCTTGTTTAAAAGAGAATTTTAACCGCCCTCAGACGCCACGCCCCCTGAAACCCCGCCAATGGGAAAAGTTGGTGTGTTTGGTCGCAAAATTCATTTTTGCCCTCCCTCCTTTTTTTTCCA
>Ga0163217_1073363_pt1 | contig 16271 bp, 7 predicted proteins | sample SynspAceP_FD_185933 | JGI IMG/M metagenome (GOLD analysis project Ga0163217, IMG submission 185933) | Saline lake microbial communities from Ace Lake in Antarctica - Synechococcus sp. Ace-P (PacBio error correction) | ecosystem: Environmental > Aquatic > Non-marine Saline and Alkaline > Saline ... | reverse complement strand
ACTCAGTAAATAAAAGTATCAATTTGTGATCTTTAGCACCAGAAAAACATGAAATAATGATCAACATTTATAATGATTGTACTTAACTGTTTTCATCTCAAAACAGAAATTTGTCACATTAAACACCATAATTAATATAAATTAGCCGCATAAAACATAAAAAACCAACGGTATCCAAAAACGAGACATAGTCCTGCTAATTTCTTGTTTCCTTGACCATAAGAGAAACGCACATATGGCATACTGAATAGGCAAACCAAATCAGGATATGTGAAAAGACTGTTTATTTTTTTATTTTTTCCATCATAAATTTATTCTCATATCGCCCAATGCTGTAATCGGGTGCTAAAGCCGATGCTTTCCTTGCAGGGATATCATCCAAAGAAGATTCCTGTAATTGCCAAAAACCGCAAAGGAAATAACAATAGAAATACATTGCCACACTTGTTGGCCAATTTAAAAATTTCTCCACATAAATATAGTTGAAACTTCGATAGTCCTAACAAGGAACACCTAATATTAAACCCACCTGTTCATATACTTATAAAAATGGCTTCATATTAAAAATTTGCATCAAAAATATCTGATCCTTCTTATGCCAACCTACAGCCATTCTCGTGAGAACCAATTTTCTTTTAGTACTCTTTTACACGAGCACAGACTCTAATATTCATTAATTCCAATGCCACCTCATTAATAATGATTTACTTGCAACGCCCACTAAATAAGGCATGGTTAACATTCACTTTGCTAGACACTAAAGGCTAGAAATGAGTTCTTTCCATTAGAACGCCACATTAAAAAATCGTCATTATTTTCATTTGTTATTTTATTGTTGTATCTCTCATTATTCTAGACTTCGGTTACTGCATCTGGCGCATCGTCTTCACTACACGGCAGATGCCATAATTTGATTTTATATAATCAATAGCCCAAAATACGTTTTTGCACTGTTGTATAAGGTGCAATAAACCCAACATCATCTTGGTCTTGACCAAAAGGTATTTTCGCCTTCTTTACTTCTTAACACACCAATGACTTTAAACGGCAATATTATTGATCGAATTCATCTCGCCCAATAGGTCCTTGACCATCTGAAAATAAATTATCAAACAACTGATCTTGGACCAATTCAACGCCACTTTAGAAGCTGATTTTACTTCGGGATCTGCTAAACATACTACCGCTTTGTAAATCGACCACTTTAATTATTTAGATCATCCGGATTACCACATAACAATACTTGCATGGCCGTTGTAGACCCGCTTTATGGACTTGTCCGTTCCCATTGGACCAATGCGTGATCGAATAGGCTTTTAACAAAGGTGTGTTTGCGCTCTTGTATGGCTTCATAATCTTTAGTTGGTAAGCGTTTGGATCTCATCTGCACTTTGCCCAACGGACACCTTTCCACGAACTGGTTGATTCCCGGTTTTTGATCGGTACATGAGATATTCCGATCCCATACTTTGAAATCGTTAGCGCGAATTACTTTCTTTTGAAACCTTCTCCCAATGTGCGAGCATCGCAGATACAGATGCCTATACTCTCACCTATAATATTGGTCCTCACATTGTAAGTAATGTTCCTCATTTTTATTAAGAACATATGCTACTAAAAGCGATTTTAAATAAATTTCAATTAGTCTCATAATTAATTGGTCTTCTTTAGGTAATTTGCTAACCTGTTTCTTCTGCCGATTGTACCTTTATGGTTTTTATAATCTTGGAATATATTTCCGTCTCTTTAATACAATGGGTTTTCTAATTGCCTAAACTGTCTGCAATTATTCCCCCTGTCGTGTGTACAAAAGTGATGGTAAAGCCTTGTTTGTTTAAGTCTTGAAACAAAGTACATAATTTCGTAAGGACCGTTCGTGTTATCCAAGTTTTCCAGTGGCTCATCGGCGTAGGAATCATAACCGGATTATTAACCAACGGACCGTGCAATAGCAAAACACGTGTTTGTTGACCCCACCTGAAAAGTTGCGGCTGTTGAAATGGTCGTTATGACCTCTAATCTGTCGCCCAACCCGATTTTGTAAAAAGCTTCTATAGCACGTTTCTGCGCTCTTCTGTAGAAAACATTAACTGTTTATATTAATAGCGCGCAGTAATTCTACATTTCAAAGCGATGTCTTGCTAAATAAATAATGGATTGAAAAATAATCCGATCTTTTTCATTACCGTAATCGTATGCCAGAGTTTGATTTTTAGGTAAGCGTCTATTACCTTAAACGCTCATCAATTTCATAAATTCCGATGTGGTTGGTCTAAACAGCCCCTACAAATATTCACATCGTTACTTTTCAGACCCAGACAACGACCCCATCAATGGTCTACAAACTCCGCCTTCTTTATATTCAAACGAAATACCTCGTTAAAAGCGTGAACCGTTTTCATGGTGCCCATGGGTAAACTCAACCGCTTTAAGTTCTTCTATTTTTATGATTTCTTTGCCTCATCCTTATTGTCTTTTTTCTCAACCGGCCTCGTTGTGGCATGAAATGGACTTTCGCTATTTAGCTGCTGTTTTTGCTTTCTGTTTTTTACTAACGCCCTTTCTAAACTTGTCCACTAATTTGCTCTCCTTCAGAGAGTTCCGTCTTAAAATTTTGTACGTTAACGCCATCGCTTGCTTCCTTTTAAAGTGACTTTATTTTAGCTCCTCCTCCTCTCTCCACCATACTAGCAGAAACCCCATACAACGCTACCGTTACCTCTGTCATGCTGTTCTGTCTTTTTGACGGTTCAACGGTCAAGTTTTTTTGTTCGTAATAGGCGGCTAAACTCTGGCACGTGCTGAGTTTAAAATTAATTGGCTTTGGCTTCGCAGTTAATTACATTCTCTTTAATTCCAACGGTGTACATAGGAAAATGGTCGCTGTAACTCCTGGCTTTAATGTTCTAAAATCCGGGTTATCTGCTTTAATCACTACCGAGTTAGCGCGTATACCACATTTGAAGTTACCGTCGGTTCAATCGTACTTGTTGTAACAATCTCCGTTCAAATTCTTCTCCTTAAATAAGCACTTCAACGGTACAAGCTAACACGGTTGTCCTTCTCTTTACTTGCCCTATATGCTGCTTCGTCAACATCGAGCTTCTACTGCAATTTCTTTTAAATCTTTTGCAAAAAGTGGTATAAAAAGCGTTGGTTACCTGAAAACTTGCTGTGCAACCAGTTTGTCCTTCGTCTATGGCTCTCGGGACAATAAAAAACACCATCAATTCGCGGAGTAAATACTCGGCATCCAACTTAAATTGGTTTTCGCCTTTTGGAAATTCTCGATCATAAAACCTGGGTTACTGTTCCCTCTCCGCTCTCTCCCTAATTGTAGCTTCGGCATCATTTCAAAATCAGACTTGCTAATCACTTTGGACTGTCGTACAAAGGTTTTTTGGACGGTCGTAAATGGTTTTTCGTGTAATTTTCTTTGATTGACGGCATTGCATAGGTAGATTGCGATTCTTGCGTTAAAGTTGGCAGTTAAATTGTTTTATCCAATTCGGCAAAGGCCAATTGCCCTTCTTTAAACTTCGCTGTTGTAGTCTACAAATATCCTTTTCGACACCACCAGTAACCTGCGTACCAAACCTCTATTGAGTAATGGACGTTCATATGGTTCCTGTAGCCGTAACCATTTGTTGGTCACATCTCGCTTATTGGCAGATAACCTGTTTTTCGCTTCTATTATCAACAGCATTTGTCATTTAACAAAGCTGTAACAACTATAGATAGCGAGTATGAACCTACTACGATGGCTACCATTATTAATTTCTTGTTTCCATTTTGTTATAGATTAAAGTTTAATGTCGTTTCCTTGATTAAAAATTGCAATAATTGATGATATAAAATATTTAACGTATTTGGCTTGTAAATTAATTTTTTGCGACCTTGCCTGGTAAATGTCGTTTTTGATAATCACGAGATCCGTAGGCTTAAAGCACCAATTCATTTTTTCTTTTGTGCGAGTTTAACGATTGTTCTGCTGCTACTTTGAAGGCTTCAGCCGCAATCCACTTTGTTCGTGTTGAAAGTACATTTTGGTAAGCAAGTTTCAATTTTCCTTATAGACTTCTTTTTTCAGAATTTGCTTCTGTATTTCAGCTTTTTCAATTATTAATAGTCGCGAGTGTTTACAGCCGCTTTGGTCTGATTTCTAATTAAAGATTCGGAATGTTTAATGAACGGCCTATTCTTGCAGTTGAAATTAACATTAAACTGATCTGAAAAATTATTGTCGTTCAATACTGCGATTACTACCCAAGTACCCATACTGACCCTATTAAAGATAATGTAGGTAGATAAACCCCCTCTCTCGCTCGCTCTCTCTCTTCTCCGGACGGCGATATTTTAATGTACTTGAGCCCTTTATTTCTGGCAGACTAACCCTAAGGCCTAGTTTATTAATTAAAATCAAGTCTATATTTGTCATTTGGTCAAAGTTGATTAAATCCATATTTTTATCAATGGTTTCAACCCTCCATCTCTTGTGTCGGTTGGCAATTCTAGCAATTGCCTTTAAAGCCAATGATGTTTTCTTGGTAATCTGTTTTTTTGCAGCGATTACATTTGTATGATGGTAGCCGCTTGACTTTGTGCTCTGAGTTAATCATTTTCTAGAGCAATTTCCTCCGGCATTCTAAACGTGATCTTTGGCACGTAACACTTTCTTTCCTGAGAAGCCACCAAATTGTTTTCGGCTCGAATGCTAATACTTCCTTTACTGTTATACAACTTTGCAAAGATAGGTTCTCTTAAGAATGCGACAACAATGATTGTTGTTCTTGGCCTATTTCTTCAATAAATGAACTCTGTTCTAAAAAAGTAATTCACGCTTGTTTAAAATCCCATTATTAATTGACTTGCCTTGAAATAAGGATCATCGAACACTATTTATGCCCACCAATTAGAGCGTATAGATTTGTGATCTGAACACAAAATCACTGTAATGGGGTCATATTGAATTTCCGTTAGAAAAATTTCCGAGAAGGCACTACCACCAAATAAAGTAGGCAGTCTGGATGATTTTGCCCTTGTTCATAATTTACTTCTGCAATACTTGGTATTTAATAATGCCATACTTTAACTGTTATGTTGGTTTTCTATGGCGTAGAGCCAAATACACTTCGTCTAAAGACCACACTTTGGTGTTGAAAGTATTAAAAAAGCCACTTTGTGCATTTGACAAAATTGCACGATTAAAAAGGCTCGCTTTATGATGAGATATAATTTCATTTTTGTGTGTTTTACATTTACACTACAAATGCGTGAAAAATAAATGCTACCTTAATAACAGTGTAAAGATCGTTTCGGGGCTAATTTGTCTATACAGGAAAGTCTTTTTTTTATCGATGAAGAATTTTTTGGTTTTATTCTTGGGATAAAAAAGCAAAGTTACTATCTTTCTTTTAAGATGTAAATCTCAATTAATACAAAAACATGAATGTATAAATATAACCGTTACAGAATGTAATCGGCTTATTAGAAAGAATCTAAAATTCTGTATGTAGTGTTTTAATTTTTTACTCTTTATTTTTATCATTTTAATTCACAAACCAAAAAAATCTTATAGTGGCTACCATGCACCGTTTCCCTTGCTTTGAGTCGATCCTTCCTCTGTTCCACCACCACCCACGCCACCTTCCAACCGACCCTCCTAGGAACGTCCGCCTTGACCACCGCCTTGTCTACCACTCCTACCCATATTGGCTTGTTGCTTGTTTTTTTCCTTTGTTCTTGCTGATAGAAACAACTCCAATAGATAATTTTGAGAGGTCTTCATTTTCCTATTACAATTTTAGAAGGCAGGAATCTTTAAAATGGATCTAAAATTGGACCCACCTCTGTATTTCTTCATAACTATAATTCATTTCAATACCCAAAAAACTATTTAATCCAAATTAAAATCTTGAGATGAATCGATAGCTTGTATAATTTGCCATTTTTGAGAAGATTTTCTAGCATTTATTGATATCCGGACCATTTGTCGCCATTTCGTTACGCTCACCTTCTTTCAAGGCCTAGTTCCTTTTTCCAGGCGCTCTGTGTTAGTGGGTATTCGATGGCTACATTTTTCTTTTTCTTCCCTTTTACATTCAAAATACTATTGTATACCACGATGAGCATAGATACGCATGGTCTCTTTGAACTTTCTGTTATGTTAGTGTTACATTTACAACATCTTTACCATCAAAATGGCTTGTATTCAATATTATCTTCACTCCCCGTAAAGTTGATTCTATCCTGGGCAATAATAACACTACAAATTAGAAATGTAGGATAGCTTAATATTTATTTTCATAGGTATTGTTTTATTTCAGTCTCTTAATTTTAGTTTTTTCTTAGTCTAATTACTTTTAGTTCGCTACAAAAACTTTCTTTAACCATAAAACCTACCTTCCCATATTTTTTGTCATTACACGTGAAATTGTCTTGATAAAAAGAAACTGACAGCTGACAAAAATCTAGGAAGGATGCTGATATAATTTTATTTTTTGAAATGAATTGATGTAACACTTACAAAGGTGAAATTTTATTAACATTTTTACGAATCAACCGCATATTAGACGTTTGGGGTAATTGTCTAGACAGGGAAAGTCTTTTTTTATCGATGAAATTTTTCTACAAAAAAGGAGCACTATAAGAATTTGTGAAATTTTAGGGCAAATCAGTTGCTGGAGGTGTATCAGTAAATGGACTTCTTAGAGGCATTTAACAGCATAAATGAATTATATTATCTTGTTTCTTGCTGATTTTTGTTTTTCTAATTTCCCCAAAACATATATTTGCAGGACCGTCGGCTCCCGTTATGGAAGTTTTTTTTGATATGCATATGTTTTTTGATTTCTGCTTTAGGAAAATAAGGCGAGGGCGTAGATTAATCCGGAGGTAGAAGGGCAGTCCTAACCCAATTTATATTTAACGATTATAGAAATAAGAAAATAAACTACACCTATTCGGAACAATTTCCCCATGCCGATTATAAACAATTCAGCCATTCGATATTAGTAAAACGCTATACCAAACCCACACCGTCATAATAAGTACTTGGAATTAGTTTTTTTCACAAAAGATCCGTGGTTTCATGTTATGGACGAACAGGAATTATGCCATAGAACCACCGGTGTCTTTATTATTAAAAAAACGATATGTTGGTACATCATTGCGCAATTAGACCACCGTGACCCCAAGGTTATGTGATTTATGAAAAGAGGATTTTTTGCACACAATAATTTGGACAAGCATAAAATAGTCAATTACACCAACTAAGAAATCATTCAGATTATTTAAAAACGGAGTTAGATTCCAGTATAGAGGCGTTTATTTGAAATGTTTGTCAGGAAATTAAACTCAATATCAAGTTAAGGATAGTAGTAATTGAAGCGTGTGGTGAGGCCTTGTTGTCTAACAATATTGGGTTAATGGCCCACTATTGTCGATAATCACATATTTTAAAGATATGGTGGTGAATTTAACGAGCTGCTGGGAAAGTCAACCTTAAAAAACGAATGTGGCCTTTATGCCCAGTTATGATACCACTGCTCAAAACCTAAATACTCAGTGCAGAAGGAATACAAACAAGACGGCATCGGATCGGTATCGCAGGTCAATTGTTAAAGAGGCACAGCGATATTGCGAGTATACGGAAGGCTGACGGTTACTGAAAATTGCCTTTAATTGATTTTTAAGGATGTTTTCCATTATTTGTGAAGTATTAAACGCCATCAGGTGTGACCCCAAAGCAATTTTAAAACTAGGGAATTATACACTTAAAAATTTCAAATATACCATGATACGCGTAAATAAGTAAACGTTAGATTTGAGTTTATAAATCTACTTGTTCAACAATTGAAATCTAAATACATCTCTTCTATTTACATTATTTCTAAGGCTCATCATTTTTTATTTGGACCAGTCAATTACCGAGCAGAGAATTGTAGATGGCTTCAGAGGAATTCCCATGGAATATGCCAGCTGGGCCGCCTCTGTATATCAGGAAATGGGGAATTGGTGACAGGTTAATTACCAATTCTGAAGGTGTATACGAAATCCTGATATTAAAAAGGGGGTTCTATTATGTTGAAGCCCATTTCATTAGGATTTTCAGACCAGCACAATACGGGATATCCAAATCTTGTAAAATCGTAAAATACAAACGATTAGGTATGATATATCCCTCCATATCTGAAAACATCAAACTAAGTGAGGTTCAGGTGGTGCATATCGGAGAGGAAAAACCGTAATCAATAAATAGATTCGACAGGTATATGATGCTAAGGCCTTTCAAAATACCCAAGGCCTGGGTCTGCCACGGGAACGTAATTCAAAAAAACCTGCTTGCCGCGTAAAACCAGTCAATGGGCTTGGCCGAGCATCACGTGTGCGCTAACCGGCTTTGTTCGTAATTTAACTAATGGAAAGCCTCTCAGGGCAATGCTGCAAAACCCTGCTCGCGCAATTTCCTGCAAATGCCATTGGAACGGGTTAAGAGCTCATTACCGCCCCGTCGGCCAAAATATGACCCCGGAAGGCAGTGGGGCATCCTCAATGTAATTACAAAAAAAGGAGCGGCGCCCGATTGCGTATATGCACAAGATCAAATGTAAAGGGCGGTTTACCCGGTCCATTGGCGAAAAATACGACAATGCCGGACCCCCATCCAACGCCATGGTGCTGGATTGCTACCCTATATAACCTTCGTAAAGGGGATTGGAATATTTCCTTGGGAGGCATTATCAGTCGCAAACATATAGGAGGAAGGAGAGAAGGGCGATGTATATACGATTATCAATGGATACCTTTACCCAATTTCCTTCGGATGGGGAACGCAGTTCTGATGAACTAAATTATAGTGGAAGGTTTACGGTAGATTATACCCCGGATACAAAGAAACACCTTTCGCTTGGCTTTTTATGGCAGGGAAACGAAGCACGGACCGTCTGCGGATATAGTTTATTATGACAATCCACGGCTATTACCCCCTGCTCAGGTGGAGACCGGGTGTACCACCTTCCAATATTAAACCAACAACCTGGCGCCACCACGGGCAAGGGGAGATTTTGTATTGGAAGTTGATTATGGCCATAAGTTTGATAATGGTTCCCAGTTGTCATCCTCCATTTATATGGAATATACCTTACTGGGCGGGGTCCTACTAGCCAACCAGAATTTGGCGTTTCCCTGATAACAATTATTGTTTGGGCAGGATGAGTACAATACCAATGAACAACCCTTTGCATGGTGTACGTTTTCAGGTGGATTATGCCTTAAAGCCCTTCTCATTTGGGGACAATTGGAAAAGGTTATCAGTATAGAAACCTAAATTCATACGGGGATTTCGTTTATGAAGAAAAAAATAATTAGGTACGGAGGAATTGAAACGATTCCCGAATTTTTCCAAGTGAGGTGGATTTTGCGCGGAGCATTCATTCCGGCTATGGCCCAAGTTGGATGCGGCACCAAGGAAAAAATGGGGATATGCAAGCGGACCTTCGGTTGGCAGGGCACATGGACAGGATTGTGATCTTAGGGACCAAGGACCAATACCATTTGACACCACCTAGGTGTTTATGATCATGTAAAATTGTTCCCTTCGGCACGGTACAATATTTTCCTTTGAAAAACTAACACTAAATTGAAAGCTGCGTATAGCAAGCGCATAGAACGAACCACCGACCTTTAAATGAACCCCTTCCCTGAACGCGAACATTCCCGAAAACCTCTGGAAACAGGGAGATCCTACACTCTTGCCGGAAATCATTGATCTTGTTGAAGGTGGGAGTGACCAAGAAATTTCCCAAAAGGGTAATTCAATTTTTCGCCACTGCCTATTAGAAACGTTGATAATTTGAGTGAATAGCGAGCTACAATACGGTTTATAACGATTACCATTCCTGAACGAAATCTATTCCAATGAAGGAAAGAGTAGGTCATGGGTTTTGGAGGCTGGGAACACAGCTGAAGCTAACTGAAAATTGGTCCAATTTTATCGGACGGCAATGTATAACAGCCTATTAACAATAGAGGGCGTACTTTTTGATATGAAATTTAGATAGCTCGATGCAGTGGTCTATTTCCATCAACGCCAATAGCACCTATAATTTTCCGTTACAGCATCGGCACAGTTTACCTTATTATCTTTCCGATCGCAACACGGCTCAAGGTGAGGATTCTCGCTTTTATTCGCCTAAACCTTACTCTGGCGTAAATCCTTTTTGGATAATAGGCTTACGGCTACCTTTGCAATGGCAGAAACCATAGGATATGGGATTGTTAAATACCAATGAGCCAAAGCATAACCACTTTCAGGGAAAATTTGAGTTCTATACTACGACCAATTATGTTATGAGGATGATAGATCCTTAACCTATCCTATTTACCTTCAAACAAAAACAAAAACCAAATCCAAGGTTTCATTGAAAGTGAATTCGGTAAGCGGGAGTTTTTAAACATTTCAATGGAAAATGATATTTGTTTCCATTATCAAGAGCTAAGTTTCTGAACAGGAAGTTAGCGTAAGGGGTACATTTTTATTGAATGGATTATGAAAATAGAATTTTATTCTTTAGCGCCAAAGTGTCCAACTTTAAGTAGTTATTTATCGGCCCAAGGTCCATAGTAAAACCAATAATCGATGCTGGCAAAGGGTGCCGTGGGAAACTGCCGTCCCAAGCCTTGGCTGTCATATTTCAAATTGACGCTACTAGCTTTCCATTACCTGTCATAACTAAATACGCAGATTTAGGGTTGGATTTCAAATCTGCCCAGTTGGATGCCAGAGATCATTTATTACCATCTTTCCGTTAGTGAAAAATTTTGGATATACCGGGCTAATTTTTGGTCAGGTTCTATAACAAACTAGTGGGGTCTATGTAACACTAAAAACTAGGATTGTTCCCTACATGGACCCGTTTATTCGGTAATTATGTATATGAAGCTGATCTTTAAGTGATTATATTCCCCCTGCATTCAGAGTGTTGCCAGTTTCCGTTTGGTTTCTGTATTGTATTGCGTTTCCACGAGGGAAGATCGGGAGTCTGTAATCCTTTTACATTAACCACAATTATCCCTCTTGACGGGTATTAAATATAGCCAAACATTCCTTCCTTGGTGTTAAATAGAATATTTTGGGACAGCCACTTGCCAATTTCTTTATGTCATTAATGGGGTTTTTATGGTCACGTAAATAGCCGTATTGTCGGAAATTTACTTTCCTCAGTATAATTGACCATATAAATAGTTTTACTTAGTATGTCATCCGGAGGTTGGGGAACGTGCCCAAGGTTAAAAAGGTTAACCTGATGCCGCTGGGGTTTCTGTCCATGAGATTATTTGGTTTAGTGGGAACGGTATGTTTACGGGAACCGTTTGGCGACTTACAGAGTTGGACAATTCCAACTGGGCATAAAGACCCCAAACGCAAATAAGGCTCGGGTAGGTAAACAATAAACATTTTTTCGCATTCCCATTTGATCAAATGTTAAACAAATAACTGGAAATACCTCATTATGAATACGATAAGCTTGTTAATTTAAGGAAATACTTTTGCCTGTGCCGTCTTAATCTGGATAAAATTCAAATTCTTTGTGGAATGGACGGTGTCACCTCTTTAAAATTATATTAAAAGATTATGGTCTTTTCTTAGAGATGTATCCATTAATGGTGTTTTATATTTCATAAATTAACTTTTTAGTTGGGCTTTGTTAACCTTACCTATTTAACAAAGAAAATTTTGCAAATGGTTATTGGGTTCACTTGCAAATAAAGGATTTAGTTTTGGCAAATATTTCTCTTAGGGAAAAACTGTTGAATTTTGAACTAAATCAATAATTGAGTTAATTTTTGCTTTATAAAGCTCTTGCGTTAGAATGATCTTTAAAATTTTTCAAGTTATACTATGTAGTCTATTCTTTTTTTTGAGGCTTCCGCAGTTGAAGGCTTCAAACACAAGGCACTTGATACCATTAGCACGTGGGGAAATTGTTGGGCTATACGGGGGCATTGCCTTGGAGGTTTAAAACATGCCTACTCGAAGACCGTTTCCATTGGAAAAAAACGATTTTTCACTGCAGGGGCCATTATTTTGGGGAACTGTGTGGGCTTATGTAATTGCGTGATGAGGACAGCTCCCGATGGTTTTTGAAATCAGGTAAGAGGGCGTTCAGGAATATTTAAGGAGAACCGGTTATTAATCCTTGAAAAAACCACTTCTACTAACTACTCCATTCAACGGAGGGGTGTAGTTCTAATCGGGCTTTTTACGAAGATGAAAAATGGAGGAAAACTGGGGTTGCTCTTTAATTTTCTCTGGCTACTACCGTAGGATTGAATTCAATCTGTGAGTAAACTTTTGTGGGCGGGCCAGGCCTATAGCCAACTCGTGGGGAAGGGAAGCTCTTAAAACATTTGCAATGAGGCCGCCTAGTCACCAGTTTCCCTCAGGGCACACTATATTGGCATCTTTACCAACCATTCTAATGCCATAGCAAACAGTTTAAGAATCCATGGGCCGCAAAAGGAGGGTTTTACGCTTGGGATCCTTTCCCCGGTTACCCAGACTTTGGAGTGGCGCCCACTGGCTTTACGGACTGTTGGCCTTGAGTGTGGCCCTGTAAGTGTTGGTGATTGTGGATTCATTGATACAATATCCTTAACAAGGAGCGGGTATCCTGGGATTCTTGTCAAAGGACAAAAATTATCTGGAGGACTTCAGGTGACCCGGAAGCATAGGTCTAAGAGCGGACTTTTTAGTTCTTTTAGAGGTTTTTTTCGAATTAAAATATAGTGCTTGGTGGTTTTTGTATATTACCAATTATTTCAGCATCAAACTTAATCTGCCAAGTAAATAATAGTGAAGTTTTATAAAACAATCTTTTTTATGGCTATCCATAGTATGATTGTTAATTTTAAGCGTAAATGTGTAAGACGGAAAAAGAAAAAGGAAGTTAACCAAAGGATTTGAAAAAGTGAGCCTTGAAAAAAACGAATTTGAGGGAAGCATAACAAGACACTAACTGATGGGGGGAGAGAAAAGGTAGTTAGACCGCTATACCTTAAAAATAGTCAGGGATGACCGTGGATTATAATACACCTATGTTGGAATTATTTACTTCCATCAACGTTCCAAAAAGGAAGGTGTTTCAGAAGATGTGCGTTTAGGGTTTTTTTTTTGGGAAATAAAAAACCTAGGGATTTCAATACATGGAGAGTAGCCCGTATTTGGTTGCAATTATTGGCAGATAGGGAAACAGGAAGCCAAAGGCAAATTTGTCCTCTGGGACGGTACTAATTATAGTTGGCCATTAACAATGGAGAAAAACCATTGATGGAGGGTATTAAAGGTTGTTGATAAAGTGGTTTGGAAGGCATCCGAGGAAACAGGCGTAAAATTTTTGCAGCTTTAAAATTTGGTTTATGTGAGCAAGGGGATATGGACAGGAAGGCCTATCCTTAGGGAAGCTCTGAAAATACCACCGGTTACCTACCACGCTTAAGGACGGACAATTTCTTTACCGACTTATGGGCCATCACTTGAACAAGGCAACCCACAGATAAAAAAAACAATAGTAAAACCTTAACCAATCACAAAAAAGAGCTATCCAAAAATTTTTTTTCTTCTCTTCAAAAATCACTTATCTTTCCACCACAACCACAACCCACCACCCACAATCACCACCCAAACCACAAAACCAGCCAAGCAGACACGAACACAACCAATACTAACCAACCACTTACCCACCAAACTGGTCTCTCTGCTACAGTCCCTTACAGTTTCGAAAATACGCCACGAACCAACTACACAGATCTCCTTCCCACGCGCAAAACACACCCACAACACACATAGAATTAAATACCCTGAATCCCACTGGGGACAATTGCATCATGTGGAAAACACTCCGCTTTCGCATTTCTAGACACACACCCAACATCTATAGGACAGCAGGATAGAGCCGCGGACGATATTCACATTAAAGACACACAGCCGTGGCGGTCATCTTGAATCACTGCTGGATCTTTACAAAACGGTCAAGACAAAGGACAATCGATTGGTTGGAACAGGCCCTATGATCCAGCCAAGTCGAAACGGGTTTTGGAAGTGCCTTCACAGTGAACCCGGGCGTACAGTATTTTATTTCTGGTTATTTTCTGGACTCTCTCTCGCTCTCTCTCGAAGTGGATTTTGTCTGGAGACACAGCACTATTCCGATTCCGCCAAATCAATTCGATTTTCCATCGGTCATACTAAATCCTGGGAAACGTTATAGCTCAAAAACTTACCTTTTAAATTTTCTTACAAAATAAAGGGAAGTCATCTTTTATAAAAGTTCGGTTGTCTCTTTTTTTGCCGTTTGTCTTTGCCCTTGTTTTAAAAACCAAGTTCAAAACAGTAGGGAAAACCTATAATGGTGAATTACGGGAGAAAAATGATAATGATCAACACTGCAGGCTAAGGTCATTTTTTAGTTATTCCATAATAAACTATTACCAGATATGCGTTTTTTTAAAGCCCCTTCTGGTAACTATTTATTAAACCCTCTCTACTTTTAACTAATTTGTAGGTAACTAAATTGCTGAAGGCTATTTAGCAAACACAAACACAATGAGACACCAATGGGTATTTTCTATTGAGCTTTACAATGGGGGACACTATTTCCACTAATTTGAATTGATTCAGATTGTCTAAAAATAGGATTAACTTATAAACGATTTTTTACTTAGATATTTTATCCGGTACAAAGCGTTGCTCCAAAACTTTTTTCTTAAATAAATTGCAAAATATTCCCAAACTTTGTTCAAAACTGACTATTACAGGGGTTTTGACATCAGTTTGGGAGTGGTGGGAGGGGATAGGCCGCTAAGTCAAGCGAACAATGCGACCATTGCTATAAATAGCCCGACTATAGGGATAACAGAAAATAATTGGTTGATTTTTGCATTGGTCCGCTCAGATCAGCAACCATATTTCTTTTGTCAGTTCTTTCGTACTTTCTAGGTACAATTTAAATAGGCCGCCGATTTAAGTCCCTGTATGTGAGGCCGATTATCCTGGTCATCTTCAGAATTCAATTCCACAATGCTTTTACCTCTTTCATCTGATCTACAAACATTCAGCATTATTTTCAATTGGTTTTGATTGGATAGGACTTTGTATCTTCCTTTAGCAGTAATAGATTGGATTTCTAATTATCTAAAAATCAAACAAGCTTAGATGTGGTTGTCTAAAAACGCGGTATTAACCAAAATTCACTTACCGTTTCACAATTTCATGGAAATCGGTAAGCTATTTACTAAATTCTTGACGTACAAAATGATAAATTAAATCCATTAATATTGAAAAATCTTTAAAAATTGGACTACGGTACTATATTGCAATTTGTATTAATTTCGCGTTTCGTTTAAACCTCGCAGACTAGGGAAGGATAACAAAAATAATGAATGATGCCCCACTAAGGCAAAAAAAACTCTTGCATAAAAGCACAATCCGGATATACAAAGTTTATTTTGATGACTCTGCAGGATATGTAATTTTCCCATACGTAGGGTAAGGGCGGATTTGTAGTAGGAGGGGCTTCTTGGGGAATGGTGTTGGTGTACGAAAATGGGGGGTCAATTGGAGGTAGCAGCGCGTTAAAAAAAAAATGAATATTGGTTCTTTCAGGCTGGTGGGGCAGGCAATAAATAGAGGTTTGATATCTGTTGAGGACGATACGCTTTAAGCGAATTTAAACAGGGAAAATTTTAGCTTTGCGGCCCACCGAAGTATCCGGGCAGGTTGGCCCCACTAAAGTCGGGAATTTGGCCTTCCGAATGCTCTTAAAATTACAGGGATGGGCACGTGGCCAGTTTTCGCTTGCTGCCCAAAGCGGGGGTCCTTATGGCCCGATGCTCTTCTTGTGGGAGGACAAAAAATATTTCTAGTTTTTCAAGGTCTTGTTTAAAACCACTTTAAACCCTGGTGTTTTATAACTTTGGTATGTCATTAATCTTGGGAATTTACTTAAATCAAAAAAACCCCAGGATGAAATAACCTTTTTCCAAGATTTAAAAAATTTTCATCCCCTTTTATGTATTTACTATTTACTTTTCCGGATGTAGGCTCTTTTACTATGTTCTGCGGAAAATTTTAATTAATTAATTTTTATTGTTTTAAATTTTTATTTTACAATTATTTTGTTAAAGTGGCGGATTTATTTTATAAACGAAAAAAAAAAAACAGAAAAAAATAAAAAAGGGTTTTAGTTATTCAATAAATCTCTCTCTTTTCT